>Ga0315913_1000690_pt1 | contig 32287 bp, 10 predicted proteins | sample MpolsnodulesMG_FD_207736 | JGI IMG/M metagenome (GOLD analysis project Ga0315913, IMG submission 207736) | Medicago polymorpha root nodule microbial communities from Los Angeles, California, United States - small nodules | ecosystem: Host-associated > Plants > Roots > Nodule | place: USA...
ATTTTAATGTTAAAGACTATTTTGACTAACGAAATGTACAATCAAAAACAATTTAAAATTTTTATACAATGATGGACTATTATAGCCCCACATGTATCGAATGTCTGGATCCGCCTCTGCTCTAACCATGTCGATATTTTAATGGTATTAGAAAAGAACCATAAAAAGTTGCGTGGCTGAATATAAAAGCAGATGGAAGAATGAGAGCTAAATAAATACACCTCATCAGATTATTGATGTGAATTTGTACGTAGTGATTATTGAGATGGAGCTTCACCCTGTGATTACAGCCTTCCATCGACTTGAATAGGATATCTCGCCAAGCTTCTGTCTTGGTCGATTTCTTAGGGTTCGAGTTTTATCAACAATGTTTTTTTCACTTGTTAAAGATAAAAAAATAATTTTGTTGTCTTTCAAATTTATTTTTATTTTTGAGGCATGTTGCCTTTGTGTTCTTTGATATTTTTTTTTTATCTATTTGTCTTATTTTATTTTTAATTAAAACTTAAAGCATTATTTTTACTTATGTTATTAATTAAAATATAGAATTAATATGTAAATATTATTTCAATCTATGAGAATATTACAATCTTCAAATTTAGGTAGGATCACATTCCTCATAAACCATTATCTGTTTGGTGGTCGAGGTAAAATACATGATAAAATGTTCACTTGAGCTTAACTCAGTTGGTAAAGACATTGTATAATATATGTAAGAGTTGATGTTCGAACTTCAGACACCTATTTATTCTCTTTAAGAGGAAATATTTAGTCACTAAACTATTTGACCAAAATTACATGATCAAATAACTGTATCATATCATGTTTCAATACGATGTTTGATGAGACAATAAAATATTATAAGTTAATTCATAAATTTATCATATCATATCTTAGTCCAATCATGATATATATTTTTATCATGTCATCATGAGGTATGTATTAAAAACATGATGAAATAAAAATAGTGTTATCCAATTTGTTGTCTTGTGCGCTTGAAACATACGATAAGGTTGGTGTTATCTGATTAGTATCATATATCTTATAATTTCCTAACTCTATATTTTATTCTATCTTTATCCTATCCTACCACAAAACATGTCCTAAGAGTTTTAATGTTGTTTTGTTTGTACTATGTAGGGTGTAAAGTTAAAACATCTTGTTAAATTAAGAGATACTTGTATCACCATTACATTACATTACATTGGTTAGAGTAAAACAAAACTGATATTTTAGCCAAATTTTTGGTTTGAGACTTCTGAATGAAAAATATAAACTTGAAACCATGTTAAAGGCTGACAATCAAACACTACTACAAAAATGATTTTTTACATCAGTTGAAAATGATAAGAAATCCAATCTTGATTGATTTGGTAATACGTAGATTTGAGATCTCAGAGTGTGTTGATCTTAAAGTCTCAAGTTAAAATTCTTATAGTTTCAATTTACGAGTTAATCCATACAAAATAATAACAAAGATGACACATATTTTACACCAACAACATAGTTATAAACAAAACTAAAACTCGATAAAAAAAAAAAAACTAAAAGATATCTGTATTGTCATCTTATCCGGCGTTTTTAAGCAAGTGGTTAAACTAAAACCTGTAAAATGGATAGTGAGCTTGGATGATTTGCCTACACTTTGCACCGATTCAACTATTAGCTAATCATCATTTCGGGTAGCACTTGGCTGACATTGTGGTTGGTGACATTGACCAACCACAATGTTACAAGTGTCTTTCTTCTTTCTCTTTCACAATATTTTTCTATTTCTTTGTACGCGTGTGACATTATGGTTAATGTCACCAACCACAATGTCACCCAAATATTATCCCATCATTTCATACTAATACTTGGTTTTCTCGTTCACTTTGTAATCACTTGGTCCCTTGATCATTGAGTTTTAAAAAATGAATTAGGAATGAGACTAAAACATGAAATGAGGTGTTTAAGTTAAATTATTTTGAGAAATGATATTTGTACAATTATTTCATAATAACTTTTGTAACATTTTTTTTATAGTCACATTATGTTTTTACTTTATCTCTCTATTGCTTCGGTTTTCGTATCTATATCTAATTTTCTTTATATATCTTTGGTTGTCACACAAATTGTCCCATAAATGGATGTTTAAATAAAATACCTCAATTGTTTTATATTTGTTTCTAATATTTGTTCTCTTTTCTTTAAGATCAATATCAACACTTAATAGGGACCAGCGTCAAGATACAATATTAGTAATTCTGTGTCGAAATAACGAGTTAAGATTCTTCCTACTTTGTATTATCTCTATCTGTTTCATCATCAAAGTTTTGATGTAAAAATGTTTAATTAATGTCTTCAATTTTAAAAATATGTATATTTATATAATTTATTTAATTCAAAACTATAGTAATTGACATTTTCATTTTATTTTGAAAATGAAGAGGATCTCAACCCTTCATGTAACACTAGAAATCAAACACTCCTTCAATCTCCATGTATACTACTAAAAAAAGTTACGTAAATTTGATATTTTGAAAATATTTATCAAGACAAATCCAACATCTTATATTTCACAATTTATCTTTATATATTAGTAAAAAAATACGATCAAAGCATGTTATGAGAATAATGTATATTTTTGAATTAAGTCATTTAAAATCGAACAAAGAGACTATAATTTTTCACCTTTTCTCTGTCTCTTAATATAAGATCCTGTAGGATTTCAGTGTCTTAATGATTTTTTTTATTATACGCGAAATTGGTCAAACAAACTTATAATAAAGAACGGATGAAATATAAAAGTAATCCATATTTTAAACAAACTTATTGTTACAACTATATGTTTCTGTTTTTAAATATGTGAATTTTGTTGGAGTGTGGAGGAACTATTAACACTTAAATTTATTGGAAATATGGAATTGAAATTGTGTATTCTACCGGAGTCAGTTAAGTTTCTTTTAAGAACCTCAAACACTCCACTTATTCATTTTATAAGATGAATTTTAGTCATTAGAGTACCTCACAAAAAAAAATCTTAATTGTGATTTTCTAACTTGAAATTGAAAGAAAGTACTAACAAACAACGAAAATTACCCAAAAAGGCAAATTACCAAAAAAACAAAAACCAACAGCAAAAAAAACGTGTATTAAATCTGTTACCGTTGGATTAATCCATCAAGTATTTAATTTCAGAAATTTAACGGTTCATCTTTCATTCTCTTTTTCTCTGTCTTGTTGTTGCACAGAGAAGAGAGAGAAAGAGAAAAACAGAGAGACAACGAAGAAAAGAACCTGTTCTGTTCTGTTCTTCCCCAGAACAGAGTTTGGTTTTCTCGGTGTTTTGTTTCTCCCTCTTTCTATCTTCTTCTATTTTCTCGTTTAAAATTTTCCTGGGAAAAAAAGATAGAAAATAAGGGAGACAATTGGGGGAAGAAAATTTTGAGAAAAAGGGGAATACCCAGATAATTAATTTGGTGAAATTTGTGATTTTGATTGTTTTAGCGGTTTGGTGGGAGTTGATGGAGTTGGATAGCATTGAATGTGTGTCATCTTCTGATGGTATGGATGAAGATGAGATCCATTCACATCATCATCATCACTCTGAATTTTCTTCCACAAAGGCTAGAAATGGAGGTGCAAATATCAATAATATTTTGGGTCCTACCGCCATTGCTCCTGCAACTAGTGTTCATGAATTGCTTGAATGTCCCGTTTGTACTAATTCAATGTACCCTCCTATTCATCAGGTCTGTTTTTTGTTTTATTTTTTTGAATTATTTATTTAATTACCATGATTTCATTTGAATTGGAAGATTTTAGGGTTTTCATTATTTTTTAGGAGGGTGGGTTCATTTGAATGGATTAGTCTTTAATATGATTGTGAAATTATAAAAATACTTGCAATTCATGTTAGTTAGGTATCAATTTCAAATTGAGGAATAACTTTGTTGTTAAATTTAAAAATGAAAAGCTTCTTGTTGTAGTTTAGTCTTATTGATTGATTTCAATCTGGATATTTGCATTTGGCTTTGTGTTTCTTGTTATAGACATATTAATTGTGAAAAACACTTCAGGATAGATAAATTTCTGAGTCTGTAATGTGATTCAAGTTGGTTATGCCATGTTTGAATCATGTGTAGATGCTTTGTTTTGGTTGAAATTTATTGATAATGTTGAAACTGATTCATTCAATGTATTTTGCACTCAAGCCTAATGCACCCCAGAAGTGTATTTCAAGAAAAAAATTATTTCTTAAACTATAACCTAAGTGAAGTTGAAGTGGTTATTGAATTAATCAAATTGGATTCATTGACAACACCATAAGGCGTAGTCTTAGAATATCTTTCATGAATACGCATTTTATGTTCTGATGTCTGGGCATTTCCATTGTTCAGTTGTCAATATTTGTGTGCGCGTATAACTACAACCACACAATAGTGAAGCCTGTGAAATTTTAACCATTAAATCTACGGGGTGTTGCATGTTGAAATATATTCATGTTGTAGAAACTTTAGCCAGTCTTTGATTAACTTGTGTTAGTTTCTTCAATTGAGTTGTGAGGAAGTTGATCTTGCCATGCCATGATTAAGCTACAATAAGTGTATATTTGCCAAAAGGTGAGGAGAAAATGTGACAATTAGTTTCTTTGCAGTGTCACAATGGCCACACACTATGTTCCACATGCAAAACACGAGTGCATAACCGATGTCCGACTTGTAGACAAGAGCTTGGAGATATCAGGTGTCTAGCACTGGAGAAGGTGGCCGAATCACTTGAGTTACCGTGCAAGTACTACTCCCTCGGATGTCCAGAAATCTTTCCGTACTACAGCAAGCTTAAGCATGAGACAGTATGTAATTTTAGACCTTATAGTTGTCCTTATGCTGGATCAGAGTGTTCTACAGTTGGCGATATTTCCTTCCTCGTTGCTCATTTGAGGGATGATCATAAGGTGGACATGCACACCGGATGCACATTCAACCATCGTTATGTGAAGTCAAATCCCCGTGAAGTAGAGAATGCAACCTGGATGCTCACAGTAAGTGTAACACATTTATCTATTTTTTTTATCTGACTTTTAGAACCTAGGTAGGGGAGATTGTTTCACTCATAAATTTTTTGTTACTAAAATTCTCTCTGGGGATACAATTTCTCACATTCACTACCAATTAGGGAACTCATTTTATGGTGAAATACTTTCAAATGTCCATGCCATTTATTATTATTATTATTATTATTATTTTATTTCACTGCCTAGAGTTTTAGCAAAAGCCGCTCTTCCCTGTATGAACTTGTTTGGATTGGTTTATTTGAGCTTATCTTTTGGCGAACACTTATGAGACTATTCAGGAGAGTTTATAAAAACAACTTATGACATGTCTATAAATTGTTTTCAACTTATTTTTATAAGCTCTCCAAAATAGCTGATGAAACAGCTTATACATAAATACTTACTTTTGTTTGCCGACTTTACTTTTGTTTGGTAGGTATTTCATTGTTTCGGTCAATATTTCTGCCTTCATTTCGAAGCTTTTCAGCTTGGCATGGCCCCTGTTTACATGGCATTCCTTCGGTTTATGGGCGACGAAAACGATGCTCGGAACTACAGCTATAGCCTGGAAGTTGGGGCCAATGGTAGGAAACTAATTTGGGAAGGTACGCCACGAAGTGTTCGAGATAGCCACCGTAAAGTTAGGGATAGCCATGATGGTCTCATCATTCAAAGAAATATGGCACTATTTTTCTCTGGTGGGGATAGGAAGGAGCTGAAACTTAGAGTCACCGGAAGAATATGGAAGGAACAGAATCAAGATGCTGCAGTGTGCATACCTAATCTATGTAGCTGACATGTTATTTGGGGAGCATTTTTTATTGTGTGTATTTGGTGGACTCTTTTAAGCTTAATTACACCAACTTTGTGCTTGTTGTAATAGATTAAGGCACTAAAATGGCATTGTATTTTTCAGTTTTCTTGAGCTGTTTAATAAACAAAATTCTTCTTTCAAAACTCTGAAATTTGCTGCCACTTGTCATCTATTCAATTGCATTACTTCAAGATTCAAATAGTAGAAGCCAAAACTCATATAGAACTATGGCTGACTGGTCCTCTTGCTACATTTATAATTATGTGTATTATACTCTTCACATAGATTGAATTGTAAGATATTTGTCTTGGACAAACTACGGTAGTTTGTGGTTCAAATTATAAAAGATGTTTGGAAGAGTGTCTTTTACCCCAATATCAATATCGCTTAACTTGCAGTTTAAGGAAGTCTATATCATATTTCTTAGAGACTATTCTATTTAAGAAAAGGTTAAATATGTTTTGGTCCTTGTAAAATTGAGACTATCTTTGTACCAAAAAAATAAAATAAAATAGAGTCTGAGTTTAAGGATTGAGATTTGAAGAGATTATTTTGACAACAAAAGATCTTTAAAAGATTGTGTAGAATATATTGACTTTTAAGATTTTTGATTTTTTTTTTTACAATCATGAATTTAAAGTTCAGATTTTAATGTCTTTATAACATAAACTTTTTTAACATTTCAAAATACTTTATAGTATTTGAAAAAACCCTGTCGAATTTTTGCAAAAATTAAAAGTTACAAGAGTGAATTAAAAAAGATCATAAATACAATAAAATAAGGTTTTGATTTGGATGATGAAAAAAAAAACGATACAATTTTTGAATATTTTAACAAGCTTCGTATATATTCTTAAGTAGTATTTCTCCATATATTCATACTGTTCAACTCTACTTTTCTTCTATGAATTTTTTTTTCCTCTTTCACTGAACACAAACTATTAAAGTGCTAAGACAGAATCCCACCTAAATTTTACTAACATGGCACGGCACACCAAATGCATTAGGATGCAGACTACCAACTAAGTAAAAGTATGACAGCATCCATTTTGCATTGCATAAGTTATCTCATGTTCACCAAACATACACCGTCGTTAGCTCTTTGTGATGAATACCCAACTAGCCATTATCATATACTCCCTCTGGTCATGTTTATAAGCAAAAAAACAATTTTTTAGATTCATTGAATAATTAATGTATTTGGTCACATTTGTAGACCAAATACATTAGTTATTTAATGAACCTAAAAAATTGTGTTTTACTTATAAATGTGATCGGAGGGAGTATGCATCAGGATCTAATCAAGATACACACACTAGGTACTACTTTAAGAGCAATGAAGTTAGATATCCTTACATGATTACAACATATGTAAATTATGAACTCCGCGACTTTAGTGAAACAGTGGAAAATTCTAGCTTTCCTTGGGAGAGCAACGCACTAGGCAATTAACAGACATACAAAAATATAGATACGAGAGAAAGGGGAAAGGAGAGAAAAGAGATGTAAAAGCATAAGAGAAATAAGATTACGAGAATCCATATAAATCTCATGATATGAGGAAAGACTTTTGAGCATGAGCACGTATTTCCCTGGATCAAAACTTCAAAGTGAGGGCAGACCTGAAATCACAAGGATGAGTCAAGTCTGACACATTAAATGGAGACAAGAAAGGTGGAGGAACGTCGTTACACAGTGAGTGTGGTAGAACATGTGACGGCTTTGGGTGGTTGCCCAATTTGTATGGGACAAGGACGATGGTGGTAGTCATTTGTCGAAAAGGTCACAAGATTGGTAGTTACGACCACGACAACGGCAAATTTCGCAAGATATGCTTGAAACGAGTGTCGAAATAGGTTGCGACAACAGAGAATGTGGGAAGCCGGAGTTGAAACACAGTTTGCAAAAAAAAAAATTCATTAGAGGACAGTGGGGTCACCGAGCAAGCACAATGTAGGGTTGTCACTCATTAAGCTCTCAATACCATTTTGAAAGAGAGAGTGAGAGAATATGAAAAAACATATGCTGAAACCATGTTTCTGAATGACATCAGAAAATTCTACTATATAGGCAATTTTACAATCAATAACATTAATTACAAAAAGAATATACCAAAAAATTGTGCTAAGAAATATGCTATGCTGAAAACATTCTACAATGCCCAAGAGTATATTTACAAATTATTTCTACATTATTTAAATGTCAACAATAATAAAGAACAAAATCTGCATCCATGTATTGATTAAGAAGCAGTTCATACTCTGCTGTCAGAAGTTGGTTTACATCACTAAAACGGCACGAAGATAAGACAATTAGCTATGCGATAATAAATCTTAACAAAATAAAATCAATGACATTTAGAATAGTGTCATAGGCCTAATCAGACCATTATAGAGTTGCATGGCAGCGTATTGATTTTCACTTTGACACCTTAAACTGTAAGCACAATTTTGCATCATAACCATTCTTCTCTGCAACCTGTGTGCGACAGCTGCGTCCTCTTTTGAGCTTTGATGTCTATCCATTAGCTGTTTCATGATCGTGATAAGGAAACATTTGTGAGAAACCAGTGAGCCAAAAATACAATTAGTCTCATCTTATAATTCATTCTAAGGCCTAATGTTACCATTATGATGGCATTGCTTAGGTAAGGGTTCATTTTCACTCCTACTCGCATGTTTTTCCACCAGAACCCGTCGTCTCTTAAAACGTGCTGCACCTTCTGCATCCTTTGATTTTTGATGCTTATCTGTGACTCTGCAAAAAAAAAAAAGAAGCATAAAACTACCAAAATACTGAATAAATGTCTCTTCTTGTTCTAGGTCATTAAGATGTGGTAATCATATTCTTGGTCATAAAGCACTGACACGGACTCTGAAAGCAACCCTAACAGTGATATGTAGATACAAATAATAATTTTATAAAAAAGAAGTGATTGTATTGCATGTGTCAGTGTCGTGTCGGTGTCATACACCAACACGACACAAATAGTAAAGTAAAATATTATATTGATGGGAATAAAAAGGGGAGAAAGAAAAATAATACATACCTTAGCATCCATCAAAAGCATTTCCATTGTAGTAGATACGGAAGGAATCTGGACAGGCCAAAAATTTACTACAAGCTTCCAAGCTTCTTTGCCGCATTAATATCTGCAATGATGCTGCCATCAGAATAACAAACTTTTGTTAATGGAAGGTAAGGGAATGAAAGAAAAGGACGTTAACAAAAAATTACAGAAAAACTTGAAAAATCCCAATTTAGCAAGAATAGAGGCTTAATAAAAAAAGATTACCGACAAAAAACTGACTAATCACTTAGCAACGGTGAAAATAATATGAAGCATAATTTATATGCGAAACATGAATATGATTAAGAGTCTTCCGATGTTAATTGAACTGCATTTAATGCTTGGCAGCTTCACATTCGTCCAAATCAGCTATGCAACTAAATATGCACAGTCAGATCTGATACTCTACTATGTGCAAACTCAAAAAAGCCGACAAGTTAGCTTGAGATAATTTAAAACCTAAATTTCAGTAAGAGCAGATATTTTTCAATTACTACTTTGGTCTCAAATATAAGACAAAAAGAAGTCTTATCAGATGGTTCTAAATATAAGCAAAACCTAACTAATTCTGTCATTTTTAATGCTATTATTCTCAAAATACCCTTCAATGAAATAAGTTCTCAAACAAAACTAAATGAAAAGAAAGAGTAGTTTGCGAAATAAAATTAATTTTGGATTACATCAAGAAAATTAAATGAGTTTAACCACTACTCTTATTAACGTCTCAAGTTCAAATACAATATTCATGTTATATTAAACAAGTAGAGCAAGAAAAACCTTTTTGAATCCGTCTCATTTATACTACTTACACATTCATAATTGCATACCATTTTAATTCAGTATAAAGAAGATACATACCTACATACAATGACATTCTAGTAGTCGGTCTGTGTCTCTACTCCCTTTCATATCTATACAAGAAGTTTTAGCAAAATAACCCAAAGCACGTGCGATTATGCTTCACCTTTAGGTATCAACCAGATAGAATTTCAAACTTGTTGGGATAACTCCAAGAACCAACAGTCAAAACTGATTCACTACTTTTGAAATTGCAGCTTTCTAAATTTCATAATTTGCCGGTACTACTTTCAAACTGCAGCTTTCTAACTTTCAAAATTCGCTGGTTTATATGCAAGGGTAGTGTCATTCCCTTGGAAGACATTTCATTATACAATGTAACTGCTATCTCTGAGTGCCCACTGTTTAACAAGCCCGAAAATAAAGCAGTGTATGTTACATTATCTGGTTCTAGTCCTCTTTTCATAACTTCATTGAAGAGTCTAATTGCATCTTCAAAGTTATCAACCTTTATGTGTCCATCAATCAAAACAGTGTAAATAACAACATCCGGACTTACTTCCCTATCCTTCATGTCTCTCCAGATAGTCAAAACATCGTACGGTGCATCCTTTCCTTTTCCGCGTTGAGAAGAGAAATGCTCTTTTGATCTTGCTTGTTTTAATTTCCCATCAAGTAGAACTGTGTAGGTAATTACATCAGGTTTGATTCCTCTGCTCTTCATATCCTGGAAGAGGTCATGAGCCTCTTGCAAGCAATTCATTGTACAATAACTTTTTATCATGATTGTGTAAGTCACAACGTCTGGCGTAAATCCTCTCCCAAGGAAAAAATCAAACAAAGAGCGAGCACGTTGCATATTCCCTTTCTGGCACAATTCAGCTAATACTTTAGAATACAATACTTTGCTAAGTTGCTTTAAACACGAACTTTCTTGTGCAGTGTCTCCTCGGTTTGACAGCTCATGAAAAAGTTCATATGATTTTTCAATAAGGTCAGCTTCACAATAGCCGTTAACCATGGCAGTATAGATTTCGACACTTTCATCTTTCATAGAGTTAAAATATCCCTCAGCTTCTTCAATCTTGCCTTCTGAACAAAATCCTTCAATGATAATCTTGTGTGTAGTAGAGTTCGGCTTCACACCTTGACTATCCATATAATTCAAAAGGTCCATTGCCTCACTAACATGACGATTTCCACACAAACCAGCAGCTAGTACATTATAAGCAACAACATCAGGTTTAAATCCCTTTTCCTCCATTTCTTTGAAAATGATATAAGCTTTATCGGGTTTACCTTGAAGACAGTAACCTTTAATAAAGGTTGTGTAGTGTTTGATATCAAAATTGATATGCATAGATTTCAAATCCTCCAGCATACCTGCTACTTCATCCATCTTACCTAATTTAAACAAAGAATCAAATACAATATTGTAAGCTACCCCATCAAGAAACACACCCGATTGCTTTACTTCCTTAAATGTATCTACAACTCTCGAATCCTCACCCATCTCAGCAAAGCAATGAAGGATACAACTAACAATCACACAATTTGTCTTTATACCCTTCAAAATCATGTCCTCATATAAGTCTAAAGCTTTAACCAAATCATGGGTCTTACAATATCCACGAATCAACGGAGAATAAACATGACAATCAGGAACAAGTCTCTGCCATTCCATGTCGTAAAGCACTTGCATGGCTTTATCTAATTTCATTTCATTACAAAACCCGCGAATAACTGCAGCGTAGGCATAAACATCAATAGGAGCATTATTCTCCCTAAGAGCTCGGAGCAAATCATAGCCCAAATCAGACTGATGATTATTACACAACCCCTCAATATAAGCTGCATAGCAATACGAATTTGGAGTCACCCCAGCTTCTTTCATTTCATCAAACACACCAGACGCCTGTTTCAAATCACCGCCCTTCGTACCCAACGCCTTAATGATAATGGCATAAGTGTGATGGTTAGGACACAAACCCAGACTCTTGATTCGGTCGAAAATCTCGAAAGCCATATTTACTTGATCACATTTAACCAAACGGTTAATAAGAAAGTTACAAGCAAAAATATTTGGAAGAATCCCAAACCTCCTAATTTGAAACATAAACATGAAATCAATAGCATCATCAAACATGTTAAGACCAACACAAGCTTTAACAAACCCATCAAAAGCTCTAAGCAAGTAATGATTTTTATCCTTAACATGAACACCCTCCAATAGTTTCTCAAACAAGTCATGAATTTCAAATAATGGGTTTTGTTTAGAATGGGAAACTATTATATCACGGAAAAAGGAATCCAACCTTCTATTCAAGTTCCAATAACAGAGTATTCTAACGATGGCAACATAGGTTTGAATATTGTGAGAGAACCCATGTTGGTTTTTGAGTTCAGAGAAGTATGATAGTGCAAGAGAAGGGTTATTTCGATAAAGGTGAAGTTTTTGGAGGATTTGGGAGGTGTTGGGATCAAAAGATGAAGAATTTGAAGGTTTTGTGAAATGGGTTTCTGAGGTAGAAGATTGTGCAAGTGTTGTGGAAGAAGAAAACCTGAATTTATTGTTGTGAATGGTTTTGGTTTTGGTTTTGAAGAGAGGGAGAAGAAAATGAGATGGGAAATTGAAGAGACGAAACAACATACCGGTGGTAGTGATGCGTGCGGCTGAGTTTGAGGCTCCGGTGGGGTTTGGCGGAGGCTCACGGCGAGGTTAGAATTCAACAAACATTCTAAGTCACTGTTTTTTTTAGTCAAAAAATAAAAATACTTTTGATAAAGTTAACTTATCATGTTTCAAATTGACTTTTGTTTGCTAAAAAACAAAGTGGTCGTTTGTGATGTTATCATAATGAGCAGTGATATTTGAAAATCTATATAAGACAATTTTTTTTGACAACATCTCTATACTATCTTTTCATTGATTAAAAGCAATGGAGAAAAAATAATGTGAATATGAGAGTGAAAATTGTCAAAATATTATCATAAAATAGTTCTACAAATATAATTTCTCTATCATAATTTAGTTTGAGATATTGTACTACATAGAAATTAAGGTTTGAACCAAAATGTATAACACAAATCTCTGGCCGTTAAACTTTTTGCAAATTGGAATCAAGATTTTTTAATGTATAACACAAATCTCTAGCCGTTAAACTTTTTGCAAATTGGAATCAAGATTTTTTAATTTTCACTTTAGTAGATTTATAACAGAAAAATTCAAAGTATTTTAATAAGAATTATAGATGATGTTTCTAACTTTTATATAAATCATGTTTCATCTTAAAAAAAAATATTTATAACTCGAGATATTGTCACTAGAATTAAATAAATTGAGCAACAATGCAATATGACACCTTAAATTTGTAACATACTAGACCATCGACCCGTGCGTGGTAATATTTAACGGTAATAGGTAACAAAATAGTTTAGATGAATATCATGATTGTCATATAGTATTTCATAATATTAAGAAGCATAGACGTGGGTATTGTACCATAACATAATATCTCCATGACATCGTCTTGGTACCGTATCGTAACATAATAGGTTAAGTATAGTGAGACGAGTTAACATTTATAATAAGAGATTAAGTTAAGTATAGCGAGACGGGTTAACGGATATTCCTTTCCAAAAAATAGCATATAATTAGGAACATAATTTTATGTTGCTTTTTAGATAAACATTAAATGCAAAAGTGTGGAGGAAAAAATTAGGTTAAGTATAGTGAGACTGGTTAACATTTATAAGTAAGAGATAAGTTAAGTATAGCGAGACGGGTTAACGGTTATTCCTTTCCAAAAAAATAGCATATAATTATGAACATAATTTTATTTTACTTTTTAGATAAACATTAAATGCAAAAGTGTGGAAGAAAAAATTAGGTTAAAATTAGACTAAGTATAGCGAGACGTGTTAACATATTCAAGTAAGAGATATTTTTTTTCTAAGCAGCCTAGTGGTTAGGGGTGGAAAAAAAACAAAAAAAAAACCAACTGAAGTGACGAACTGGACCAAAAAAAACTCAATTATTACTATTAGCAGTTCTGAAACTGAACTTAAACAATTCAGTTCGATTCAAAACAGTTCAGTTCGATTCGAAACACTTCGGTAACTAAAATTCGATTTCGTTTGCTTTTTTTTCATATTTTTTTCAAAGGTATCAATAATAACAGTTCAGTTATTTTAAATTTAGCAAACAGCTCAGTTTGGTTCGGTTCAATTTTCATCACAAACTGAACCATGTCCACCCCTACTAGTGGCAACCGCTCACACGTTTTAAATGTGGAGAAGTGGGGTGTGTGGGGTTCGAACCTCAACCCTTACATATAATATGCAATATCCCTACCAACTGAGCAAAACTAACGGGGCAACATATATTTTATTATGCTAGAGTTTGAATTTGGTTTGTTTTTCTTTTTTTTGTAAGGATCAATGGTATAAAGAGCATCTTATTTGAACATATATAAGATATGATATTTTATTTGAGTGTTACTCAAGGTAGTGTAGTATCTACTTTTGCATTCAACAAAAATAAAATTATATCTTCCTTTAAAAAAAATTATATGAATTAGTTAAAAATTGATTACATGAGTGTGTGTATGTACGTCGAGTTGGTTTATGAACTAACAAAAGTTAAATTATACATAGTTTAAGTTCAACTCGTTTATTTTATAAGTTTGGTTTTGAGCTCAAATTCAACTCATTTAGTGTTGCGTCTATCCAAATTCCAATATTAACACTTGTGGATATTCTTATTTGTAATTTATCAGAAATTTTCAGTATTAGCTTGTGAATGGCAAAAACTAATTTTAACTTGAGAAACTCCTACAAATGATCTTAGCCTTGTTTCTAAATCCCCTGACCATTTATATCACTCGAGTCAGGTACGAGCGGTTGTTTTACAACATTATAGCACAACAAAAATACAATAACAATATTGTACTGTTACAACGAGACTTGTAGATAAAGCTCAATAAATGATTCTCAGATACGTTCCTAACGTTTTAGGCCCCTTAGACATAGTATGAGAAAATGGTTTCTTATATAATATATCATAAAAGTAGACTAAAATTTTAACACCTAAAAATAGTAGCACCAAAAAATTAAAGACGGCTGCAACATAAAGAAATTGTTATATCAATGTATTTTCAATTGCATCAATTTCTTAATAGCATTATAGCACGTGAGAACAATGATTGAAATACATAACATGAGAACAAATCAACAAAACAAAAACACCTTAGAACAAAAATAATATAACCTTGAGAACAATACATAGCCAAAAGCACCTAAGCCTCTTGCTTTTCATTTGTCACTAGCACCTAAGCCTCTTGCTTTTCATTTGTCACTATGGACCTAATCTGTTAACTCATCACATGCAACAAGGACTTTATCAGTAAAGTGCATACATCAAAGAAAGAAGAACATGACATCAAACATTTGCAGAAAAGCAAAATGCAGGACTCTCGACTCCACATCTTACATATTTGTAAGGACTGACACTAAAAATTGAAATATTTGTAAGGACAAAAAACACACTTAACCATAAATTAAATACTAAAAAAAATAAATACATTAAATTAAAGGGTTAATAGGTCTTTACCTCCTGTAATATAGAGCACTTTTGATTTTGCCCCCTGTAAAAAAAAATTAGATTTCGTCCTTGTAAAATAAAGATTCTTTAGGATTGCCCCCCGAGCCCTTTGAGTCAGAAGAATCACTGATGTGCCAACTACGTGGCTTTTTCTTTTTTATTTATTTTTTGATTGTCACGCGTAAAAAACAATTTACACGTCATTAATAATTAAAAAAATATGAAAATTAATTTTCAAAAATTATAAAAAAAACAAATTAATTAGGGAAAAATATTTTTTAAAAAATTTAGAAAAAAATCTCAAATTTAATATATTTTGATTTTTTTGAAAAATTATAAAATAATTACGAAAAAGATTCTAAAATATCCAAATATAAATTAAAAAAACTTCGAAAATTATGTTATTATCTAATTTTTTTTTATTTTGAAAATTAAGTTTCAGATTTCTTTTTTAAATATTCCTAATTTCGTAAAAAAATTGTTCTTTTTATTTCGAAAAAGATTTCATAAAAATTCACGAATAAAACTGTCGAAAAAAATCTGAAATCTTTTCTAAATTTAAATTTTTTGAAAGAAATAAAAACTGAAATTAAGATTTTGATTTGAATTAAAAAAATTATATTCAGAATTTTAAAAATTAAAAAATCTTCAAAATTTTATAAAATTTGAATTTTAGAACAATGTTTCAAGATATTATAAAAAAATTCAAAAACAAATCTGAATTTTTTCTAAATTTAAAATTTTCGAAAAATATCTGAAGTTAAGATTTTAAAAAATTTAAATAAAATCGAATTTTTTTCAGATTAAATAATTGGAATTTAAAAACATTTATATCCCGTTTTATAAAATTAAAATATTTTCCAGATTTTTTATTTCGAAAAAAATCTGATTTTTTTTTAATTTCGAAAAAGATAAGCACTTTTTCTATTTTTTATATTTTGGAAAAAATATGTTTTTTAATTTTTGAAAAAAAATTGAATTTTTTCAGATTTTTTGGATTTTTTAAAATTTTGAAAATTAATTTTAAGATTTATTTAAAAAAAAGATTTTCATTTTTTAAAATTTTATTTTAATTTTTTAAGATATAAATGACGGGTAAACAATTTTTTACGCGTGGCAAGCAAAAAAATGAAAAATAAAAAGAAAAAGCCACGTAAGTGCCACATCAGAGATTCTGCTGAGTCAATAGGCTTACGGGGGAATCGTGAAGAATCTTCATTTTACAAGGACGGAATTTAAAAAAAATATTTTACAGGGGGCAAAACCAAAAGTGTCATATATTACAGGGGTAAATGCCTATTAGCCCTAAATTAAAAAATATTTTTACATTTTTTTATTTTTTGAATGACAAAAATATATGTATATATATAAATAAAAGGAAAAATCTTCTTCTAAAAGAGTAGAAAGAGATACGAATAGTGAGTGCAAAAAGTACTTTAATCAAGAGATAACAAAACAAAAGGATCTATCCTAAAGAAAACAAGAGTGAAACTAAAACTAAAAGACTTCTGCTCTACCTCCAGCACATTTCGCTCACACCCAACTGATTTGTCGAAAATGCCTCTGCGTTAGTTTGGTCATGCTGTGTGACTTAACTAACGCACCTTATATGTTATGCGTGACTTAAGTTACGCACAACTGGCATGTGCGCGAGTCAACTCACGCACTTTGGCTGGTAGTCAGAACTAAAGAACAAACGTTTTTTGGACTTTGGTCGGTTATTCAACATTCAATCCACACATTTTTTTACCAAATTTTACACGTTTTTTGACCACATTTATGTTTGTTATAACATATACTACCATTCCCACCTATAAATACCCCTCCATGCTTCCTTATTTCCTCACTCCCTCCCTCTATTTCTCTTCTTTCTTTTTTTCATTCAATAGTCTTTTGGGAGCAAAAGTGACCAGACTTCTTCGGGGCAAAATAATGAGTAGCCAACTTGGGAAAGTGATCAACCCTTGGGGTAATTTTAAATTTGCTTCTTTTTACCCCAAAAATTTTTTACCGTAGGTAAAAAGAATCTTCTTGGGGTATAAAAAGAACTAGATTTAAATTTAGCCCAATGGTTGATGATGTATTTTCCCCAAGAAGGTTGCTCACTATTTTGCCCCAAGAAGGCTGGTCACTTTTTACCCCAAGAGGGTAAAAAAGAACTTTTTACCCCAAGAGGGAAAAAAGAAAATAAGTAGATTATTTAGTAAATTCAAATAAATGTATCAATTATTGTATGTATTCTATTAATAAAATGAGGTGTTGTTATGTATTGATTTTGTTCATTTTTTTTTATTTATATTTGCTTTTATTTTCTAATTTTGTATTTAATGAATAAATCCAAATAAATATTAATTTATTTCATTTCCTTTTATTTATATTTGCTTTTATTTTCTAATTTTGTATTTAATGAATAAATCCGAATAAATATTAATTTAGTTCATTTCCTTTTATTTATATTTGTATTTACTCAACAAATAAATTTGAATGAATGTTTATTTTAAGTGCATAAATAAATTAGAATAAAGTAAATAAATAATTTAGAATAAAGTGAACAAATAATTTAGAAAATAAATAAATTAGAATAAAGTGAACAAATAAATTATAAAATAAATAAATTAGAATAAAGTGAATACATAAATTAGAATAACGTAAATAAAATGATTTGAATATAATAAGTAAATTAAATATAGGAAATAAATATAATAATTTAAAATAGAATAAAGTAAATAAATAAATTAGAATAACATAAATAAAATTATTTGAATATAGCAAATAAATTACAAAAAAGTAGTGTGAGTTAACTAAAGCAACGTTAGTTAAGTAGCGCATAATTTAACACTTGCGTTACTTAACTAATGCAGGGGTATTTTCGACAAGGCTGCTGGACGGGTGCAAAAAGTGATGGGAGAAGAGCGTAATTCAAACTAAAACAACACGGACAACCAACCAACCTCCCATCAGAACACTCAACCTCGACCGAACAGGAGGAAGACTAGGAACAGAATCCCACAGATTTGGTGCTTATGAGGTACCCCATTAAATATTTCTTTTTAATACCTAAGGAGACTAAGGTCTTAATGAAGCATAAGACAATGAGGTTGTCTCATATAAGATCACAATTCTATTTTTTCAAAAAAAAATATTGATCTAAAAAACTAATTTCATAAAATATATAAATAATTGATTTGTCAAAAAAATCGTTGATAAAAAATAATCAATAGAGTTGAAAAATAATTGGTTCTCATTACCCTCTGACTCCATCTTTCGTATAATACATCCCTTTGTCTCAGTCTTTATATCAAGATTACAACTGTTCATTTTTTAAAAATTCAAAGTATTTGCAAATTTGTTGATTCCATCGAAAACAAACTGGTGAGTTGGATCAAGAAGGGAAAAAATACGAAACAAATAAAAAAAAACTTAAGATCAATAGTTGTGGTTGTTGGTGAATTCATGGATAAATAAAACAAAACTCGATGCCGATTGAGAGAGAGGGAGAGTGAGAGGGGATATAGCTTGGTTTAAAAAAATATTATTATGAATTTGGATATACAACAGAAAAATTGGCTTATAAAACTGGACGAGATTATTTGGATATGGTTTTGAATTTGGATGAGGTTTTTTCCATGTACCTAAATATGTTGCACATCCCTGCATGTGGGTAGCAATGGCCAGTGGAGATTGATATACTAGGAGAGCATTTGAAGATAGTAGGAGTAAATCGGAGCTTCTGGTCGTAAGGTTGGTCGAAACAGTGGATGAGAATCGAGTAGGAGAATGTGCCGGTGAGGAAGAGTTAAGGTAAAGGAGATCTTGATCTACAATGGACCAATTGTCAAATTGGTCCATAATAGAGTTTGTCTTGGGAGAGAAGTATGAGGGAGAGAAAGGGAGGAAAAATACGACACTTCTTTCTTTTGGTTAAGGAAAGGTATATCAAATAAAGAAAGAAGTAGACGAGATCCACATAGTTTTGGTTTCTTCGCTCAAGTGCTGAGAAATGCTTGTGATAGAAGTAATTAAGTTTATTTTTTCAAATATACCCTTATTCATTTATTACTTCGATGTCTCTCTCGCCTTTTTCTCTTCTCACACTTTGTCTCATTTCTTTATCTCTTCCCACTATCTTCATACAACTAAGCAAAACAATAACGAACTAAGAAGACACTAAAAAGCTCGTATTGAAACATGTAGTTCCTCGCAGTGATCAATTACACTAAAATGAATATTAATGTAATGCACATTTAGAATCAATGTAAGTTTGACAAAATTAAAATAATACCTTCATTTTCATTGGTTCGTGGGTAAATTACCCCCCATTCTTCAAAGGTAATCTAAAAAAAATCTTTCAGATGCAAACTTGAGATCTCGCCTACTGTTCAATGCATAAATACCAAACGAGGGCTTGTCAACACAGAGAAAAACAAATACTAATCGGAAGACATTTTGTGAAAATGATGATATCAACAAGTGGAGAAGTTATTATTTTGGCAAACCCCGGGACCGTTTCACCATACATCAATCAAAGCCAAGTCAAAACGAAAGCTAAAATAACAAAATACAGTGCATTTTCTTGGTATACAGAGTACTCATTTTGGTCTAAATTATAGGCAATTTTTCTTTTAGGATTAATTGAATAAAAGATATATGTGGTATATGTTATAAATTAAATATATCAATTATTCAATGGATCTAATTATTATCTTTTTTGCTTATATTTAAAATTAGATAAAGTATATCATAACAAGATAATACGATTTTTATAAAAAAAAATTCGAGATAATATGGTGTTGAATTCGGTTTGGACCTTAGAAAACATTTATTTAATATATATGAAGAGGAAATATACCGATTCCATCCATCTAAGGATCCGTTTTGTTATAGTTTTTTTAAAAATAGCTTTTTGTAGTGTAATATGTTTTTGTTAAAGTTTTTTCAACAAAGAAAATTTTAAGGAAAACTTCAAATAAAAAATCAGTTTGAATAGCTTATCTTAAAATGTCATTTTAGATATTTCATCATTTTGCTATAAATTTTTTGGATACTAAAATTTTGAAAAAATCTCAAAAAAAAAAAGGTTATTTCAAATAGCTTTTCATAAAAATCATTTTTGAAATATATCATTTTGAAAAAATATGCGATTTTTACTATGTAAAATCTCGAACAATGAATATTCAGGTTAGTGAATGTCAAAATATCTTTTTAACTTTTTTTTTGAAGGGATCTTTTTTAACTTATAACAAATGAGTTTGAAATAACTTATATTATTTTTGAGTAAATTTTCAAAAAATCTATTTTTAAAAATACAAAGGAAAATCTATTTTTCTAGAATCTATAACAAACGGGCCTTAAATAGAGTTTTAGTTTTCACCGTGAGCATAACTCAGTTGACAATATATTGTTTTTTTAACAATGTATTGTTATACGCCGGACAGGGGTTTGAACCTTGTACGCTCCATTAATTCACATTAAAAAAATATTTTCTTCGTCCCATAACAAGTGACTCTTCTGTAAAAAAAAATATTGTCCCAAAGTAACTAACGCATTTCACTTTTTAATGCAATATTAATTACTTTTTTTCAATTATAACTTTAATTTTTTTTATATATTAATTATAACTTTAATCAATGCTACTTTCAACACTTTCGATTCAACATATTTCACTTTACATTGATGATAACGATGAATGAGCACTTAAAATATACTATTACACTTTATATTTATGGCAAGAACACTTAAAATTTTCAATCTCTCCTTCACTAATATATTTTTTTTCATATATGTGTGAAAAAGTAATGTCAACACTTTTTGAACACTCTCTATGTCTCTCTAATACATATTCTTTTATTAATTTAAATAAAATTAAACTTACAGAAAGTAGTGAGACATACATTAATTACATCCAATAAATAAATAAATGTTAGAGAGTTTTAAAAAGCGAACGTCGTTAACATTGTTCATATTTGAAATGATGGAATGACTCACTTAATTTAAAACGGAGGATAGAGTGCTTGACTTTTAGTTAATTAATTAATCACGCGCCTCTAAATTCCATTTCCAATTCAAAATGTGGCAAGCAGCCCGAGGTTAGAGTCGAACCGTTTAGAATAGGCGCTACTTCCCCGGCAACACACAGGAACAGGACTTACGTTATCTCCAATTCCATTTCCCATTCCCATACGATCGAGAAAGCAAACATCTTTTTAATCAAGATTTATTACCACTCTAGAGCTCACCTTTTCTTTGGCATGTACAGGTCAGTATCTCCTTTTCCCCTTTTTCTACTTGTGTTCGTGCACTTTCATTATTAAACTATCTTCATCTAATATCGGATCTCGTTTCAAATTTAAGCATCTTCACCTAATATCGGATCTTGTTATATATGTTCTAACTCAACCTATAAACATGTCCAATTTGTTTGTAACTTTTGAATAGCTATTGTCATTTAATCGTCTATCTATTGAAACAAACATTTGTTCTTGTCCTTTGTGCATTGTGAAAATTTCAGTATCATCCCCTTTAATTTCTATAGATATAAAATTTTAGGTATTTTGAATTAGATGGAATAAAATGTTGATTAATGAGAACTTAGATGAAATAAAATGTGGATTTTGTTTCTATGGTTGATTGGAAGCCATAAATTTTACATAGAGAAATATTAGAAACACTTTGTTTAATACCCACTCTCGTATGAAATTCATTCGGTAATTTTTAAAGTGTGTTATACACTAAATTTCAACTAATAAAAGAGTAAGAGTTAGAAAAAAGAGTGTTTTGTAAATTCAAATTATTTGATTTTCCTACTATATATCTAATATATTCTCCTTTACCTAACATATATGAGTAATGATTTGACAATTCAAACTGTGCTAGCTAGGTACATAAGAACAGTAATGATAATTGTTAAACATTTGATAATTTTTGTGACATTCTTTATTACTCTTTATATTTTCAGTAAAAAACAATAGAGACAGAACAAGAATGAGTGAGTAAAGATATGATAGATAATTGTCCAAAAATTATCACAAAATTAATTATACAAATTACATTTCTCATCCAAAAATTGTGAAGTGAGCCCCACAACTTTTTAGAATGCTGACTAAATAACAAAGAAAATAATAGAAAGAAAGAAGCACCCATTTTTGTACTTCCCACATTTCACGTGAATGAATAAAGTGGCTTGACAAAGATTATTCTGACGGCCTTCAGAGCCGGCGGTTTTTTACTAGCGGGGCCGTCGAGGGAATGGAGAGTGCTGGCTTTGCGTCGGGGGACTTCTTATGAGAGGCAGGGTTAGAAGTAAAGACACACATTTTTTTCTATTTAATGTTTGTACATTGAAAAATTTATATTCACAGTTATAAGTTTGCAAGTTAATTTTTTAACTGCAGCACAATTCAATTTCAAGTTAATTCCAATCCAAATTCAAATAAACTCATACATTAAACAATAACACTACATAAAAAAACCTCACAAATAAGTTATAATTTAGATTTCATCTTTAAAAACTAAAACATAGTATGTGCTAAGCATTGTTGGAAATCAAAATATAACAGACTTACAAACTCAAGTAAGATGGGAGAGAGGATGGGACAGTGGTTGAGATGGGAGAGGAGAACGACGGTCGAAATAACATTTGGGTTGGGAGTATGTGTTACCATGGTTTTTGTCTTTATATATGTCTTGCCTTTTCATTAAAAAAAAAAACGAAGTGGGTCGGGTGGGTTAAACTGGTTCAGCGGTCCGCCCACTGACTCGACTGGGTCATACCAGGTTTCAACGGGCTAATTGCATATCTGGTCCAGTAGCCTGCCCAAGCACCCTTCAGTTCCCGGTCTGACCGGCCGGGTCGGTCTGAGTTTTAAAACACTGTTTACAACATGATCTAAATGATCCGATAAAAACGATCTTAAAAGAATTCTAATTAAAAATCATTAATTCTTTTTAAATGCATGTTAATTCTTTTGTTAGAAATGATCCAACGAATCTTAGATAAATTATAATTAAAAGAAATTAACCCCTTTCAACTCACAGAAATAAAACGAAAGGGGTGTTGGTTATTCTCTCAAGACATGAACACAACCAATTTTTGTGTATGTTTAAATCATGACAATGTTGATGTGCCATTTCACACCAAGAGACGGTTAGGTCCTCTAACATGGGCCATTTAGTCCTTGAAACAATTTTAAAACATTTAACGCCTTTCACTATATTTACCTTCTCATGTCTAGTTCTTTCCTGCTCTTTTATGCTACCACTGAGTGAAATTTTAAAACATTTAACACCTTGAAAGAAGGGTCTTATGAACACTCATTTTTCAACATTATCTTTAATACTTACTATCTTGTTATATGAAATCAATATGATGTCCACACTTTAAAAATGAATCCCACGAAAAAATGGTGAAATTTACATTAATTTTACTCAATGAAGAAATATATAATAAAAAAAAATGTTCAAAAGAGAGTGTTCTTAACACTCCTCATCCATAAATTGCATGTTGATTGTTGCAAAGACACATAAGAAATATAACAGGTCTTTCTTTGGCCTTTGGGCGCTCATATTTTAAGGCATGTTATTTTGTTTTTTTATATTTATCAAAGGACGTATCCTTCTCATAACAATGATGGTCATCCAAAAACTATTTCTTTTTTATATATTTGAGACAGTGACTTGTCCCTGTTTGAGGCCATGTCTCCTCCTATCCTCGAGGAGCAACTTGAATTTCGTATCTTTTTTGTGAATATTAAGGGAGTGACTTCATTTTTATTTTATTTAGTATAATCCGTCATCTCTTACCTATTTTTCTTCTTTTCTGCCAACCAAATATGGTCAAAGTAGGATGAGGTAGGGATAATGACTAATGAGGATGACTACCCATGTACTCTAACGGCTCTAAAGGCTAACTGAACCTCTCCTACTTGTACTTGATTAGAAAAACCTGGTTATTAATTAAGGTTGTGTTATTTATAAGCAAGTGGGGGAGGCCCATAATATGTTCACCTAATTAAGTTTTCTCAGACTGTGTTATTAAGGCTCCATCTCTTGCGTGAATCATGCACATGACAACCTTTCTTTTCTTTTAATTTTTTTTAACGGATTTTCCTTTAATTTATTATAGATTTTTTTTATCATGTGTAGATTTGGACATATTAAAAAATTTAAAATAGTAAATTTGTATATGATAAAAAAACTTATAATGGAGTCGTGAAAAGTAGTGTGAAATCCGTAATTATAGTTGAACCGATAATTGCCGATATTATTAAATCGGACACCTTAACAAGAGTTCTAACATAGAACATCACAGTTGATAGTGTGTATCACTTCACTTCATCTACAAATCAAACAAAAAAGAACGTGGCCAAATTATACGAGGCTGTAATGAATGGTGTCTTTAAACCATGGAGTAGGATCCTTTCTTGTTTTAGTAAAATGAAACAAATTTCGTTGTTTTTATATATGTCGTCCTTTTTTATTTTGAAAATGATCTTTGAGCAATCAAACAAATTTAGCCGACTCCATTTAAAGACTCAGACAGAGACGTGTTTTTTGGATTATAGTGTTATTAGCCGACTTCATCGCACCGTGATTTCGTCAAATTCACCTTAAATCATTTTTTTAACAAATAGATGTGACCCTCCGTTAAATATTGCAGATATCGAGTTTAAAGAAAGTATCGTATCATGATTGAGTCATCAAAGTTGTTTTACCTCGTGTTTTTTTCTCTGTTATTTTCTTCAAAATAAAATAATTCTGGAGAAGAAACCAGTATTTTAATTTCTTTCTTGATTTGCTTTGACTTTTTCTGCAAACTAAATATTATTATTAGTGAGCTGTACGGTATTGGTCAGTAGGGATAAGCATGTCAATTCAATTCCAACTCATATGTTTCATGATATAATACATAAGAAACTCTACTTACCTTTGGCAAACGTGTATTTAAAGGTTTAATGTTGCTTTCACATGTTCATATAAATAACATAACCGAATGCCGGTGATGTTTGGTACTCCTGAATTTGTATACCTCTCTTATGTTGGTGCACTCGTCTTTTATTGTAAGCATTTTGATATCATTACTAAATTATTTTTGTTATATGAAACTTGACAAAGAAATGAATCATTAATATATATGTGTATGTTTTTTTGTTATGATCAAGTTGTAGTCCTCTTTGATTTGTTTATTAGTAATACTTTTGTACCTTTTGCCAATTCCCAAATGATGACAAGTTAATTGATTTTGATTGGAATTTTTACAATATTTGCAGATATACAAATGCAACTTTTGGTCCAATAGCTTCCCTGGAATGAATGAATGAATATATAGTTAATTTGTAGAGAAATTTGGATGTAAATTTTATGCTAATTCAATTTAATGGGCTGCTTTTGTTCAACTTCAAAGAGTGTTAAAACACCACCAGGCTATGAGGATCCTACAGTTCTTGCTTCTGAAACACCCTGTGAGTATCCATCTTCATCATTAACCGGTAATTCTGTTCCACCTAATAAATTGATTTATAAAATGAATATGTATACAAGAAGCTTTAAAGTTGATTAAAACAAGTTTTATATCTTTCTTTCTGTTTTCACAGTTACTGTGAGTGAAGTAGAAGCGTTATATGAACTCTTTTTGAAGTTAAGCAATTCAATTATTGAAGATGGTCTTATTCACAAGGTTAGTTAAGTGTTTTCTTTTAAAGTTTTTTTAATTAGTTTAGATAAAATGCCCTTAATTCATGTGCCTAAATTTAATTACTTCTATAGGAAGAATTCCAGCTAGCACTCTTCAGGAATGAGAATGAGAAAAATCTGTTTGCAGACAGAGTATGTATAACTGATTCATGCTTTATGGTCTAAACTTATTTGATCTTCTTGTTCAAGCTCTAGGATCTTTTGATAGGCTTATAACTTGTTATAGCATATTTTGTCATTAACAGTCGTATAATTTCTTTTTACATGTCTAGCACCTGCATTATTTCATTCTAATGCCTTTTCACAATTGTTTCTCCTTTATAGATTTTTGACTTATTTGATGTCAAGCGCAACGGTGTTATTGAATTTGGTGAATTCGTTCGATCTCTTGGTGTTTTTCATCCAAATGCGGCTTTAGAAGACAAAATTGCATGTAAGATAAGATTCATTCTCAAGTTAACATAAATCATTTATATTCTTTTCTTTTGTCCTTTCCCTAAGTTTTGGAGTTTCCTATATTAAGCAAGAGTTATTTATTGAATTGGGAATAATGATATTTGCAGTTGCTTTTAGGTTGTATGATCTGAGGCAAACAGGGTACATTGAAAGAGAAGAGGTAACATTTTTTACTTTTTACTAACTTTAGCTCTTTAATCTTATGTTAGAGCTTAGAATCATGGTTTATTTGCAGTTAAAGGAAATGGTATTGGCACTTCTACATGAATCAGATCTTGAGCTTTCAGAAGACATGATAGAGTCTATTGTGGATAAGGTTCATTACATTTTACCTTGCCATTACGATTGTTACATTTAAAAGCTTACTGAAATTAGTGTTTCTTATTATAAGTTGTGTTCTTTGTTGTTCAAGACTTTTAAAGATGCTGATACAAAAGATGATGGAAGGATTGATCAAGATGAGTGGAAAGCTTTTGTCTCTCAACATCCATCTTTGATAAAGAACATGACCCTTCCATATCTAAAGTAAGTGTAACCTCTTAATGAAAATCCTTTTTTTTTATTGACTGGAATTTCCAAAAACGTGTAAATTTCTTTTTAAATATGCCTCCTCCTCATTTTGTAGGGATATTACCTTAGCATTTCCCAGTTTTATTGCAAGAACAGAAGTTGAAGACTCATAGAGGTGACTAATTGGGAGGAGCCAATAGTGACTACAGTTTAATCACTTGAATTGTTACTCTAGTCCTAGTTTAGCTTTTATACATCTATGTATTTATGTATATATACAGAAGAGACGTTATCAAAGAGAAGTGGACCATTTTGTCAAAAAAGAAGAAGTGGACCATGTAGTGTAAAACTTGGCCATCTTTCAACTTAAACTTTAGACCTTGGATATAAGAGATTAATTTTGCTAGTAAGATATTGACCTTGTTCCAATAGCCATAGATAAGAATATTGTCTATTATGCGGAAGTTTGGATCTGCGGCACCAAAATTTTGTAAAAGTTACGTACCAAAGAGTAATAATCACTTTGGTCCCCGAATATATAATGATTAATCATTTTAGTCTTTTATTGTATCAAAATTTTAAAATAGTCTCTGATTGTGCATTCTGTTAGTCAAAATAGTCCTTGACACTAAAATAACCTCTCAATGCTCACAATAACTCTTTATATAGGGACTAAAATGACAATAAACATGTACTTATAAGGACCAATATGACAATAAGTAAGAATATTGAATGACTGATCTGACAATATTAATGAAACATTTTAACATCAAAGACTATTTTGACTAACAAAATGCATAATCAGAGACTATTTTGAAGTTTTGATACATTAAAGGACTATTTTGATTACTCATTACAATTTCAGGAGGAAAGTGACTATTGCTCTTAATAAAATTAATGTCACAATGGTCTTGTCAAAGTCATTGTGATTATGTACATACCATATGGTTATTATTATTGCTTTATAAAAGACTTTCCTTAAAATAAAATAAAAAAGGTAAAAGACTATTTCCAGTGTTTCCTCGCGACATATATAAATCTTTAAGGGAAAAGAACTCATTTGAGTGATTGAGGTGCAGCAAAAAAGGAGATGGGAAGAAAAAAAAAAGTAGGAAACTGTGATTCATGTGATGAAACAGAAAAAGGAGGTAATGAAAGACAAAAATTGCAAAAAGATATGGTTGATAATTCAGAACTCCAGATTCTATAGCTGTCATCGTTAGAGAAAATATCGGTATAATCAATTTTGTAGCAATAAAAATGGGTCATGTAAATAAAGCTACTTGGATTTAAAGGGTTAATGGTGACCAGGGATTTGACATCTTTATACGAAATCATTAGTTTTTTAATGATAATAGTTAAGGCAAATAAATCAGTATTTATGTATTATTTTTAAGTTTGTCAAGATAGTTTACGAAAAAACAACTTATAAAAATATATTTTTTGTTAGTGAAAATTTATAAATTAACATAAAAGCTTACTTATTTACATAAACTATTTTTTATGAGCTCAAAAACAAGAAAATCCAAACGGGAAGCAAAGAAATTCAACTTGAAAGCGAAGCCAGATTTCAATTAACGATGGAGATGAACGGTAACTGCCAAACCCATTTCACGATCTAAATCAAAGCTTTGATTGTAATTTTTGATCATGATCCCTTTGCCTCTTGATGAGGCGACTAACAAGAGAACTTTCGATCATTATGCACGAAAGAACCGTAGTTGAAAGGAAGGATTTTGGTTTTCATGTGGATGTTGAGTTTGAAAAACTTCCCCATTGCGTAACCCATGTCAGATTGTTGGACATTCTGTTAAGAACGACAAGTATCAAAATCCAAAGTGCAGCATATTTGCTAAGCATACTGCCTCAAATGTGGAAAGGTTGATGTTGTGATCATACCAGCTACAGGTACACTAAACAAGGTGGCAGGCTTCAATAAAATTGTTGTAGAAATAGACTCGATTATTGAGGATATAATAAGGTCTAAAGAAGTTACAAATTATGTGTTCGTGGGATTAAACCACGAGGAAGATTTTCCTAATATCTCTGTCGAAGTTGTTCATGTGCAACCTTTGTAGGTTGATGATTTTGTTTTGGCCGAGACACAGGGGGGACCAATATAATTCATGGACCTGCATATTGTTGGTCCTTGGGCTGATGCAGTCGTTGATGTAATTTTAGTTCAAATGTAATTCACGATATGCAAATCAACATTCAAGATTCCAACTTGTCAAATTTTAGTTCAAATGTAATTCACGATATGCCAATTTTAGGCCTAGTTCCATGAGGCCAGGCAAGCTATGTAATTTTTGCGTGAATCCTAGTCTAACATGACTCAAAATGATGAGAGTGTTGATTTAGTTGGAAACACAAATCAACCATTTCAATTGGTGATTCCAAGAAAGTCAAATAACAAGTTAAAGTAACAGCAAATCGAGGCTAACAAAGGATTCAAGGTAGGTGCGTCAAACCGAATCCCGCACTAGTCTTTTGGTGCGTTGTTGTTCCTCATGCTTTTATTTTGTTCTTTATGTTTCGGTTTTTCTTGTTTTTGTTTGTTTGAGGGGTTTGGCTTTAGCCCCCTCCTTATATGTACTCTTTTTATTTCTATTATATTATTATAAGATTAGGGTGACGCAACAGGCTACCCCTCTGCACCCAGTCTTTTTTTTTATTTTTTAAAGACAATTCAAATCACCCATAATTTTCATTCAAGTACTAGACATTTTTATTGTTTGTTTTACATTGCTCCAACCATATCATTGCACAACTATCATAGGGTTACCTACTATGAGCTTTTTAGATGGTTGAGTTTGGAGGTTGAATGAGGAGATTAAAACATACGATATTATTTTAGGCTATGGTCCTCATTTTATCCATTTTTTTATAGAAATAAACGATGACTTTTTATGGGATGAAGAAATGAGACACTAAATTATACTTTTTTTTCTTCGTAAAGAAGTTTAGTGGATAAGTGGGGTGTCCGAAGTTCGAACCCCGACCCCTGCATATAACAATGCATTGTCCCTGTCAACTGAGCTATACTTACATGGACACTAAATTATACTTTTAATTAGTCAAATAATGGTTCTTAAGGATGAAAGAACGGTCTAAATTAACCATAAAAATTTGAAAGGTTTTTTTCTCGTATTTTTTTAAAAAGTGCTCCTGTTCGACTTGGTTAATTTGAAGGGAAATGTTAATGTGTGTTTATGGAACACTCTTTAAGAGTCTTATATGGTAAATTTTTATGAAAACTTGTAGATTTAATACATTGAAAATTAAATTATTTGACTTTCTTAAAGAATAATTTGCTAATTTATAATGCTTAGAGAGTGACACTCGTTAACAAATCTAAATATGAAAAAAATGGTCTTTTTTAAACTAAAGTGACATCAAGTAACATACAAATCAACATCTCAAACATCTCCTTTGGGACAACACAATGGTTTGCTTGTAAGAACATTTAATGTGGAATCCTAAATTTGTATTCGAGTCATCGTATTTCATCTTTTTGTGTATCTATTTGAGTATGTATCAATCACTAGATCAATATAAGGAAAAAACACTAATAATACACACATAAGCAACTCAATAATAGTTTTCTTAATATATGTAGATAAAGAGTCGGATTAGTACAAATGATTTTGAAGAGAGACATGTAATTATAAAGAGATTATTGAGAGCTAATTAAATTTAAAATTATTCGATCATGTTACGTCAAAACTCTTCTCCCTAAACCCTAGAGATAAAAAAATCTCATATCTTTCTCTCTTCTTACACTATTTCTTATTTCTTATGACCATTTCAGCTCACAACCAACACACATTATTTCTAATTTTCTATGTATCTCTCTCTTTTAATCTCACCTTACAATTAACCAAACACGTCCTAAATAATTGAATTGCACATTTTTATTATAAAACAAAAAGGTAAGAAAAGAAGCTACGGAACAGGCCAGTGGATAACACCCTACCATCCCTAAACACAAAGGGACAGTGCCAAACAAGGACCACACAAAGGTGCCATAAATGACCCATATCAGCCAACACATATCTACATAGCTATTAGCTTTATGATAAACATGAGCGACCAATGTCTTCCGATCTTGCAGCTTCTAGGAGTCAAGGGAGGCGTTAAGATTCACTACAATCCGTGAATCCACAATTCAAACACAACATATTGTAAAGTCGCAAGTCAAACATTGGACAGAAATTTTACATAAAATAAATGTTATGAACACTCTCTTCGATCCTTGTTTTTTTATTGGATGAAATTGAGATTCACTTTGATTTAATAGGGCCAAAATTCATTTTTTAAAGAAATATAAGTGGAGTGTCCGAAACATTGTTTTTGTCAACCGAAGTATACTCAAAGAGATAATGTCTTGAGTTTGCTTGCCTAAAAAAATCCGTGTACGATGAAGTATATTCTCATTTTTCCATATAATAATCTTGAATGGAGATGGGTTATTATTATAATTATTTTCATTGATCGTTATCAAATTGTTACCCTGGATGGCTCAAAAGATGGGGTCAACATTGTATTTACCGCATAAAAAGAAAAAAATAAAAGACATAAATTGACAAATAAATAAATAGGGGAAATTTGGTTGTACACTAAATATGTTTCATATTTCCATATCTATATGTAGAGTTGAACCAAAAGTATTCTTCCATGGTCACAAGATCAAATCAATAGTGTTTGAACATACATAATAAGATGATCTTTGAATATTTAATTATTTTTTTATCAATTTCCTCTTAATTATTAAAAATATTTATTTATGTGTGTGTGATCAAACACTTTTTATTTATTTTTCATTATATTAGAATTTGTGGTTGAACTCCACCAACTGAATAAATAACTTGTTCAATTCATTTTCACGCTCTCTTCATTCCTTTCACTTGAAGACAATCCAATCCAATTCAACACGTCTGTAATCTTCTTATTCTTTTTTTCATCAAACTCTGTTTCTTCATCTTATGTTTTTCAACTAACCATTTCTTCTTTTCATCGCAGATTATTAAATTAATTTCCATCTTCCACCACTCACTCAGGTTAGATTTCAATTTTCATAAATCAAACTGGGTTATCTTTAATTACCGTTATTCAATTCAAAATATCAATTTTTTGTGTGTAGTTTATAGTTCTATAAACTGTTTACGATTGGATCCGGTTGCAGTGGTTAATTAGACTTCTTTATCTTTCTTTTTTTATTATGGTTATCATGAAGAGTCTGTGAAATGGGTTTTGGGGTACTTTTTTGTGACATGAACTGGAATCCAAATAAACCCAAAAAGTTTTTTT
>Ga0315913_1000692_pt1 | contig 32263 bp, 20 predicted proteins | sample MpolsnodulesMG_FD_207736 | JGI IMG/M metagenome (GOLD analysis project Ga0315913, IMG submission 207736) | Medicago polymorpha root nodule microbial communities from Los Angeles, California, United States - small nodules | ecosystem: Host-associated > Plants > Roots > Nodule | place: USA...
TTTTGTTTGGCTTATTAGGGGGTAAAGCAAAACAAATTTTTTTACAGAGGAGAAAACCGAAAATGACCTATATTACAGAGGATAAAGACCTATTAACCCTAAAATTATTATCGCCATCATAACTTGTAGCTAGTTCTTATAAAATAAAATTAAACTTGTAGCTACTCTAGCAATAGTGTTGTGGGCTACTACATTGGTTTGACTGCAAACAAACTTTTTTTTTGAGAAACAGACTACAAACAAACTTGACAACATCATTAACTTAACCATGTCTTTTCTTGTAAAAAAAAAAAAAAGCTCAACTATGCATTTTATTTTATCTTGAATTGAAAAAATATAAAACTTTTGTCATCGAGGAACCTTTAATCTATTTCAAATTCACATCTCGGGGTACAAATATGTGGCAAAATGCATGAACATGCGCCATCATATATTATAACATTTGTCTGCCATATTCAAATCTAACAATCTTGTGATCGTGAAACACAATATGTACTTCTCATATAAATTTCTTATTTCCTCCTAAATAGTCAAGACATGCCAAGCATGTCTCTGTTTTGTATTCCCTCATGATTTATAATAAAAAAATTGGCTCGTTATATTTTAGAATGTAATATAACCAAAATATTATATTTACACTTTTAATATATTTAATTTAATGTTACCATATCTAAAGTGCTCCTTAGTTAATTTAACTTTGTTTTCTATGAGCCATAATGCTACTTTATTGAAGGGTATTTCAAGTAAGCAAAACAATTTTTAAAATGAGATTATGTAATTAACTAGTATGGAGACCGTACCAAGCACGGGCTAAAATTTCGTCATACTTGAAAGAGAGAGAATCTTGTGATGTATCAAGTGTCGGTCACAATCCAACATTGAATATAAGAGTTGAAGTTTAACAACATATAAGTGAGAAAACCCTCACACTTAATGCCTTAAACTATTGGGTACAGATTTGGGATCATTCTCACTTGTGTGGTTGCTCTCTCTCCAATGGCTCTATCCACATAAGTGTCGGATCGCTCAAAAGGTCCAATGGTGGTATCATATATCGATTCAACTTTGTGGGAAAGTGAGAGTGTTTCCTGGTGGTAGATCACAGTGCAGAGAGTGTTATACTTAATGTAGAGATGTTAATATGTCAAGTGTGGGTTAAAGTTCCGCATTGGACGCAAGAGTAAATGTTGGACAACGTCTAAGTGATATGACATATATACTTAAGGTTTACGGTGAAGGTGTAGTGTCAATCTCACTTGTTGATATTTGTTAGTTTAATGTGATAATCAAACTTAGGGTAGGATCCCTCGGAAGTCACAACACTATGATAAACTGTTTTTTTAATGTCATTTATTTAATTTTTTATCTTTAAATTTAATTTTTGGATGTCATTCTCTTTCTTGCAAAAAAATTTCATTCAACTTCTATTATTTCAAAATTCTTTTAGTTTTGGTCTTTGGTGGCATGTGACGATAAAAAATTGCATAAGTGTTATGTTCAGTTAACAAATTACATGTTTATTAGACATTTAAAATTATACGACGTTTTTTTAACTGAGTCTAATTTGTTTTGTAAAATAATTACTCAAATTCTCCATCTCCATCAATAAACTCATAAAATTACATATAATTCACACAATTTTGTATGCTCTCACGGAAAAATCACACAATAATTATTTTTTCGCCTTATCTTCTCCCATGTTCAAATTATGTTTTCATATTCATTTTTTCTTCTAAATTCCTTTACACCTTCTCATGAAAAAAATGAACATAAATCTTCCTACATGAAAGCACCACCAACTAACATTTATGAACATGTGCTTCAGTTTAACCTTTTTTTGACTATGTCACATAATTACAGACACAAAGAGTCGTATACTTGATTAAGAGATGTTAATGTGTCAAGTGTGGGTTAAAGTTGTATATAAATGTAAGAGTATAATTTGAACAACATATAAGTAAGATGACTCATATATCTGATGTTTTAAAGTTTTTGGTAAAGATCTAGTATCAACCTAATTTTCATGGTTTATAGGCTAATGTGATGATCAAACTCACTCTAGAAACCCTTGAGAGTCTCAAAATTATGATGAACTTTTTGTTAGTTTTTGAGTGTCATTTATTTATTTTTTATATTAAATTTTAGTTATTGGATGTCATTACTTTCATTTTTTTTTATATTCAAACTCCATTATTTCACATTCCTTCACGTTTGGTTTTTGGTTGAGTCTTACAATGGAAAAGTGTGGATGTGTTCGACTGAGTTGACAAAATATATCTTTATTAGAAATTTTAAAACGGTGTAGCATTTGTCTACTAAGTTTTTTTTTTTTGGTAAAATAATTACCCCAAAATCTTCAACTCCTTCAACAAAAATGTAAAATTATCAACAACTCACTCTACTTCCTAAACACTCACAAATAAAGTACACACTTCCTTTTTTTCCTCATCATTTATCTTATGTTAAAATACTTTTTTTCATCTTCTTTCTATTTCTACTTTATTTTTTCTATTTTCCCGTAAGAAAGAAACATAAACCTTCCTCCATCCCGTCAAAAAAAGAAAAGAAAGGAAACCTCCCTCCATAAAATCACCACCAACCCACACTTTTTTACTATGTTGTGTCTCAGTTTGAGCTTATTTGGCTATGTCAACAGATCATAGATGCAGATAGTCTCACACTTTAGAGAGATGTTAATTTGTCATATGTGAGTTAACGTTCTATATTGGATTCAAGATACTGATAAAAAATATGGTGAGAAAAATGAATAGTAAGACTTAAATAACTAATGTCTTGAGGTTTTGAGTGAATATATGATGTCAATTTATATCTTTAATTTTATTTCTTGGATGTCATTCTCTTTCATGCTCTTTCGTTTTTTCAACCTCTATTATTTTAAATTCCTTCCGTTTTGGTCTTTAGTGAGATGTGACAACGGAAAATGCAGATGTTTATTCTAAGTTGAGAAAATACGTGTTTGTTAAACATTTTAAAATGATGTGTTTTTTTTTAAATTAAGTCTAACTTTTTGGTAAAATAATTACCCAAAAATCTTCAACTCCTTTAACGAACCCATAAAAACACTGACAACTTACTCTATTTCCTATACTCTCATGGACAAAATACACTACATATTTCTTTCCCTTATAATTTATACCATGTTTAAATTTCTTTTTCCTATTTATTTTGTTTTTTCTAATTTCATTTCTCTTTTCTCATGATTATTACTACCAACTCACATTTTTGAACAAGTTGTGTCTCTCCTTTAATTTATATGATTATGTTACAAAATTACAGACACAAATAGTCGCACACTTGATTAAAAGATGTTAATGTATCAAGTGTGAGTTAACGTTCTACATATTTTGAACAATATATAAGTGAGATGACGCATATACATATAACTTTGAGATTTTGTGTGAAGATCTAATGTTTATATCACTTATGTGGTTGTTATTGACCTAGTATGATATTCCAACCTAATATAGACTCCTTTGAAAGCCTCATCATTATAATAAATTGTTTTGTTAGTTTTTGAATATCATTTGTTTGATTTTTTCTAAAGAATACTAAAAGGTCATTTAGTATTCCAAGTCAATACCAATTTCATTTTTTTTTTTTCAAGAATATGACATCATAAAATAAAACATATTTTGATTTCGGAGATAGTATTCTTCAAATATGACATCATAAAATAAAACATATTTTTACAAATAACAGTTATTTATTCCCAGCTTATGATAGTTAACTATATGTCGATGTTGTTGGAAGAAAAATTGAAAGATTAAACACAAAGTAATTATACTTTGATTTAATGTTGTGTGAATTGAAAAAATAGAGTGTGGGGGTCCCACATAAAATAGAACACACACATTAGTTGTGTTTAAATTGTGGTATTTAATTTTAAATACTTGATAATGGTAAAAATAATAGTAATTATTATTTTTATTCGTGAATATCACTTCCCGTAAATTTAGTTTATGGTGGTTGTGATAAGACTAAGAATTTAATTAAATTTATTATATTTCCTTCATTCAAATCCAATAGTTTGTTTCCTCCGCTTTTGTAGATTTTTTTCTTTGATCCTATCCACAAGTGTTGTTGAACTGATTAATGGATAAACTCCATTTTAATCTTATCCATCAGAGTAATTGTTGTCGCAATTTTTCCTAAAATAGTTATAGAATCTCTATATAAATAGAGGATTCCACTCGGTTCAAAAAACACACCAGAGAGTTTTATTGAGTTGTCGGGAACTCTTTCTCTTCTCTCCCTTTCATGACTTATGTTGACGAGTCTTTTTTCTGTCCCTTCGGAATTAAGAATGTTATTAAGACCATAGTCCCTTTTCGGTTCAATGTCCCTTCGAAATTAAGAATTGTCTTAACAACATAGTCCCTTCGGAATAAAGACTACTATTAAGATCATAATCCCTTTTTGGAATAATAATGTCCCGTCGGAATTGAGAATGATCTTAAAGGTATATAAATATTCTTTCAATATTTTTCTAATTGAGGAGAAATTAAAAAGTGGAATCACCGTATTTAAGTGGTCGTAGTGCATATTGATATTTTGGAGAAATTAAAGTTAGAATGGTGGTAACGCCATATTTGAATGGTCTCAGCACCATAACAGAGTGGTAACAATACCATATTAAAGTGGTTTCAGCATTGAAAAGTGGTCTCAGTACCATATTTGAGGGGGTGAATCTCGAACGGTTATCTATAGTGCAGTAGTTAACCGCACAGTTGCAGCTGAGCTTGTTTTATCCTGGAGGCGACGTGGTTGATAGTCTGTCTTGCACAATTTTGGGCAGTGCCACGAAACGTCTTAAAGAGAGCGACCTGGTCGTGACTCAACCTAGTAACAACTTCAGTAGATAATAGAATTTGAAAATCCAAATACAACAGTTTGGAAATCCAAAAACAACATATGCTAATTGAGAGAAGTATACCAATGAGTCTTCTATAAAATGATTCGTCTGAGACGGGCTTGCCTCGATCTCTCATCTACTTGAAGCTTGTTGGTAGCAACAAATAATATTCGCAAAATGGACAAGCATAGAAACTGCACCACAATCTGATAGGGATGTCCTTAAGAGCATATAAAATAAAATGGAAAAGTCATTTGAGCATAGTTCGGTCGGCAGGAACAGTACATTGTTATATACATATTTGTCAGAGTTTAAACTTTAGACACCTCATTTATTCATCTTTAAAGGTGAATATTCTATCTACTAGGCTACTTGACTAAAAAAATAGAATGGAAAATTCATATGTGGGTTCCCTTCTATACTTTGCTCATTTATAATTTTTTAATAATAACATTTAATTTTAATAAGTAGACAATTCCTTCAACTCAAGTACTCAACATCTCAAAAAAAAAAAAAAAAATTAGAGAATAAGACTTACTAATAATTTGATATTATCAATAAGTTTATATCATCACATTTTAATTTTTGTTATGATAAAAAGTATTAGTTTCGTTCGGTCAAAAAAAAAAGTATTAGTTCCATGAATATATATGAAGAGGGAACAAATTACACAGATGTAATGTTACATACTATTACACCTCTCAATATTGTTTTACTTGATACATATTTTTCTAATTTGATCGTTGGATTGTATGTATATATTATATAGATCACCATGTAAATTTTTACATAAATGCAAAGTCATTTGATATGTTATTGAAACTCATCAAGATTACGGGGTTATCTTTCTTTTTTTAAGAATCGTGATGAGTCTCAATAACATATTAAATCATTTCAGGTTTATGTAAAATGATATTGAGCGGTGTAACATTACATCGATGTAATTTGATCCCTCATATATATCTAAAGTACTTAATAAAAAGGTAGATTAAGTCGATTGCTATGATCATGGTTATCATTTATTGTGAATAACGATCCTTGTTATTTAATACATAAAAGTCTTTAAAACAATTAAATAAGAATGCAATATTTTAAATAAAATATTATTGTTAAAAATAAAATGACTCCCTAAAAAAAACAATAAAAAGACAAACACTTAATTCTTAAAAAAAAAACAAAACACTTAACTACATCAAGCAAGAACACAAAATTCTAATGGTGATGGTGACAAGTCATTGCAAGAAAGACCTTCCTTCTTTCCTTGAAGTACTCAACAAGTAGCTCATGAGGTGGAACATTGTTTTTTATAGCAGGAACTTCCAAGAAATTCTTCACCCAAGAGTGAAGGTAAGGGAAGTCATCAATGGTGATGAACTTGACTCCAACAATTTCTTCCATGACTGGCAGAGTATGTGCAATCCAACCTAAGGCTATGTCTGCCAATCCAATTGTGTTGCCACCAATGAACATCTTTTCACTAGGCCCACTTTCCTTTTCAATCACTCTCAAAATGTCCAAAGTTTGTTTTATTGCTCTCTCCTGTCGTTCTCCATCGTACAGAAAAAATTCCATCATGTGCATTGACTGTGAAAATGAAAACCATTCCAATGTCATTGTGGTTTTTTTTTATAGCATGAATTAATGAAATCATTCTTGTATGAAATTCATGAAAAAAAATGGTTTATTACCTACAATGAGATTATTTTCACTCTTGAAAAATATATAAAACGGACGGTATTTCTCATTAATTTATAATCCTCCTTATGTTAAAATCCACCTCTTAGAATAAGGATCGATCACACTTTTTTTTTTAAGTGTGATCGATCTTTATGACTCGGCATTATAAAATTTTACTACACATCATTATTATTGTTATTTCGATAAAATTTAGAAATTTATTTACATTATTTAATCTGCACAACTTTTTTTTAGATATTTTAAGAATGATATCTAGCCAAAAAAGAGTCCTTTTAGGCGAGGCTTAGATTATCCTCTCTTGTTTAAGGGATATTTACCTCTTCAAGATATCAACCAATCAAAATGTAATATACAAATTTAACATTAAATGTCAAATAAATGAGTCAATTTAAAAAAAAAATCAATTTAAGGTACGACGGGAGCTGCAAGATCGCAAACTCGTAGGATCCTACGAGTTGGATCGCGATTCTGTCTCCCTTGGTCCTGTTGAAAATAGTAGTGGATGGTCTTGTTGGTGTGAACCACTTAAGAGGAGATACATGGTCCATAATTTGGATACTCAGGAGAATGCCAAAGATGCTATACAGGAAGCTTTCGTTGGTGGTTTGAGGAAAGAGTTTGATGAAAAAATCCCAGCTATGAAAAAAATGGTTGAATACGAGGTTCAAGCTGTAAGGAGGGAAAGTGAGATTCAATTGACAGCCATAAAGGAAATGGTTGTTGATGAAGTACAATAGTAAAGATGAGATGTAGTTTGAGTAGATGTGTGAGAAGGGGGAGGTACACTATTAAAGATACAAACAATATTAAAAAATACAAACTCAGGATTTTTTTTTTGTTTGGCTGCAACCGGTTGCTACTCACACATGTGCTGCAAAAAGGCATTTTTCCATGGTGGGAAAGAAGTTTGCTTACCCAAGCTAAACGCCACCTGCTGTTACATATAAAGTTTAAGAACCAGTAGAAGAAAATATTAACACACGTTACTCACCGACCAAAGTTTCAATGATCACTCACGTAACAATGGATCAAGTTTTATTAATAACGAAGATTTTGGGGATTCAAAATCCAAATTCTAGGCTTCCTTCTTTAAATCCAAAATCCAAATTTATGGGTTTGGTAAATTTAGGGTCTATGAAATTTAGGGATTTTAAATTTTGTGTTTAAAAAAAGATGAAAGTGGAAATATTTAAGGAATTTGAAGGTGTATTTGGATGGACAAATTTTTGATTTAAGGAAGAAGATTAAGATGTTCACGTGGTTTATGAATTTATTTATTTTTATTAAGAAATATTTTATAACATAAGGCTATTAATAAAAATAATATTTTCATGTTTTTTTAATAGAAAAATGAACAAAAGGATTAACTTTTACACATTTTAATAGATAAATGACTTAAGCGGGACAAAAAAAAGATAAAGGACTAATGTGTTACAAATAAATAAGATAAAGGACCTTTAGTGTAATTTTGCCAATTTTAATTGTTACAAGTTCTATAGTGTAAATTAATTAAGATTGTATACCTAAATATAATTAAATAAAAATTAAAAGTTACCTTAAATTGACTTTTTTAATTTTTAAAATTGACTCATTTATTTGACATTTAATGTTACATTTGTATATTACATCTTGATTGATTGATATCTTGAAGGGGTAAATACACTCTAAACAAGAGAGAGTAATGTAGAAAAAACCTCATTTTAAGAATGTTTATATGACAAAGTAGTAGTAAAATTTGATCCCATAAGTATTACTTAAATGGTAAAAAACTACGTGAACATTTAATATGTTGGGATGCGAGTTCAAATTTGCAATATCTTTCTTCTCTATATATGTAGTGTGTGTGAGTTTCATAATATAATATTTAGAACAAAAATAAAATAAAGAATAGTAAATTTTGATTGAATTATTATATAAAATTTTTTTTTTCTTTCAAATATATCCTTTACAGAGATCTATTTAAGAGGTTGATCTCTACCAGCAAATGATCTTTCATATTCATCAGCTAAATATCAAGTTCATAATGCTTAAAAGATTTAATTATTTGTCAATTGTGTCATATGTTGGCCGTATTAAATAATTTTATATTCTGTTTATAGTCATTTGAATTTAATTAAGAAAAGGGAAAACTAGCTACACACAGAAGGCTTAGCAAATTTCTTACCTTTTCCTCGATGAATTTTGACCAGAAACGAACATTGGACCTCTCATGAGCATCTTGTGGCAATAGAGGGATCTGAGGCCAAGTCTCATCAATATATTCAACAATCACCATTGACTCTGCTATTGGTTTTCCATTATGTACAAAAACAGGAACCTTCTTATAGATTGGATTGTATTGCAGTAACAGGTTACTCTTATTTGCAAGATCTTCACCATAATACTCATAACTCACACCCTTTAATTTCAATACCCACACAACCCTCTGAGTAAATGGACTTGACCATAGACCAAAAACCTTAATATCCTCCATGATTTATTTATAAATGATTATGGGGTGCGTGACATGCATTAGCCTTGTATACTGATGAAAGAAAGAAAATTCCTTTGTTTAGCTAATTAATTATTTATCAGCCAAGAAAAGTTTGAAACGCAAGATGAATAATCAAACATATGCTTTTCAGTCAATAAAAGTTTGAAACGCAAGGTGAACAATCAAACATATGTTTGGTGGTCCAGGGTTAATTTCTTGACTAGCATCACTTATACGTGAGGATGTGAATAGGAAAGTATATAGTACTAGTACTAGTACTAGTATAATGGTACAAAATAGTGACATCCACAAATTAATTGCACGTGAAGTTCAAATGGAACTTACTTGCAATTGCACCTAATTAAGGGATGGTTGACTTGAAAGGTCAGAGAATTCTCTTCTTCTTTTTTAGCTAATAAGGTCGAGGAATTCTATATCTATGCAAATAGAAATGTCCATAAGATTTGTACCAAAGATAAAAAGAAAAAGAAATGTCCATAAGATATTTAATGTGGAAATTGTTTGATGTAACGAAAGGTACATCAAAAGCGGACCAAAATCTCCTCATTTAATTTGTTCTGACCTACTGATATGCAGGCTTTTGTGATTTCCCTTGTGACGTATTATAGCACCACTTTTCATTTACTGATATACAGCTTTGTCAATTTTTTTTTTTACTAATATATAGCAAATCCTAAAAAATCGAATATAATGAATTAATAGTAGCTAAATGAATTGTTTTTTCTATTGAAAAAACTATCTTTTACGGTTATGAATTGTTTTTTTATTACTTGTGCTGTAGAGTATGGATTATTTTTTAAGATAAAATGAAAAAAATAAATATGATTCTTATAAACAATGAAATGATGTTTTTATTATCAAATTATATTTTCTTTTTTTAAAGAAATGAAATGATATTTTCTAAAATATAAAAGTCGAAAAGTAGTTCTTTATTTTCCCTTGAAAAATAGCTCTTTATTTCATAAAAATAAGCATTGAGTTAGAGACTTAGGAAGCAAGAATGTCAATACGCCTCAATTTAAGAGTGTACAGTAGAAGTTCCATTAATACACATCTATATAGATAAATGTCGAATTTAATGAGATTTGCATCCATAAATAATTGTGATAACCAAGGTTGTCAGACTCGTTAGTCTACGTAGACTCAAAAAGGGTATGTAGACTCAATTCGTAAACTCGACTCATAAACTCGTATGAGTCTATAGAAGTGACCCATATTTAACTCATTCAAAAGTAGTGTTGTAACCGGGGGCGGAGCCCTTCATGGGCTAGGGTGGGCCACGGCCCACCTGGAAAAACTAAAAAATTAACGATTATAGGTCTACTTTGTGAGATTTTATACAATTTTGTGTCGATTTTAGGTTTCGGTTGATCCAAATTTCTGCAAAGTGGTGTAGTGGCTACCCGAAAGATTTAATTAATTCAATTATAGGTCTATTTTGCGAGTCTTTAAACAATTTTTAAACGGTTATAGTTTTCCACGGTTTCAAAAGTGACATACGTGATTTTTGTGATGCTTATACTTGGTATATTGTCATGTCAACTGAAAATTCTCTCAGTTAACAGTCGTAATGTACAAAGAAAGTTTCATAATTTATAGTAGATGTTAAATACATGATTATTTAAGTATCCACCCTTACTTTTTAGTTAAACTCCGTCATTTCAACTTCGTACTTTATTACAACTTTATTTTGTGTTTATATATTATAATTAATTTTAGTGGCCCACCTGAGTTTTTTTTTTCTTGCTCTGCCACTGGATGTAACACACATTTAACTCATTCAAAATATGTAAGTGACATGTATCTAACTCATTCAAAATTGTGATCATTACACATGAGTTAATTTAAAAGTAGAGACCAAAAATGGTGATGTAACTTTTAAGGGACCAAAAGTCAAAGAAATATTCCACGAAGAGATATTAAAATACATATTTAACCCTATAACAAAAACCCATAGTCCAGTGCCAAAAATGGAAATAATAAAAAGGGTCAAAAGTGAGAATCTCAAACTAATTGGGGTAAAAAATAAGAATAACAAAAACTAGTATAATCCAAAAACCCTAAACCCTAGAAGCTGCTTCTTCTAGAGACTTCCCTTTTCCTTCAAAAACAACTCTGCTGCGTTTCCTTCAATTCAACACAACAACACTACTTTCTGCAATTTCTTCATCATTCAATTTTCTCAGTTCCAATTCCAATCACACCATGTACCGATTCGCTTCATCACTTGCCTCCAAAGCTCGGTAAGTCATCAATGGCAGTGTCCTTTTTTTGGTTTCAATTACCCTTTTACACACTTCAGTTTTTAATCTTTTTTGAAATCATTCATCTGGGTTGTTGTTAAAATGATTGATAATGGATAAAAAAATTAACTTTTTCAATAATTGAGCATTGTGCATTGAGATGGATCTAGAGCCATGTTGATTCATGATTACCTACTTTTGTATGCTTTGTGATTGGATATCCAATTATGTTGAATGATTCTAAATTTAATTTTTTGTGCTTTTGGATGCAGAATTGCTAGGAGCAACGCTAATCAGGTGAATCACTGTTTGATTACATAGAACATTTTTTTGTTGAATATGTTTTGAGATTGGTAATTCATTTAATCCTTTATATCTGTTTTTTAATTTGTGTTGCATAGATTGGAAGTAGAGTGGCGTGGAGCAGAAACTATGCTGCCAAAGAGATCAAATTTGGCGTGGAGGCTCGTGCTTTGATGCTTAAGGGTGTTGAAGAACTTGCTGAGGCAGTTAAAGTAACGATGGGTCCTAAGGTAACTAAGCAAACCTTCCATTTCCTTCACGTGTTTGCAGCGAAATGATGTCTTTGGTAAATGCAGTAGAATATAAGGAGATATATAAGGCTGATGCTGGATTTTAATTCATTCATCACGCGCTTATTTAATCATATTTCAGAGGAAGAACACTAGCTTTGGTTGTAGGATTGGAAGATATTAAATTATCAATTATAGTCCCATTATTAATTGTTGTTGATGATAATTCTTAAAGTTACATTTCTCCTGTTTTTAGGGCCGTAATGTGGTGATTGAGCAAAGCTTTGGTGCCCCTAAAGTGACAAAAGATGGAGTCACTGTGGCTAAGAGCATTGAATTCAAGGATAAAGTCAAGAATATCGGTGCCAGTCTTGTAAAGCAGGTTGCAAATGCTACCAATGATGTGGCTGGTGATGGTAAGCTGTTTTATCCATGGTTGATTGTATGTTTTCAAATTTAAGTTGTCACAATTGATTCAGTTTTATTCCTAGGACGTGGTTGATTCAGTTTTATTCCAAGGACTTGGTATATATTTTAGAAATTTGTTTTATTCCTAGGACGTGGTATATATTAGAAATTAAATTCAAATACGGTCACATTTGACATGCTGATATTGTGCATTTTGTCTCGTTGTTGTGACCGACTAATGAGTGGTATAAATTTTGGCAGGAACCACTTGTGCTACAGTTCTTACCCGAGCAATATTTACGGAAGGATGTAAATCAGTTGCAGCTGGAATGAATGCAATGGACCTGAGGCGAGGTATAAATATGGCTGTTGATGCTGTTGTGACAAACTTGAAAAGCAGAGCACGAATGATCAGCACTTCTGAAGAAATAGCTCAGGTTTGTGTATCAAATTTTTAGAGCTAATAGGCGTATTCCGAGAAAGTGGTGACAGCCACAAGGACTGCAGGACAGTAGTTTATCTGAGTTTTGTATTTTTAATTTTGCAATGATAGGTTGGCACAATATCTGCTAATGGAGATAGAGAAATTGGTGAGTTAATTGCAAAAGCCATGGAGAAAGTTGGCAAAGAAGGTGTAATCACAATTGCTGTAAGTTTAAATATGCCCATCTTGCAAGAATTATCATTTATCTAGGTTACATGTGTTTTTTTGACTGGGAACATGCTGTTATTCATGCAATGTTTTTATTGTGCCTTTTCTTTTTTTTCTCACTTATAACTTTTGAGCTGTTTCAGGATGGCAAGACATTGCAAAATGAGTTGGAAGTTGTTGAAGGAATGAAGCTTGACCGAGGCTACATTTCTCCGTATTTCATAACAAACCAGAAGAACCAGAAATGTGTATGTTCTTAATTAATGCCTCTACATAGCAGCATTAGAAATATCTGTACATAATACTCTGTTAACAAACAAGCTTGTTAGTACCTAGTTATCTAGCATCATGTTGCATCTCAATTTTGGCATTCTCCAGTCATTGTGTTTTGCTCTTTGGTTGCAATCGTATACCTATCGTAGTTGCGACTTACAAACTTTTACGACATTATAAATTATGAAATGCATAGCTAAAATTTCAATACTGTTGCCATATTTATCTGTATTGTTGTCAGGTGTCCGTGTCGTTGTCCTTGCTCCATACATTGTCATGAATCTGTATGTTTGTTAATCATAACTAACCAGGACATCTATTTGTTACCACAGGAACTCGAGGATCCCCTCATTATAATCCACGAGAAGAAAATCTCAAATATAAATTCTATAGTTAAAGTATTAGAGTTAGCTTTGAAGGTGAGTAGTGCTATTTGCATCACTTTGCATTGAATTGTAAAATATTGATATTGATCTTATATTAACTTAAACTTCGTCATCAACAGAAACAAAGACCTTTATTGATTGTTGCTGAGGATGTGGAAAGTGATGCCCTTGCAACTCTTATTCTAAATAAGCTTCGTGCTGGAATTAAGGTTTGTTTTTCCTATCTGTAGGTTTACTTTTTTATTCTTAAGATCTTTGATTTGTAGTTTTTCTTATTTGATTTGTTTTTTTCTCATTACTTAGGTATGCGCGATCAAAGCCCCTGGTTTTGGGGAAAACAGGAAATCTGGTCTCCAGGATCTCGCTGTTCTTACAGGAGGTCAAGTAAGTTATCTTTTTTACAAGAAAATATTAATATATTTCAGTCACATCTTAAAAACATGTGTGTGATGAATTTTATATTTGCATACAGCTTATCACTGAAGAGCTTGGCATGAATCTTGAAAAAGTTGATCTTGAAATGTTCGGCTCTTGCAAAAAGGTACCAGTGTAGCTTATTAGATGTGGCATTTTAATAATGTACAGTTGAGTTTTGGTAGTCCATAATGATTGCTCAGTTTTGGTAACAGATGCAGACCTACTTAACTAATTTTCTTAATGTTTTAGATTACAATTTCCAAAGATGACACTGTCATTCTTGATGGAGCTGGTGATAAGAAATCAATTGAGGAAAGATGCGAGCAGGTTTGTTCAAATCTCCTATTAGATTTCATTTTACCATTGTTAGTGTATTCTGATTTCATATAGAGATATGTTTGATTGTTCATTGATGTTTCTGACTTGTTTCATGTTGTGAAAATTCATCTACAGATTAGGTCAGCAGTCGAAAATAGCACTTCAGATTATGACAAGGAAAAATTACAGGAAAGATTGGCCAAGCTTTCTGGAGGAGTTGCAGTGCTTAAGGTATGCTTATTTATGTTGACCTTGCTTGCTGATGCTTTTTATTACCTATTAAGTATTCCAAGTTTTACATAACTAACACCTGAAACTTGACTTATGAAGATTGGAGGAGCCAGTGAGGCTGAAGTTGGTGAGAAAAAGGATAGAGTAACAGATGCCTTAAATGCAACCAAGGCAGCTGTAGAGGAGGGCATAGTACCTGGTAAATTATTAACATGATATTTGTATGCTTAATTATTATATATCCTCCAAACATATCTGATAAAAATATCCTCCAAACATATCTGATAAATGTATGTTTTTGCACAGGTGGTGGTGTTGCTCTTCTTTATGCATCAAATGAGTTAAGTAAGCTCCCAACCGCCAATTTTGATCAGAAGATAGGTGTCCAAATTATCCAAAATGCTTTAAAGGTGTGTTTTGTGTTCTGACTGAATTTTTATTTAGACGTCCATATTCCATAGCATTTTCTCCTTCCTCATCAATTCCTTTCAGGCTTAATCCTGCAATATAGAGTTTAATCTGTCTTTTAGACAGTATGGTTTTAATTTTAATTCCAATCCCAGTTTCTCACTCTTTTACTACTTGTTTTGACAAAACATGCAGACACCTGTGCATACAATTGCATCAAATGCTGGAGTCGAGGGTGCTGTTGTTGTTGGTAAACTTTTGGAACAGGATAATCCTGATCTTGGTTACGATGCCGCCAAAGGTCAGTGTTCCTTGTTTTCCTTTTCCCTGTCTTGTTTAAGGAGTTTCTTTTGTTTACATCATTATTATTATTATTTTATATTTCTTAACATGTGCAAATTTGCACATGATAGAAAAACCCTTGTTATTATTATTATTATTGATTCGGTTGTCAACTATTTTTCTTGCTGGTTTGCAATTAGGTGAATACGTTGATATGGTTAAATCTGGAATAATTGATCCATTGAAGGTGATTAGGACCGCCTTGGTTGACGCAGCCAGGTAGGATATAAATTTTTTGCATTGGATATGAATGTCTAAGGTATGTTCTATGCAGGTAGCCTGACTAACCTACGACCTTTTTTCTGCAGTGTGTCATCTTTGATGACAACAACTGAAGCTGTTGTTTCTGAACTCCCAAAAGAAGATAAAGATGCTCCTGCTATGCCTGGTATGGGTGGTATGGACTATTAGCTGCTATGAAGACTTGGATTGGAGTGGTGCTTCGACACTATTTACAGCCTCTCTTTTTCTTATTTATTTGACGCATCCATGTAATCATAGTGAGAGATTAAAGTTGTAGGTAGGTAGATTTGTGATTTTTATTGCTATGATGTAGTTGAAACATTTGGAACAATTTTCAATCCAATTCATTCCAAAATATTAAGGAATCGTTCCCTTCATAAAATTGTCAACCAAAAGACGGCCTCTGTTAATTTCCAAGTTGGTCCTTTCACAAGAAGGTTTTTTTTTCTTTAAATTGTTTTAATTCTGCTTAAATTGTTAATTTTTTCTACCAAGTTATAATCTTTATTTGATGCCTCATCAACACAACTCTTTAATGTTGTATTCAAACACGAGATGATCCAAATCCCCCTATTTTTGGATTTTACAAAGTAGAAATCAGTGAACCAAATCCCCCAAAAAAATCATTGAATTTGCACTTTTCAATTCAACAAATTTTTTTTTTAACACTTTTATTCGATGAAATAAATATGGATTCCACCATTTTATATGCAATCCATTTTCAAACTTGTGAGACTACATGTATTCACTTAATAGAGTGATTGTTAGTAAGAGTGTGTTAAGTCGAGTGTTGTTAGCTAGGTGATATTTAGGGTGAGAAAGGCAAAGAGTTTTCCACCATATTTTATTAGATCAAATAAAGAACATAAGCATAGACATTCAAGGTAATTTTTTCACTCTCCTCCATGTCTCTCTCACCCACCATTTGCAGCAATCTCACTTAACCCATTTAAGAACCCATGGGTTTGAACTCTGATCATTTGGGTTTGAGTTGTGTTTCTTTGACCTCCTCTCTCTTGTTTGTCATTCTAATTTAGCCTCTCTATCATTATAGTTTTTCTTCAGCTATGTCAGAAGGGTAAAGTTGATTTTTTTTATTTGTGTATCGCTTTACTGGTCTTTGTTTTCCTGGTTCTGTTTCGGATTTGTTGAAATCTGCAGGGTTCAAATCTTCAATTTTGTGTCTGCTGCGTTAGAGAATTTGAGGTTGTGATTTAACCTGCTTCAATTTTTCCTAACTAAATTGGGAGTTCATATCTGGTACAATTCTCCCATCATTGACACTAACGAGTGTGGGTGGACTAACAATTTAGTTGGGTGGCACTGAAGGGCATTTGGTTGGGGGAGATGTGGTTCCCTCTCTTGTGGCTTTGAGTTCGGTGGTGTTGACGACTACTTCATTTGCAAACCCTATAGTTGAAAAGTTGTCTTCAGTGGCCTATGACCAAGGTAAACATGATAATACTTCACCATATTAAAATGGACATGTGGCACAAGGTGATTGTGGATTGCTAAATGTTGAAGGATCAATAACTGGAGTGAAGAAGAGGATCAACTACCCCTCATCCTCTACTTAAGGTCGAACATTTGAACAATATACTACTGCAGCATCACCACCCAAACCTCTTGCCTTCTATCTAGATAGATTAGTGATTTACATTTTGATGTTCAATAAATATTGTTATGGAGCACTATTGCTTGATTTCAATACATTTATATTTATTCAAGTGCTCAATAATTTGGTGGGTTGAATGAAATTTATTTATCGATTTTTGCCTTTATTGCTTATTTATGGATCTCATATACATAATGTAATGAATTTAAACAATGGTTTCTCCGTCATGGTAAGTTGACTTTAATTATAGTGATTTTTCCATTACATAATTATGTCCATGTATCAATGGACATTAAACAAAAAATTAAGGTTGTGACCTCATACGAGTTGGAGAATTAATTTAGTTTTCTGGCCCTAGAGGTGAGGTGAGGATTACAGAGTAACGATGGTGGTTGTGGTGTGGCTGAAGTTGGCATCATTTGCTCTCTAATAGGGTTTGTGAAACAACCACTTAGTGAAAAGACAAGGAATTAAGGTTTGTGAAACGACCACTTATTGAAAAGACAAGGAATGAGAGTTCCAGTTTGAGAGAGCTTAAATATGAAACCCCAACTAAAATGCAACTTCTCATGGTGTTTGTTTTCAACTTTATGTTTCTTAGCCACCTCCCTTGGAGCAATCTATGATTGGTATGCAACCCTTTACTTTGACCACATGACTAATCGTACAATTGTGACAATAATCAGGAAATCATTTATAATGAACTTTTGCACAAGAAAAACCTTTCACATTCCATTATAATCTCATCACAAATTCTTTTGGATATGTTAAGATCAACCAAGATCCTTGCAAATTGGTCAAAAATATCGTTCTTGATTGCAGTATCCAAACCCCCTAATTCAATTGGTAATGAGTTGACTTAACTTTCGTTGGCTATCGCAAGGACACTTTGATGGATAACTTGTAAATTTTCTTCTAGCATTCGGCGTTCGATGAACCTACTTGCCTTGTTCCGTAAGCCGAAACCTAACTCATCTAAATTTTGAAAAAAATAAAAAACAAAAAACAAAAAGAGGATACCAAAACACATACTCAGGCTATATCCGAAAACGTTAAAACCCTAAACCCTAAAAGCTGCTGCTTCTTCTAGATCTTTCTCTTTCCTTCAAAAGGAACTGTGCAGCGTTCTTCCATCAACACCAGTCTCTGCAATTTCTTCTGTACTTTGCTTTCTCAGTTACCCTTTACGCAATCAAACAACACCATGTACCGATTTGCTTCATCACTTGCCTCCAAAGCTCGGTAAGTCATCAATGGCAGTGTCCTTTTTTGGTTTCAGAAACCTTTTCAATTACCCTTTTACACACTTCAGATGGATTCAGTTTTTTGTGTTTTCTGAAATTATTCATATGGGTCGCTAAGAAAGTGATTGAAAATTGATAAAAAATTTAACTTTTTCATTTATTGGGTATTGAGATTGATTGATCCAGCCACCTTGATTGAATATCCAATTATCTTGAATGGTTCTAACTTTAATTTGTGTTTTTTTGATGTAGGATTGCTAGGAACAACGTTCAACAGGTAAAACACTGTTTTTTTTAAATATCATTTGTTAATTTTTGTTTTTGTTTTGTTGATAATGTTTTGAGATTAGCTGTTGTTTCTATTCTTAATACCTGTTTTTTTTATTTGAACTGTATAGGTTGGAAGTAGGGTGGCATGGAACAGAAATTATGCGGCTAAAGAGATCAAATTTGGCGTGGAGGCTCGTGCTTTGATGCTTAAGGGTGTTGAAGACCTCGCTGAGGCTGTTAAAGTAACCATGGGTCCTAAGGTAACTAAGCAAATCTTCTATTTCTTTCACATGGATTAGCAGGAGAAAGATATATTTGGTAAATGTATTAGAATAAGGAGAGAGTTGAAAATAATGCTTTATATAATGCTGATGATGGAGTTTTATTTAATCACACGCACACGTTCATTCTTATCAAGAGGAATGAGCACCAATTTTGATCGTAGGAATGGAATATGTTGAATTATTGATCTTTGTCCTTGTATTTGTTTAATTGGTGTTAATCCTGATTAGCGATGTATCATTTTCCTATTTTTAGGGCCGCAATGTGGTTATTGAGCAAAGTTTTGGTGCTCCTAAAGTGACCAAAGATGGAGTAACCGTTGCTAAGAGCATTGAGTTCAAGGATAAGGTCAAGAATATTGGTGCCAGTCTTGTAAAGCAGGTTGCTAATGCTACCAATGATGTGGCTGGTGATGGTAAGCTGTTTTATCCATGGAAGGTTATACTTGTAAATCTACATCATTGATTTGGTTTTTTCCCTAGGACATGATATAGATGTTGGAGGATTGAAATCTAAATACTGTTATTTGACATGCTGATATCATGCATCTGTTTTATTTTTGTTATTTGACTGAGTAATGAGTGGTCTAAATGTTGGCAGGAACTACATGTGCTACAATTCTTACTCGAGCAATATTTTCCGAAGGCTGCAAATCAGTTGCCGCTGGAATGAATGCGATGGACCTGAGGCGAGGTATAAATATGGCTGTTGATGCTGTTGTCACAAGCCTTAAAAGCAGAGCACGGATGATTAGCACTTCTGAAGAAATAGCCCAGGTTTGTGTGAAGTTTTAGAGCTAATAGTAATAGGCATATTGTAGGAGATTGAGTGAGCAACAAGGACTGTGAGTCGTGAATTATTGGTCAACTTAATATTTTAAATTTTGCAATTTCAGGTGGGGACCATATCCGCTAATGGGGACAGAGAAATTGGCGAGTTAATTGCAAAAGCTATGGAGAAAGTTGGCAAAGAAGGTGTAATCACAATCGCTGTAAGTTTTATGTGCTTATGTTGCAAACATTACCAGTATTATTTATCTGGTTTTACATGTTTTATTGATCTGGGGACTAGGTGTTATTTATGTGATGCTTATCTTAATATAAAAGTGTACACTATTTCCAAAAAAAGATGTACACTAGAGGGTCCCCCTCTTGATTTATTCTCACAATTCTTAAATCCACCTTAGCCACTCTTTATTTAGCCATTTCTTTTCATTTCCATTTTCCTGTAAAGGTGTTCATGTTTGAATATTTATGCCATGCACTCTCATGCTGGGATCTAACTTTTGAGCTATGTCAGGATGGCAAGACATTGCACAACGAGTTGGAAGTTGTTGAAGGAATGAAGCTTGACCGAGGCTATATTTCTCCGTATTTCATAACAAACCAGAAGAACCAGAAATGTGTATGTTTTCTATTGATGCCTCTTTTAGCAGCATTAAAAATATCTATAAATAATACTTTCTAGTAAGCTTATATTTGTATGATATCTATATATTACACACATTAGTTATTAGTTACTTGCAGAAAGATGGGCACGTGTGCCCGTCTTTCCGCTCTTTTATTGCGCTAACATTTGTAAATTATGAACGGTGTTTTTGATTAAAAGTATAGGTATAGATGTTTGTGACTTTCAAATTATAACAAACCCATCAAACCATGTTTATCTTTTTCAATGACACCTACAGGCTACAGTATAACAAATCTAATATAAATTCTTATCTTGCTTAATCACACAATATAACATTAATATAGAAAAAATTGTTTAAGGGTATAATTGGAATAATGAAAAAGGCAGCCCAAAATCCCCTTTTTATATTCTAGGATAGATACACATGCAAAAATTTAAAAAGGAAGTCACCCCCACTATATTTTGGGGGCTGGCGGTGATGTGCTATTTTTTGGGATTGATAACTATGCTTTCTAAAACACTGTCGTCTTTAACCTTTTTTTTTTTATTGAAAAATCATGTCTAATGATGTCGTCTATTTGTGTCAACAGGAACTTGAGGATCCACTCGTCATAATCCATGAGAAGAAAATCTCAAGTTTGAATGCCATAGTTAAAGTCTTAGAGTTAGCTTTGAAAGTAAGTAATACTATTGCTATTTTCATCATTTTACATTGAATTGTAAAATATTGAAACTGACCAACACTTCCTCATCACCAGAAACAAAGACCTTTATTGATTGTTGCTGAAGATATAGAAAGTGATGCCCTTGCAACTCTTATCCTAAATAAGCTTCGCGCCGGAATCAAGGTTTGTTTTGCCTATCTGTAGCTTTACTTATTTGTTCTCAGGTACTTTAAATTTTTGGGTTCTTAGTTTTGCTTATTTGATTTGTTTTTTGTTGCATGGTCTTAGGTGTGTGCCATCAAAGCCCCTGGTTTTGGTGAAAATCGGAAATCTGGTCTCCAGGATCTTGCTGTTCTTACAGGAGGTCAAGTAAGTTATCTATTTGTGATAAGGTTATTGCTATATTCCCTCCAATCTTAAAAGCCAATGGATGATATGTTTTATCTATGCTCAGCTTATCACTGAAGACCTTGGCCACAATCTTGAGAAAGTTGATCTGGAAATGTTTGGCTCTTGCAAAAAGGTAACCACCTTGCTTAATTGTTGTAGCATTTTAATGCACAGTTGAGTTTTAGTACTCTTTCTTGGTTATTGTTCATGATTGCTTGGTTTTGGCAAAGGATGCAGACTTTCCTCGAGTGATGTGCATTAGCTCAAATTAATTTCTCACTAAACCCTTGACATTTTTAGTTTGAATATATGTAAGGTCAAATGATTTAGACCACTTAACCAAGTTTCTTAATCTTTCAGATTACAATTTCCAAAGATGACACTGTCATTCTTGACGGTGCTGGTGATAAGAAAGCTATTGAGGAAAGATGTGAGCAGGTTTGTTTGAATCTCCTATTCAATCTGATTTTACCATTTTCATATAGAGATTGGTCTGATTTTTCATTGATGTTTCCTCTGATCTGTTTCATGTGATGATTTTTGATTTACAGATCAGGTCTGCAGTTGAAAATAGCACTTCAGATTATGACAAGGATAAATTACAGGAAAGATTGGCCAAGCTTTCTGGTGGTGTTGCCGTGCTTAAGGTGCATAAGCTTATTTTAAGTTGGCCTTCCTTACTTATGCTCTTTTATAAGCTGTTGAGCATTCCAAGGTTTTTTTGTGCTAAAATTGACATCTGAAACTTGACTTTTGAAGATTGGTGGAGCTAGTGAAGCTGAAGTTGGTGAGAAAAAGGATAGAGTTACAGATGCCTTAAATGCAACAAAGGCAGCTGTAGAGGAGGGCATAGTACCTGGTAAATTATTAGCACTGACAGTTGTATGCTTAGCTATACATTCTCCAATCATATATGATAAATGTATGTCTTGCGCAGGTGGTGGTGTTGCTCTTCTTTATGCATCAAATGAGTTAAGTAAGCTTTCAACTGCCAATTTTGATCAGAAGATAGGCGTCCAAATTATTCAAAATGCTTTAAAGGTTTGTGTTTTCTACACTGTCACTGATTTTTGGTTTTAGATATATTGTTCTTCTTTCTCCTCTCTTACCGGTTCCTTTAAGGCTAAATTGTGCAATATTTTGAGCTGAATTTGTCTTTAAGACACACTATGGTTTAACTTAAATTGCAATCTTGGTTGCTCACTCTTTTACTGCCTGTTATGATTAAAACAATGCAGACACCTGTGCACACAATTGCATCAAATGCTGGAGTTGAGGGTGCCGTTGTTGTTGGTAAACTATTGGAACAGGATAATCCTGATCTTGGTTACGATGCCGCCAAAGGTCAGTGTTCCTTTTTTTCCTTTTCTTTGCCGTGTTTACTTTTGTCACAAGGTGTTTCTTTCGTTTACAATATTATTACTGTTTCTGATTCTCTTGTCAACTTTTTTTTCATGCTTAGGTGAATATGTTGATATGGTTAAAGCTGGAATTATTGATCCATTGAAGGTGATTAGGACCGCCTTGGTTGATGCAGCCAGGTAAGATGTTATGAATATGGCTTTGGATATGGATGTTATTGGTATGTTATATGTTGCCTTTACTTAACAACACAATCATTTTTCCTGCAGTGTATCATCTTTGATGACAACAACTGAAGCTATTGTGTCTGATCTCCCAAGTGAAGATAAAGATGGGCCTGCTATGCCTGCTGGCATGGGTGGCATGGGTGGTTATTAGTAGATAGTATTTTTCTGGCTTTCTTTCACTAAACCTTGATTTAGAGAGAGTGGTGCTTCACCACTATTATTATAGCATTTTTCTGCTTATTGTTTACTGACAGGCATTAATTTGTAATCATAGCAGAGGGACCAAATCTGTAGGTTAGAGAGGAGAGATTGTTATTGTTTTATTACAATTGCAATGATAATTGAAACATTTTGAATAATTTTGACCCTCCAAATTAGTATGAAATTGTTTCACACTTTGAAGTTGAAGTTTGTCCGGTCTTTTCACGTGAAAGGTTGTTTTAAATATGCGATTGTTAATTTTTTTTCCAAGTAAAAACATACATTTTGTTTTGTCTTTCAAGCTGGATACTTATTTTGGTATAGAGCTTTTAAGACGAGTGATTTTTTTTTTAAATAACAAATGTAATGTTAGTATTTTTAATTGGAGGGTAACAGCGGAATTCAAGAGTGGAGAATATATTATATACTGTGGTTTTTTCATCGATAGTGGTGTTTTCTTGATCTTGTTGAAATAAAATTATTTAGTTATTGTAAACAGAATTCAAGTTAATTGAAGTATTCTCTGGTGTTTTCTTCATATGATTTGTTATAATGTAGTGCTTTTTTAATTGTTATAAATTATTGTTTATTTTTTCTTAGTGCACCTTATAGCTTACATACAACAAGATTTATAATTAGAATTATGGATAGTTTTGTATATGTTCTACAAAATTATCTACTTTTAGGCCTAAGTCTTACCAAGGAGATTGAGTATGAATTGTATCGCTATGATACGCTGCTTGATCCAGCTTGCAATAAGTTTGAAGTTATTGTTGACAAGAAACATGGAAAGATGTGTTTTACTCAAAATAGTTGAATTGGATCGATTCAGTTTCTATTTTTTTTAATGTTATCATTTATGTATTGCATTATAACTTATTTGTGATTGTTTTAGTCGGTAGGACCCGTGCATCGCACAGGTCGGTGGTCTAGTTATATTGTAATTTTTTGTATTGTCTCATAACCATCTTTTTCTATCAAATTGATATAAGTATTTTTGCATTGTCCGTCCTGCACGTTTTTGCAATTAAGACGAACCAAAATAAACTATTTTCTACAATTGAAAATAGAATTAGGGTAAAGATGAATATATTGATAACAAAATTTGATAGTAAGCCATTAGCTATATGGAGGAGCTTTAGAATAAAATAAAATAAGCTAAAAACCTTTTTTTTCAACAAAATTATTTAGATCCGCTAGTCAACCCTAATTAACCCTAATCCCGTCCTTTTTGGTGGATCTAAATATTTGTTAACTCTGTTTATCATGTAACAGAAAATGATTTGAATTCTCTATGATGTTATAGTTGTGAGAGCAATTATATTACATAGAGCAATAACTCTAGAGACTTCTCAAGTTAAGAATAAATTGTTTAGATGAACTCGAGTTTGAATCCTAACTATAACATTTTTTTATCAGACTTTACTTACCTCAAATCAAATTAAAAATTATCAAAACACCTTTCCATAAGAACGAGAGGATAAAGACAAAACAGATTTTTCCTAGCTCAAAATGGAATTTTTTAATATTACATATAAAACAACTCATACAACAATGGTCCATGATGAAGTATACATTTTGTTTTTTAATTTACACTTAATTACATGGTTCATCAAATTTAAGGAATCGGATTCCTTCTCACCGTCATTGTGTTGGGAGTCAAGGTTTCAGAATTCCTTGATTTGCCTCTGGCCAAAAGTACAAGGTGAACTTCATACTTAAGAAGTTGTCTATTCTTACATGCAACAGCTTCAATCCGAGTTCTTATTGACCCTATTAAGCCATAAGACTGAATCAACATGAAACATACCAATCACAGAATTACGTCAATCTTGCATTATAGAATACACTTTGAAATCCGGATTGTGGAACGACTGAATGCAGCTAGCATGCTGTCACACTAACAGCATTCTCATATCTATCCACTGAACTTTGCAAGCTTTTCAAAGCAAAGTCTTTGAAAACTAGTGATAGAGGATATATCTATTCATCGTTATCATAATCATCTATTTCAAGTACACTTGTGAGTGCTGACATCCATGCTTGCAAACCATGTGAAGCATCCTTTTTTATCATTACTTGTAAGTTGTCAACACCTTGCCTAGATGCTCCATATCTAAGCAAAAGAGTTCTAAGTGACTTTAAACTACAATCATCAAGTTGAATGGAAGCTGTTACCATTTCCTTGAAAATCTCTATCGCTTCCTTGGGCCTCCCAGCAGTAGCATACAGGTCAAGGACAATATTATAACTTAATGAATCTGTCAACAGTCCTAATTTTCTCATCTGGTTTGCAATTTGAATGGCTTCATCAAACCTTTCAATATTCTTGTACAAACATAACATCATCGCAAAGGAGAACTCATTTGCAATTCCTTTTTTCTTTAAGGTCTCAAATATCTCTTTTGCTTGGTCAACCATAGATTGCTTAGTATAAAGACCAATCATACAATTTGAAGAATATACTGCAGGACCTTCTTCTGATGATTGAAGCAACCTGTATGTTTCTTGTGCTTCTTTCAGGTTGCCAACTTTTGTGTACAACTTGATCAAAGAATTATATATAACTGTATTTCCCGGCAAACCAGCTTTTTTCATTTCATTGGCATAACTTATAGCTTCTTCAACCCTTCCGGCACCATAAAGAGCATTGATTAATACCCCGTAAACTATAATATCCGGCTTCACACCATGTCCAGTCATTTCCTTGTACACACCTTCTGCCATTTCCAACTGCCCTAATTTTACAAAACTGGAAATCACAGCACAATATGGGATACAATTAGTCACTAATCCTGCCACCTGCATTCTTTTCAAATAAGGCTTGGCAATGTGCGGCAGGTCAGCACTGACCAAAACTTGTATGAGAGAACTATAACTGCATCTGTCAGGAGCTACACCATGTTTATCCATACTATCAAACAATTGACACGCTTTATCATAACATTTCCCTACACCATAAGCTTTAATCATCACATTGAACTCAACGACACTGAGATTCTTCCGTTCTTGGCACCAACGGAAGACTTTCTCAGCTTCCAAAATATTTCCATGCTCCCCATATGCATCAATGTTGGCAGCATAGCACTCAGATGTCATATTGCCAGCTAGATGAAACCTTTGAAACCATAATAAGGACCGCTCAAGCTTTCCTGCTTCGATGTACATCCGAGTCAAAGCAGACTGGGTGAACTGATCAATTTCAAGGCCCTTCTCATCCATCTCTGTTACAAGCTCTTCTGCTTCACAAACCATTTTCCTTATTGAGTATGCATACAAGAGGGTACGGTAACTCACAAGATCCGGCTCGAGGCAGGACTCCTTCATTCTTTTAAAATATTTGGTTGCCATATCGATATCATTATGCTTGGTATGCAGAGAGATAAGAGTATTATAGGTCCTTGTGTCAGGTGAGCATCTCAGTTCTTCCATTTTCCGTAGAAGTGAACTTACTTCCTCTAACCGTCCATGGTTTCCACAAATGTGAATCATCGTATTGAATGTCACTGTGGTAGGTGGTACGCCTAGTTTAAGCATCTTAACAAAAGTCTCAGAAGCTTCTTTAAGCTGACCAGCCTTTCCATATGTATCAATCAAAGTGTTATACGTATGTGACCCGAACGAAGCATTGGAAAACAACACCCTCTCAACCGATTCCGGAGCATCCATCATATGCTTATTGTTTGGCCTCAAAGGTTCACCTAACGACCACTTTCTGAAAAACTCCTCAGCTTTCTGAAACTCTCCTGCTTTCTTATACAATTGAACCACAATCACCATAGTCACCTCATCAGGTTGAATCCCATGTTCCAGCATAGTCTCAAGCCAGAAAAGCGCGTCTTCTCTTAGTCCACCTTTACTATAAACATCAATCAAAGTACCATAAGTAGAATTCGTCGCGACAATCCCTCTAGCATTCATCTGATTCCATAAACCCTCCAAAAGCTCCCACTCACGCGCTCTCCCAAGAATCCTAATCATAATATTATAATGAATCACATTCAATTCAAGCTCGTTGTCATTAAACCAATTAAAAATTTCTAAAGCTCTACCCCACTTCACCTGCTGCTTCAAAATAATACTCCTTTCCTTGTTATTAATCTTACTCACCCACGGTCTTAACGCCTCTTCAACATCCTCAATCATATCCAAGTCTTTTAAAATCGAAGGAATGATTCCACCGTAACTGACACATTTTGTCGAACACTTGGTGTGCAAACCAATTTTACTTTTTTCAACAACCCCATCTTCTGAATTCTTCTCAGGACACTGTTTCTTCAACTGGGTGTGTTGATTTCTTCGAAAAACAGTTCTTTGAACGCGTTTAACGACGTTTGTTCCATTTTTGAAAGGGAGTTTCTGTTTTTTGACTGCGTTGTTGGAAAGTTTTTCGGTTTTGTCTATGTCGGTGTTTGCATTTGCGAATATGGGAGTGTGAATGTAAAAGAGTTGAACCTTGACAAACATTTTTTCTTTGAAGAGAAACAAGGAGAGATATTTGAGGTTTGGTTTGGTGTTGAGTTACTTGGCAAATTGCAGAACGAGAGAGGTTTGTTTTGTTTGGTAGTTTCAGTTTGAATTTGATGGCTTTTGTTTGATAGTGTCTTTTGGAGTGAAGCTGCATGCTAAAGGGGGGTCTTTGATGACATGTTTGGTCTGAATAATAACAAACTTGTTTTTTTGTTGAATTAATGGTCAATACAAAAAAAAAAAAAATAGAGGAAGAGGAAATGTGTTGCCTAGATTGGAAGGATTTCAAACAAAATGTTTGCACAACTAAACTATTATTATTTAAGACAATTTATCAATATATATATTTTTTAAGCGGGGAAGCCAATTTATCAATTGTTTCTTATAATGAATAATATTAACGTCACATTAATTTATAATGTCAAGATTATTGCGTGACTTCCTTTATACAGAGACGAAATCACATGAATTGAATGCACTAAATATAAATGATCTTTTTTTAGAAAGGTAACTAATTGAAGTTATAATTTCAAGTGAATGTTAATCAAGTACATATATAAATATGTAAATTAAGTTCACATAATCACATGCTATTCACAAACAAAAACATATAAATACTAGCACTAAAGTGCAATGTTGTTAGTTAAATATGCAACATAAGTCCCGTGAGTAGTAAGGATGTCAATGGATACTCATGGGTATGGATAGTATGATACCCGTCTCCGGCCCGTTGGATAAATATGATACCCATGTATGCCTCGTACCCTCGTGGGTACCTATTATGTGGGTAGCCGCGGGTATTAAGGTATCCACGAGTACCCATGAATTTTTGAATTTATTTATTTTTGGTACAAATAATAACTTTTTTTAATTACCAAAAAACTTCAACTTTTAAACATTCATACATAATCCATTCAAAATTTCATTAATGATACATAATCCATAAAAAACTCATGATTCTTACATAATCCATATGATTTGTTTTATGATGTGAATGAAGTGGGTGCCCGTGACGGATATTACCCACGGGTACCCGTGGACATGGGTATTTTTGCCACCCCTACCCGTGAGCATAACTCAGTTGACAAGACATGCATTATTATATGTAGGGACTGGGGTTCGAACCCCAAACACCCCATTTTTTTACCTTGAAAAAGGTGAATTCTAGACAACAGGCTACGACAAAAAAAAACAAATAAATATGCAACAAAATGTTAATAAAAAATACATAAATTATAATGTTAATGAAAAATACATAAATTGAGATAAAAAATCTTAATAATAAATCAATAAACCGATGGTTTGAAGAAATACAAGAGATAGTAAAATAATTAGCAAAAATCAAAATACTAAAAATAAACACATACTTTTGAAGTATAGGTATTCCGATAGCAGGCAAATTATTATAGGCTGCGGCACCCACCGGTGCTTCTCGCGTTTTCTACGAACTTAGAAGTGATTATTCCATTTTTCTCCTTAATTTCGCTCAATCACACAGCTATAAATCGCGATTCTCTAATCTTCACAACGCGGAGTAGATAGAATGCTCTCTCCCAAACGTGACGGTTCTGATTAGCGATTTCTCGATCCTAAAAGCGCTTTTGAATTAAACCCTTACCGGAATTGAATTCTACGGCGATTTCATTTTAGGTTAACGATGTCTTCATCGGTACAACAAGTTGTTAAGCGTGCCAAATTCAAATCCACCGTGAAAGATCCTGGTACTCCTGGTGTAATCAAATTGGTACTCTCTTGATTCTTAATCGTTTCCATTTTCTTTCACATTGGCAATTTTTGATACCTGATTCGTGATTTTCGCTTTGCAGACTCGACAGAAAGTTGTTTTCAAGCCTAATGATCCAACATCAAACAACAAGCTTGACGTTGATTTCAGATTAATCAAAAGTACTTATCAACTAAACAACTTAATTAAGTGCTTATCATATAAGTGATTATGTATAAGCTATTTCTATAACAACGAATAAAATAAAGTCAAATTGTTTTCATATAAGTTATAAGTTGTTTTCATGAGCTTTCCTGGAGTGGTTATGATCGAAACAATTTATGGACGTGTCATAAGATGTTTTTATAAGTTCTCATAGAAAGTCTCGCAAATGCTTTTGTCAATAGATAACTTAAAAAAGTTTATTCGAACAAGCTTTCGACTTTGAATCAGTAAACTGATTGTAAAGCTTAATGCGAGTTCCTTCACTCCTTAACAACTATTTAAGTCTTACAATACGTTTTTGTTTGTCTAATATCAGAATATTATTGATAACATGTGTTGTGTGCATAGTTTGATGTTGTTTATTATATTCTGATTGCGAAAATTTAGGTCAAAAAAACACCAAAGAGGGCTCAACCAAACCACCATGGCTAAACCTTCTACATTCTCAGGTATTTTTTTTGTTTATTTCAGCTGTTGCTATTCTTTGCTACATTGTGGTGGTATTTATGTAGCCTGAGTGTTGTGTTTGTTCGATTTTTTAATTTTATTTTTTGTTTAAACACTGCTCTGTTGAGTTATATTCATTTCATTTTGTGTGCTATGGTTAACTTAGTAGTGCAGTGCTTTACGTGAGTAATGTTTGTTTCTTAAAATGAACTTTTAAAATTATATGGTGTTATGTTCCAGGGCAGTTACATCTTTGAGTTTGAAAGCTTTTCAGATCTTCATGTTTGCCGGGAATTTGCCGGTAAGTTTCTATTTTGGCTACTGCTAAATAAAATATATTTTTTGTTGGTGTTGTTTTTTTTATTTTTTATTTCTATTTAAAATCTTCTTCTGTGGTTTCTGTAACTTAATTATCATTCATTGAATTGTGGTACACTGGTGCTTTGCCTGATTTGCTATTACACTGTTTGACCGCAGGCTTGTGTTTCAGAGTTAGAGTTTCTTTCAAAAGGTTTTCATTGTTTAAACATATCCAAACCATTAAAAGATGTTTTAAAAATATGATTTTAGATGTGCTAAATTATATATTTAGTTCTTGCATCAATACACACGCCAGAGCAAAAATTGATGCATCACCAAATAATTTATCTTATAAAGAATTTGAGCATACATGGTATCGACCTTCCTATTGATTTTCTAATGCAGTTATAATTTACAACTAGAAATTGTTAACAAAGAAGGTATGAAGTAAAGTAACATGAAAAAGGAGATTCTGAGCTGTCATGATTTTTCTTTTATTCCCTTTCTTTATTCATCTATCAATACTTTTTATTTTCAGTTGTTTCATATATGTTTTCCTATTGTGTTTTTTTGGTACATTTGAGCAGCTGGTATTATTAGCAAGCCTGTAGAAGCCCCAAAAGTTGTTTCCGATGAACAGCTTAGCACTGCCGAAATGACACTGAGGATGAAGCTATTAGGAGAAGATAGGTATTTGGTTTTTACTATTGTACTTCAACTTTTATGAAAGAAAATATTGTTTACTATTCTGCTCATGGCTTAATTTCTTGTTGCAAACTCCTCTTTGTTTTGCTATTGTACTGTTACTTTAAAATTATCCATTTATTTATTTATAGTTGCTCTTGCTCAAAATGCCACTTAGTAGTTAACCCATGGTCATATGGTCGTCTTAGTTTAAGTTATTTCTTGACTGGATCACTGTTATTGATTTTGCTTAAGTTCAACTATTGCAGTAAATTGAAGAAGATTCATATGGAACTTGTGATGAGTGATAAGCTTACAGAATCAGAATTTTGGGCTACAAAGAGGGTAAATGTAATCTAGATATATTACTATGTAGTGTATTACTGTTCTTAGTATTTATTCCTTGTTTGCCAAGGGCATCTGGATATTAAACTACCCTGGGGCCTTTATATATTTAATAATGATAGATCCGTTGTTGATATTATGATGATTGAAAGAGTTTTTATTCATAAAGAACAAAAAACAAAAAAATACAACATGAAGTATATTGCAAATCAAATATTTGTGTTTAGGACTTGGTCATTTTAAGGGGTTACTCTAATATATAGGCAGAGAGATTGTAGAGCCTTGCTCTATTTATGTATCCGTTTTTATATGGAGGATATCTTACCCTCCGATTCTCTTGTAAATTACTTATCTTTAAAAACATTTTACAGAAATTGCTCGACCAAGATGAAAGCCGAAAGTTAAAACAAAGGATTGGATTTAAAAATTCTTTGATCTTCGACACAAAGCCTACTAGTGATGGTCGGGTATGGCACTGCATCTTCTCTTTTGCATTTATACTTTATTTTTTTGATTGCACTCAGATGGGTTTGGATCTCATCATGAGAACATTGTATATTTAACTGTCTGTATGTTGCAGCTAAGTAATTGTTTAAAAGCCACATCAAATGAAATATTGAATATTGTTTAGGATTTTTTTTATTCTCGTCTGTTATTGAGCACAGAACTCAGCTTTTGGAAGCTTTTAGTGTATGACAATTCTATGGCAAACGGGCTTTGAACCTGATGAATATGGTTGATTAGTTTTGTTTTACAGTTTGTAAGAATAACCATCGAAAACAAAGTCTTTAAAATTTGTGTTTGGGTAACGTATTTACTATCAAAAGTGATCTAACATTAATAAAACAAGCTGATTGTATCGGTGATTAGAATATAATAGGTAT
>Ga0315913_1000694_pt1 | contig 32249 bp, 11 predicted proteins | sample MpolsnodulesMG_FD_207736 | JGI IMG/M metagenome (GOLD analysis project Ga0315913, IMG submission 207736) | Medicago polymorpha root nodule microbial communities from Los Angeles, California, United States - small nodules | ecosystem: Host-associated > Plants > Roots > Nodule | place: USA...
GTGAGAGAGGTGGAGTTATGATTGGGGGGCGAAAGGGGAAGGGCGGCGGTGCAAGAGTTTCCTCATGTGGTTGAAGTTATAAAGGGGTCGAAGGATTCAACAGTTATTAGTAATGGTGGTCCAAGAATTCCGTCCCAAAAGTTGGTTCGTATGTATAGGTCGAATATGGATGATTTAAAGTGGGCAGGGAAGGGAGTGGTAGCGACAGTGATTAATGGGGAAGCTATATCGTTGGTTCAACAACGAATAAAAGATATCGGATTCAAAGATTTAGATATTATACCAATGGGAGCTGATAAAGTGTTTATTCATTCTCTATCAGAGGAAGCTGTTATATCCATAATTGATAGGGCAAATCATTTCTTTCATCATTTTTTTTCTCTTCTTTTTTGAGGTGGGATAAGGAGATTATGTCTTTTCAGAAGGGTGCTTGGTTGCGATTATATGGGATACCTTTGCATGTGTGGAATGAGAATATTTTGAAACTTTTTGTGATGGATTGTGGTCATTATCTTCGAACGGACAGTGCTACTTTGGATAGAGAAAGGTTTGATTTTGCTCATGTTCTGATAGTTAATCTTATAGGGACGAAAAACTAATTTAGTCCTAAATTTTATGTTCTATAATCTAAGTTGTGTTTGATCTATCAGTAAGTTTGATAAAAAAAATGTTTGTTGTAATTTGATGTTATATTTGGTGGAAAAATTGTTTCAAAACTGATGTAGGAGTGCATCGGAAATTATTTCAATGATATCGGGAAATAGCCTTCCATGGACTTCAAAAAAGAGATCCCAAAAAAACTTCTGATACAAAAGAAACTTGGGAACGTTGTAACATTTGATGCATAAGAAACCTGAGAAATACGCAATCGGAAGATAACTTCCAATAATCGTAACTTCCAATCATTATAAAAAGGACAATTTCAATATTTTAGGGGGCTTGTTAGTAATTGAGGGGGCCTAAAAATCAATATCCTAAAGTTGGAAGAATAAAGCAAGAAAAAGCCCAAAACATTTTAATGGGCTCTGTATTTCGGTTTGGGTAGCCAATATGGGTTAGACTATTACTTTTCACACCCTATCCATTTCTCGTGCGCCCTATTTTTATGTGATTTTTGAATTTTAGAATCCGAATTGAGTTTTTTCATTATTATAGGGTAAAAAATTGAGTTTTTCACCAATTCGGATTCTATAATTCAAAAACCTCAAAAAATATGGTGTGTTCCATGTTTTTTCGGATTATAGAATCCGAACACCTCCTAAACACCCTTATTCAAAGGAAAAACGGTTTGGATTATATAATCCAAATTGTATCAGCATAAATTTTAAGCATGTTTATAACATAGATAGCCAGTTTAAGGACCATATTAATATTCCTAGCTCCCGTCCTTCTGTTTTAGGTCATTGTTAGCCGTTCTTAGTTTAAAATTTGGTTTTTGGGCTACTTGATCAAATTGCTCCGAAACTTTCCAATAAAATCAGGAAAAAAATCAAGGATCAAGACTCCCTAAGAAGGAACTTCTTGTGGGATTCCGCTCCTCAAAATCCAAAATTCCATCGTTTAGACCAATTTTTCATTTTTTAAATTTTTTCATATTCTCAAAAAAATCCATAAAAATTTGCATTAGTTTTATTTGATTTTTAGAATTTTCTTGGTGGTATTTTTATAATCTTGGTTGACAGGTATTATAATTTTTAACTTTGTTTTTAAAAGTAAAATTCAAAACTACTTAAATAAGAAAGATTTTGATTGTTGATTATGTATAAGCATATATTGGAGTATATAGTCGGAACACATCCAAACTGTGTTCGGATTTTATAATCCAAAATCTAATAGGGATTTTTGTAAAAACGATAGGACGCGTGAGAAATAAATATGATGGCAAAGATTATGTCTAGAGTATAAATGCCTGTATTTACAAGAACAATCATTAATTTTGCAAATGTATTTATTTTAGAGTATACATGTATGCACATGCAACCACAGTCCACAAAGTAGCTAGTAATAATTTGTTTCTATGAGTGAGTTTGAAAAATTGGAGGGACCATGGAGTCATAAACACATGTCAAGGCATCCAAGGACAGAAATAGACCATCATAGACAAGCAAATGTTCCACCACGCCAGTAAAGACAAGACAATAATTAAAAATGTGAATGCTTGGTTAAATGATTTTTACATGAAAGTGACCCAAGCCTATTTTCCTTCTAAAGTTATTCATGCTTAAATGTCCCTGTAAATTGCTATAGTCTAGTTTTGATTATATTTGAAGTTTCAAATTGATTTGTTTTCTTTCTAAAGTTACTCCTTTCTTGTCGTGTACTTGCCTTCATTAAGGGTAACGGTTCCTTCTAAATGTTTTAAACTTTAGTTAAAGAATTATTGCACACAAAAATTAAATTTTTCCACAAGGAACTGGATTTGGATCCCTGTGGTGGTGGTCGGGGCTTTAACCCTGAACCTTACATATATGATGTATCGTTCTCACAAACTGAGTTAAGTTCACGAGAACGAATTTGAATCCTTTAAACTAATGTTTCAAGTTCGAATCTTGTATAAGAAAAAAGGTGTGGTTATGGAGGAGAGACTCCACCAAAACCGATCAATTTTTGATAAAAACGATTATATCTTTCGCACTAATAATATGGTTAAGAAAACATATGTTAAAGTTTTTTCTAAAGGGCAATTAGAAACAAACTTGTAAAGGGCAAATGAGAATACGTGGTCAAGATTTTGCTCATTCAAAATATTATTAACACTATTATCTCCTATAAAGGTGTAGAAACTCAATCATGCCAATGAAATCTTCAATTGCTCTTTTAGCAAATTTTGGTCGATACATAACTCATGCCATAATACAGAAAATTTTGCTTTGACACTTTCTTTTTCTTGAAATAAAATACAAAATCAAAACAAAGCTTTTACCTAATTAAGCCACACTTATTTTCTTATGAGTACTTGTATGATAAGTCGTTTTCTAAGCCTTTAAAACCGAGTTGGATAGAAGAAGACGTACTTTAAATAAAAATCATTTTATTTGATAAGTGAAATGGGAAGAAAAAAAATTGTTTTGTCTATTCAATAAAAAATATAGAATTGTCACGTGAGCATAGCTCAGTTGGCAGGGACATGCATTGTTATATACAATGTCGCGGTTCGAACCCTGGACACCCCATTTATTCACCTTGAAAAAGATGAATTCTAGTCAAATAAGCTACTTGACAAAAAAATATAGAATTACTCTAATTGATTATTGATCTCAATTAATTTAAGAAGAAATTACACTCCAATTTTATTATATTTTGTTTCATTACGCATCCCTTTCTCTTCAAATTTAAAATCTTCACTATCTTTCTTAAAATAGTAAATATGCACTGCATTTTAGTTAACTTTTTCTTATGACATTTTTAGTTGATCAAATTTGTCATGCATATATTTTCCATAGAACAATAGTATCAATCAAAATAAAGATCATGAACATAACCTAATTCTTATTTTTCACAGAATGAAAATGTTGACCCATTACGTTATTGTTTGGTTAAAATGCAATATTTGACACTACATTCAAAGAATCAGTTCCACACGGCTTATAATTACGGAGAAAAAAACTGATACATAGGGAGTTAATTTACCCTTAAATTCATCAAATCAAAATGTTGACCCATCACGTTCGGCACAAATGCAATACTTATGTGACAACACTAAATTAATTTAAAAAAATCAATTCCACACGTCTCCTGATTAAAGAGAATAATAACAGAACACACAAAATAACCCAATTTTCACCTATACCTCAAATTTCTAAAACTCTAAATCTTTCTCTTAAAATTAATTAAAAATAAAAAAAAATGAGTATGTATCCTTTCAAGGTAAAAGGAAAAGATCAACAGATGAATCTTTAGTCAGACTTTACTTAATTTTTGGCCGGATTTCAGATTACCGAGACCTGTTCTCGGAAATCGTCCGATAAAGACCAAGTAAAGCAAAGAGAAGAAAAGAAAGTATAAGAAATTAACAAGAATAAAAAATGCAAAGATTAATCCTTATGAGCTCTTACATGCATAGATCAACAAAGAGAATTCAACTCTGTCTTTATCTTTCTGTAAATGCTTCTCTTCTAACCACAATCTACTGTCCAAACCACTTCTTGTTCTAAACATGAACACAGCATAACCAGAAGCTTGAGGATTGAAGAACCAATCATGAACATCCCAAAGCAAATCAACCAATAAACCATCAACAAAAATGGTTTGATTCCCTCTAAAATTCCATTGCAACCTCTTAACACGAATCACATTCTTCTTATCAATGTTTACGCTTAAAATCGGTGAAGATTTATTATTAAACACTTCATTTTCGACGCTGCATTTTATCAAAACATCGTGAAAATTACCACTATCACAAAATTGAGCTTTTGTGTTATAATAAACTGTGTTGGTACCAGAACAATGTTCTCTTCGAGATAATAGCGAAATTTTCGCCATAGGAACACTGTCTTTCATTTTTTTAGTAACGGTTTCGGAATCTCCGAGGATTAGACCAATTTCTGAATCAACAACAATAACTACATAAAAAGCATCAACAGGTTCTGGTCCTGTTTCATATTTAGCATTTGAAAGATCCCATAAAACAGTTACCTTAAAATCTTGAAAATCTAGCATTTTGCTACCTTTTTTCTTGCGAAAAAACCTCGAATTCGTGTTGAGTCTGAAAGATGGAACAGTTGAAGGATCTTCATCACCAAAACTTATGCTAAGTCCTTGATTTGAATGGTTTTTACACCATGTAACAGTGATCAAAAGGTGTTTCAATGTTGAGAGGACTAATTTGTAAACACTTGAGATTGAGTTTAGGATTGAAGGTGAAACAACGTTTGGTGAAATGCATGTGTTGTTTGAATAGCTAGAACATGAAGCATTTGAGACATTTATTGAATTTTCACTAAAACATGAAAATTTGTCTCTCATTTTTTTTTTGAGAAAATGAATTCAAAGATCTGAACTTTGTGATGAAATGAGTGAAGGGTTGTTTTTGTTTTGGTGATTGTATTGAGAATTTGTGAAGAATTGAGATATTGGTTTTGGTTTTTTAGAAGAGAGAAATAAATGAGATGATGAAAGCTAATGAAGCCGGTTTCTATGCATATTCATTTCCATTTAATACTATCTTTATTTTTTTTCTCTCTCATCTTATAATAATGTGAATTTTATTTTATAGAATTTAGAAGGTTGAGGCAGAAACCTTGGTGGGTGTACTTTTGATCTGATTTGCCAGTTAATACATTAAATTAAAAAATGGAAAGAAGTTAAAGAAAGAAAATGGGTTGCCAAAAAAGATGATCCTCTATTTTAGCACACGATTGTTTGTTTTTTTCTTCAAAATATTGGGATTTGGATTGCACTCAGAAATGTGTTACTCTTTTTTTTTTTTTTTTACAAAAACAAAATGGTATTCATTCATTCAAATCGATAGAGTACATCAGATATAAATAGGGGTGTTTGCGGTCCGGTTTGGATCGATTTTGATGTAAAAAATCAACCGATCCAAAATAAAAATCATGTGCAGTTCGGTTCAGTTTGGATGATTATGTTAAAAAAATCCGAACCGATCCAATCCAAATATATGCGGTTTAATTTGGATCGGTTTTTGGATATCCGAAGTGTGACATGTAATTTTTTTTATTAATATTAACATTACCCATACACAATAAAATGAAAGGTTTGATACAAAATATGACACAAATTTATTTAAAAAGTTAACATTACACAATGAAAATGATTGATTATATTTGAAATAGATGAAGTAGTAATAATATAGATTAAATTAAAGCAATATATAAGATTAAATACCAATAAGCAATATATTAGTGCAATATATAATACTAATAAAATAATAAATAAGTATAAAAATTTACTTTTACGGTTCGGTTTGGTTCGGTTCAGTTTTGAAAAGGCAATCTGAAATCTGATCCGATCATAGCGGTTTTTCCAAAACAACATCCAAAAATATTCAGTTTTTTGCGGTTTTTGGTTTTTTTGGGTCGTTTGCGGTTTTATTTTGGACTGGTTTGGATTTGAACATCCCTAGATACAAACATTGCTAAAAATGTAAAGGGTGAATCTGCGAACATACTCACAGCACCCAAGTTAGTAGCATACAAGAACGGCAAAATGCCTACAAATAATATGATAAAACCTAAGTCACCGAAATACCCATGCTTCCGGATCTGCAACGTTGACGTCCAAATCATTGGTTGAATTTGTAATTGACTAATGTAGATCTTTCAATAGGAACTGAATAAACACCGCGACAAGACGCGAAATCGAACGACGCATAAGACGGCGAACAACACAAAGCCGCACTTAGACGACGAAATCACAAAAAACACTAAAGGAAAAACTTGATAGATGTGAAAACCACTTATTTAGATTGAAAGAAAAGAGGAAAAAGATGTAGAGGGGTGATTCTAGGTCAAAAAATGACCTAAAACCACCCCTCCTCGATGAACGAAAGAGAAAGAAAGTTTAAAAAGAAGTTGGAGTTTCTCTTATAGAAAACTAGGGTCTTGTATAGAAATGTGTGACTCAGTTAGTTAATTTTGAGGATTATTTAGAACCTAATTTGATGAAATTGCAAATGAGTTTTGTTTTCTTTTAAAATGGCACTACCTCCGTCCCATATTAGATGACATATTTAAAAATGTGTAATATTGACCTATTATATTTTGACCATATTTTTTTTGTTAATATATAAAGATGGGAAATGTTAATGAGTATTCGGGGCCACTCTTTAATAGATAAATAATATCATATAAAATATTGTTGGATTCGTCTCGATGAATATTTTCAAAATATTAAATTTTCGTAATTTTTTCTAATACATAATTATAGATATTAAGAATAAAAAAATATGCATTGGTATGTGTGACGGGGTCAACTGTGTGTCACTTAATATAGGATGAAGAGAGTATTTTACAAGAGTACTCATGTGTAACGTCGATGATTCTTTGATGAATGATCGGTAAATATGTTTATTAATGTTCGTTAAACTTTAAGGTGAGTTTTCGGAACTCAACTCAACTCGCTTGGAATCAATCTAGGTCTTTTTTTTTCTCGTATCCCAATAAATGTCAACAACGGAGATTTGAGTTTTTTTTTATTTAGCCGTCTTGTGCAACATAGTTTGGTTTTCTTGTCTAATTGTGTTGTTTATTCTGTTCGAATTGGCATAAATGGTTCAACTAATTACAAATTCAATCATGATCCCGATGATACCTCGATCGCTTTAATTTTGTCTATGTTGTAGATGTTTTACAATCTCAATCTATTAATTTAGATGTTGTGAGTTTCTTGGTATACTCATTTTTTCAATTTTTTTAACGACATAAAATTTGTGTTGCTTTTAACATAATCTACATATTTGATTGAATGAATAAATGCCGTAAAAGAAAAGATGAAGTGGCTTGGGTAAGGTGATTTAATGAGGACAACAATTAAGGAGAAAACGTTACTACTAGAGGAGTAATTTATTAGGCTCATGCGTTACGGGTCTATGGTTGAAAGTGGAACAAACGGACACACAAGTGAAAAAGGAGAGACAAAATAAAATAATAAATTCAATTTATTTCTCACCTTTTGTTTGGACTTTACAACGTTTAATGTAATAAATAAAAAACAAAAAATTATTTTATCTTCTACATCTTTTAGAGGATTATTTTATTCTCTAGTAGTATTTTCATATGCCGTTTGAAAAAATTCAGAGCTTGCTTTGCAAATTAATATGGGTAGATATATCACACCATCACAGTCCTCAAACATTTCCTATTTCAGTAACGTTGTTGTTTATATCTCAGTTAATTATAATTGTTAGATTATTAAAAAAAATTAATTTTATTATAATCATAACTATTCCTAGAACTATTTATATAGTAATTATGATTTTCTGATGATATAAACGTTTTACACTTATAATGCATAGAATTTAAACTTTTTTTTTCTCTTATGGTTTGCCTTGTTAGGTTATCTAAGGGGGCCATCGAATTCGAAGCAAAAATAAATAAAAATTATGAGAGGATAAATATGTTTGTTCCTTTTTCTCACACTAACCGACAAAATGAATAGTATAGTGGGGATGTCCTGAACATGTGACAGTGATGTTTGGACCCTCAAAATAAATTTGGCCTTTAGATCCCATAACCTCTTCTCCTATGAGTTTATGACTACTCGTAGAAATAACTAATAAGATTATTTTTTTGGTAACCTAGTAGAAAAAATAAATATGGCAAATTTATTTTTTATACGAGAAAATTTTAAAGTGAGGAGATGATATTCTAATTAATTTTAGTCATAGAGGACTTTTGAATTTATAGATCAACTATAAAGAGATTTACGTTTATCTTTTTTAAAGGCATTAGACTAGCGCGATTTGAACCAATTTTTTTGGATCCAATGTGTATTTTCCATTGACAAATTCTGAATTAGTTATTTAATTTATTGAAATAACAATTTTTTTACAAGTGATAATGTAGTTTGGTAATTTAAAGAAAAAACATAGGAATGAGATCATAATTTGTATGGAAAAAATTCACGCCTCATCAGTTTTGATATTATCTTAGAAATCGTGATTGTGTCTAACACAACCTCACAAAACCAGTATATAAGGTGAGAAATGTCTCATCTTTTTTCAATATTTATAATAATGAATTTAAAAAAAAGGAAACTTATTATTAAAACTTGTGATATTAATGAATTTGTGTGGAAGAGTCCAAGGGCAACAGAAGCAACAATGAATCAAAAACTCCAAAACCACAAGAGAGTAAATTGGATCATCGTCTAACTCTCTATCTCTCTTAGTTTAACTTTCTATCTCTCTTAATCTCATTCTATCTTGATTATATTTTTATTTTTTAATGAACAGAGAGAGTGAATCAAAGAGAGAGATAGAAAGTCAGGAGATAGAAGAAGAGAAAAGTGAAGGACAATATATGTATCAACAAGAGAGGAAAACACCACGTCACCGTCCAAAAACTTAATGCATTATGTATATGAGTCGCCTCTCTTATATATCTATCATTTTATTCATTCATAGGGGATGTAAGACTTAACCACTCACAATTGAAACTCAATAATTTGAACTTCATAACTTGATCTAATTCGATTTTATATATCATGTACATGAATTATCTTTCTTTTAACTAGCGTCCGAAATGTATCAAGAAAAAATAAACCAACATTAAAAAAAACATAATGTTTATGAGTTACACACTTTAGCGCAGTAAAAAAAGCGGACAGACGAACACATAGTATTTAATAAAAACAATTGAGGTGCTACCTCAGTCATAAGAACTTAGTTTTATAACTTCAATGTACGAAGTTTAAATCTCCATGTAAACGATTGTAAAATGGTCATTGATGTCATCTATAGAAAATTTCCGTGATTCAAGTTGTCAGTGAACTCTAGTTAAAGACGAATCGTTCAGTACCAAAGTTTAAATTTTAGTTAGAACATCTTTTTTATTAGACTTCATTTATCTTAGTTAAATTTTGAATAAAAAGAAATCGGATAAGCAAGGCCCATCCATTCACCTAAAAATCAAAGAGTAAAAAAAATACAAATCAACATTTTATAATTAAACCAAACGAATCGGTTCAACTGTTGAACTAGGAACATGTCAGTTTAACCGGAGTTTTATCTCAGTTATTTTTCTTTTGTATTTGTATATATTTTAATTTCTAGTGATTTTATCTCCATTCCAACTTTTAAAACATTGATCAAACTTCAAGTTGTGAATAAATTGAGATAGTTCAAGTAGTAAGCATTCTAGATTTTGTAAGTATGCAATCATTGGTTGAATTTCTTAATCATGAGTATGAAAATTTTCAATTGAAAGAGGCCACCTTTAAAATACTCTTGGATCCTCAAATAAATTAATCTATGCATTTACATGCTTAGGATATTATACATTGGAAACCAAAATAAAATTGAAGTCTTGACAAGCTGTTCTAACTGTCCCATGTGTCCCCTTCTCTGTTTCTGAAACCTTTCATACAACTTTAATTTATGTCACCAACTTCACAAATTTATAATGTTCTAGTTCGGTTGGAGAAAACCACCCAAAAAAAGGGAGGGTCGATGGAAATTGGACGTTCAATGCTTTAATATCTCATGGTCATGGGGATGCATTGATTCAAATACTTTTTCTTTCCCAACTGCACTACATGATAGAATTAAAAGATGAAACAAGTACACCAGAACAATATACATTTCAAAATATCCACTCTACATTAAATTGATAATAAATAATTCATTCTGAATTTTTATTTTTTTTATAGTAAATAGATGATTTTTTGTATATAAAAAATGTAAATACCCTGATACTGAGTGTGTGAAAGTTTCGCCATTAGTTTCTTTAGAATAAAAAAAAGTAAATGAATGAAATTTTTTAAAGAAAGTCAATTTTTTAATTGTAGTATTAAACTTTAGAAAATCATTAATTTCTGGTAGTAAATTAAAAATAATTTAGTTAACTAAAATTATTTATTTTTTAAATGACAAACATTATTTTTTTACAAAATTACACCAAGGATCTTTAAATTACACTAGGAAGTCTTTATTTTATTTATTTGTAACATTTGGTTCCTTTATTTTTTTATCTCATTCAAATCCTTTAACTCATAAAACAATACAAGTTAGAAAGAAAAAAAATTGAGGTGGCTTGACATATATGATTATTAGTAATAATTTTTCATTAAGTCTGATCTTCGTGAGCTTAGCTTAGATGGTAGAAACAATGCATAATATATGCAAAGTTTGGGGTTCGAAAAATACAAAAAAAATCTTCATCGTTTTCTTTGTATGTTCATCATCAACATCAACATCATCTTTTTCTTCTTCAAACTCATAAAATTCAAATCAAAATCCTAAGTGGTTAAATCAAAACCTAGAAAACACCAACCCTATAAATCTTCTTATCTCTTAATCTTCATGTTAAACTCGAAAATCGGTGAAATCAATGTTGAGATTTTGATGTGTTGCAAACTTTGAACCCCCCACTTCATGAAAATTATAAATCTTCACGAACTCACCTCTCCATCCATCGTCAAACGTACTAACAAAAACACCATTAATCCCTCACAAACTCATCCTTCGTCCCTAATCAAACTCATCCATCATTCTTCTTCCAAAGAACTCATCCTTCGCAAACTCACCCTCCACCTCCTTGTCGAGCTAATCAAAACCAAAATTCACCTTCCATTCTTCTTCCTGTCGAAACCCTAAAAACCCACAACTCGCCTTCCATTCTTCTTTTTCCCCATAACTTTCGTTGAAACCAAATAACCTCCATTCTTCTCGTCGAACCTAGAAACCTTATATTCTTGTTCCTCATATTGAATTCACCATCCTCACAAATTCTCCGCTCACCAGGAATCCACCTTCCTCAGAAGAATGGTTGGATAAAAAGTATCTAGGGAAAGATTCTGGGTTTTCTTGGTTTTGATTTTGGCGGTCTGAATTTTGATTTAGGGAAAGGTTGCAAAGCAATATTTGTGTTAACTCAAAACCCCCTTTTAAGATTTTTGGATGATGTTTTTTTAAGTTTTTTTTTATATGATAGAGTTTGGGCTTTGATCTTGAGCCAATGAAATTTGGAGATTAAGATGTTGATTTGATAATGAGATTTTTATGGGTTTAAAGATTATGATGAATGTGATGGTGAACATATGAAGAAGAAGATGGAGATTTTTTTTGTGGATTTTTTTAATGAAAATATTATTACTAACAATCAAACGTGGCAAGCCACCTCGATAATTTTTTAATAAAAAATTTAAAAGACCAACTCACAAACTTTTTAATGACTTGAACGAGACAAAAACTGGTCGAAATGTAGTAAATAAATAAGATAAAAGACTCCTATTTTATCTAATTTTTTAATATGAAAATTGATCCTATGACCAAATTATTGAGAAAAATTCAAGTCTCACATCAGATAGATAAGACTTTTGATAAGAGTTTATAAAGATGATGCACTTCTCACCTTATAAACTGGTTTTGTAAAGATGGGTTAGACTCCAAATTTCAACATGACATTAGAGTCTATTGATTGGGTCACCCATCATTTATATACATGCATTAAGTCCAATAATGTTGGGTGTGAGGGGTGTATTGAGAAAAATCCAAGTTTCATATCAAATAGATAAAACTCTTGATAAAAATTTAAAGAGAAGACACTACTCGACTTTTACGCCGATTTTGTAGGATTGTATTCAAGTACAATTTTTAAGAATAAATATAAAGAGATAAGTAAGTCTGAAATTAAATGGGAAAGAATGGATAGGGAATGGGGGAATCAGTCATAGACATGAACCAGCGCACAAGGGGGGCATCATTACTTTCACTAGTTGATGAGATGTAGTACAATTGTATGAGAGCATGTTGTTTGGGACATGGACCCCGTAAAGTTAATTAATTTGCTTTGCTCGTGGGGCATGTTCTAGCTTCCTCATTATGAATCAACATTCAACCTTGCTTATGGTAAACGTAAGAATTATTTATATCACACTTATGCAAAGTAGTGTAATAACAAAGATTACAAAGCACCTAATTTGCAGTTATGCTCTCCACTTTGCAAATATGTAAAAGCAATTGGGACTTAAAAATTGTGATAAGGTTGCAACTTACACAAATACAAATATCGGGTGCAACATTTACATAATAATATGAAAATGGGATATATATTATATAATATATCGGTTCTATGTCGATGTTCAATACTAACACTTGCCGGACATCAAAAATGTCTTCAATGTGAAACGTCGGCGCTACATATCTCATATACATGTATAAGAATTAATTATGCTTCTAAAAATTAAAGTCGAACTCACACACAATAAGTGTTAAGAAGTGTAAAATTGCATAATCGATCTCATGTATTATCGTATCAAATATTTTTATAGTCTTCTATCATCTAAATTGTACAAACGAAGTTTTAGTTGACCTATTTAAGGGGAGATCTAAAAAAAAGGTGAGTGAGAATGCATGCTTCTTATGATTCAGGTTATAAAGAGGGCATGCTAACTTTTTTTATCTTTTCATCTACAGTATTAACTTTCCCCTAATAAAGTAGAAGAACCATATTCCTTTCAAAATTATATGATTCCCTCAATTCAAAATTCCCTATGTCGTTAACAAACTACAAAGTAAATGCAAAAATCCAAGCTAGCTAGCTGTAGAAGATAATTAAAAGGTATATAGTGCATATATCTTCACTTCAATAACCTCGACATTCCTTAACCCTTTTGTGTTTAAACTAGTAGGCCACATATATGGCTTACTTTATCCTATTCTGTCTAGGCATATACTTTAGAAAAGTTCATATTGGTAGCAGGTTGAAGTCTTGAGGTAGACTAGAGATACATGATCATGAATCAAATTCATATTTTATGATTAACCAATAATGTCGCTTTATGTGACACTGATGATAGATATTTGATATCTACAATGTTTATATTTTAAATACAGATACCTTGTGGTTGGAGAATTGAGATTTCACACAATTATCAACACATCAATAATGATAAGACCGAGATTGATTAAACACATTTTAACATCGATAACGATAAAATCGATATTGGACAAAATGTGTTGATTGCATCAAAGTGTTAAATCCCTAAGTGCGTGGAATTCAAATTCCTTCTTCTTTTTTTTGTTGGACCCCATTGTTTTCTTCTATCTCATTTGATGTAAAACATTGATCACAACTAAGATTCTAAAGGATGATATATATCTATATGCAATGCAACTAAACGACCAAGTGAAGGTGACAATTCAAAAGAGCATAGGTGGAATCCAACTAAAAGGAAAATTATTGTTCCTTTGGCCTTATGTAGTACCAAGAAATTCCATCCAAACCACGAACATATCTTGGAACAACTTTAACTGACAAAGTTGAATTTCAACTTTGTTTTGGCAATAGAGTTTAGACTTTGTAGATCTTCTTTATTTTTTTATGGTGAAAAATTAACTTGAAAGATGGTGGTAACATATTAGCGGGAATATAGGTAGTTGATGGACCAATTGGGCCAGCTAGCCAGCTAGCTAATGAATTAACTTTTTGCTGTCTTTTTATCTAGTTATATATTCCTTCGGAGAATTCAAACTTCAAACCGTGCGTTATACTTGTTCCAAAACGAATCTATCAATATCATATGCATAAAAAAGATTAAAAATCAATATCATATGCATAAAAAAGATTAAAAAAACTTAGGTTTAAATTCTTTATCTAACTTGAATAAATAAAATTATTTTGCATCATGCACAAGTGTCTTTTCTACCCTAGAATTAATTAATAGTGAGATTAGTTTAAGCATAATGTAAGATTTGTCTAACTTGTGTACTGTAGAATTGGTCTCGGTTTAAATATATATGATTTTAGTCATCACAATTATAGTGTTTTTCGTTTTAATTTATGTAAGTTTTTAGTCTTTGACATCAGCTTATTGAGTCAGCCGCCATATGATGTGATTTTATTTGGTAACATATGACATCAAGAACTAAAAACAACAGTTCTTGAATTTGCAGAGATCGTATCTAAACAAATAAATGTCATGTGAATATCCAGTACTACTACCTGTTTGATAAAAACCAGTGGAGGAAAATGTTGATTCCTTTCGACCAATAATACATATACAGTGGATAATTCAATTATGGGTTTGAATATTGATTTAACGATTATAGTTATTGCAGTACTAAACAATTCTGAATTATTTTTAATGTTTTAAAGTGACATTGATTTTGGGGAGTACAATTTAATCTAAATGAACTTCAGCTTTAAATATGGAATTCAATGACAATACTGTAGATTTAACTGAAGCTACTGTTACAATGACCCACTCTTGTACACCCACAAACTAGGCCCACTCTATTATGAGAGCTCGTGCTATTTAATAGAGTTTTTATAAATATTTTAAGAATTTTAATTATAAAATAAATTGACAATATAGTTTTCAAAATTATATATATATATATATATATATATATATATCAAAACATTTTATATGCATGCAACATGAAATGTTTTACTTGTCGGATTGTAGGGTATTTTTTTTGATGTCAAATTGTTAGAGAAATGCATCTTACCCATGTCATTCTAGAAACTGATTAAGTCATGTGGCTAATATATAAGATCCGGAGTTAGTTTATTTCAATCATTCATCTTCAACCTCTTCTTCATGAGATCCTTCATCTTATACATCTACGTGGTTAGATTATTCAAGTTAATCACATTCATCGGCAACCAAACTTGTGTGTCAATGCCCTTGTTTTTAGAAAAGATAATTACATGTATTTTTCATAATAGAGAATACAGTTATGTACTTTTTTTATGTGTATTTCGTATGATTCTTCACATAAAATACTAATAAGTAACTGAGGAGTGGAAGATACAGATGTAATGTTGATGCATCCTTTTCAAATACCACCAATAAGGTAGGATTGGGAATGTGCATCTGAGATTCATATGGGAACCATGTCTGTTCAAAAATCACGTGGTTCACTCCGGTTTGTTCTGTTGATGTTGGGGAGGCCCTGGGTTTACATCATGCAATTCGGTGGATACATGAACTTCAACTTACAAATGTTGACTTCGAGGTTGACTCAAAAGAGTATCCGATTATTTCAACAAAGGTTGTGGAGATGTCACCGAATTTGGTTCTATTATGGATAGTAGTATCCAATTCTGTAGCACTTATTTAGCAAACTCTCAGGTCGAGTTTATTATGAGGCAAGCAAATGAGGTTGTGCATGCTGTAGTTAAGGCAGTTACATCTAGTACTACCTTCTGTGTTTTCAACATGTATTACTGATCCAATTTTTAATGAAATGATATAAGTTGCTTTCTCTCAACAACAACAAAAAAAACTACCAATAATTTCTCAAATCCAAAACTTTTTTTTAAGTTTTTTTTGTCTTAAAAATCTCAAAGTTTGTTACAACCATAAAAGGTGAATTTTATGTGAAAAACCTTACAAAAAGCATCCAAGAAAATGCACCTTATGTATTGTCTTTTCTTAAAACTTTTATCACTAATCTCAGTTATTTAAAATACTAGTTAAAATGTGCTCCAAGGAGATACTCATTTTCAATACAAACTCTACTATATAGTACCTGTAATAAAAGTAAAATAAAACTAATTTATCCATTGTTTATAGTGGAAAAAACTGTTTGATTAATTCTTAAATTTCTAAAACAACTAAAGTTTAGGAAAAAATTAAAACAAATTGAAACTACACAAATTCAAAGACGTACTATTGATGGAGTGACTGCCAAGCATTTTCTTGAGTTACACTGTCAGAAGAATATTACATTTACACATGACATGGGGTGCTACTAGGCTTCTAGCTATGATTTTTTAGAGACGATCAACTTGAAAAAGAACGAAAACGACAAAACGAAAATGAAATCAATACAATATATCAACTGGCCATGTAAACTAATATTTGAGGGAATCAGAACAATTAAATTCAATGCATATGTTTGTTTGCATATGCAATTCAATTCAATTAGTTAGAACTAATAACATGGTGATCATGACAACCGATTAGTTGACCTAAGTTTAATTTGGATTAACTTAAAAAATTTTATAATTTCTCAACTGAAATAAGTATTTGGATCTTTAATTTATTGAAAAAATTCTTGGTTTTTCTTAAGTAATTAGATAATATATCATATTGGATCAAACACAAATTCTTAATTCGTCCAGCACATCATCTTCAAGTGATCAAGATCAGACACTTATCTCCAAAGCAAGTCAGAAATTCGTAAACGGACTCAAGTGATTTTCGCTCAAATCTCTTGAGTATTCGTCTATATATAAACATTTGCACCGAAAGAAAAGACACCTAACCCACCTCATTTATAAAGTAACTTGCACGTCAGAGCACTTGTGTGTACGATTCATCTTCGATGAACTCAATCACTGATGTCATCCGCCACACTTCATCAACTCCGCCCTTTCGATATAGGTTCCTTTCGGCTCAGATAAAAAAGTTTCTAAAATTAGTGTGATAACTAATTTTAATTTATCTAAAAAAAGCTATTAGAGTTAGTTGTAGTGGTAGTGGGTATCATCTGCCTACCAACTTCCCTCAAAACAAAATATTCATCTAACTACCAAGTACCAACTTGTTAATGACATTTTTTATTGAAGGAATGATAATATTTAATTTATCTATTTCCTTTCTTTTGGTGAAATATTTTAAGGAATAGGTAGAGGAAATTAAAATTATTATAATATAAAAACCATAAACACAAAGTCAGTGGACATGAAATTCTCTATTAACTCCATTTCCTAGGCAAGATCCATATGTAGTGGTGGTTTTTGTTCCCTCTCCTGAATTTTTCTATTAAATATTCTATATATAGTATATAAATAGTACTAATCTAAACAAGTAATAACCAAAACAATGTAAATATAACACGTTATGTACATAAGCATGTGCAATTAATTAATCTTCCAAGTCAGTCTCCTTTAAATATGAGTAAAAAATTACAAAGGTATACCAAAAAACGTGAAAAATTAAGAAACATCATCTTTAGTTGAGATTTTGTACATTGCTTTATTGGAAGTTTGTTGAAGAGTCCATTTTCATGCTATCAGAAAATTGAATTAAATTTAATTGATGAAAATGACACTTTAAATTCCCCGGAATTATTTTTTTTTGCCCTAATAAAATATAATCCATGAGGCATGAGTATGTATGGAAAATATATATACAGCTGACAATGTCGGTAAAATCAACAACTAGCTATGTGTGATGGGACGGATCAAATGATATATTAATCATTGAATCTGAAAGTCTATAAAATTTAACAGTGTGCCAATTTATATAGTTGATGTCATTAATGACTTATGAAATTCTAAGAGTGTGTGACAAATAAAATGGAATATTTTTCATGTCTAAAGATAAGACCTGCACAATATGTGTATTGCATATCTATGGTCAAGGTCAACAGCAGCATAAAGGAGGAAGATTTCCTTTATTCTTTTATACAAGTGGCAAAAACCAAAATACTAGAACATAAAAAAAATGTGTTATAACGAATTGCCATTTATTAAACAACTACTTCTTGTATGTTTCTTGACATATTCAAACTGAGTTCTGACAAAAAATTATTGCACTTCTCTAATTTGTTCAAGTCATGAACATGTTTAGCATTCACCAGGCACCAGCAGTTAAAGCATCAGTATTTTGAATTGTTGTTATGAGAGAAAGAAAAATTCAGGACAACTGAGACACTGACCTAGGTCACTCTTAAGTGAATAAGTGGGGAATTTGGGGTTCGTACCCTGACCCTAGCAGGTCACAGTATCCCTGCCAATTGAGTTATGCTCTATTCAATAAGCCTTTTATGTATAAATTTGTTATATAATTTAAGAGGGAATGGTATAAACTCGGTATAACTTTGCATAAACTACTTTTATAAGCCATATTGCAGAGTGTGAAAATAAACTTCAAACAACTTATAGACATATCCGTTAATTTTATATGCTCTTTCAAATAATTACATGATTTCTTATATGTCATAAGATAAGCTCAAATACGCTTTTACAAATGCAACAAGAAGAAGCTAGGTCTTGGAGGGGTATATTTTAATCTTTGAAGGAGAAAAACGAATGCATTTAGGTCACATACCCTGAAAGATTTTGGTTTCACTATCACGCCTCAAATCATACATTTACAACTGATTGTTCAGTGTCATTTCAGAATCATAAATTTACAGTTAAAACTCTTCAGCATCCTCTGTTGGTCTTGTAATAGGGATGGACCATCTTCCCAAGTGTGCAGTATAATTTATGCACCTGATTACGCCTCTTCCCTTAGGGCCATCGGGGAAGTCGAGGACGCTAACGCTCCCTGCATCAAGATGAAATGATCCCAGCCATTCCTCGGTCAAGTTAAGGCAGTGCGCCATTAGTCCTATGTGAATCGCAGGATGACAAACTGTAACGACAACGTCTCCTGATCTAGATTCATCAGATATTTCATCCAAAAGGGATAGCCAGGCTTTTCCAGATTGATCCCATAATGCTGTTCTGAATTCATCTTCAACTTTATTTAACCATCCAGGCTGAAATGGAGGAAAACTGGATACATCCTGCAATAAATGAGAAGATCAAAATTAGAAGCAACTAATAGCACCTAAGACTAATTGAAACTTTTTCCTAGTTTAAATATTTCTTGGCAGGTTCAAATCGAGATTCGAGTTGTGAATTGAAAGACCTATTTTCAAAATAGTGAATATTACAATTAAGTTTAAGATACATTAAAATAAAAGTACAATATTTTTAAGTAAAAAGAAGCGACATAGAAAACCTATATACTAATATATCTTCTACTCGTCTAAAAAAATTCAAGATTCTGGTCATTAATCAAAGGATAAAGAGAAGTGGACCGGTATACAAAGTTAACAAAAAAAGTGGCTGGCTACACCAAGTTTAGCTAGTGATTCATTAAATCGAATCATGATTCATCATAACAAATCGAGATTCAAGATGAGATTCATGTTCAATGTAGATACACACTATAGATTCATATTGATTTGGATAGAATTGAGATACTCCATGTATGTATAGTAAGATATTGATAACTATGTTTCTTGGTACATTGACATGACCACATGTTTCCTTCTACATTTCAATTGGTATTTGGAAAATTCTTATGACCATTGCTTGGTCAAGATCATTCCTATCATGAAATACTCTATTAATTAGTAGTCTTCAATTTCATTACGAAAATCAAATAGTTTGTGAGTGACAAATCATGTTTCAAGGCATATGCAAACACATCTAAACTGTAAGTTACTTGCCTTTTTGGATTGTTTAAATATAGTTTCAATATCAAGATCCTCCTTCTGCTTCGTCTCAACATAGCGTGGCACACAGTCAGCACCCAAGCAATCTGCAGCCTCTTGTACCTAAAATCATGTCTAACAGTTTAATTAGACTACAACAATAGTGAGGGAAAAAATAGAAAACCTTATAAGTATTAAGTTTAATAGGTATTTCAAAACAAGGGTCTTTTCAGAAGCAGATGCAAATACTTGCAAGTTTTAAATTGTGATCCACAATCGCGGCCACAATATAATGATTTTAGAGGTCTCCGCAACAACATCGCAACCAAAATTGTGGCCACATTTACCGCAATATAAATGTTTGTAGAGTAACCACAAATGCAATTTAAATCATGTTTGCAACTAATATATTAACATAGGAAATAGTAGTTTGTCGGCATGACGGGACTAACAATTTAGCATGATGGAACAAAGTGAAAAGTAGCAAAAGCGAGCTTACCTGGGATATGGCCATGGCTGTCTCAATAGAAGATTTGTTAGGACTGCTAATTACGGAACTCACTTTCAAATCAAGAAGTAGCTCTGCAGATTTCTGAGACTGTTATACATGAAAAAGGTCAGATGAGATAACTTCTTCTATCTATTCCCACTTATTTCCGATAAATGGATCAATACCTGTATAACACCAAGCATGTTCAATGGTTGATCACCACCAAAAAGAACACCGTCCTGTTATAATAAGGTAGTTCGTTTAGAAACCTAACATGAAGAACTGCATTTGAGATAAAACTTTTAGTATCTTTCTGCCATGAATAAACTATTCCAAAAGCTTACGTTGTTGGGTGAAAGCGTGTGCATGATTATCTAACATATCCTAAGAAGCCCAAACATGACATGGACAGGGAACTTAGAAAACCAAGATACGACACAAGCAAATATTAACCAAAATTTGTGCATAAATGCACAATATTTGTAAAGAGACATTCATGATGCTTATTGCGGATTAATACACAAACATATCAATAGTCACTGTATGATGATCACAATTATGTACTTGTGAGTTATGAGGATCACAACAAGAAGGCATAGCGTGTTTGTTTTCATGTTTGCAATCTTTTCACCATGTGCTAACATGAAGCTTTTAGACGTAGCTTCGCACTAAGTGCATGTTTTAAAGTCCAATTGGCCATGGTTCCTTACACACAGATTGTTACATATTTTTCCCCCACCAATATCTGAATAGTCTTTCAACTGTACATGTGTCACAAAAAACATACAATTTTGTTTCTGTAGTAAGCATGATGTAGGGAAGATGTATCATATCCAGATGATAATTATGTTTTTAGTTGGTAAGAAGTATATAAGATGTATCGGTGGAAATATTTTTTAAAATAATTTATTCCATATTTCTAGGGTACGTATCTGAAAGTGTCGGACACTTGTCGATATTGGATACATGTTGGACACTGATACTTTGTCATTTTTTAAGCATCTAGGTTCATAGCACCCCATCATGCAAGAGCCATTCTAGCTCAAAGTGTGGCTAATGCATAGGCCTCCTACATTACCTTGTGCTAAACATAAAAATATTAATTAGAAGAATGGGGTTGAAGGAGAGCTCTTGTGAAATCATTGAAATTGCTTCTATGTGACTAGAACGTCACAAGTCTGAGTTGTGGAACTAGCCTCTTTCTAATCCAACGTAAGACTTCTTACCATGGAGGAGCAGTTAAAGAATCTCAACCACATAAAAGTGAGTAAACATCCATTGCAACAAACAAGTATTGGATGTTAGAAACTTAGAATGAGTCAAATGAAAACTTGGCAAAGTACTTTTCAACAAGTATTAGGAAAAAAATACCTCACAGGAATAGTATCCATTAGTGTATCAGCTATAAATTTCACAGAAATGGGAATAAATAAGAAACTCAAATTATTAGCATGTTTGCTAATGACCCTTATATATTACATTTTAGCCATTTCTTCTTACCTCTGTATTTCCTTGAGTAGATCCGTTGCAAACAAGTACGATCCGCTTACTTGCCTCTCTACCTCCAGATTTCCCTCCGGCAACAGGTGAACCAGGCGTCTGCATTAATAGTTTGACTCTATTTAAAGGAAAGCCTAAACCGATGTCCACATTGCGAAGATAGTTAAACAATATTTATTTCAGAAAAAGGGAATAAATAAAACAATCTACAAGTGCAGAAATTCACATCAGCTTATAATCTGAAGCTGTCAAAGGGATAATAAAGCCAAGCCCTACATCCATAGTTTTAAATTATGGTCTGCAATCGCAATTGTGGTCGCAGCATAATGGTTTTAGAGGTCTCAACAACAGCATCACAATCGCAATTGCGGACGCATTATTCCGTATTCCACCCCAGTAAATGAACTATATACCTGATTTAAGCGATTAAGGCAAATATGGGGAGAGCCACCGTCCGGTCTCGGAGTGAAATCCAGCACACTTACACCACAATTGCTCTGAAGTAAAGTTCTAAAGTAGTCTGCCTCCAAACCTGGTTGTTTGGAATGGAAGTTATCGTAAGCACATAATTCAAATGAACAAAATTCCAACCTTTTGATCATCAAAGTTTCCTTAGAGGGAGAAACAGGTACCAATTGCTGTGGCAACAAGAGCCTGATTAACAGCATTGTGAGCAACCACAAGAACAGACCTGCTATCATGAGCTAGGATTTTAGTCCAGCAGCTCCTAGCACGATCCCACAGCTCTCTCACAGGATAATGATCATCAATGACGAAGTTCACAGCATCCACCTGCCATTGATGAAAAGCCGAACCAAATCTCGCTTTTCCCTCCTCCTTCAACAAACCCTAAGATACAATATCAAAAATAACGTTTGTCACACCACGTCGTAAATAGTCCCTAAAAAGGCACACATTTATTCAATTCGGTTAATTATGGATTCATTATGAATTTGATTCAGATTCTCAATATTTTAATCATTCTATTCTGTTAGATATCGGCATTGAGCAAGGTAGTCAAACTCGCGATCCAACTCGTAGGATCTTACGACGTTCGATTAGATATCAACATTGAGAGGAAGCCTGGGAGAGAACGGGGTGGAGCTCTAATTAATGGACTGAAGTTGAAAGGCCACGAAAATGAACTGACACCAAGTTCTGATAAAAAACCTTAAAGCATTGGATACATGGGTCTCCATGATTATATTTTCTTCATTTTACCCATTGTCAACCTATGTGAAATTTTTACAACTCCACCTTTGCATTTTACAGCACATCTCATACAGGTGAATAATGTATGAGCAAGACTTGGGAAGTATTTGGACTGGCATATCTGAATTTATCTTATGACATAAGCACTTGTATATGTATTTTAACTACTTCGTAAAAATAACTTAATGACGTGTTGATTTTATCCTATTTCAATAAGCTACTGAAGATAGTTCAAAGAAACAGCATAAGCGAAAGTTATCTCGTGTGCTCTCCTCGATTCTGATCTAACCCAGGTTCTATTCTTTCAGTGAAATAAGTGTTGAGGACTACAATCGCTTTTCAATATGCATATATAAGGCAAATGCCTAATAGCTTATTGAATATAAGTATTTAAGCTCCTGTGTTTATATTTAAGCTTTGTAAATAAAGACAAAAGTAATGGAAATTTGAACTCTCAAGGATCAACTCAATAAAATAAATTTACATGGGAAACAGAATTTACGAAGCTGGAGCGAAACTGATCAAACAGAAACTTACTTGAAAGGAGTACAAATCGATTTCCCTTAGGTCATACTCAGGAATAATTTGTTGTTGGCGAGATCCCCAAATGATTTCAGCGGTTTTCTTTGATCGTGCCAAAGGACTAATATGAAAGAACAAACAAACAAACAAACAAAAACACAAAATCAATGACATGGCATTGACAACCAATAAACAATGAATACTGAATGTTGGATTAAGAGATAAACTAGAAAAAACCTCCTGCAAGATTGTACATTTGCATAAAACAATGAAGCGGAATTTAATCACATATTTTCACTTGGTATCTGTTGGCATAAACATTTGTTAAGCTGTTTGGGAGAGCTTGTAGAAACAACTTATGTAAACAGCTTTTATAACAACAACAGCGAAGCCTTATCCCGCTAACTGGGGTTAGCTACATGGATCAAAATATGCCATAATGTTCTATTATAAACCATATTTGCATCCAACTCATTAATCTCTAGATCTTTCTTAATAGTTCTTTTAGGCCTACTTCTGTCTCTAGTGATCTAACTATCCTTCATCTGATCTACTCTCTTTACTACACGTCTTTATACAAACAGCTTTTACAACAACAACAACAACAACATAAGATCGGCTACATGGATCAAATGACGCCATAATGTTCTATCATATACCATATTTCAATTCAACTCATCAATCTCTAGATCTTTCTTAGCAGTTTCTTTTATAGTTTTTTTTTGGATCTACATGTGCCTCTAGTGATCTGATTAATCCTTCATCTGATCTACTCTCTTTACTACAGTATTTATACATCTTCTTTCTACATGCCGAAACCACATAAGCCTAGTTTCCACCATATTTTCTACTAAATGTGCTACCCCAACTCTCTCTAATGTTGTCATTTCTAATCATATCTCGTCTAGTCTTACCACACATCCAAAGCAATATCATCATCTCCTACGCTTATCTTATTCTTGTGTCCGTTCTTCACAACTCTTTGTTTCATACAACATCATTTAACTTATGCGAAAAACAATTTGACTTTATTCTAATATTGACATTCAAACTTAGAGATAGATGAATAGACAGACCTGGAGAAACAGGCATCAAAGTTGTCTTCGAGAAGCATTTGTCTAGAAGTCTCAGCCTGAGACTCACCTTTCTTAGTAAGAACAGAAAAATCAGAACTACCTTGAATCCTCCCTTCAGCATTCCATGTACTTTGTCCATGCCTAACAAGCACCACTCTCTTTGCCACTTTCAATGGAGGAAACAAGACTGAGTTTCCCAATAACTCCACATTCTCTTCTATCTCCTGAACACTGCTCTGAGCACATCGAACAACGACGAATCGTGTTGAGTATGTCTTTGTAGAATGGAAATGATGATCAAAGGGAACACGTAGAGAAGAGGAACAAAAAGGTCTTGTTACTAAAACCATTACTTACTGTGCAACTGTCACTCACTACTTGGAGTTGGGAGTTTTGATGACTCACTTTTTTTCATTTTTTGTTGATTTTGTTTGTATGTTTGTATGGCTGCCCTTTGCTTCCATATCGTCCTGCTTGGAGGGAGAATATCAAGCCAAAAACACGTGTGCCATCAACCAGCCAGCAATGAAAAACTTCAAAGATAAATACATTAATATTTGATTAATTGATTAGATAAATACATTTTATATTTGATTAATTGGTTAATTAGTTAATGTGGTATATGTGAGTTTTTTAATTGTCGAAACAATAATAGTCATTAAAAAAGTTTAGTTAGAACTTGTGAAAAGGCACATCTAAGTTGATAAAATATATTTTGTATATTAACGTGCCCAACTTTAACTTTTCATCTTTTAGCATAAACTCGAGTAAAAAAATGTTCCAAGATCAATTAGTTTGGTAATAATAATGAGCAAAAAAGGTATTTAGTGCATGTACCATTATCTAGTATAATTTAAAAAAGTAATTAATGAATATATTAAAAAAAATAATGGTCATTTTTGAGACAAATTTTTTTACATAAAGATCAATTATTGTGATACGAGTGATAGATTTTTAACATATTATGACCAGAGTGGAATTGAACTTGCATCCCTTAAGCAATGTTCAATGTTCGTATATGAAGAGGAAAGAAGAAAAAAAAAAGGTGGCTTTGAGAACATTAAAATAGTGGTATGTCTGAAATTCGAACTTTATAAAAGAAAAATGTGGTAGACAGAAAAGAACCACACTAAAGATGGTATGTCTAAACAAGTTCCTTTAACTTTCCTCTATTTTCAATATTATTCCAAATGAAAATAAAGGGGCAAGTAGCCAGAAGTTTCTTAACGACATAAGATTTCAACATGCGAGTATACTCATGATAGATTCAAGACGTCCAAAGACACTTCATCTTAGGCAAAATCTGTGTTTAATATAATAGTTCACTATCTCACAAAACATTAAATCATTATCCAAAAACAACATCACTAACATAATTCTCAAAGGCCAACTCTTTCAAAAATTCATCATTCACATTACTGATGGGAAACAAATGAACTTGTAACTTAAGCCTAATCAAGGAGGATGCAGCATGTATATCACTCTTCCATGACACGATTCTCCTCTGCTTGTTGGGAAACCGCCACCTTAATCTTCTCCGGCGCAAGCAAAGCAGATGGAGCTTTAAGTAGATGGATGCTCTGCTCATACTCTTTAGCAGCTTCCTTCTGCACCTTCTGCCTCTTGCCCCTCATCCTATGGGAGATTAAATGTCAGAATACAGAACAAAAAGAAAAAAATTTATAATAAAGCTTTGGGATAAGAATAAAAGTCGAGTAAAATAATAACCTGTTAGCGTGGTGTGATTCACCCCTGCTGGCTTGGATCTTAGCAATCTTTGGAATGGCCTTGAGGACTTCCTCAGTAAGATTCCTGTCGTATCTCTCAGGTCTGTTGCGTTTTCTCTCAAACTCAAAGGTTGAATCCTAAAACAAAAACGTAAAAAGCATGAAGCTTCACCAAACCAAGAGAGTAATCAACACAATAAAGAGACTAGGAAATTAAGGGAAAGGAAGTCTTGTTTACCTGTGTCATGTCCTTTCCATGCACCCGCCTATATGCCTTGGTCCATTTTACTTTCCGAGGATTCCTCTTCATTTTGAAATTTTTGTGGCACTTAGATCTACAAAATCGAAAAATCTACAAAAAAAAAAAAAACAGTTGTGAGACACTATAACCACATGTAGTGTGAAGTGTAGCTATGAAAACATACAAAGCCTGCCATTTATATATAAAAGATAAATAAGGATAATCAATAAAATAAACAGGTGATCTAAGCTACCAACTTGATCCTGCGACACAAGTCAGGCAAGTAAGGCAATCCAGATTGGAGTGATAAGGTGATTTGGAGATTTGGAAAAGTAACAGAGATTAGAGATATCTAAAAAAAAAAAACGCATCTAAACCTCTAAATTCTCGAACAAGGACACTAAAATCTCAAATTACAGTACACATTTATAATGTCTATAACAGATTACATATGTTGTGATCCAGATTGTTTGGGTAGGCGGTTAGGACAAAGATTTCATGTCAGGGCTGAATCGACGATTCAGGAGTAAATAGTTTCACAAAACTTCAAAACTATAACGGAAGAAAGCACCTGTAGAGAGTGAATAGCAAGCATCATTTAAATACAGTGGATCACAGAAAAATAGTGGAATGCAAAAAACCCGCTGCATGCAGTCGATAGTGTTGTAGGCAAAAAGATAAAATGAAGTTAAATTGTTTTTGTATTTGATATAAGCTGTTTTTAAAAGCTATATTGGAGAATTTTCGAAAATGAGCCAGAAAAAACTTGTGATAATTGTCGTAAGATGTTTTGATAAGTTCTCCCAAACCGTCTCACAAAACTGCCAGTACTAGTACAAAAACTAGAATAAGTAAATCCAAACAGGCCCCTAGTCAATTATCATGCTGCGTATAAATAAATAAAAAAGAGAATGGAAACAAAGCAAAGATTATGCATTGAAAGTTTTAATATGACGGTGAATACATGAGCAATACACAAAGTTTTTCTATTTTGAAAATAGGTCATCTCTCATGTTCTTATTTTAAAAAAACCTATAACTATGTTCTTTCACCTTTTGCACGCTACATCTGCTAGCTAAATAAACTGGAATAATGGCCACTATCGCCCTAATAACAAAATTAGCATATGTTTGGATAAGCAGCTTATTTGCAGCTTTTATAGCAAAACATGAATAAGCTTACATAAGCTATTTTTATAGCAAATAATAAAATTGAGTTAAATTACTTTTATATATGCAATAAGCTGTTTTCATAAGCTATATTGGAGAAGAGAACTTATAAAAATCAGCAGAAAAAAAAAACTTATGAAAAATGTCATAAGCTATAAGCTGTTTTCAAAAGTTCTCCCAAACAGTGCCACAAAACTAACGTTAGTAGATAAGCTCAAATATAAGTCAATTCAAACAGATCCTTAATTCATCAAAATTCACTATGCTATATCAAAATCAAGAGATTCAAAAAGAGCTATAACAAAATCTAGAATTAATTTACCTTAGCATCATTACGAACAAACTGGATCCCATGACCAGGATATACAGTAGAAGAACAGAACCAACACTTCTCTAATCTCATTTTGCCTACAAAATCAAAGTTAAAATTCGATTAAATGGAAAATTAACGATGATAGATAGTATGATCGTTGAGTAATGGCAATAAATTGAAGAGATTGATGGAGAAGGGAAGATGAACCTGATGGAGAAGGAGGAGATGGTGATAAACCCTAATGTCGGGGCGGTGTGGCCGCCACTGATGTTAGGGTTACGAGAACAACTGAGGGGTTATATATGGTTCGCTTCAATATATAATTCTAATTCTAAGCAATTTTTTAAAATTATTTTCTTTTTTAATATTTTAAAGTTGCACCATTTTATTTTTATTTTTCTAATGAAAAAGTCTATCGTAAACGAGGAATGATAAATAGACACAAAATATAAGACACAAAAATGACACCGTACACTATTTGCTCATTACATCTATTTTTTTATTTTTTTAAATTTCCTTTTCTTCTTTCTCCTTCAGCAACCAACTTCTTTCTCTTACACCATGGCCTCGCTCTTACAGGCCTCAGTTCATCCGAATCCGCCACCCTCCATACGCCGCCCACCGCCACCGGAGATGCTTCACTTCTCTGCGCAACCACTTTCATGCGTCACTCCAACTACCATCTCCTTGTCCTCTCTCTCTCTCTCTCTCTCTCTCTCTCTCTCTCTCTCTCTCTCTCTCTCTCTCTCTCTCTCCCCTTGTTGTTACCGCCATGTCCTGAATGTAACAACACCATCACAACCGCCACCGTCCATCATCAATTAGGATGTGTTCGGTGGCTCAATCTCCGGTCCTCTCAGATCTGGTCGTTCCTGTTGTCTCTGATCCGGTCGCTTCGGAAGAAAAGTCTACTCAGATTCTATTTTCATATTGGGTTGTTATGTGAATTTAATATGCTGATATGTTTTTGTTACTTTTGTTGAGGAAGGAAAGGTGAATGGAAGGTGATGTTACATAGAAGAAGATCAGTTAGAGAGAGAAGGGGAAAAACAGTGAAAGGAGGATGAAGAAGAAGAGGGAAAATGACAAAATTGCACTTTCAATTAAAGTTGAAATGACACAATTACCCATGGTGTATTATTGTGTTTGAAAAAATGTGTTCAGTTATCATTTCTCATAGTAAATACCTCTTAAAAAAAAGGTCAAATAGACAAATGGATGTCGTCTCCTTGCTTCCGTGTGTTTAGCGGGGGTGGAACCTTGGTGTTCTTTGGAGCGTCTTTTGAAGGTTTATTGAAATTTGATGTTGACATATTTGGTTTGGCTGAGAAACACATGTAAAAGACAGAAATGTCCCTCGGTAGTTAACTGTCGAGGAAATATAAAAGTGGCTGCAGTTAACTGCCGAGGAAAACCTCGGCAGTTAACGGCCGAAGCATGTTGAACATAAACAGAAGCAGAAACACAAACATAATCTGTTTCTAAACTTCTCCCAACTTCTCCCAAACTCTCTCCAAATCTCACCAAAACCATTTTCGCAAATTGCAAGCAAATCAACAACACATTATCACAAGTAAGTTGTATCGATCATTTTAATGATAATGTTAGTTTGTTTAGGTTTAATTTTAAAAAAAAATTAGAGTAGTTTGCATGTGGTTAGGGTTAATTTTAAAATTGACAATTTGATGATTGCATGTGTAGTTTGTGAATTGATAAATGAATGTAGTTGTTGCCTATGCTTTTTAAATGATGTTTAATGATAATGCGGTTTTGAATGGTGGCGGATGAGCACATTTTGAGTATGTTTGATACTTTGCACACAAAGTGTTTGATAAAATGTCTCAATGACAATTTTATTGATTATTTAGTTAGTTTAGGTTATGAGAATTATATTGAATGATGTTTAGGTTATGATGGAAATGATGCACACGATTTATATTGAAATGATGATTATATTGAATGGTTTTAGGTTTAGTTATGTTTATATTTATTGAAATGTGAATGTTTATGTTTATGTTGAAATGATGATTATAATGATTATATTGAATGTTTATGTTTATATTGAAATGTGAAGGTTATATTGAGATGTGAATGATTATATTGAAATGTGAAGGTTTTGTTTAGATTATATTGAAATGATGCACACAAAGTGTTTGATTAGGTTATGAAAATGATGTTAAATTTTTAATTGTGTGTGTAGATATGTCTGAGCAGGACCCGACTGATCCATCTAAGGTGACTGATGGTAGGCGTGCTCAGACACAAAGCTACAGGAAGGAGAAGGAGAGGAGAAACGCACATATACCGAAGAGGGGAAGAGGTCGGAGGGGGATGGTTCAGGGACTTCTCAGGCTACACAGCCTGAAGAGTCACAGGTTATTGACTCGTCCGAGGTGGAGTACCTGAATTATCAGGATCAGGTACACCACGATGTCACTGATGGTGGGTATCACCAGGATCATATACCAGAGCAGCAGCATAGACCAGGCGATGATGACATTGTTGCAGCGGCTGCCTCATCAGTGTTACCTTTGGAGTCTCCCTTTCCTGGAGGACCGGAAAATATATCTCTGTTGCACTCTTATGCCAATCATGTGGCATTGCCGCTTTGGTATAATTCAGATAACGTAAGTGTTATTTTTTTTACTTTTTTTCCTTAATGTTTAATTATTTTCTTTATATGTGTGTTTGTTTAATTATTATATCAACTTTTATATGTGTTTTTTCTAAGTCTTTTCTTTATGTTTAATTATTTTCTTTATTTCAACTTCTATTATTTTCTTTATGTTTAATTATGATTTAAATTGGTTTTGTTATGTGTTTTTTTAAGTTTTACATGTGTTATGTCTTAGGTTAAATATACGTGCGGCAATTTAAATTTGTGATTTTTATTTTTGCATGTGTTAAGTTTTATTTTGTTTAGTTAGATGTTTACATTTTTTAAACTATGTTTATTTTTCTATTATTTCAGGTTCGTAAGGTGCGTGTTGTAAAAGCGATTAATCATGGGAATAAGATTTTGAGTCTCGGACGTCCAAATGACAATCAAAATTGACTTTGGGGTCCGCTTAGGGAGAGCGGGTTACATGATTTGGTTTATCAGGGCTACGCCACTGTGCCTCATGCTCTGCTGATGACATTATGCGAGAAGTGGCATCTCGAGACCAACACTTTTCACATGTCCTTGGGGGAGATGATTATGACTTTGGATGATGTCGCGTATCTTACGCATCTTCAAATTGAAGGGCAGATGTTGAGCCATGGGAAGAAGATGTTGAGACATGAGGCCTGTGCACTTTTGGTAAGGCACTTGGGTGTGTCGCAGACGGAGGTAGAGAAAATTTGTGGTACAGAGTATGGTGGGTACATTAGTTATCCAAAGTTGAAGGAATTATATACGAGGTACCTTGGTAGAGCAAACATATTCGCGGATACAGAGGATCCAGAGGAGCTAGAGAAGTTGGGGAGGGTTAGGAAATTTTGTGTGAGGTGTTATCTTATGTATCTTGTAGGATGCTTGTTGTTTGGTGATAGAAGCAACAAACGCATCGAGTTGGTCTATCTGACGACCATGGAGGAGGGCTACGCGGGTTTTGAGGCAGTATGGATACGTCCAGAGGGTCCCTAGACATCTGATGGATGTTGTAGAGCTGCTACCTCCTCAGATTGTGCAGACATTTGTAGACTTCCGCACTCTCACTCTTAAGGAGCCCGATTGGGGTGAGCTGGCAGGAGAGCATACATGGCGGATGGCTATGTGCTATGGTACAGTACAGTGTCTCACCCTCAGATTTTGCCACTTCTTTCAAGAGATCTTCTCAGGCCAGCAAATGAAGAGCAGATCATTGCACAGTAGTGGGAGCGGTACGAGGCATGGTTAATGTCGTTGTTGCCTACGTTGATGAGCAGATGGGTCAGGAGGAGGTCATGAGCCCTCAGCAGTGGTTTCAGGCCATGAGCCATGTTAGGGAGCAGATCGCTCCGATATTGGCCAGGAGCCGAGGCCAGAGGCCGAGGAGGCGGCAACAGCAGCAGGATCAGCAAGACCAGAACTAGCAGTAGGATTACTTGTAGTTGTTGTTTAGGGATTGTTGGTTTTAGGCTTTGTTAGTTTCATTTTCAAACTTTGGTGACTATTGTTCGTATTTGGTTG
>Ga0315913_1000695_pt1 | contig 32218 bp, 12 predicted proteins | sample MpolsnodulesMG_FD_207736 | JGI IMG/M metagenome (GOLD analysis project Ga0315913, IMG submission 207736) | Medicago polymorpha root nodule microbial communities from Los Angeles, California, United States - small nodules | ecosystem: Host-associated > Plants > Roots > Nodule | place: USA...
CTTCAAATGTACACTAGAAATTGCCCAGACATATGATCCCATTATTGTGGGTTGCGATGTTGATATAACCACGCCGCACATGAAATGAACTAATTAGTTGGGCGCCAATGTTAGAAGGAGAATGCCACATAGGTATGCTTGCTATTTGATGCTGACTTGGCTATAGTTTATAGGGCCCGCTTAAAATTGAATCGATTAATTTATCAATAAATCATGTTTATCAATTTGATTAATTCAACAGTAAAAACTAAAAATTAATTTTGTGAACAAAATAAAAGATTTATATATCATAATTAACGTAGACGTTAAAATATAGTAATAACATTTGATATACCACGACACAGGTTAAAACCCTCGCTATAATTAGCGATGAGTTTCGTCTTTAAAACCAAAATAATATAAGAAATATATTATTTTTAGAGATTAAGGCTATGATAGATGCAAATGTATGTGTTCCCGTGAGCTTAACTCAATTGGTAAGGACAATGTATAATATATATATATAAGGTTTGAGGCTTGAACCTCGAACACAAAAAAAAAAGAAAAAGATGCATATGTATGTACATCTGAGAGAATAGTATACCTCCTCATATATCGATTAATAATCGGTTTATTAGTCACTAAATTCATCATATTTTTTTGAAGTACAAAATTCATTATTTAATTTCTTTGAAAAAAAGCACTTTATTATTTAATCATATTAATTTTATAGCATTCCTTGTTTGATTAAAATTTTCTTTTTCAACATCTTTGCGTTATAAATATCATGAAGACTACTTTTAAAAATACACTCACTTTGTTTTCATATGAGATTAAAAAAATTAGTTGTACCTAATCGATTATTTTACAATAAGTATGAGGTTTCATTTTTTAGAGGAGTAAATATGAGGTTTTTAGTTTTGTTTATTGTTTGAAACAAAATGGAGTATGTACTTCGTATTCATCCTCATAAAAATTATAAGTAAATATATGCGAATTCAAGCTGATAGTGAATTTATTTTGACAAAATTTATTTATTTATTTAAAATAATTGAAAGGATGTAGTTACATTTAATGAAAATACCTACAAATTTTAAAAATAAAATCCATATTATTAATTTTTTTTAGGGGAAAATCCATATTATTATTGTAGAGTATTTTAGAAAAATTATTATTGAATATGATTCAAAAAGTAATATTAAATTAGAATGTAGTTAGTTAACTTTATGAATAATTTACACTAACAAATGTGCTTATTTTTAATTATATTAATAGAAAATAAATTATATAGAAAATAGTTTAATTGATATGCATTGCTAGTATATTCTTTTTTGTATACATACACTAAAATTAATATAATCAAGTTTCATAAAATATGGTTAAATACATATGTTAGAAAATAAATGTTGCATTGACATCATATCAATTAATTTTAATTTAGTTTTTGTTTCAAAGAGTATAGAAGCAAATCTTACACACTAAGGATGTGTTTGGATTGAAGGTTTATGATGAGAAGGGAGGGAAGAATTTACTTTACTTTTTTAAATTATGGACTATATAACATATTTTTTTAAAATAAATTAATTGTGATTGAAGTATTATATAATTGTTTATCATGTTAATTTGTTAACTTTTTAAAAAACATTTCATAGTGTCTGTAATTTAAAATAAGAAGTGAACCCGCTCCCTTCCCTTCTTAAACCCTCTATATCCAAACACACCATAAGGAATAATACAAGTTTGAACTTGCATTCCAACCTTTAAATATGTCCCCATTTTTTTACATCTGGGTATGCTCCATTTACCCCATTTAAGATCTTGGATGAATGACATGTGGCAAAAAAGAGTTCAATGGTTCATATTAAAATTAAACAAAACATTAGTTTTTTTGATAAAAAAAAAAAAAAGGAAGATGAAACGCGCTTCTCTTCTCTTCTTCTCTCATATCACGTTCATCTTCCTCAGTCCACTCACTGCCATGCCTCCCCACCCATGAGAAATCAACCATTTCTACTGAATTATTTTTAGGATAATCATTCTTATAATGAAGTGTATATTAATTAAGTTCGTGAAAGTATGATCCTATTATTATGGTGATTTTCCAAAAATTAGTGTTTATTGTTAAATAAGGACAAGGAAATTCAAACAAAGTAATGGATAAATCTGTCACTAAAAACTCATCAAAGTAGTATCATCAAATGATCCAGAACAGGAACCTTTCAGAAAACAGCGTTCACGTAGGAGAGAAGAGAAAGAGGAAAAGCTGTGTTTCATCTTCCCTTTTTTTTTATATTAAAAAGCTGATGTTTTGTTTAATTTTAATCTAAATCATTGAATCTTTTTTGCTACATGTCATTCATCAAGACCTTAAATGAGGTAAATAGAACTGATGATAAATGGAGCACCTGGACTTTTTTTTACCATCTAATTTATAGTTATAAATAGACATGCAATCAAGAAAGAGCCAGCTGGGAATAAATTATTGGCCCTAAAGCTAAGAGAGGAGTAACAAGCCGTCACTCATCCTCCAACAATAACATCCTCTTCGAGCCTTTGCCTAACATAGTTCATCCTACATCTTTGCAATCATTAATTCATTTTTATATTATTTTCTCCTTTGGTAGGGATAGTCATTATGTTATTTTAGAATAATCTTCTACGTCATCTCCTTCCAATGACGTGTAATGTGTCCTAAATATGTGGTGCCTGGTTTGACGTGTCCTCCAGCGCATGCTCATCGTCCCGTTGATTTAGGATTTTAGACAAAAAAGTTAAATTCAGTCTACAAGTAATCCTAAATCATCCATGCATGGTTGTTTTCACTTTCATCATGTTATTCTATTGTTTCATAGAATTTAGCAAACCTTGGCTAATTTAATTATTAACGGTTACCCTACAATATATATATATATATATATATATATATATATATATATATTCATGTATAGTTGATAAGAATTGACTCATATTTTATAAGGACGTGTGTTTAACTTTTAGTGGTAACGTTAAGACCTTGTTGGTGAACAATACGTAAACGTAAATATCTTTTTAAGCGTTATCACTTAATGTTTATCTCAAAATCCCTCGAAACCCAATTCACATGAATTTTTATGCAAAAAAATAAATTGCTACCCTCAAGAGTTTTGAGCTCTAGAGTGATGTTGTGAACCATTAAAACCAAACTCACCAATCCCCGTGAGCCTAGCTCAGCTGGTAGGGATATTGCATATTATATGCACTTCTCCACAATTAAATTGTGTGAGCTCTAGCCACTAGGCTACTTGAAAAAAGAAAAAAAAAAACCAAACTCACCTAAATTTAAGAAAAAAATAACTAACAACTATCCTTAAAGCTTTCCATAATATCACGTATGCCGTCCGTTGTCATTAAAATTCGTTTATCTTTTGGTAAATTTTAACATTCAAGAAATTTATTTGTCAAAAAAAAAAAAAAGTTTCAAGAAATTTCAATTCAAACATTTTCTTTCATTCATTTGCTTTAAACATGTGTGTATATTTCGAATAAAAATAGATACCGTATATAATAAGAGAGGCACTAACCCTCTAACAAATAATTGTGAATTGCTTAAGTCCATGGTAATTATAAGATATGGTAATTATAAGATTGGTTCATGCGACGCGTTATATGTAGAGATGTGGGACATGTATATTGGTATGGATATGGCTCGGAGACAGGGGATCACACACTTGCAAGTGGAAAACGACTCATCACTTTTAGTTGACATGGTAATAAGGAAATGTAACATCAACGAAAATGTTCCTACCTTGATTCAGCGCATTCGTGACTAAAAAACATGAGTTGACATGTTCATATCAACCATACATGACGTGAAGGAAACAGATCAGCAGATTGACTAGCTTATTTTAGTCTATCTTTAGACACCTTTAATTTACAAATGATTGAGACTTTTTCTAAAGAGCTTCAACTTCTCCTTTTTGATGATATTTATGACGCTTGCATGCCTCAGAATGTTCGATTAATCGTTTAGTTTTCTTTTTTTGGGCTCTGGCCTTTTTTTTTTTTACCAAAAAAAAAAATTAAATGAGTGTCGTCAGTAGAAAATTCAAACAATTTATAAAAGGTATGATTATTAGCTGTCAAAAGATGAAAGGATTCAACAAACAAGGAAAGTTAAACAAAAAGGAAGGTAGAAGAAAGCAAGAATTAAACATATGTCGGGTCACAACAAATAAGGTTAGTGGAGAACATGACTATCCTGAACGTGGTTCGTGATCTATGTACCCAAATTATACAACCCTCAGGGGACTATGATAAATGACAAAAAATGTGTATCGGTTTCAAGCACATATTTTATTGAAATTAGTTCAACAAGGTAACCACAATTATGGTTTTCATTCAAGTGACAATTACTTAATTTAATTCATATATAAATAATAGTTCTCACAAAATGACTAATAATCAAATACTTATTTTTCTACTCCTAAACCATAAAGATATTGAAGTTTTCCATAACATTAAGTATACCTTTCACTGTCTTAAAAATTCCTTTATCTTTCTGTAATTTTTAAAATTCAAGCAATTTAAATTCTTGTTCACATTTCAATTTAAACATTTTCTTTCTCAAGTCATTTACATTCCCACCTATTAAACTTTATGTCATTTATATTGAATCGTATTTTTACTTCCAAGTAATTATTTGGACATTTAAGCTTTTCAACCAATTTAATCCTTAATGCCCAAATATATTTTGTAGATATTTTTAAAACTATCCCACGCACGCGTGGCTCTACCTATTAGCTTGTTTAAACTTTCATAGTCACACTAAGTAAACATTTATTTGTATTTTGGATTTAGTGGATATTACTTAATGAATGTTTGGTTATGCGGGGTGATAATTGATTTTGTAGAATTGATTTGTATTAAAAGTGAGTTTAAAGTAACGTTTGAATGAATTGAGTTGAATGTAAAGTTTGAATGAATTGGCATTGTGCATATCATTACAACTTGTAAATCTATGTTATCTTCTCATTTTGTGAACTTTAGGGTAGAGTTTAATTAGCGACAAGATAATGTGGTAGCATATGTTCTTGCGAGTGAAACCACAATTTATATGCTGGTTTCAATATTTATTTAGAAGTGCTCTGTTGTATTACTACTCTTATCTTTAATGAAATGCTATAAACATCTTTTATTAAAAAAAAAAGAAAGAAATTATTATAACATTGAAAACAGAGAAATCACTACGTATTGAGATTTTAAAAAGTTATAAAAATGCTTCTAGTTTAAAAAATGATTGTTTTATACTTTTAATGTTATAAATTTAGGCATGAGTTTGCCGCTTCTACTTAAAAGTTTTGGATCCCTCTTTGCTCGTATTATATGCTAATTATCCATATATCTCTTCGTCAATCATATTTTGAAATACTTAGCTTGCACCAAATCTTATATGGGTTGTTAATAAGGTTCCATATAATCTTCATGAGGAAAACCTCATTCATAAGACGTGGTCTTTAAATTCTAGACCACCATCATACTTCACCTGGAAACATATACCTCAAGTCATCAGACGCGCTTTATGCCCTTGCTTAGTGCCCATACATGAAGCCTCATTGAATTTTTTAATTGTTATCATAAATGGTTTTGAGAATCTTCGTAAACTGCATATGGTTGTACTAAGCAGAATTAATAACTGTCTTAGACAGAGTAATTCTCTCTGGAAGACTCAGACATATATACTTGTTTTTACCCATTGAGCCTATTCTAGACATTGTGTTTACAACGACCTCTAGGAAGATTACCTAGAGTGTATCTACCATGATTAGTAACACGAGAGAAAGCAAGATGTAGTAAAATATCATAGTGGAGCCGACTATCAATATCCTTAAGAGAAATAAATTTCCGTTTTTCGATTGTTGACCTAGAGCTTGGTATAATAGATCTAGAAAATGTATAACATAATGAGCTTGTTCAATAACGGCCTTTGCAAAAATAAGAAATTTATCAATAAAAAGAAGATGAGAAATTTTGAAGACCATACTGGTATGTACACTTTGGCTTCCACCTAGTCATCTATAATGTGTTAAAGACTTTTCATACATACAAAAAATAAATAAGGAGGCAGAGGATCACTCTTCCTTATGCCTCTCGAAGGACTAAAACTATATATGTCTTCTCCCCATTCCACATGCTTTTGTAAGAAGGAGGAAAAATACATTGGTGAATTACGCGAACAAGCTTAGACGGAAACTTACAGTCCTATAGACATCGCTCGGTTAAATTTCAGTTAAGCTGATCATAAACTTTCTCTAAATCAATTTCTTACTTTTCATTCTAGACATGAAGTGAACAATTTCCTTATCCACAATAATGTTATGATGTATTCCAGTAATGCTACACCCCTAAATAAAACTCAATTGATATGGGAATATGATATCATTAAAAAAAAAAAAAAAAGCTTGATTCGATTAACAATAACTTCAGAGATAATTTACATAGAAAAAGACGTGAATTAAACAACAAATTGATGCAGGCCTTTTCTACTCTCATAAATTAATCATTAGTATAATTTAGCAATTATTTAAATTTAATGGATCGGATGTGCATTGGTTTAATCTGAAATCACATAATGGACACTGTTTCTTAATCAGGAACATAATTGGATGATTAATGACCACAGTTTCGCTTTCAATAACCGTCTAATCGTTTCTACAAAACTTCACTCTTGGGACCACATACATAGTTCACATTTCTTGGCAAAAAGGGTCCACTATGAAAACTGAAAAGTGACCAATTTTACAAGTAATCCTGGAATATTCTTCTTGTTTACATGCTACGTGGTTTTAACACTGATTTAATTATGATCCTTTGATCCTAAACCATAAAGATCAGCTCCATTGTAGGAATACATTTCAATATGTGTAAGAATTTTATGAATAATTATATGATTGATTAAATAGTTGAAGGTATCTTGACATTTAATTATTTGTATGATCAAATAGTTGAATGAAAGAGAGGCAGGGACCCTAGTGGTTCATCATCTGCCAAATATGCTCCCCTAATTATTGTCATTTATTAGATGATACAAATTGTGACAAATATCCTTTTGTCCTCATCTAATTTATTATTGTCACTGCTTGCACCTTCCATCACTGAGAAACAAATTAATGAGAAAAGAAAAATCATATAATATAGAAACTAATTCAAATTTAGATAAGCTAGGTCCTCAGCAGACCCCATATCAAAGAAATTCGCATACCCCACAACACGGATGGTTCCAAAATGTTATTCTGTGATAGAAAATGAAACATATTGCAAGTTTTATGATTGGCATTAAATTCTAGGAAATATTTTTTATACTTAGATTTTGTTGGATATGGTACTATGTAGTTAAAATTTATTTTAAATTATTTTTGGCGAGGATTGAACTCAAAACCTTGTATGTACAATATATATACGTTGGATGTCTCTTTTAAAAAAATGTATGTTGGATGTCACATTTTACCACTTTGAAATACAAAGCCAAGTATTGCGACCACCAAGAATCGAGCCCTAGGTAAACATACTCGCGCGATTGTATGATTATTTAAAATAATTAAATATTAAATAGAAAAAATGATATGATATTAAATAATTTAGCGATGAGTAGTACGTAATCAAGAAAACTTTAACTTACATAAATTATATAATTCCAGCTATTAATATGAATTATTTTGTTTTGTTTTTCTTCTTCTTAAAGCTGTCTATATTTTAGCGGGGCTCACAAAATTAATTAAATTAATGCATCAGGTGATTGTGAATTGAATCTTAATTAATTTAAATTTTATAGTGTGACATAGTTTTACGGCTATGGCTGCTCACCGACATGGATATATGATTAAAACAAACAGATAGAGCCAAGGGAGTACTTTGTTAAATGAAGCAAAGTTTACTAAATTATGCGCCACGATGACAGATTCAGCATGCAAAAAGATTGTATCGTAACTATAGAAGGAAAAAAACGAAAAACGTGATTTTGGGGTGATTTACAAGTAAACACATTTTGATCAAATGAATCCAAACAAATTAACATATAAATAATCAGTTAATCAACTAATTAATTAAATGTGATGTGGCCGGGTCAAGTGAAATCAACTTATAATTAAGAGGAGAGTTTAACTAAGGAACTTGGATACAAATTCTTGTGGAGGCAGAGAATTAAAGCGTAAAATCCTCCTCAGATAAACTTAATTCAGAATATTTAGACATATAGATTTAAAGTAACAAAAAATTATTAACAAATGACTAACTTCTAAATTTAAAGTAAACTTAGGATTTTAAATATTAACACATAAAAAAAAATTGACAGAAAAAGTTAAATAGATAATGTTCTTGGTAAAAAGGGAATCCTTTATATTCAAAAAAGTATATATGACACGTATTCTTGTTGCACAAGATAACGAGTAAATCCCTTAAAAAAAAAAAAGATAACGAGTAAATGATAACTTTATAACAATCAAATAAAAAGGGGTATTTTGGAGGGTTTCTTTAATATTTTCACATAGCTGAAAATAAATAGTCACAGATTTTAGATATACACACCGTCCGCATAAAAAAACTACATATAATAAATTCATCAAGTGTGACATTTTAAAGAATTAAACATAGAGTAAATTAATCAAGTGTTGCTTATGTGATATAACATATGGAGACTATTTAGAAAAATTAACAGACTAAATTTGAAGATGCTCTAGTATGGACCAGAAAATGTTTTATAGACTGGGTTTTGGCCCTTTTTCTCTACCAAAAAAAAAAGTTTAACAGATGACTCTTACCATTTTTAATAATATCATTATTTTGTCGTAAAAAAAAAAATCATCATTTTCCGTGTGTGAAAATCCACTATTTTACTTAAAATAGGAAGAGGCCACCATTTTTTAATTGCTACTAAAATAACTCATTAAATATCTATATGGTCATATGTGATTAAATGGTGGAGTATATGAGACTTTATAGCATTTGTCAAAAAACACGGAATATAGCAATAAACTCACTCTATAAATAATTCTATTTTTATGTAATTTCCTCCTTATTGCTTGAAACTTGAGTACTATCATACATCTAACAAATTAAATTATGGAAAATACTTAGATTTTTTTTAAACAACAAAATTTATTCAACAACGCAAACGTTTGCACAAGAAGTACAAACACATAAAGAGAGAAGATACAATAAAAGACACACTAGGCATAACAACACAACCCGCCTCCGCCCAGACCTAGCCACCCACCCCCACCCATGCCTCGTCCCCGTCTCCGTTTTTGGAATTTACCTTGTTATATTTAATAAAATTATACGAGTAACTTACAAATGTGTACTAAACTCTTTTAATATATTATTACTTTTTAGAAACATGTTATTAAAGTTATCTTGCTATTTTGAAAGAGGTTTATTAGATATTTTATTATTAATTTAATTACTGTTTTTATATTTTAAAAAATAGATGCAATTTTTTTTACTTTAAGAAGTAAAATTTCTATTGGTGGGGGTGGGTGTTCAATTGTTACCCCCAAAAGAGTTTGGGAGTGGGGGTTGATACATAGAAGCAAGGGCGGGGTCGATAAGGCTGAAACCCACCTCCGCCATATTGCCATGCCTAAAAGACACCGTATATTTATAGGCGACACCCTCCCACAAAATACTTAGATAATCACAATTATTTGGACACACAATACTTATTATTTAATTATTTTAAAAAAACATATTATTAATTCATTTCTCTTTCTATTTTTTTTTTCAAATATGTAAGTGTGTCCAAATATTATGTTTAAATAATTGTGACCACCTAAAACTTCCTCAATAAATTACACCTATCATGCCCCTGCCCGAATAATACAGTAAAGAAATTTTAAAAGACATCTCTTACCATATAAATACACCCATCCTTTCTGCTATAATAATACCTTAATACAAGCAATCTCTTAAAGCTATAGCTTCAATTATATAGATTCTATACTTTATATATATCCACACCTCTACCATATATATCCATAAACCCACTATCTATCCAAAATTTCAAAAAATATATCTTCCTCTTTCTCTCCCTAGCTTACAAAATTAATCATGGGTCTTAGAGATGTCGGTGCTTCACTTCCCCCTGGCTTTCGATTTTATCCTAGTGATGAAGAGTTGGTCCTTCATTACCTTTACAAAAAAATCACAAATGAGGATGTTCTCAAGGGTACCTTGGAGGAAATTGACTTGCATACATGCGAGCCTTGGCAACTTCCTGGTATATATATATCATCATTTTCACTTGATCTCTTTTATTTTAGTTTCCTTAATTAGCTTATTTAACCATATAATAATTCTTCGGTTAATTGACATTCACAAAAACATGGTGTACGGCATCATTAATTAACTTGGAAGAAATATTTTTAACAACTTTAGTTATGTTTTGAGCCTTAATTATATTTATTTATGAGTTGAAACTTGAAATATATTTACCTTTTTAAAAGAAGGAAACTTTGGAAAAAAATGAAGAAGAAATAAATAAAGGTGCAAGTTCTTGCATATAACAGAAAGCATGAGATCATGAGAATGAGAGTGCAATAAAATAAAAGAGAAAATTGGTTATGGGGTTTTGCAGTTACGTTACAGTTAATAGTTTATTGTTCAGTTCTTCAATGATTAAGGCTAGTAATGGAACTTCTTGATCAATATACTTCTTTGCCGATAAATAATTATTATATATAATATGGTACTATTTGATTATGCCTTTATTATACATAATTGTTTTTGTCCTTTGTGAAGTTTGTACCTAGTTGTTTTTTCTGCTGTAAACGCGTCCCAAGCACGTTTATTTTTATATATCAAACAATATTATTATGATCTTTATGAAAATCAAAATGATGTCTTTGAAGATTTTAAATATTCTTCTTGCTTTTCTTTGTCCATGTAATATTTTTACCATTTTCTTTATGCGGTTAAAACGGCTTCACTAAGTATAATACTTTTGTAGTTAATATTCTATCCTTTCACTTTCATCTGATTAATAATTACGTGTTTTTTCAAACTTACTATTTTTCTCTTTGTTTATCTATTTATTTCTCTTTTATTTTCTGATTCCTGCATGTATCTAAGTCTATATTAAATACACATACACATGACTGTACCATACAACATTTAATCTTAAACACAAACGTTTTGGGCTTTTGCTTGTCATGAGCTCGTAAGGGAAGCTTGTTGCATTCATTTGCTACTTCTTTTGTGAGTGATAATTGAGGTTACTTCCATACCTTGTCATAAATTGTAACATAAAATATATAACTGGAAATTATATTAATATATATTCACTCAATATATAAACTTAAAAAAGAAAGTCGTCATACAAAATAGAATTCTAAAGTGTATACACTATCAAAGTAAAACAATGATACAACGACAATGATGTTAGTGTAAATTATTGTTTTGCTTTGATAGTGTACGACCATTGAACTCTACAAAATATAGACCATTATTTTTTTTTAAAATTATCATTATTGACGGTAAAATTGGATGTTATTCTCTCTTGGTTATTTTACATTGATAATCAACATTATCTTTTAAGCATGCTTTGCGAATATTCTCTAAGGTGGTTAATGCTTGTATCTTCTTCAACTAGTTTCTGAATTTAGACACAATCATGAAGTTAACCAAACATTAGCTTATGGAAATATTTCTAGCTAGTTCTAAGATAATTTGTGCTTATTTTAGACACCAACAAACCATTTTTCATGTTAAATCAAACTCTTCTTTTTGTAAATGGTGAAACTGAAAAATACAAAGAGAACGGAATTACACAAATATAGCAAAACACGTTTCAAAATTGAAACCCCAAAAATACCATGCTTAGGTCACTTTATCCGTCTCAATTGGAAACTTGAAAATTACATGTCATTTATGAACTAATTGACACGCTAATTAACGTGATCATCATACATAAACAAAACAAAATTATTTTTTGTCATTATTGTCATAATTATTCTAATACGTACTTAGAAACAATTAATTAATTGCACACAATGATATTAGATTATATTCTTATCTATCTAACACCCTTGTTTTACCTACCTAAGTCACATGTTTTTCCATATGGTACCAAAAATTGACCCATTATCTCTATTCATGCATGCGTGCTTTTGTTTTTTTTCAGAGGTGGCTAAGCTCAACGCAACTGAATGGTACTTCTTTAGCTTTCGTGACCGTAAATATGCCACAGGTTTTAGAACCAATAGGGCTACGACATCTGGCTATTGGAAAGCAACAGGAAAGGATCGAACAGTGTTTGATCCAATCACCCATGAGGTTGTAGGGATGAGGAAAACTTTAGTGTTCTATAGGAATAGAGCTCCAAATGGAATCAAAACAGGTTGGATCATGCATGAGTTTAGGTTGGAGACCCCACATATGCCACCTAAGGTACGTTTATTTTTACTTTTTCTTTACCTTTCAATCAATTTTCAAACGTGACAATGATAGGATATATCACGATTATTATCTTTTAGTTTACGCGTTTGCATAATGTAATTGCCACATAAGAATGTACGGGCTTAAATAATATGAAGCCTAAGGGTATGTTTGTTTCTAAGGAAAGATAGTGGGAAGGAGAGAAAGTTGAGGGAAAGAAGCATCTTTCCTTGTTTGGAACACTATAGAGAGGTTAAGGAAAGAAAGATTTTAGTGGTACTCACCTTAAAAAACCTTTCCACACTCAAATACACGGAAAGATTAAAGAAACACTAATATTTAATGGAAAAGTCGAAAATACCCCACCTATTATTGTTGTTTATATTTTTTACTATTCACTTGTCCTTTCTTTTTATTTTTTTCAATTTACGGCCTTGTTTTTTTTTTGACTTACAATTGCTTTTAACATTAGCTACACATTCTTTTTCCATTGAAACAATATAGACATGTGTATGTGTGTGTACATACATACATATATATATATATAATGTTCATTCAAGGGTATTTTTGTCAATTATTAAATATAGATCTTTCTTTCCTTCAACATTCTACTTCACTTTCTCTTATACCAAACAACTAAAATAATCCCCTCACTTTCTACTCTTTTACTTTCCTCATACAATCTTTCCTTTCTCTATCTTTCCCTTCACTTTCATCCCCCAACCAAACACACCCTAAGGTTTGTGAGGGTTTAATAAGAAGAGTCATTTATATGTGTAATATTTTTTTTTAACTCAATATGTGTAGTTTTTATTAGGTATAAATTAAAATTTTAAAGAAATTGGCTACCTAAGAAGCAAGTTGAAATCTTTTTTATTTTTCAAAAGAAATTGAAGTGTCCATTTACCAGATCTAATTTATTTTTTAACTCAATATGTGCTGTTATATCTTGATGGAGAAATTTTATCTTACTAGAAACAATAGTTCCATTTCAAAAAATATTATAACATTAATTAAAAATGATTGACTAATATTCCTATAGGTATAAAAAAAACATCAATGTAGAATAATTTCAAGTTTTCTTACAAGAATCTCTAATTAAGTTTTTTTAATAAACTTGACGTGGAAACAAAATTCAAGAGCTAGCTATTTAAAATAAGGTGAGAAAGTTGGAGGAGTGATTGGATTTAGCATCTTTTTGAGAGATAGAGGAAAACAATGTGTATGTGAGGACTTTTTTGGTCCAAATCTTAATTAAGAGATTTATTGTTGTCATTGATTGAATTGGATAGAATAGAATATTTCATAAGTGGAAAAGAAATGATTCTCACGTATTTTAGGTGTGATGTTAAAGCTTCTTTAAAAATCTAGTTATTTTGGTTTCACATTTATTTTTGCTAATTAGTTCAAACTTTTGTTGATTACAGGAAGACTGGGTTTTGTGTAGAGTATTTCATAAAGGCAAGACAGAAAATAATGCCAAATTAAGTCCACAAGAAATGTATGAGACTATAGCCCCATCCCTAACCAACCAAACCATGCCAATTGGGTATAACCAATTTGCTTCTTTCTCATCTTCAATGACAACCCATCATTGTCATCTAAATGAAAACCAAAATAATTCTTTGATGAATCTTCTTCAATTTTCTAAGGAAACAAACAACAATTGTAGTAGTGTTACTCAAATTAGTCCTAAATGTGATGATGGATATGGATTTTTGTGGGACATGGATTTGGAAGATCATCATGATGGTGTGGCCTCATCAGACATGGAAGGAATGAGATTCGAGGTTGATAATAATAGCATGGTCTTGTTATAAAAAGTATGATGATGTGTACATATTATGTATATGGTTCTTATCTCTCAAGTTACGAAAATTTGTGGTTTTGTGATGTAATCATATATAGTGTTTGGCTTCAAAGGGCATGCCACGTGCTTGATTGGGATTATAGGTTTTTTCTTTCTTTCAAGTTTTCAGTGTGATTGGTTAGGGTTTCATTTGGTTATTGAGAGGGGGAGTATACACATTGATTAGCATTTGTAGGGGGAATATTGATTATGATTATGATTCATTCGTGATATGTACATTTTGTTTTTCTATATATAATTAAGTGAACATTTCTTAAACGTTGGAACACAAGTCTAACTCTTGTTTGGTATTTTTTAGTCGGTATTGTAATTATTTAGCTTGCTTGCAAAGTGGTTAACTAATTAACACCATTATTTTGTAACGATTTGGATATCCCTTATACTCTATCAACAAATTGAATTGCGAGGATTTAGGTGAAACTCTATGTCTACCATTTTTTAGTTCTCGATTGAATTAAATCACAAGGTGCACATCGTTTATGAAGAACACACATAACAAAAACGGTCAATGGAATCTAACTGAAGGTACTAATAACATCAAAACCTTTAGGTCGATGCAACACTTTGGCTACAAGATGAGATTTGTACTTGTTGATCGAGGGTGTTATATGGATCTTCTTTTCACACGACAAATCCATTTACAACCAACAATTTTGTTCTGTTGTGAATTGCTTGAAAATCTGTTTGCATATATAGAAATTAACCACTGTTTGCATATATACATGACTTGTTTAACATTAGTTTGATCAACATGATGCATGAATGTTTTGGGTTTTAGACTGCCTGTTTTAGTTCTAGTAATCATAGGTTGAGAAGATTTACCATGTTTAGGTAATGTAGAAATGTTGTACTGGAGGGAGAGAGATTGAAGTATGACAGCTCTATAAGAGTTAAGGTTGAGTTACTTTTAGGAAGATTAGAAGGTGAAGTATGAGTGATGGATGCATGGTAGAGAGGAATATGATCTTTGAGAAATATGTAATTTAGATGAATGGGGATAAGAGTCCTAAACCAAATATATTATGGATTGTCCAATAAGAAATCACACTTTAAAAGGAGCAAACATGCCCAATTACGAGGTCCAAACGCAAAGAAGACTTGTGGAATACTGCCTCTGACTTCATCCTAGAAAACTAACACACCTACAAGTAAGAGATCTAAAAGCACCAACGTGCTTCCACCGTTCCACACATTATGGAACATACTCGATCTTCAGTGACCTAACAAGATCAACCTTAACGGAATGAGGAAGAGATTGAATCAAGAAAAATGGGAATGGCCGAGGAGCTTGTTTGGAACCATCCCTCAAACTTGTCTACGGATATGATGCATTGATGGTATCAGTGGAACTCCCATTACTATCAAGCCGAGAAAGTATAGAAAATGAGTCCACTTAAAAATATAGTCATTTATCATTTTATTTCAATATAAGTAACAATACAATGCATAAAATTTACATAGAAAGATTACATGATAAACTACAACATGCAAATAAAAATCTCGTATTATCCAAATGAAGAAGTAACATCAGCCAAAAACAAAGAAGAATCTTTGTATGAGCATGTCGACTCCCAATTTTTAGATAGTCAATTATCACAAATGAAGTAGTTAATTTCTAAAAGAAAATGCGCTCGTATTGTCCATTCTGATAATGATGTTGGTAAAAATCATATTGCGTCTCATGTTGTTGTCAAGGTAACATACATAGATATGACATATAATAACGACATAGGAACGCAGTGATGTAAAATCCATATTTACCTGGACGATATTTGAAGATTGAGAGTTATATCTTTGGGCTCGTTCGAACTGCAAGTGTCCAAAGTGTTGGTAGAGATTTGGTGTAATTTTATATTGTGTTGTCAATCTCTGTAATGTTGAATGGTTGTTGAATTTCAATCTTTGGTGTATTGTTGTTGAATTTGAAGTTATGACATATTGGTGTTGAATTATGAATGATGATGTATTCTTGTTGAATTATGAGCGAGATAATTGTTGTTGAAAAATTAGTGGTTGCTGAATTATATTGTCGTTGAAATTCAGGGAATTTATGCTTGGTTCCGTCAAATGTGTTTTAGAAAACAGATCATGTCCTAACTCCCGATCCATGTTTCGGGAGTAACTCCTGAATCCCGATCTCAAGCGATCGGAAATTATGACCCGATGGGAGCTTTTTTTGGCATTTTGAGGTTCTTGTGAGTAATCAAAGATGCTTAAATAGCATTTTTGGCATTTCGAGGTTCTTGAAAAGTTAAAAGATTGTAGAATTTATTTACTAGTTATTCTGGATATTTTTCTTTACAACCAAAGCCTTTAATATAGATGGTAAATGTTGTTTTACTTGTATTGGTTAAAAGAGAATTTTTAGACTCTTAGTGTGTAGTTGGATGGAGGGTTTAGGAGGGAAAGAGAGGGGAATATTTGATTTTCATTTTTAAATTATGGGCACTATGAAATATTTTTAAAAAGTTAGCATATTCACATTATAAACAAGCATATAATACTTCAATCACAATTAATGTATTTTAAAAAAACATGTTATATAGTTCATAATTTAAAAAATAAAAGTAAACCCTCCCCTTCCTTCTCCTCTTAAACCCTCAATCCAAACACACCCGTTTTGGGGGTGGGGAGGTACATCTAGGGTGACAAGTAAATTTCTCAAAAATACATGGTTTATGTTGATGTTAGCCCAACATATCATCATCATCATCTATATTTTCTCTTTGAAAATTGTTCTTCTCACAACAATTTTTGCTCATTCCTAACAAAAAATACTCATGCGTGAGTTAACTCATGCTAGGCTATTTTGTTGGGAATGAGCAAAAACAGATGGGAGAAGAGCGGTACCCATTCTCTTTTCGGTGAATGCTAGGCTATTTTGTTGAGGATTTTAGGTAAATAGCTAGGATTAAATTGGGCCACTGTTTGCGTGAATAAGGAGTCCAGAGGTTTGGGAGTACGAAGACTGAAGGAATTTAATATGGCTCTTCTAGGAAAATGGTGTTGAAGGTTGATGGAGGAGAGAGGGAGGTTGTGGTTTATAGTTATCGCGACCCGTTATGGGGAAGGAGGTAGGATTAAAGATGGTGGTAGGTTTGGTTATGTTTGGTGGCGTAATCTTTCTAGTATCCATGAAGGGGCAGGATTAGGCGTTGAGAATTGGTTTTTGGATAATTTAGGTCGTTCAATAGGTGACGTGTCCTCTACTTTATTCTGGTGGGACCCTTGGTTGGAGGGGGAGTTCTAAATGACAAATTCAGACGTCTTTTTGAGTTATCTGACAACAACATGGGGTCAGTTTAAGATATGAGCCTTTTTTGATAGGGGGAGCTTGGACGTGGTGTAAGCGTTTAATAGCCTAGGAGGAGGAGCTGATAGGGAGTGCAGTGCGTTGTTGAATAACATTGTGTTACAAGCTAGAGTGGATGACAAGTGGCAATGGCGTATACACTTTTTTTTCAGGGTTATACAATCAACACAAGTTACCATTCTTTGACAGCTTCAGAACACATTACATCAGCAGTTTCATCTCACAACATTTGGCATAAGGCGATTCCTTTAAAAATCAATCTATTTGCTTAGCGTTTGCTTTAGAATCGCATTCCTACTTCAGGCAACTTATTGCGGTGGGGACTTCTTCAAAATCAACAACTTTGAGTGGGTGGTAGCAGCTATAATGAGGATACTAATCATCATTTTTTGCACTGTAACTTCTTTGGTTCAATTTGGTCTTTGGTTAGGTTACGTCAAGTTAATCCTTCCAACATTTTCGACCACTTGCTTCAATTTGGACATTTAGGAGGATCTTCAAATCGTCATCGATCGACAATGAAACTTTTATGGCTTGCTTGCGTTTGGGGTGATCTAGAATGAAAAAATGGAAGGATCTTCAAGTGCAAGGAACACTCTATGATCCAATTGCTCGATAAAATCAAGTTACTATCGTATTAGTGGTTGAAAGTGAAATTTGTTAGTTTTGCTTTTAATTACCACTCTTGATGGCTTGATTCTATTATGTGTTTAGGTGCTATAACTTAGTTTGTTAATTTCTTCTTTGCTCCTTGCCTGTCATGTCTAAGTTATTGACTTTGCAAACTTTTGTTATTAGCCCCTTCTTTTCGGCACGTCTAGTGCTTGGGGGATTTATGTTACTTGGTAATTTAATCTCATTTTACCTTCTCCAAAACAAAAATCCATGAAGAAATAATGGCGGAGCCCTTCATGGGCTGGGGTGGGCCACGGCCCATCCGGAAAAATTAAAAAATCAACGATTATAGGTCTATTTTGCGAGATTTTATACAATTTTGTGTCGGTTTTAGGTTTCGGTTGATTCAAATTCCTGCAAAGTGGTGTTGTGGCCCATCCGAAAAATTTAAATAATTCAATTGTAGGTCTATTTTGCGAGACTTTAAACAATTTTTCAACGATTAATTTTAGTGGCCCACCCTAACTTTTTTTCCTGGCTCCGCCACTGTGAAGAAATAAAAAATTAATGGATTAAATTAATATGATATATGTTCCAATAAAATGAGCCAGTTGATCTTGAGAGAAAAAAAAGAGCGAATTTTTTAGGGTAAATGTGCCAATTATGTCTTTGATTTCCTAAAAAGGTGACTTTTGTTAACACAGCTTATAGGTCTAACAAAGTTCACTAGTAGAATTTCACAAGTTTCATTACAAATTTTCCTGCAAATGCTTTTTTGCAACTTTTTTTTTATGTAAATTTTGCTACAATTTTTTTTGGCAGGTAATAAGAAAATTTCAAGTACTGGTTGTAAGTTTTCACGAGACCTTTCCAATGTACACTCTAATGTCTGTGGTGTCATGTAAATATATCGATCCCTTGAATTTTTTCCTTAAAATCCTAGATTTTATTTTATTTATCTGCCCCAAATGAATGCTAAGAAACATATATAAATCGCTTCAACTTTCAAAAAACAATTAAATCCCTTCAAAAAAAAAAAAAATAAAGTACAAATAGACATTTGCTGGTAAGGGAACAGAATTACAAGTTTTATTATATTTATGTTGAATTACAAGTTGCTTTCATTTTTTTCACAGATCAAATTAGGTCTCACATTTTCTCTCAAGGATTAAAATAAACATTTACTGGTATTTCAAGTGTGAGTAAGAGTTTCACATTAAATTGAAAAGGTGAATGTTATATATTATATAAGTAAGAGAATATATAATAAGAAACCAAATGTCTTAAAGTTTGGATTAAGATGTGATGTCCAATTCTTCTTATATGGCTATTCAAAGTACAATGAGATGATCAACACTCTCCTCTCGTGATCTAATCGAGATATAACAAACGATGACTTGCCTAAAGAGAGTCAACTCCTAGTATCACAATTACTTATGACAATGGTTTTAGAGAACATGTCCCGGTGATGTTAATACCACCAACGATGATAGTATATCGATGAAAAACTTTTGTTTGAGGATGAGCAATTCCAATTGATGGTGGGGTTTATCATGGGAAAGGGGAGTTGTTTCCCACCATGGGAAAGTTATTCTTGACCATTAGATCAAATAGAGAACATGATTTTATTATAAACACTTAACACAAGATTTTTTTTACTCTCCTCTGATAGAGAATTGACAAGTGTACCAAAAACTATCAAAGTAATAAAATAAGTTCGTATCCACGAGGACTGTGTTAATATCAATTTAGCAATAAAGTAAATATTTAGGATGTATAAATTATTTTGTTTGCCCTAGGCAGTTGATTTGATTTGATTGCAATAAAAGTAAATAACAGAAAATAAAGATTGATAAGAAAATATAAGGAGAATGAGATCAGGTCTTTTGAATCATCTAAGTTCCCCTAATTGGTATATTGCACCTATTTCTTATGAATGGTTCTCTAGTTTCACGATGTTTAACCAAAATAGCCATAATCAATCATTTAACTTAGGACCCTCTTCTCTGATTACAACCCCTAATTCCTTAGGTGGTCTAATATTATTTGAAGGTTTTACGAACGTTAACTTAATATCACAAATAAACGATTATCCATTCATTGACTAACCATGTTTATTTGAACAATTCAATTAGGTCTAAGTTGAAAGTTAGAGTCAGTAGTCATTCATTCTCACTGAATCATGTTTATATTTGATCAGGATATAAAAAGCATTAAGAACAATTAAATTGAATAAAAACTAGATTGTCATTCACAATAGATAGAGTTTCACAACAACGTTACAAAGAATCATCTCAGACCTAATCTCTAATCAAATTAGATAGACATGATTAAAGGAATAAACAACATAGTAAAGAAAATAAATCGATAGAATTCCGTCGTTGCCGACATGCTCTTAATTTCTTTCCGATGCTTGTTGTTTTTTTCTCCAAAATCGTGACCTCCTTGTTCCTGCGCGTGGTCTCCTTGTTTTTCTTTGATTCCGTCTCCAACAACGTGAATGCTTTTCAATGTGTGTTGATGCCCCTTTTATATTGCAACTTGGTTCCGTTTTTTTTTACTTCATGTTTTTCACTGTACCAAAACCTAAGCAATTCATTCTAGCATCTTGGATCAAAATCACGTTACTTCCTTGGCCCAACAATTTAAGCAATGCTTTCTTATTCACACCTGTTGTTCAGCCCTTCATGTTGCTTTCTTTTTATTCATGTGACAATTCACATTAATAATAATAATAATACCAAATATACTATTTGACTCAATAAATTAAAAAACGATAATTAATCTAAAACGACTCTAAATTAAATACTAAAATAATAATAATAGACTAAAAACTTAACTAAAATGACTCTAAAAATAGTGAATGACTGAAATTGCGGAATTGCTGTTACTTTAGCACACCCCTCATCATCCTTCAACCTCCATGGATAGTGATTCAAATGGTACTGACTCAAAACAATCACTAAACTCTTAGAAATTGGTTTAGGACATTCATGATAAAGCCTTTCAAAAGCTTCAATCTGCTCAGGTGGATAACGAACACACTTTCCATTATCCATTTTATGCATATTACCATTCTAGTTTAAGACTTTCAGCAACCAAATCCAAATACAACACTAACCAAAGACACTTTCCTTCTAAATCTACTTAATTTTAAATTTGCAAATGAGTTAGATTTTGTATTTAGGTTACACAATATTCACTGTTCACGAACTTGATGTATTTTATTTTTGGAATTTTTGCAAAAGAGCTTCAATTCCTTGTATTTTATTTTTTAAATTTCATGTTCACGAAGAAGAAGAAAAACGAAGATAAGAAATCTATAGCTGCAGATTTACATTCTTAAGGTTGAAGATGATGTGGGGAAAATATATAGTGTTGACAGTCCATCATAAAATCTATACACCTCTTTAATTTAATGGTTAAGAATGACTTTCCCATGGTGGGAAACAACTCCCTTTTCCTATACTAAACCCCACCGTCCTCCTCAATTGATTGGATGAATTCACACTTGAGTGGAAGGTTGTTAACATGTCAAGTGTGAGAAAATATTACATTAAATATTAAAATGAATGTTGAGCGTGATATGAGTTATATGAACCATATACTTGAGGGCTGAGTTAAGAACGTGGTGTTCAAATTCCATGTAGTTGCTAAAAGGCCAATGTTGTAATCCCCGTACTCTTCTTGTGACTCAAAAATTTGGGTTGAAATATAATTATGAGAAATGTGATACTTAAGAACCAATAATGTGATTCTCTCTTTTTTTTTTGACAAAATAATGTGATACTCTTGTTGGGTTGAAATAATATTATTTTAAAAAATATGAATATCAATTTAGTCAATGAAATAATCAACAGAGCAGTTCAGCCAAACGTAAATAAAGAGGAGTTGCACTTATGACCCCACAAACATGCAAAGCCCACATGCACACTTTTTTGTGTGTGAATATCCCACGTGCACACCTGTGGCTTATGTTGCTCACTATATATTAGTAATTACTATTTCAATAGTATTAGAATGATAAGACTCTTTGTTTTTTTTGAAGGATAATATGACAAGACTCTTGAACAACAAGAGATTTTCTTCATTTCATTCTATAGGACTAGAGAACTCTATGGTTAAACTTAGTTCAAGTTGATGTATAATTGGTGGATCATGTAAATCAGATCCCATCCAATAATTTAAGAAATTGAATAGCTAATGTATATCTGTACCAAATGTAAATGTAAATAAATGCTGTGTATTTATGTAATAATTATATGCAAATGACAAATAAATAGAACAGAACAATTTTTATTGAATCAGTAAAAAAAAAAGAACAACTTTTGTTGAAAAAGATAAGAAGAAATGGAAGTCTTGGGTAAGGGAACAGAAATAGTTACCTATGTCTGTACGGATTTCCTTATGGGGTAGGGTTTTGTAGAACATGCTTTAAACTATATGCTTATAAATAATACTGGACTACTGGTTGTGATTGAGATCACATTCAGATATGAAAAGACATACACATATTATATTAACCTTTTTTGTTTGTCTGTGCCCTCTAGTAAAATGTACTAAATAAGGATAAGGATATGAATTTATCAGGGTGAATTCCTTTTCCATCAATGGTGGAATTAAGTAACTATACCTATTTCAACACTATTGAGATATATTATGCACTCTTAGTCTACGTTCACATTTCTTGTGTGACATACATTATTATAATAAAGAAAATTAAAAAAAAAAGAGGAGAAATATGCAGTAAGGCATTTTAATTATTTGGCACTTGCTTTATCTTTGGTTTTACTTTTGGATGAGAAAATTTTAGATGGCTAATATTTATTTTTACATGTTTGAGGGATCTTTAGTGTAATTGATTTTACATCTAGAATTCATTTTAATTTAAAGTTAGAGTTTGGAAGTTTTTACGATATATAATTGATTTGCAACTTAAAATATATTATTCAACTCACTTTTACAAAAATACAAACCATACTCAACACTTATTGATGTATGTAAAAGACTTTAAAAAAGGATCTAACAGAAAACATATTGGTCATTTTAATGATGATAATAATATTTTATTGTAGTGTTTTAATATTTTACCTTTCTTGCTTTTTGAGATGTAAAATATTATAATTAATTATGCCAATTGGCTTATCTTTGTCAACTTGTGAAACATTTTACTTATAAATAAACAGTTATTTTAGTCTCTGAATGTGTGAGATGTTGTCACTAAAATCTCTAATGTATCGAAATTGCAAACACATTCTAGTACCTTTTTTATTAGTAATTTTATGGACTAAATTGATCAATAAAAAACACATTCCAGAATTAAATTGATTAAAAACAAATTCAAATACCAAAAAGCCTAATAAAAATATATTTGCAGATAGGTTTGTAATTTCGATACATTCAAAGATCAATATGACAACGAGTTACACTTTCAAAGATCAAAACGATAGTTTGTCTAGGTTAATTATTGTCCTTAGTGAACAAAAAAACACCTCAGTACATATATGGTGAAACAATTTTTAAGGAGAATTAATTTAATTTTTTTTAAGGAGAGGATTAATTTACATTTGTTTACTAATTTTACAAAGTCAGTTCATTTAAAATAAATTTTTGGCATTGGATAACCAAACATTAAGCAACTGTAAACACAAACTAACATGCATTTGTCCAAGGTGTACAGAGTAAAGTGTTACTGTTCACCTCTTGTTAGGTTATTGGAACGGGTTTTCTTTCTTGAGTTCAGAGATAATAAAGAGTTGAATTCTGCAGTACAATAATTGTGTGGTGATTTCTGCAATTGGATCAGCAAAATATGGCTACTGTTGATAACGTGGAAATTTGAGTTGAGTAGTCAGAAGAGAGAACACCAGCGTGCAGTGGCTAGTCCCATGGATTGGAGAAACCTATTTCTTCTTCTATTAATCAGAAATTGCAGTCACTAGGCTTAAATCAAGCAGTTATGGGGAAGGTAAATTTTGTTCAGCTTTACTGATTCTTTTGGCTTCAATTGCCCGATCTGTTCCCTCGTAGACGTAGTATAGTACACTAACACCACTCAAGATTTCTTGCATGATCACAAACAAGACTTAAACATACAATTTGGGCGTACACCCAAAAATATTAATCTTTTAGAGGCCATGTTAACTTGTGTTCTAAGGGCGTTAGTTAAGAAACTTAAAATAGAATTTAAAAATAAATTTTATATTGAAAAAATAATTTTTAAAACATTGAATGCACAATTTTCTATAAAAAACTTTTATATTTGATTTTTTAACTTATGTTCCAAGAACATAAGTTAGCATTTCTCATCTTTTAAAGTTTCTGGTAACGAGTGTTCTAAAGACACTTTTTAAGGATATTTAATTAAAAAACTATTTATTGAAAAAAATTAATATTTCAATTTTTGATGTATTAAATGCACAATTTTTTTTTTTATTAAAATTTACTATTTAAAATTCTTAAGGAATGTCCTTTAAACACTTACTAGCATTTCTCATCTTTTAATTATTTTAGAAACACATGTCATTTTATTCTTTTTTCTCTCTAACTTTTCTCAAATGTGTGAGTGTGTTTGAATAGTGTCTAAATATTTTTGATCAAGTTTTTTCCAACACCACAACTAGTGTATCAAAGAATGGGTTTGTGTGTCTCTCCTCTAAGTCTCTAACTTAGGCGCAAGACTACACAACACTGGTTATAGATGCCAGTGAGGAACTAAGATAAACAAATTTTAATTTCCTTTTTTTAACTTTGCAAAGTCAATTATAGCAATTGGAATTAGAAAGAAAAAAGAGAGGGAGAGGTAAATTAACCAACTGAAAATGGCTTATGTGACCTAACAGGGACAGCTAATAACAGACTGTTGCATGCAGTTTGATTTAAATATAGGTTTCATTCAATCTAAAGATTAAATTAACTAATACTTTAGTTTTTATTAGTTTTCTTAAAGGTGTCAAAATAGATGGATCGGATAAAATCATTTTGATCCATCACAAAAAATATGTAAGTGGATTTATCAATGAGAAATGCACAACATTTCAATCATTCTGTCAATATTTTTTTTACAATCGATCTTTTTTTTTTAGTGTTGTTAATTAAACTGCAACATAGCTAATGTGGTAATCCACATGTCATGTCATGTGTATTTTGAAGGTGAGAAAAAACACAAAAACGTGGTTGTTTTATGTTGATTTTTTTAATTTTTTTCTAAGTGTTTTGCTAAATGTAACGGAAAAAAAATCAAACAAAGAGAGAGAAAGAGAATGAGACATAAATCAATTATACTGGTTCCTCTTACAAACTGAGAATAGTTCCGTCTCCTTATACTTCCAAGAGATTTTCACTATAATTAAAAAAAATTACAGATGCTTAAGTACATGAGCAATAGAATTTCAATGCTCAAGCACACAAACAAGAGACTTCTAATACTCAATCACAACTAAAAAAGACTTCTCACAATCTAACTTAATCAACTAAAAGAATATTTGGTTTTACACTTGTTATGCAATCAGAGATGTAAACAATTACAAAACATAATATACTCTGAGGCTTAAAGATTTTTAAGATAATGATTTTGTAAGAAATTATAAGTTCAAACACGCTTTTGATTTTAACAGAGTAACGACACTTTCAAAATGTGTAGAGTTTTGTTAATTTCTTCAAGTCTCCATCTCCTTATATATGGAAGGATATAAGAGACATTGGAGAGGTGTCATCGTATAATTTAGAGTCTATTTGAGAAGTTTGATCATAGAAGTTGGAATGTTCTTTGATTTGGTTATTGTCGTTGAAAAGACATTTGAAATTCCTTTGTTGCAATTGGAATTATCCATTTCAATCCTTTGTCCTTGAATTTTGACTTAACACGTGATTCAGAAGAAGACAAATTATACTTGGTCAAAAGCTGAAAACGACCTTTCATCAGAAGAAGACAAAGTTGACATGTCTTCTGAGCCTCCAGAGTCTGATGCTTTCAGAGTCTGGGTGACTCATATGCTGGTGCTCCAGAGTTGGACCTTCAGTAACCTATGCTTCGTATGCTCTCATACATGTTCAAAACTAAGTAAATTTTAATATATAATCTTGTACACTATAACACATATTAGCATATCCAATTGTTGTTCAATACTTTGTTATCATCAAAACTTCAGAGGCATTGTTTTAAAAGCCAGTTTGTTTCAACATATTTAAAACTAACATAACCAATACTTAGGTCCATAACTGATGTGGTAATCCACTTGTCATGTGTTTTCATACAATCAATTTTTTTTAGCGTTGTTGAACTGCAATATAGCTAATGTGGCAATCCATTTGTCATGTGTATTTAAAACTAACATAACTGATATTTAGGGCCCTGCAACAAAAATATGCGAGGATAATTTGTTCCTTAAATTTTCCTAAAATCTTTAAATAAGAAAACTTATCTTCTTGCTTTGCTCTTTCTTGTTTCTCTGTTAAAATATCTAAACCACGTGATTTGTTCATATCGTATTCCTAAACGTGATAAACGTCCATATTATGTAGGTCTACCTAAACAGGTAATATGAAAATTAAAAACAACACAAATGGATCAAAACAGCTTCTTAAGTAGAGGTCTAGAACGGTGAATGAATCAACTGTCAACACGGAGCAGATCCATGTACCATACTCTCCCTGCAAAGCATAACAAGTTAAACACTCTTTCGAGCCCCAAAGCAAATACCAAATAAGACCCTCCTTCTGACGCAGGAGGAATACTGGAAGCTTTAGACCAGAATCGTAACCACCATCCAGAAACATCTGGATCAACACAACAGTTCATTCCTTATCAGACCTTGAAGAATGATGACAACCTTGAGGATGACGACGACGGTAGTTTGGGAATCCGAGCTGAAGCTTGACCGCCTGAGAGAAAAATGTCTACTCTGACACGTCTACTCCACAATTATGACCGAGACCTCCTTGAGTCGACCAACATGCAGCGAGACCGAGGAGGACGGGCCAGAGGAAAAAGTGGATCTAAAGTGTTACCCAAATCTAATGGATCCTACCCGAGAGGGTTTTAGAGAGCTCCGGTGAGCAAAACGAACACCGTTGTAGCCATCGACGACGACAACAACCATAATATCAATCAACAGGATGACAACATCATGCGCGAAATCAGCCATTGTGGAATCGCCAAACAACAAGGAACCCAAATCGAAACTATGTAACAAAGTCTCAATCTTCAACCCACCAGAGACCGCCTGCGACCAGGCCATCAATGAATCATCCAGCATATTCAGGAAAAGAGGTGATGTCGGAGGCTACTGCCAACCGTCCCACCACCCACGACCGTCACTCAGGGCTGTTTCTGAGATTTTGGTAGCCCGCCTACGGCAAACCTTCAATTTGGGTCCTAACTAATAAATATATATAAATATCAAACTTGATACAAAGAACTAAGCAATTTTTTAAGGGCCTAATAGACCCATGAAAGAAAAATTGGGACCTAAATTTCGTACTTATTTTTTGGGGCCTAGAGCGGTCGCTCTGTCTCAGATACGGCCATGCCGTCACTACATTGAAGGATGAGGAGGATAGGGAGGGGGCAGCGTGTTCGCTCTTTCTTTCACCTAATTCCAAATCTCTTCATAAAAAAAAATAAAAAAAAAGTCATCATTACTCAGAGGAAGATGGAAAATCACAAAGTGTATAATTGTCACACTTAAGCCTTATTACTACCGAAAATCTGATGAATTCAATGCCTGACATTAGGCACCACTTCACCGTTGTAAACTTTAGCAAAAACTCTAGTACTTCATCTTTGCATTTCAATAAAGATTTCTTCTTTTTCACTTCTTCTTCTTCCTTTATTTTATTAGCTAAGCACGTAACTATGATGAGTTAATAAATATTTCTTCTGACTTAGAAATTATGGAAAGCAATATAAGGATGAATTTTCCATAATCTCTTTCTTTTTCTTTTGTTATGGGATTTCAAATCCCATTCCAATTTTGTTGTTTTTTAAAAAAAATCTAGGCAACAACTTTTGTTATATGACGAAGGATGTTGTTGGACTTATAAGATTATAGACAAGTGTTTTAGAACATGAGAATAATATAAATATCATTGGATGATATAGGTAATGGGACTTAAGGGCTCTTGACTACATATGTTACTATGAGAATATGAGGCTGTGTTGGTAAGACGCGTATTTGTACCTTTAAAGATTACACATGTTACTTTAGAGTTACCTCACCTTTAAGTTTTGAATTCTCATAACATTAGAAATGATTCAAGTTTAGATCGTTCATTGTTGTGATGAACTTCAATAATTTGAAGACATATTCTATAAATTGCATATTTTAAAATATAAGTCCCTATGGGTTGATATTTTTATTAGGAACAACGATAAAATCATAAACTTGCAAGTTATCAAATTTTAGGCATCGTTGTCTAGGAAATTCTCATATTCTAGGAACAACAATAAAATCATATTCTATAAATTCTCATAAAGCATTAGCCGTATAGTGCTTTGTATTTTAAAGTGATCCTTCTTGGTTAACATTTGTTAAAAAAAGGTACTCTAAACTTACCCAATAATCAATTAATATACCTAAAATGATTAGAGGAAGGAATAGATCCTCTATGTCTCAAAGTGGTCACATACATACCCCACTAGAATCACTCAAAAGGAAAATAAAGAAGGTTCGCTAATCCCTAGCTAGCATCTATCGTGTGCCCTATTGTGAATTTCCTTCTAGTTAGTCAAATAGAGTTACAATAGGCGTCTCTTCATAAAACTTAGGGATTGCGGAAATTAAAATTCTTCATTCTGAACCTAAATTAATCACAAAACCCAAAACTAGGGAAGGGGAGATCGATGACCAAAACTATATATTTTTTTAGACGGGTTTTTGTCCGCTCGATGAATTGTTTAAGATCATTTTCTATGACATGAGGATCTCTCATGTACTGTAAGGGGAGATCCATGTCCAATATATCTTCAAAAAAAAAAAAAAGGTGTGTCCAATATAGACCTATAAAAAATGGTCTAAAGGTATAATTAAGGGGTTCAAAATTATAATTAAACCTAAATTTAAATAAATATCAATTATTAACAAACTTATAATACTACAAATCAAATTTCTTTTTTTTAATGACAAATCAACTTTCTTTATTCAACTTAATTTAGTCAAATGAATTATATGTCTATGTAGAGACGGAGTTAGCATACCATTCATTCAATGGACATTCACTAGTAGGTAGAGTGAGATTTGAAATGTCTATAATATGGATGGCATAACCTAACTGAATTGAAAACGATAATTAATGTTATAACTATTACTTGGAAGTCTTGGTAAACCAAGGAGATGAATTAGCTAGGATCGGTGTATACGTATATATTGGCAAGTATATATGTATATAGCTAATATAAATGTGTAAGTAAATAAAAATAAACTTTAGTGACAGGAATTATTAATTACATTGTCTGCCATTAGTTTTTCCTTTATTTCGTCATTTCTCTTCAAGTGAAGTGACAGCACTACTGCAAAACATATGAAGCAGTATATAGTATCATATCATCAATCAAATTGACCAAAGGTAAACGGTCAGCAGTAACTCTTCAATTGATGGGAGAAAGAAACCAAAAGAAACTCGTCTCATGTCTTCTGATTAAGCTTAAAGGGCCCTATCATTCTTTAATAAAAGGACCCCTATCACATTTGAAGGAGACAATATGTAAAGTACTATAGTTTTTTATTTTATTTGTAAAGTACTAGATAAAATTAGCAACTTACAACGAAAAAGATGAAGCGAGAAAATAGCATAGTATATAAAAGATGCAAACAATAATATGATTGACATTCTTTCAAAAAAATAATATGATTGACATGAAGTTGTACGGAATTGGCTACCCAGCTATACCTTCAAATTAAGTTCAAACAATTACTCAAGATAGGTCAATGAATTTGCTAGTAATTAAAATTGAGGAATTCAAGTGAAGGAAATAAAAATGGAACCCAAAATGAAGATAAAAATGGATATTTGTCTAATATGGACCTCATTCAAAAGGTTTAATGATGAACCATTACCATTTTATTAAAGTAATAAAACTTATAATGGTAAAAAAAAAAAAAAAACCAAACCAAACGACTAATATTTTATGGCTATGTCTAATACGAATCTATAAAAAATTCCCTCAAAAAAAATGAATCTCTAAAAAATAATTAAATAGCGGACCTCTACTCTTTTTGGTAAAAAAAAATACTAAAAAATGAAGAAAAAATATTTTATTAAAACTTACAAAAAATAAAAAGATTTATTGCTTGACTTGGTTCATATTAGATAACTCCATATTTGATTAAAATTTATTAAAAATGATAAGAGTCCATCTTAAAGTATTTTTAAAAATCCATATTAGATGCACCCGACAATAATTATCAATTTAGAGTCACATAATATAATAATCTGCATATTATAGATAATTCAGTTGGTCACCTAATAAGAGATATTGAAGGAGATATTTCAAAAAAAAGAGAGAGAGAGATATTGAAGGAGTTATAAGCTGTTGGTTAGATTTCCTATAAATATTTGCTTATAATTAAATAAAAAAAACATATGATAGAAGAGGAAGAACATAGTTTCTAAAAGATTTCTGTACGAATCTCAAACATCTCATTTATTCTCCGAAAATTTTTAACCATAAAAAAAAAACAAAGAAGATGAAGAGCATACATACATGTAATTATGAATAAATAAAAAAAAGAATCATGAATATATAATTATGATGAGTAGCTTTTGTTTCATCGGTGGGATATCATGTCCTTCTCCATGTACATCAATTCTACCACCACCACTTTTCTGCTACTTCAACTAACAGATTACTACAAGTACCATTAATTAACTGTTGTCATTATAAAACATGATGATTCATAATCTTATATTTAATTTCTGCTACACCAAGCAGAATACATACATACAATACAACAAATTAATGACAACCAGAAATCTTTCACAAAATTTAACTGACAAATAAATAAAACCTAAACCTACTAGCTACTACTAGTACTTAAAATTAATTAGACAATTAATTAATATTCATGACTTGAGATAAATAAAGATAGTTTTTTCCATGGAATATGAGAATAGCCATTTTATTGAGTTGCACCTGGAGGTGGAAGCTGATGTTGATGATGATGATGAAGATGAAGAGGCAATTGCAATTGCATTGGTTGTTGTTGCTGAAGCTGAAGCTGTTGTGGTTGTTGTTGTGGTGGACGTTTCCTTTTCTTCTTCTCATAACTAATACCTCTTGCTTTGGATTGAAGATCACGAACCTCACGAAGGTAAAGTCTAACAGCTCTAGCACCAAATGGATTTGTTTCTGGCTTCCCTCCATTTTCCTCAAAAGCTGCCCTTAAACGACCTATCAGTGCATCAAGACTACCCCAAGCTTGTCTTAATGGGCATGGACATGGTGCTGGAGGGTTTGGGTGTCCATAGAATGGACAAATTGGTGTGTGCACTTTTGTCTTGCCAAATTGGTCCAAGTACCTACATCACAATCACAATATTAACAATTCAACCAAAAAATGTTACAAGATTAGGTTTCATAAATCATTGAACCCTAGATCGATCTTTTGTACGTCCCATTTGTTGAATGAATATGTACTTGTTAGAAATTAAAGGATCATTTAAAAAAAATATCAAAAAAATTGGCATGTAGAAGAATTACAAATGAAGAAAGATATCATACCCTAATAATTAGTTAGAAAAAAGAAATTCTACACTAATTTTCTTATCAAAGAACAAGAGATGTTCCAGGTTTCAGGATTCAATCTCTACTACTAAATATTTCTCTTCCACCAAAATATTGATTCACCAAAACTTGTTTATAAAAAAAAATGACTGAATTAGAAACTCATTTCATATTTTTTGTTGTTGGTATGTACCGGAGAAATTCAAGCACATGAGCACCGCTACATCTGGAGAGGGAAAGAGGAGGACGGTGATTCTTGAGGTACTGGCCAAAAGTGTTCCAGTCACGGCGTTTCTGGTTTTCATAGCGGCTG
>Ga0315913_1000697_pt1 | contig 32198 bp, 13 predicted proteins | sample MpolsnodulesMG_FD_207736 | JGI IMG/M metagenome (GOLD analysis project Ga0315913, IMG submission 207736) | Medicago polymorpha root nodule microbial communities from Los Angeles, California, United States - small nodules | ecosystem: Host-associated > Plants > Roots > Nodule | place: USA...
AATAGTGTCAGAACCTTCCGGCCACTAGAAGTTAGCAGACAATAATCAGGTTGTTCTGTTGAAGGTCCAGCTCCGCCAAACACTCCAGACACAAGGTATTTCTCTAAAATCCAAGAATCACTTACTGAGAATATAGGAATCACTTTCTTAAAGTGGTTTATGTGTGTATTCAAAACCTCTTCAATGCAAGGAAAGAGATGCTTTACTAAGTATGGCAGCAGCATTAACTTCTGATCTTCTAATAAAGAACAATACATGACTGCAAACTTTGCAGCCTTTATGGCAGAGGACAAACCAACACTTACTTCTGATGTGCATTTAACAAATTTCTCAAAACAAGTAATAAATGACATTGTTTCTTCATATGACCACAACATAAGTTCTGAGGCATAAGTAGAAGTTTCTCCACATAACATCACAAAGCTCTTAGCCGCTTGTGAGATCTTAGAAAACACAAACCTAGCAAGCTTTCTGATATATATCTCGTTTATTGAAGAATTTTCCCATTGCAAATTATTTGTTCCACTTACAATACACAAATGGTAATATTTAAGCAATAGATGAATAGCAAGTTGAGTATCACCAAGCCTGCAAAGTGTAGCCAGTGCACTTTTTAGTTCTGGTCCTTCTATTCTTTTGTTCTCAACTATCTGTATCAATTGTTTTATAACCATGGACTTTTTCTCAGAAATCATAGTGTTATATAAGATTATCTCATCATCACAATTAGTTAGGGATTCATCTTCATATGCAGATTCTAGGAGTTGTAAGGCTTCATCTAGTTTGTTTTCTGACATGAGAATATCCAGCTTTTCTGAAACATCATTGATAAGAGCTTCTAATTCGCTTGGCGGAGATGGTACGACAAAATCTAAAGATTCTTCAATGGTTGAGTTTATGGACAATATCTTAGGATATATACGATCGTTAAGATCTTTGACTAACATTTGATGGGATAAGAAGTGATTTTCTAGGTGCACAAGCTCATTCTCCACTCCTGTCACTTCCTCTAGTATTCTACACATGAGAAAACAAAAATAAGTACCTCAACATTATATTCCATTCAACAATAAAAAGAATAAAGATTAGAAATCTGATTTTACAACCTATCAAGAGGTATGTAAACATAAAGGAGTATATCCTTCATAAACATGAAAGAAAAATATTAGTCCGTCTCTTTTTATAAGCCCCTTTGATACTTTTCAATATATATGGAGTATTAAGAAAAGTTTGTAGTTTAATTAATGTGTATGTAATGCATGAATATTACTAAATTGTCTTTTTTGTGTATAGATGTGTCAAATTATGACTTTTTATCTTTCAACACAAATTAGTACTAGATCAATCAATGGTATGTTTGAAAGAAAAATAATAGTAAATGTAATTTGAAATATGGTTTAAATTTAGCAACAAATTTTCATATCTAAGCTCAGAAACCTACCTCTAAAGGTATATTTTCATGACTCAAGGAGTGTTTGGATATATTAATAAAAATAATGATGATAAAATAATAAATGAAAATCTGTAAAGTAGCTCATAGAACTGAATTAATTAATTACCTTACCTAAGGAATGAAGAATAGTTAGCAAAGATATTTCTATGTAAATCTAGATTTGCTGCTTCCTTGAGCTCTTGAAGTTCATCACACAGATGTTTGATGCCCTGTCATCATCATTATTAAGCCAAAACATATATTATGAAACATGTTACAGTGATGATTATGTTATTTATAAATGAAAAATGAATTATATATGAAAGTACCCTTCCAGTGATGGATTCAATATCAAGTTTGGCATTGTCATCAGGTTGATCAATACTGTTATTAGAATTAGAAAGTGAGAGGACGGAAACCACATCATCGGAGCTTGGCTCTGAAGAGTGTATCGAGTTTCGAGACTCCGGGAGTGAGTGGTCTCTGAACCGGAACCTGGGAGCAGATGAAGATTCCATTTGCATATTAGAAATGACTTTTTTGGTGTTAATGAAAAGTGAAGAAAGAAATTCATTATATGGTTTTTTGAAGGTTATGTTCCAAGTTTGTTTTATAAGACATGGGTATTTCCGCTGAGGCTTATTTCATTGTAAGAATCAATACTTGTTCATTGATATATTCGTCAATTAACAACTTCTTTTGTTTTATATTTTGCATGTACATGTCCTTTATTTTATTCTACGTCCAATTTGTATTCTACTCTACTCATGTGTGTCTGTCTTATTCTCTGTCTGCATGAGGATAGAATGTTTTGACTAGTGACAAGTGAGAAGAAACTTCAGAAAATTCTCTGAGCATTTTTGTCCTATATCAGTATTCCGTTACTCAAATTTTCTGTATAGTAATTTAATTCCTAAATTAACCGGCTCAATACAATTTAAAGGCTTAAAGTGTGTGTGTGTTTGTGTGTTTTTGTTTTTCTTTTATGCAAGAGAAAATAACATAAAAACGAGTTTTACGAAAAATTAAGAATATATTAGACAGTCATAGATCCCTCTTTATAGGCCTCACATTCACCACTTGCTGGACATGAAATATGATCTCTGTTTGCTCTATAGGCATCTTTAATTGCTCATAGATCCCTCAAAAGCCCAAGAATGCCTATACTAGGAGTTACGAGTCGAACCTTTTGTGCCATAACTCTCGATCGCTCAAGTCTGGAGGTTACAACCCGATCTACTTTTACGTATATATCGGGCCACCTTCCTTGTACTACACTACTTTCCTTATATGCCGTCCGAAGTTCCATTTTTTCTTTTGCGAAAAAAGCGTCTCAGTTCATCATTGAAAAATTGTATTCTTTTCCAAATGTATATATTGCCATTAGAATACTATGATATGGTGATACCTATGACGATTGCTACTGTCTAAATCAGTTTTTTTCTTTTGATTAAATCGTTTTTTTTTTATTAGAGCTGAAAGAAGTTTTTTGAAATTAGCAATATTACAAGATAGATTGAATGAATTGGTCTTCTTATCTATTGATAGTAAAATGTTTGAAATACTTGATTAAAACATTATAAACGTCCTCCCCTTTCAAAAAAAAAATACATTTTTGAAGATCCATATAAAAAAAATTAATAATTTAGTGATATTTAAATATTTCGCTTCAAGCCTCAAAAATCTTGTACACGACCTAGTTGCGAGACCTTTATTTAAGGTCAGATTTTGGAGGCTAAATCAAAGTCGTGGACTCGTGTTTGGACTGGCCTAAATTTGATAATGTCGGTCAATTGATTTATTTATTTTTATAAAATTAGCACTGCAATTTTAATTTTAAATAATGTGTGTCTTTCATTGGTTTTAATTAAATTGATATTCTCAACTTAAAGAATTAAACTGACATCTTATATATATTTAAGTGACTAAATTGTAGAAGAATCAAAGTAATGAAACTTTTTACTTATACATATAGTTTTTTCGAAGCATTTTTTTCATGTAGTTTTGTCAGCTCTAAGTATTATTTTTCTATTGACAAATGTTAGTAAAAAAAACATTTATTTTTGGGTGGCCGCATAAATGATTTTCAAATGTTAGTAAATTAGCCGTTTCGTTAGTATTTTCTTCTTTACCATAATTTGAACTCGGTGTTATGAGACATGTTATCCATTGAAAATATAGAGAGAAAGTTTGATACTCTTAACCATAATCAAAGTGGAAATATTACAAAATGAAAGTTACATTCTAATGAAATGCTTAGATCTATATATATATATATATATATATTGCTACTGTCTCACTAACATTAACTTGTAACTTAATATATATCTTCTACTCGGTTTCTCCAATTTTTTCAACACTTAGTTTCAAATAGTTGAGCCATCCAGCCCCCTGTATATCCATATGTTTGTTAATACATGTGGATGAAAATTGAAGATAGATATAAATTAATTTTTTTTTGTGGTGGTTGAGGTTTGAACCTCGGACTTTGTATATATTATACATTGTCCCTATAAACTGAGGTAAGCTCACAATGACATATAAATTTATTTAAGACTGAATATGAATTCTTAACATATTGTGCAAAGTTGGAGCTCGAATATATATATTGTTCTTGGATTGTTTAATTAAAGAGAGAACATTTGAAGAATGACGCAATGGAAAATAGGGGGTAGTCTCCAATACAATCTTAGAATTTGGATAATCAACCTTACAAAATCGATATGAAAAGGTCGTTCATTTAAAGTACATGAAAAACTTCACATTTTTATAATTTAATTGTGCGAGCTCTAGCCACTAGACTATTTGACAAACTTCATTTGCTTCTCTTGTTTAATAATTCATGGTTGACTTTTACTACGTCGTGTATGTGGTGGCAAGTGACAGCATTGGTGGAGTAGTGATAAGGTTAGAAATGCAAGCGATTAAAGGTGCTATTTTCTTTTTCCTGTTGAAAGCTCACGGATCTTTACAAGGATTTGCTGTCAAGAATCGATTTTAAAGTAGTATATTAATATTTGATTCTATATTCTCCATAAAAATTTCAAACATAATTTTTACGTACCATTCAAGTGTTTTGAAGGATCTAAAATGGATTATATTCCCTTTATGTGTAGAAATAGTTTTCCCAAAATTCAAGGAATCTTCAAATTCTTGGAAGAGATTGTTTCCGTACAAAAAATCAATTGTTATAAATTAAAAACAAGAATGTCAAAACATATTCCTAGCAATCCACAAACGACATCCTGTCTATTTTGTAGGAAGAAAAATCCTATGAAAACTTAAGGAAATTGTTTCGGGGGATATTATTCGCACTATTGAGTATATTCTCCATCCAAAACAGTATATTAATCAAACCTCATTAAGGTCACAAAAATGACCCCTCAAAAAAAAGAAAAAGTTGACAAAAATGTTGTAAAGTAAAGTACATTTTCATATTTGAAAATGAAAATGAAAACATTTTCTCAAGTAAATTAAATCCATAAATTTATATCTTTACAACAATCGATAAATTATTTTGGAAATGAATGTCCTCGTATGTAATTTGCATATGGATCATGTTAATCGGTGTCTCCGGAACACCGATTAAGGAAAAGGAAATATTTTTTACTTTTTATGTATTAATTACACAATTTTCAATGCAATAACTACTGTATAATTTCACTTTTTAGTATCTTTAATCATTGCATCGGGGACACCGATTAGCATTTCCATATATATATTAGAGAATAAAGTGTGATTTATCAGCATTCCTCAAGGAAGAGAAACGCATGAATAATTTAGATAAAATGAGATTGATTGGTTAAAGATCGCAATTTTTAAACACACTAGAGAATTCATTCCCGGTTATTTCATGCAACGTAACTGTACAGAAGACTTTTACCATGAAAAACTTCTCAAATTGAATTCAATTTAATGTTCATTAACATGTATTGAAAAAAAGACAGCGAATTATTTAATACTATAATGAAATATTGACATCATTTTAATTGCTTGATGGTAAGCTCACAAGAAAAACGTTTGAGTAAGGGTAAAGTAGCCTTGAAAAACTTAGCATCACAGCACAACCATACAAGCCAGGTGGGCCTAAAAATCTTTAATTGTCTGGAAGATTGGTGAGAAAGGCATGAAATTATGAGTCTTTCTTCGTTTAACAAATATTTAGGAAGAGTCAGACACAATGAACATAATATTATTATATTCAATTTAACAATTAAACGGAGAGGATCATAACCATGAAATTATGAGCACATTTCATTTTTGCAATGAATATATTGGTAAAAAAAATTGATGAGTACTTCCTATTCGTTCACAAAATTATTCCAAAGCTTGCACTGTTTTCCTTCTATGGTCAAACTTGTCATGGTGAATTGGTGATGCTTCTCTATCATGCCACCTTTGAAGCCTTCAGTTTACCTTGCTGTCATCATGCAGTGGGACCTAAATCACGTTATTTTTATGGAAAGTTATAGATGCAAGTGCTTTTCATATTCCAAATACAAATCATAATTGTCAATTTGTATTTCTTTGGCGCTTATAAAATTGTCTGCATACAAATATTTTGACAAGTTCAATGGTACCACCTTATTTATTTTTTATTTATTTATTTATTTATTGCTTTCTTGATTGACTTTTGATAAAATTGAATATTACACGTGAATATACTAATCGTAAATCGCAACATCACAAAACTGCTTGAATAGTTTTGTCACCATTTTTTGTTCATCTCATGCTTGCTTCTAGCACTGGAACACAACCCTTTGAGGTTTTATAGAATCTGTCATCTGAAAGATTCAAGTGGAGTAGATTCTTCAAGAGAGTGTGCTGCCTGGAAACATTCTGTAGCTTCGACCAATGATGATATTTTACCCTCAGCCTTGTGAAAAAGACCAAGATTATACCAAGCAGAAGCATTCAATCTGTCATGCCGTAGTGCATCCGTCAAAAAACTTCTGACAGCAGGATTTGATTTATTACTCCAGCGTCTAAGTACTTCAGCAGTGGAGATTAGGCTGCGGACATGGCCAGGATCAATGTCTAAAGCATCGCGAAAAGCTTTTAGAGCCTCTTTGTAAAGGCCCTTTGCTTCATACATTATACCTGTTAAATTTGAAAAGAAAAAAGATAAAATATAGTGATAATAACATGTTGGCGTCGTTACCATCTCAAGAAAAAGTTAAATGTTAAAGTATGCAAACTCAAAGGTAAAAATCATGTATATATTTATCTACCTAGTGCATGACATCTAGAAGCAGAATACGGTTTGATGGCCTTAGATTTTGAAAGACACGCCTCTGCATCATGCCACTGGGAAAGACTGATGTACACATGAGCAAGATCATGCCATATTTCCACTTCCAAGTTCCTAGCACGATCTCGGTTACCCTATCACAAATGGTATAGATCAAAGGGTAAACAGCTAGAACAGAAGAAGAAAAAAAATAAGCTCATAAAAAATTATACCAGTGAAACATTTATCCAATTTTAATAGTTATAGTCACAAGAGTTACGCATTCCATTCTGCAGAAATATTCAATCAGTACAAGTGGTAACAACAACAAACCTTATATAGCTTCTTCCAAGAACCAAAACTTTTGCTTTGAATTTGAAGAACAGCAAGAAGCTGAGTGTACGTCTCAATGGCATTCTTTAACTGTCCAAGTGCAATTTGAATTTTAGCTTTTGTTCGCAACAAATCACCCTGATCCCATTTCCCAGTCTGATCCAAAGCAGCGTTGATAATAGATTCAGCCTCCAAAAACTGTTTTTGAGCAGATAATATCCGCGCCAACAGTAACCATCCTTTAACGTTAGAACCACCTTCCAGTTTTACGACGCACTTTGCATAATAAAGTGCATCATTTAACTTCCTTTGTTCAGCATATTCTAAACTGAGATGGAATAGTACTAAAGGGTCTCTCATTCCGGTCGTTCTGCCGGCAGTTTCCAACGCTTGAAGTGCCTCAGATTGTCTCTTAAACTTCTCGAAATCAGAAACAGCCAATTTTGAGTGTGCCGATGATGAGACACCAAGATAGAATTTTGCAACATTTTCTAACTGCTTACATCTTCCATCCAAGCTCTCAAGCGCTCTCTGAGAAAAACTTACCCCTTCTTCTGCAAGACTAGGGTTCTCACAGCAAATCTTAGAAGCCATTAACAAACCGGGAACGTGTTCCGGCCTTTCTCTACCAGTCAACAATTTTCTTAAAAGATCCAGTGCCACCAAGTCCTTACCTGCTCCGTAATTACAAAGAGCTAGATCATGGAATCTTTCACTTCGATGGAGAGTCCCAGGGAGTAATTCTTCCAAATGATTGGCTAAACTCGATAGGTCTCCCGAAACAGACAGAGCAAATGAAAGGTGGTCTAAAATTGAAGGATCCCATTCAATTCTATTGAGAGTGACTTTTCTGAGCAAAATCATCAAAAGAAGTATAGCCTCTTCTATGTTGTTTCCCGGAACAAACGAGCCATCCATTTGAGAACGTAGATTAGGGGGCATTACTTCTCCTCCACTATATAGAAGAAAAACAACAAATTCTTTCTGAATCTTTGCTATAGTCCCTGGATCAAGATTCCATTTATGAAGGAGTGCTCTCCGGTAAGACAAAGTAGCATCACGAGGACAATCAGCAAGCTTCCACAATTCTGGAAGCAGCTCAACTGCCTTGCTCACGGTCTCCTGCAATTTACATTCAGCACCAAAGTTATCAGGCAAGCCTTCAGGCAATGAAGATTCCACTATGTCCATAATAACTTTGCAAGATTGGGCAGCTTCTGCAAGAATGATTTGAAATATTAGATTACACTTTGACTAATGTCCTATTGTGATCGAAACCAATCTGTTTTCGTATATGCTATTTCTATAACAAAAGTTAAAATAAAGTCGATCAATTTTCATATAAATTTTAATTTGTTTTCATAAAGTATCTTGGATATCTAATGCAAATAAGCAGAAAACAACTTATTAGCATGCCATTAGATGTTTCAAAAAGCTCTTTCAAACAGTCACACCAGTGCAAAACAAGGTAGACTACGGGAAAAAGATGTACCGTATGCAGCAAAAAACCACAAATTCCTTGACATACAAAAAAAGAGAAAAACTAAGAATCAAACAACCAGCAAGGTTACCTTTAAACCTTTCAAGAGCCTGCAACGATTTTGCTTTTAGAAAGAGTGCTTCAAACAGTAAGCCAACAGAATGTATAGACATTTCTGGTTCACCATGATTATGGGAATGTTTCTTGCGGCGTTCTTTGTTTTTGGAAAGGGCGATTTTGATCTTAGGAGTCACAACACCTATATCTATTCCCTCAAAGACATGTAATGCAGCTACTAAATTTCCTTTTTGATACTCATATCTTCCTAGCAATGCTCTAGCTTCCTGTAGATTGCATACATATTTTTTCTCCAAAATTAGAATAGTAGCTACAATCACTAATAATTTAAAACAATAGTTTTTTTTTAGTAGATAGACGGAATGACAGTAACCACTTGAAAACACTCACACAAAACAGCTTATGACAATTTTGATAAGCTTTTTTCAACTATTTTCATTAGTTCTTCAATATAGCTTATAAAAACAACTTATAGCAACATACAAAAACAATTTAACGTTCTTGTTTATCTTTTGCTATAAAAATAACTTATGGAAGCTGTAAATAAGCCGATTATCCAAACACATACCCAAAAATGCACATAATAACTTCGAAAAGTGAAGTATTTAGAAGAAACGAACCTCATAATTTAACACGCCACTTTCTCGCAAAGATAATTCTGCTTCTTCTATATTACCAGTGTCCAACTTCTGATCAAGTTTTCCAGGTAAGAAAGAATTATCAATTCCTGAGAAGAAGTCCCTGGTGACAAGAGATTCAGATGAAGGTTGTGTTTCATATGTTCCTCCCATTTGCTCTCCTGATTCACCTCTTCTCCTATATCAGTCAAATCTTGCCCCTCATAGATTAGAAACTTCCATTTCAGGCACTATGTTGATGCATATGAGCAAATTGAGGAAAATTGAATAAGACAACCGACAGCAGAAAATTGAGATGCATAAAATAAAACCAAGTTAATAAAACAGCAAGAGGTAATTCAATGCTTAGAACTTTAAACCAGTATAAAAAACGTACCCTCTGAAGAGAACCTTTCTCCCTTAATTACTTTTCTATAGTAATTATTATAATCTTGAGTTTTGTATAGAGAAAATGGAATGAGAAATGAAATGGAAATTGTAAGTAAAGTGGGAAGATCTAAGAAAGAAGAAGAACAAGGTGCACACGGATGAGGGGTTTGGTTTGGTTTGGTTTGGTTTGTGAGTGTGGGGTCCAGTGGATGATTTCAGTATTTACTGCTGACGGAGACGGAGGGTGATTACATTTAGTAGCCACGTGGGATCAGTTGTACTACTTGGACTTGGAGTGTGCTGTGGCAGCCTGGCTTTGCTCACATTATTAAAATAAAAACGGTCATTAACTATGTTGTCACTTCTTCAAAAAAGAAAGAAAAAAAAACTACATTTTCACCCACACATTTCACGCTTTCCACTTCATCCATTATTAATCGAGAGTCTTACTATACATCCTTAAATTAAGGTATACCAATACACCTATTTAATAAATCAATAAGTTAAGAATCATTTTTATATAATAAAAAAATATTTGTCGATTTTTATATTTTAGAAAATATTATTTCATAAGAAAAAACATCATTTCATTATTTATATGAATCGTACTAATTTTTTAACATTTTATTAAAAAATAATCAATATTCACCATCATGAGAAATAAAAATTAAAAAAAAGTTGAATTGTGATTTGCCGACACTTTTGAAAAATAAAATATAATTATTATAATTATAACCGATAGAAAATATATTTTTTCTAGAAAAAATAACTCATTAAACTATTTATTTAACATATAGGTGTATTGGTTGAGTGTATAGTAGAAATTCTCTTATTAATTAGGTTTAAACATGTAAATATGGTGCATTTGACTTTTATTCTATGTAATTTTTTATTATTTCAAACAGACTTTGTAATTACTCCATCTCTTCTATAATAGATGATCTATTTGAAAATATGTACCATTGATTTAACATACTTTGATCATTTTTTTTTTACTAATATACAAAAATAAATAATATCATATAAGATGTTGTTAGATTCGTCTCAATGAATATTTTCAAAATATCAAATTTTCATATTTTTTTTCAAATATATTATTAAAGATATTTAAGTTCAAAATTGTGCATTGGTATACGAAACAGAGTCAACTGTGTCATTTAAAAAGGCACAGAGGGAGTAATAATCATTTTAGTTTGGTTTTTATTCTCATTTTTTGTTGATATATCTAATTTTTAACGATGTGGTAGGTGTTGACTCTGAATAACCACTACTGACTCAGATGAAATGATTTGAAGATATGATTTTACCCTTAATGAATTTAACTAACAAGAAAAGGACTATTTTTCCCTTCTTCCGCAAAATCAAGGAACTCGTAAATTCAACCCAAAAATCAAGAAACTCGTATACAATTACACTCATCCCCTCTTCGACTTAGTGTGACTCATATTGATTGTTTTTTGCTTTGGGAGAATTGGTCAATCGTTGATAGTTAAAATTTACAAACCGCTCGACCTCAATATGCTTCTCGTCCTAGAGTCATATATTGCCCACAAACCTGAGTTTTTGGATTGTTAGACTTAGAACCTCGTTGAACATGCTAGATGAAAAACCCTTTCTAAGGCACCATGATGAAGGGTTCTTCCACTCTCAACGATGCAATGATTAAACATGCTTGAAAGTCAAACCATAGAGTTTGTTCCCAAGAATTGATATTGCGTGAAAATTGGAGATCCATCTATGAGTGATATCCTTGGGTGTTTCTCCGAACACTTTACAACACCAAGTGTCGTCTCATCCATTAATGTACATGTGGATTTGAAAGGTGGAATGGTGAACTTGGATTTTGTTAGAGAAGAGTTGAGGATAATTAGGAAGGAACATGTTTGTTTCCACCCATGTCGTTGTCTAATTTCGCGGATCTTCATTTTCCCACTACCCCCTCCCTTTTTCTTTGGCCTATCTTTGTCGATGGTTTTCAGCTTCTTGGCCCTTCATCTGACAATGTACTTTTTTTCTCCTTCACCTTTACTTCTTATCTCATATGATCCTGATCTTCATGCCTTGGTTGTATTCTGCATCTCATTTTTGTAGATCTTTCACCGTTGCTAAGGTGTTTGAACACGACGTTGTAAGTACCTTCATTGGCTCCATTTTTTTGTTACCACTGCACAGCGTTGAAGCTATATGAAGTGATTGATGATGCGATTTGTGTAACTAGGTTGTTGGAGAGTTTAACTGTAGCACCACGGTGGGTATCCGTCGATGTTCTAGTCTAACACATGGTCTTAGGGGTTGCCCCTTGATGAGGGATAACATCCTAGATTTTTTGGGTGTGTTGTAGTAGTGTTGAGGTCTCTCACCATGTAAGTTAAGTCCTCTATATATAGTGCTTGTTTTATAGTTCTGGTTACATAAGAACTTAGGAGTGCGGGTTCTGAGAATATAATAAGAGTCTCTTGAGCATCAAGATGGATATCGTGCAAATGCTATAAGAGTTTTAAGTAAATACTATATCCATTCTTTTTTTTAATTAACATTTTAAAATTATTTATGTAATAAAAATAAATAAGTAAAATAACCAATAAATTTTGTTACTATCAATACAATTTTTTCTTTTCCTATTTATCTCATTTTTTTAAAAAAAAATTACCCGCGATAAATAGTTAGATATTAATTTGATAAAATAATAATTAGCACTACTTTGATTTTTAAAAACCAAAAAATAACTCATTTATCCCTCTCAACCTTCCCTCTGCTCCTCTCTTTATTCTTCTTTTTTTCCATTAGAGGTAGGATGATTTCCACATAGTTCTAATTTTTATTTCGCGTTTTTATGTAATTTTGCATGAATGCAACATTGTTTTCTTTGTAGTCATGGTGCGATGTTTGATTTTTTTATTTTGTTGCAATGTTTGTTTGGTTAAAATTGATAAATCAGTCTAATTTCATTATATTTTCAATCAATATATTAGAAGTCAATTTTACATATCTCGAAGCTCGAGTATTTCCATCACCTTGATTTTGTCAAATTTTAGTTATTTTACCGTTTAATTCTATTAACCTAAGTATTGTGAGTCAATTCACATATTCATCCTTGTTCGTTTTAACAACAATGAGTTTGTGTGTTTAAAAACGAACAAATGGAGTGTAATTTCCAAAAGATCAATATGATGATAAAAATTAAAAAAAAAACATATTTTAGATTTAATAAAAGAAGGTATCATCATTTAGGTAAATAGAAAAATACAGCAGACACTCAAGACCACTTGAATGTGATGATAATTGATCAATTTCAGCTTAACTGCAAATCTTAAATTCGAATATAGTCATAAGAATACATTGTGTTACAATTATCTCTCGCGTGAAAAATTAATTATTTCAACTGCACATAAAGATATACTAAATGGCCATCACTTCACATTAACTTTTTATTTTTATTTCTATTTTTATAGTAAGACTAACTTTTTGTTCATTCAAAAAAAAAAAGTGATGAACTAGGAGTATATGATTTCTTTTTTAGAGATGAGCCGTATTTGATGTAATCACACACTTCCCCTCAGAAAATGATATAATCACGTACCGAATTTGTATTCCAAAGTCAAAGACGCTCGGGTGTGGGCCACGCCACTCACCAGACTTATACGATTGGCCGTTAAAATTAATTCACGTAGGTCTACTCTCTTTTTTTCTTTCTTTCTGATAAATTATAAGATCAACTCTTGACAAAAAAAATTATAATATTAAGCTATTGGCTCTAAACTAACACCTCAAGTAGTTTATTAAGAACAAAATACACCTAAAATAGTTTATTAAGAACAAAATATATTAGTGTACTGTAGACTAAGATGATGCTATATATTAGTGTGATTTATCTTCTTTTTTTCTCTTTTTTTTTTTGTTGCTAAAAGTGCAATATATTATATATTAAGGATATTCTAAAGGGTTTGAGATATTTAAAACTGTAGTCAGTTTGTAATGAGATAGATTTAAGCTTTTTAGAGGAAACATATAGGAGATGCGTAATGTCAAAGTTTTTTTTTACGATATGTTAAAGGTTACTCCTACCAATAAAATAATACTAATTTTATTACTTTCAGAAGAATGAATTTTTTTCTAATGTCATTAAGTATTTATTATATCATCTTTATATGTCTCTCTACTATAAATAATTAAGGGTAGTATTGATATAATAAATTATAGCGTTGTATCAATTTATTTAGTTTTGGTATCAATTTCCTTTTTGCTACAGTGCTGTATCAATTCTTTTTTATCAATAGTGATTTATCAATTCAAAATATAACAGATAAATAAGAACATTTTTCCTATAACAACGAATATTAAAAATGAAACAAAAAAGATATGCATTGCAACATTTGCAGTATCCATACTCGCATTGACTGCAATTCCCAAACATTAATTTCTTCTCTAGTGCATTGACCACCACTATTATGAAATTTTGTGAAATTTGGGTCAACATAAAATATCAATATTTTTCCTTAAAAAAAATCAGTTGTAGCGTTATCCTACCCAACATTTTTTGTTTTTGTTTTTCAACTCAAAATTGTTTAGAAAATAAAAGCACAAATTCTGAGCTTCTAGAAATTAGAGGATATGCAGACACAGACACTGCGCGTTTGGAGAAGCAAAGAATACTAAAATATGATGACTAGATCATGAGACTTGAGAGCACCTGCATCAACTTTCCACATATAATAGACCTCTAAAAAAATTCCACATATATACAAAGTATCCTTTATTTATTTTATTTTTTGTAACTTTTTGTTTTGTTTTGTGTGAACTGGATTTACTCTGAACGTATAAAAACGTAATAGAAGGCAAAGTTCTCCTTCAATTTTATTTTTTTTGAGAAAAGTTCTCTAATTTAACACTTCTACATTCTCATAACTAAATTCAAATTCAAGACATCTAATTTAACTAAAATATAACTCTCACGATTCTATCGAAATGCTCTTGGATTAAAGTATCTTTTAAACTAAAAAATTATTTCATCCTTCATCAAACCTTAAAATACTCTATTTTTTTAGGCATAATAGAATAATTTCCCTTCTTAAAAAACGAGGAAGGAAAACACAAGCAGGGTGGTGTATTAGTCATGGGCTAGCATCTATTGATGAGTTATCCACGCTATAAACAACCTTATTACTTGTCTCCATATTAAAGGAAGTTGATTGTCATTGTGAGTGGGTAAAATAGCACAATATTGTGATATTAAGACTACCTCATTGTCAAATGATCTCGAATCGTTGAAAGCGTCAACAACCACTTTATTATTCGACTTGAAATGCACATTAAAAATACCTTTCTGAAAAGCAAGTTGTAGTGAAATTTGAATTATGTAAGCATATATTGAGAAAAACTCAAGTCTCACATATCTGAAATATAATGAAACGAGTTTATGAAGAGTAACACGTCTCACTTTACAAATTAGTTTTGTAAGATTGAATAAGGCAAAATACATAAATATAACGTGGTGTTCATGTTTATTGATCATACCGGTCATCTTTTGTAGCCACGGATCAAACTCAAATAGTGTTAGACGTTCCATCAAACCATCCATCATTTATACCCACCATGAACCAAACTCAATAATACTGGATGTGTGGAACCTAAAGGATAAATGTTTAAGATGCATTGGCAAAACCAAATTTACCAATACAACCTCCAATACAGATACAAAAACATGTTTTCTGATGAGTAGCATATGTTACGCAGTTCATGGTATACTTCAGGAAGCATTCTCTCGACTTTATCCATATGGGGTTTATGATTGCAGCACCCAAAGCACCATTATGTAGGGAGGGATCATGTGTTCGCTCCTAGTGGATTGCATGCAAAGTATCCTTAGCTCCACATTTTCGGAAGGTGGGAAATTGGATTTTTATATGTTTTATTAGCAAACACTCTTAGTCTTATTCAATTATTTAATGTTATGTAATTTTTTTTGTTTACTTATATTAAAGTAAATTTAAATTTTAACTTAATTTTACTTAACGATACTTGCATCTAACAAAACTCTACGATATCAAAGAACTTTTTCATTTTATTCCTATAAGAAAAAACAAATGTGAAATCGGATTTAACATCAACAACTTCTATATTCGACATATAATTTATAAGAGAATTAATAAAAAAATGACTATATGAAGAAATAAATTTGATTCAAATTCGCTTAGCTTGAATCAAATAAACTAAAGGACAAAAAATTCAAAGGACCATGTGTGCTTGGTCAATATAATTTGTTTTGGGTCCAATGGTCAATTTTGTTCGATCACACAAATTCTTAATACTCTTTGATGCCACAATAGAAGAAGAGGCCATAAGGGAGTAAATTTTTTAATGTTGGCAATTTCAATATAGTAAAGTTGACGATAGTTTATTTAAGTGCGAGATTTTTAAAAGTTGAACATAACTAAATAACGAAAATTCCCTTCAACAAAAAAAAACTACAAAACTAAATTTGACGCTTAAAAAACAACTTAATTTAATTTCATCGTATTTATAAGAATTAGCATTATTTCTAGCTTTCAAATGACATGAGTTTTATCTCAACATGATTTTTTTTAAGCAACATGATATAATGTTTATTATTCAAGATATTGACACTAGAAATATCTAATCTGAACAATAAATACAATATCTTTAGTAGATTTCTTTTCTAAGGTAAAAGTTGGTTTTTCTCTTAAAATAAACTATAGATTTATAGAATTTTGATTAATTTTAATTGAAGTTTGACTCAATTGATTAACAAACCAAATTCAATAAATTAATTATTGAATCGAGGTTTACACTGTGTTCACACGAGCTTCGTTTATTTTTGGTGCTATCCGCAATCGACCGTTAAAATAATGTCTATAGCATACAAGTCAACACCAATTCGGAATATCATTATCATGCATTTGAAATATTGTTAGTCGTTTGATTTTGATCAAATAATCTAGAAAAAATGTTGATTTTAGTTTTGACTATATAATTCAAATTACTAAGCTTGAATCAACATTGTATCATAACGAAGAAACTAGTGATATCATCCAATTTTAGTTTTGTAAGTTCATTGAATAATTGATGTATTTGATTTACATTAGTTATTCAAAGAATTTAAAAATTGGTTTTTTCAATGAGACAAGAGGGAATACAAAGCACATCTCTCAGTTCCAAGTAAACACGTGGAGTTGGACAAGTGCAAAGCCTTCGCCATTTCCAAGCTCCATCTGTATCAGATGAAGATTTGCAGCTTCGAAATTCTCATCAAAATAAACAAAACATCGAGACCCATATTGCGTTTATCTTTTAAACAAACAACTTTTACGACTATTAACGAAAAGTTACAACTCTAAGATGGCGTGCCAAAACCATCAGAATGAATCACATATTATAAATTAAATTAAATGAAAAGCGTGCATAATCTAAACATTCGCATCAGATTCTGATTATGTAACAATGATCCGTACCAAAGTGAAGAAGAAAACACCAGTATCTCACTCAAGACAACAAATTACAGAACTCACATTCTATCCGATTTAATTCATCCTATAACAACAATTCGCCAATTATTTAACATATGCTACATAAAAAAGTGTCAAAATGTGGCACTCGCATTAAGCAATCACACGTATTACCAAATCGTTCATCAAACACAGATTAATTTAATCATACTTATAATAATTGAAAGACAGAGGAAACAAATCAAGGAAAATAGATAATAATTGTTGATACAAAAAGCATGTATTTTGCATGTAAACAACAACAACAGATACACCATGAGAGCGATGATGATGACATACATGTTACATACAAGTTGCATGCATCATAAATTAAACAAAAAAAAAAAGAAGGAGAAATTTCAATTTTCTCTCTTCTCTAAAACGGAAACAAAACAAAGAAAGAGAGAGCCAATGGGATCATTCCACGTGTACTCTCTCTTTCTATCTCCTCCAATTGTCTGTTAGATCATCACAGGTGTAGAAAACGGGCAAGCTGGGTGGGGTTCACAACGCCGTGAAGGTGGGTCCCACCACCCTTTAACAACCCCGTCACTTCCACGTACCTTTCTCTCTCCTCCTTCTGATTCTTCATCTCCGGACTCCGGCACGGCGTATCCGTCGCGGCTTCACCTTCCTCTCCGCCGTCATCCTCCTCCTTCGTCTTCCCAGGGAGCCACGACTGACCCAAGAGCGTCCCCTTGGTTAGGTACTCGTGCGCCAGGTAGCCCGCTAGCAGCTGATTGGACGGCATCGGCGCTGGACCGGTTCTTGAAAGCGGCTTATCCGGCTTGGGCCTTTCAAATGGGCTTGGGTCATCTCTTTCTTTTCGTTTGTTGCTTGTAGTTGTGGTGCTAGGTGTCAACACTCGACGAGGGGGTAAACGCATCGTTTTGGTATTCATGGCTCTTTATCCACATGCCACGTCACTACCAACCCACGCCAAAAATAATATAATATAATATTATTTCAAAACAAATAAACAATAACCCAACGGTAAAGTTTATCTCATCACGGTCAAAACTGAAAAGTCTTGTGGTAAAAAAAATGAGAGGGTAAAAGGGTAAACAGTGAAAAGTGGAGGGGTAAAATTGTAATTTGGCGGAGAAAACTATGTGGTGGCTTGGATGAACAAAATTTTACCCGAGGAGAGGGTGATGAGAGAGAAAGTGTTGCCGGAATCTGGCAATATTTTGAAGAATTAAGAAAAAATGAGAATTGGGAGAGAGAAGTGAAAGAGGCGAAAATGTGAAACTGACAAGGGAGAGAGGAGAATGGATTGCACGTTATTTATAGGGGTTGTTCTCGTTAACTACCCTCGGGAAGTTACGTATATTACGTAAATGCCAATATGTCATCGAAATTACTGTGTTGCCCCTCTTTTAATGGGTACGGGTGCAAACTTATGTCTTTTCCCTTTTAAGCTTACAATTTTGAACAAGTTATGGTCGATTCGGGTAAAATAAAATGTACACTGCAATTGCATACATTATTAGCATAACTACATTCCTTCAAAAAACATAACTACATAAAAAGTTTTCATCCTTAGCCTAATGCTATAATGATAATGTCTAGAATAGATATGAATCCGTTCAAATACGTTTATGTTTGATTGATGGTAGTTTGGTAAAATTATCGAGACACTTGATTTTATAGAAACCGTGTAGTTTTTATAAAAAAGATTATGATGGTTTTTCGTGATTTCGAGTATCTCAACATTAATCCAAAGACACGTTAATATTGTTGAGGAAGATTTTCCTTAAAAAAAATGTTGAGGAAGTTTCTTTTCCTTTTTTTCTTTGAGTATTTTTACAAAACAACTATTGGTGTTTTAGATATTTGTTGTTCTCTAGATCTTATCTTTTTATAAAAAGTTTTGGGTTTTTGTAAAAAATGTTTTGGGTTTGACCAATTAATAAAAAAATTGCTTATGGTTTATTGGCTAAAATATACTATTTAAGTTTGAATAAATGAGAAGTTACATGTTCGGACTAACGGTCATGCAAATAGATGTTCACTGTTGAGTTATATTAATCGACTACTTTCAACTAAAATGATTATATCGCAATTTGAATACCTTTACCTTTCCTTCATATTGTGTAATAAGAAAATCGAATCACAATCTTTTTCAAAACATCGACATTGTTTAACCAATTGAGGCACGTCTATTGGATATAAGATGTGGATATAATTACATATTGTATTTTTATATATATTCTTATACGATCAAATTTATTATATTTTTTATTCATTTTACTTTTATAGTAATAATTAAATATTCAAGAGAAAGTGGTTGCAGCAGAATGCTTTGTCAATGCACTGTCAAAAACATTTTTTTTTCTATTTCTCTTTTTTTTTTTTAGAGAAATTTTCCATTTCTCTTGACAATGCAATATAGCAAATCTGCAAATGTTTGATTAACTTACTCAAAAACATTTTTTTCCCATTTCTCATGATTTTACCGAAACTTCAAATTGTGGTGTTTATCAAAATTGCAATCGTTTGTCGTGATTCCGATAATCTTAATGTTAATTCAACTTCGCATTAATATTGTAGAGAAAGATTTGTTTTTAATTTTAAATTTTTTTACAAAAGCTTTGATTTTGACCAATCATTAAACTATTTCAGATTGTGAAATACGGTATTTCCAAAAAGTTCGACACTATTTAACTATTGGATAAAATATGTAGATATCATACATATTATATTTTTATATATGATTTATTATATATACACACACTATATTCCCTCAAAAAAAAAAAATATACACACACTATATGATTTATTTATTTCACCTTTATATTGATGATAAATATTCCAGATTTTTCTTTTTCTATTTCTAAAAACGATTTCAAATGTTTGGTTAAATGTTTACACACACAAAATTGATTTAAAATTTACAAAAACAATAACTCATTCTTTTTTCTGGTATGAACTTGAACTCTAAACTTTTAACTCGTTAACTAATTTAACCTTTAACACAAATCGGTAAAACTATCAAACCCTCTATAATACCTTGTTCCTTGGTTGTAACTTATGTTGGTTTTATTTCAATAAATTTGTAAGCAAATATTTATTGAAGATTTTTGCTAATCGTATGTAACCTTTGACATAATATTTGCTTATGTACCTATTTTTCTATATTTTTTCGATGAATCAAGAGCAGAGAAGGCATCAAGTGGAAGGTTCGACGTCCCAGCTAGGTTGACACCTCTAACCTGAAGGTGAGAAAAATTTGTTCCAACACAACCTCCCACCATCCTCTACCGCCTGCCCATATTTATTAAAAAGGGAAAGATAATTACAAGAGGGGGGCTAAACCAAAACCCTCGAAACAAAATAGCAAAACAAAAGAAAATAAAGAAAGTAACAAAGGAACGGATGCCTACGGATATTTATAAGGTTTTTCACTAAAAAAAGAAAGATATTATAAGGATTTTTATGAAATAAGATTAAATTATTTAACAAATATTATTGGCAGCATCATTATGATTTTTTGATAAAAATTGCAGTATCAAAAAATATTATTAATATCAAATTTTATTATAAATTATCCAATTATTACAAAGTTTGACCACTAAAATTATTAAATGTAGATCCCTAAAAAAACATTAATTATATATATTTTTTAAGTGCACTAATTCATTTATGAAAAAAGAAAAACAAAAGGCCGGGGTCATAAACCTAACACAATAAAAAAAAAAAAAAAAAGACAATGCAAACAAGAAGTTTCTGAATGGTTTTATTGTTCAAATTGAAAGAGAATGTTAATTTGTATCTTCAAGATACGTATACTACATGCTTCAGGTTTGGTGGAATCAAGCCAAGGAATAAATAGTGATGCATTCTTTGATATGGTTACTATAGGATTTTGCAGTGATGTAATGACAAAGAAATACAATAATCGTTTTAAAGTTAGTTTTGTGCAAATCATTTCTGCTTTTAAATCTTTTTATTGACTAAAAAACTATATTTTATTTAATTAGTCATTAGATTGTAAACTAAAAAAATGATTTTAAACTAAATTAGAAATGTTATTGTTCATGAGGTTCTAGTGGTAACATCTTGAATTTCTAACCTCAAAGTATGAAGTTCAAATCACATATGAAATTGCTATAAAATATCGTTAGTGCTGTTGTTATTAACGAAAATTTATTTTCATATTTAAAAAAAATAGAAATATTATATAATCAAAAAATTTAAGAATATTTTTAATCTGGTATATAATTTAATAGAATTTTATACATATTTTTTTAATATGTTTTTAGTCCCTTTGAATATACCAATTTTAAGTTTTAGTTCTTCTAAAAAGTTTAATCCCTGCCTTTTATCTTCAATTTTCAGTTTTAATCCCTAATTTTTTTACAAAAATTCTCGTTTTGTATTCCAAACGCCTTTTTTTTATGACATATCATTGATAAGACCTAGGGGGAGTATTTTTTATGCTTATAACTACATGCTTATATGCCTTTTTTGAAGATCCGCCATTTAGGGGGAGTATTTTTTTAATGCTAGCCTGTTGATATGCCATGATAATATGTGCTAGTGTTGTGTGTCTTGAAGACATGTTGTGTGCCTCTCCTCTAGAGGTTTATTTTGTTTTGGGTATGAATGCATGTGTGTATGTTTTCTGGTATACTGATGTCGTACATAATGTTATGGACATCTTATCACGTGAGAGTTTATTTCTCTCCGATGAAGTTTAATTATGTGGAGTTTATTTCTCCATGGGTATGCAATTTTATGTTGGAGTTTATTTCTCCCTGGATATGTTTTTTTTTTTTTTTGGAGTGTATTTCTCCTATAAGGATGAAGTGTTTTGTGAGGTTGGGTATTTCCAAATTCCGCTGTAGTGTGCCTCTGGTGTTTTTGATGAAGATTTTATCTTGTGTGTTATTTCTTTTGAAGAATATTCTATGAAGTAGCATTGAAGATGTGTTTATTCCTTCATGAAGATTTAAAAGTTGATTTTGAAGGAAGTTTGTATTTGTATCCCTCCTGCATACATTGGTTTTCTAGTCAAAGATTGTTTTAGCCAAAATTTATCAAATGGTGAGATTGTTGGGTCTTTAGTGTTGTGTTGGCTGCATTTTGTTAAAACAAAAAGTTCTAGCAAGATGTTGTGCCAGATGTCCTGAACATGTAAGTACGACATCTTGTACAAGGTGAAGTACTTTTTTCGCATTCTTGGAAGATTGTATTTTTGCGTGAAATCCTTGAACATTTGATTGAAGATTTTATTCACGTAACTTGTGGTCTAAGAGGCGTGTGTTTCTAGAAGTTGTTCAATGTTGGTTTGCTATGTCGTATTTTCTAAGTTAAATGTCCTAGACACTTAAGAAAATAATATATTTGCTCCTAGAAAATTGTGAAGACCATATATACAGTTTGGTCTACTGATTTGTAGCTTGGTTGAAGATCAAGCTCATGCATTCTCTGGTTATATAAAGGAAAACTCAAACCTATTAAAGATGATCGAAGCCGTCATTTTAAAGAAGTGTCTTTTAGGATTTCGTGTCTTTGTTAAGCCTTGTACTTTATTTTGTATACCTCTTTGTGTGCTGCCATTGATTATCAAAGCACAAAAATGGTTTGGTTTAGTTGAGTTGAGTTGTATTTTTGTTCTTTGTAAACCGCTTTAGTGCATCTTGCAAGAGTTGATTTTTTTCATTGGAGTTGTTCTCCTTGTTTGATTGTAATTGTGATTGAGTCAATCATAGTGGATGTGATTGAGAGAAGAAAGTGAGGGGGTGGTCTTAGATATAAATTCAGATGTAGTGATTAGGTGAGAATGTGGTGAACTATGATTATTCACGTAGGACTTTGAACTAATACTATTGAGAGTAGATTTTCTTTTTTGCCATGGATGCCTCCAGATGTAGGTGACGTTGCACCAAACTGGTTTACCAAATCTCTTGTGTTCTTCCTTCCCTGCACTTTACTTTATTGTTTATTATTTATTGTACTGCGTTATTTTAACTAGTGTCCAAGACATCTCGTAGGACATTTGTCCAGGTAGTGTCAGAATTTTGTTAAGTATATATAAACAAAAGTTAAAAATAAAAACATATTTATCTCAAATTTAAACTAAATATGTTTTAACTTTTTACTATACTATCTACATCCAGTCATTCATAATTATAAGTAAAAAATATTATTTTAGGTTTATTGAATAAATTCATGTATCTAATCTATATTTGAAATTAGATATATCAATTATTTATTGAATATGAAATTAAACATTTTGCTTTGGAGTCATTAAAAATCTTGTGAATGATAATGACTTTGAATCATTTAAATGAACCCTTCGGTGAATTTGACATTAAAAATGTAGTGAGCCATTATACTTTCGAAAAAATATTGTAAGGGATTAAACAACACAAAGACAATTATATTCCATGTTTGAGTTTAATAATAGTGAGAGAACTAGGCAGAGCTCTTTACCATAAATGTTGGACAAAGTAAAATCATCTTCTTTGTGGTGGTTAAAAGTTAGTAATGTTGTTTTTAGTCATGGTATTCATAATTGGCGGTCGAGTCCTCTGTTATATATGGACATCGACTGACAACTTTGTATCTTTGGCAGGACCTTGTTCTTTCCAGAATTGTTTAGCACTCCTTGTGCTACAACAATTACGTTTTCGGTAGTAATATATTTCATTTTGACTTGTTAAAAAAAAATAACAGTGAGAGAACACCACAAAATAAGGAGGAAGAGACATAAAATCAAAAGGATTGAACATTTTTTTATCTTTTTAAACAGGGTTAAATAAGTTTTTCGTCCCTATAAATATTGTGAATTTTGATTTTAGTCCTAAAAAATTAAACTGAATGTTTTCATCCTCAGAAAAAAAATTATTTTGTTTTTGGTCCCTAATGAATATAATTTTGACATGTTTTTGACTTTTTTTGAACACAATAAGAATATACAAAGGTTGAACATAATAAACGAACATAATATAGATACAATTTGAACATAAAAGAGTTATAATCTTGATATTTAGATGAACATAGTTTGGACTTTAAGGACAAAAAACAAAATAAACTTTTTTATGAGGATGAAAACATTCAATTTAATTTTTTAGGGACGAAAATCAAAATTTGCTATATTTATAAGGACGGAAAACTTATTTAACTCTTTTAAATATATCAATTTTTACTTTTAATCTCTCTAAAAATTTCATTTGAGTTTTAACCCCACTAAATATATTTTTTTATCAATTTAATCCCCGCTTTCTATTAAAATTCATGCCAACGTAAAAAAAAAAAAAATCATGCCACATGTTTCAAGATACTATGTTTGATGATATATCATTGATAAGACCTTGAAATATTTTTTAATAAAGATCTTGAAATATTATTGGTTTAATAATTTACTATTCAATCTTTATTAATTTATATATAACTTCAAGGCTTAATTGCATGTTTGATCCCTTATGTTTATTTTAGTTTTTAAGTTGGTCTCTTATGTTTTAAAAGTTTCAAGTTGGTCTATTACGTTTTTAATGTCTCAAGTTGGTCCAAAACGTTGCTCACGTAAGGACCAACTTGAAACTTTTAAAACATAATGGACCAACTTGAAAACTAAAATAAACATAAGGGATCAAACATGTAATTAAACCTAACTTCAAATTAAAGTTTAAATTGTTAAATTAAATATTAAATAGTTAAGTTATTAAGTTAATGATATTTTAAAATCATAACAATGACATGTCTTTAAAAAAATCACTTAAAACATGCAAATGAACTTTCGTAAGAAAACAGTGAGAAAGATTGGTAATATAAAGGGACCAACTATGTTTTCTATCCTATATATACGTGTTGTTGAATTTAAAAGTTAGCTAAGTATCTGACTAATAACTTTTAATTGTGATTTCGTTTTTTATTCAAATGATATTGCGTCAATTAAGGAGCTTTGACATCCGAATGCAGGTTTCTTAACTCCTCCAAATCTAAGTTAAGTACGTAGTTGAGTTTTTTTTTAATAACTAAACCAATGAAAACATAAGTAAATTTAAAGCAGAAAGATATATGATAAATGATGAGTGTTAGGAGCATATTTTTTTCAACACTCTTTTTTTATTGAGTTCAACCATTTTATACGGGACTCATTTTAAAAATATATGAGACCAACACTAATTTTACCTAGTAAAAGATTGAGTGTTCAAAAGATAGTGCTTACAGCAATCTTCATGATAAATTGCGAAAAAATGATTTGTTTGTACCATAAAAGAAATGCACAATGATCATTTATAGACAAAATTAATCCTACCGGCAAAACCATCGCAACCTACAAAATTTAGCCTTGACTTGCCTAAATCAACTATTCTCATGGGTAGGGCATGTTTTTTTTCGCATTGTTGAGTGTACGCAGCGTCGCGTATTTGACCTTGTTTCCTCTATCTCGCGACATTTTCCTTTCCCTCGTCCATGTGTGCATTTTTGCTTCATATAATGTTTTCATGAAAATATAGTTGGCCTCATTAGCATAGCTATAAACATGGAACACAAGTCATATTGTTGAATTGTCGAGTTTCATGCGTCATTGATTGATTCTTACACTTTCACAACCTTCATGAACCTCAGTGAACTTGAAAAAGACTTGCATGAGTCATATTTGTCAGTTTTAAATCCGAATAACTTTTGTTTGGCTAACTTGAAATCAGCTAAACTTAATTCAGATTGTTTCCATTTTTGGCTAATGCTGTAGAATATTTTTAGATCTGAACGACATATATATTTTACTTACTTTTACCATGGAACTCATTATGTTGTATGTTAAGTGTTATTATCTTTAATTCCTCTTCATGGAATAACAACAGTCTCCCAAATTTTGAGACAAAATAATCTTCTTTCCCCTTACCTGGTAGACTTGCGTTTACTAGTTCAACTGTTTCTTCTATTCCCAACTACTATTTGCAGGTATTTGTAATTCCTAAATGAATTTGCAACATAATTAAACAAACTACTAGAAAATTATTTGGAAACCCTTATTATGTCAATTGGAATCAAGATTCCATTCCCTAAGAAGTTTGGTGGTTTGGGGATCAGGAAGTCAAACGAAGCCAATATATCTTTGTTGCAAATTTCTTAGAAGATCTAGGTGCAACTTATTTCTAATAGATAAATCAAGCTTTTTCTTTTTTTAGGAAGAAATGCCTAAAGGAATTGTCACTTGGAACTCGATCATCAAGGCTTGAGATGTTGTCTACCATGGTTTCATTTTGAGGATATGAATTGTTCCTCTTCTTTGTGGTGTAAGGGATGTATTGGACATTTATATGATCATGTTCATTTTGTTTAAACCAAAGAAACTCAATGTTAAGTTTGCGACCTTTTTCTACACAACCCTTGTTCTTGGGATCACCTTGTTACCCATGTTCCTCGACATATTAAGGACTTGATTTGCAACATGCTTTTTCATATCAACGATTTTACCCTGGATTCGTAGATTTGAGTAGACAACACTCATGAAGCCTACTCTACTAAAGTTGGTCTTGAACATAGAATGGACTTTGATGTTGCCACTTATTAGTCTTGAATTTGGAAGTATGGTCTCATCTAATATTTTTCCTTTTTATGTTTGTATGCTTCAATAATTGTTCATTAATATTATGAGAGATTGTAACTTCTCTTAATATAGTACATGTGTTATTTGGTTTTGGTTCATTTAACTTATTTGATTGCGTATAAATTACTCTTTGGCTGAAAGACATCGTTAACAATAGTAATTGATCCTTCAATTCCTATTTGCATGCCTTCAGTGGAATTGGAGGGTTATAAATGAGCATGTGATTAACAAAAACAAGTCAAAGTTGTATGAGGTTTTATTAATACTCCACAAAGTCATTTTAAGTGGCATCCCTCTGGAGATATTGTGATAATCATGAACGTTTTTGGGAGAAGTGTTTGCAATCTTGGGAGATTCCAATTTCGTGATATCATTACCCACGAAGAAATTTGGATCGAAGGTTTTCTTGGCTTTTACAGGAGTTTGACTAACATTTAGAATTTGACTAATAACTTTTTGGCTTAATAGTAGTTTCCGCTCCCTAACTTTCACGAAGTTGCGATTTTGGCCCCATAAGAAAAAAAAACTACAAAACCACCCCCTAAGTTTTGCAACAGTAGCAGTTTTGGCCCCCCAAGGCAAAAATAAAAATAAAAAGAATAACACGTGGCACCTCACTTAGGGTGCCACATCAGCGTAGACCGAGTCAAAATTAGTCTTGGGGGCCAAAACTGCCACAGGTGCAAAACTTAGGGGATGGTTTTATAGTTTTTTTTCTTAGGGGTCAAAATCGCAACTTTGGAAAAGTTATGGGGCTAAAACTGCTATTAAGCCTAATTTATTTTATCATAACTCAAGCATTGTCATGTGTTGTTTTTCTTGACATATACATAAATGCCTATCACATGCACCTTATTTGATTGTTTATTATAAGAAAAATTTTGTGTGATGGGATCATGCTCTAGTCCACAACATGAGAGACATGAGACTCAAAAAAATACTCGCAAAGAGATTTATATTTATCTTTTTCTATAGACCTTAATGGAGTTCGAAGTTGGAATCTCTAGATTCAAAGTCTCTCTTTTTACCAGTAGGCTAAACTCTTAGAGTTCTATTTAAGTGTTTTCAAGAGTGTGCATTTTTATTATAAAAAATAAAGTTATTTTGTATTTTTATTTAATATATATTAGACATGTATAATTTAGGATTAATTAAAGTTTGGTCCCTCTATTTTCACTATTTCTCATAATTGTTCCCCTTATTTTAAAAATTTTCAACTTTGGTCCATCTATTAAATATTTGGTCTAAAGTATGGTAATATGACATGTTTTAAATGATATTTTGAAGGAAAATTTTGTGCAATTTCTTCTATGTTGAGATATTCTATCATCATATCATTTATCAAGTCATTTAAAACACGTCTCATTACCAATAACTTTTAGTTTCAAAATATAATAGAGGGACCAAAACTGTCAGATTGTAAATTAAGAGGACAAAATCTATAAAATAGTGAAAAAAGAGGACTGAAATTGCAATTAAGCGTATAACTACTATCACTAAGCATTTTCTCTTTGAGTGGTTTTTAATAATATATTTTATTTAAATTTAAAATATTTATACCATAGACGAATTATTTATTATCAAATTAAGTATTAAAAATAGCGTGGGTCTATATATATATATAGAGAGCGCGTGCGCATACAATAGTATACATTTGAATGGAAAATATATTATATATAAAATACATAAATAAATGAGTTAAATAAATTTTTTGTCCAAAAAATATAGCAAATTTTAATTTTTGACCCTAAAATAAAAAATATGATATTTTTGTCCTCCCAAAAGTGTTTTTGGTCCCTAATAGCCAATTTAGGTTCATGTTAATATCAGAGTTATATCCTTTTTATGTTTAATATGCGTCCAAGTTATATCCATCTTCAAAAAGTGTCAAGATTATGTCCATTAAGGACAAAAAATGAAAAGAAAAATTTTGGGAATGCGAAAACATCTTGTTTTTATATTTAGGGATTAAAATCAAAATTTTCTATATCTTTATGGACAAAAAACTAAATTAACCGTAAATAAATAAAGTAATACATTCTTTTTTAATATTTATTTTTCCATGTTGTGGATATTAATTACTGAGTTAAATAAGTTTTTGTTTCTATAAATATCTCAAATTCCGCTTTTAATCTCTCTAAAAAGATTAAGCAAATTTTTGTCCTTGAAATATTTTACATCACGACTTTTAGTCTCTACTTTTAAGTAAATTCACGTTGATCATTTGACATTTGAAATTACTACTTACAATAATTTTTAGTACATTATGGAAATTTCTATTACAAAAGTTTAATTTTTTTTAACAAATGGGTGGATTAAATGTGAATTTTTAAGTGTTTAACACTTAAAAATTAATGTTTAACTCATTGTTAAAAATAATATATGAGCGAGATTTATAATATTCTAAACATTTGCGTAAAAATTAATTCAAAAATATGAAGGGTACGTTCACATGAATTGACTAAAAAACAAAGATCAAAAGTCGTGACTAGGATGGTTGTTGTTATGTTTCTATAACAGAACGGTGAGTTAACTCACGTTGGTATGTACTGAACGCGACTTAAGTCACGTTGGGGTTATTTTATGCAGTTTATGTTAAAATGAGCAATTTTGTTTGGGAGAATAGCAATTATCTAACCCCAGTATGCCACACTACATTTAAGTGGAAATTATTCCAAGTCCTTGAAATAACTTTCCATAAAGAGATTCATAAGGTTGACGATTAATAGTTGATTGTAGAATGTTCCTCTTATTGTATTTACAAACCATAGTCAGACCCTAGAGCTCATCAAGATTGTTGATAATATTTCATAGTATCTTTGTGAGGAAATCTTCCTTCAAATAGTTTACTTGTTTAATGCTAATACTACGTTTAACTTAGGCAAAACACAAACATATCGTCTGGTTATTTTGAGTCTTTTCAACCTTGCTTTGGGTCATCACAAATAAAACCACGTTCATTTTTTTTCATATTATCGTATAGAAATTTATGGAGCTTAAAATACTGCATATGATAGTATGGAATAAATATAGATAAAACCCCCAAACTTTGAAAACATAATTTTTCTTGCAAAATGCATACATATTAACAACTAAACTTGTTCCACACTTTATAATAAATTACAAAAACCTTTCAATTATAGCTTCATAATAACAATTTGACGCCATAATGTAACTATTCAATTTATGAATAGTGGATGATAAATATTCCCCTACTCATATAGATTTGGTGGTATATAATGAGAAATTTTGAATGTTGAAGGATTTAAATGAATGTATGTTAACGAGAGCAATGTTGAAAGAGCTGAAGAAGACGGCGGAGTTAAAGGAGTGCATATTTGTAACCACTTTAACATGATTGAAATCGAGTCAAAGTATGAACAAAAGAGGAGGCCACAATCAAAATAATAGTACATGCATAGAAAGGAAGATGAATAAGATCATGGGTATGAGAAATAAGAAAGTATTGAGTCTTTTAGTTTTGTTTTAATACCAACAAAATGATATGATTTTATAAATAAAAATTGTTTATGGATCCAAGGGGTGGTCGGTAAACATTCAATAGATAGATCGGGCATTTACGTTTACCTTTGAAAAGATCTAGATGTTTAAAAATACAATGTATAGATATCCTAATAATTGTATAGATGCTTAATAATTGTGCGTGTGTGTGTTATATATATCTTGATCAACGAATGTTATCTAGACATTGACGCAGTAAATATGAAATTTTCGTTTACCTCTGAACACATTGAGATGCTTAAAAATACAATGTATATATATGTTAAACAACAAATGTTATTAGTACACAAAAAAAATCTAATTTATAAGATTGAAATGCTTAAAAGTACAGTGTACTAGTAATTTTCAACATTACGAACTTCCTTATTTAAAAAAATAAATTATGTTTGGATATCTTAAACATTGTTACATCAAATGTTATTGTTACATTGTTGAAGTTGATTGAATTTTAAAATTTCTATTTATTGAATCATTGTATTTGATTTTTTTATAGCCTACAATATAATGGTCAGAAAAATATTGTAGTGAATGAGTTCAAAATGATACAAAGATAATATCAGAAAACAACTATACTTGCAATAAGAATTTTTTGGTCATTCAATTATTTTTCTCAACTTATTGGTTTCGGCATATCAATGTGTTTGATAAGATATAACATGCTTATAAGAACACTTATGTAAATGATGAAAATGTTATTGTACTAAATTTGTCGATTTTTTTATTTGATAAAAAGATCGATTTCAGTTTAAATTTTAAAAATAGTTGGGGTACTATTTTTTAATTAATGTGCAAGTTAAAATAAAATATTTATACAAACCAATTTGATGAATTTTTTAATTATGTTTATAAGGAATTCAATAATTTAGTTATTTCACATGGTTTTTAATTTTATAGAAGTGATATGTGTATTTTAAATTTAACACTGTTATTATGTGTTAATATGGTTAACTTTAACATCTTTGTTGTGAAAAATATTAAAAGTTTGTTATGTTTTTATTTTGACATGAAACACTTTGGTGGAGTAAGTTTAATTCAGATTACTTGATGAAGCTATCAAATTTTACACTTCATGTGATTCTTATGGGAATACCTATGATCAATTTGGTAATGAGATTTTATTGGATGTACGATACAAATAAGGGGACATTGAATCTGCAGTGAAGTGGGTTAGGGAAGGTGTTAATCTTGATATAGCAATGTTAAATACTATTATTGTTGCTCTTTTTAAGAATCCAACAATTGTTAATGAGGTTTATAAGTTATATCATGGTTTCATTGACAATGCTAACTCACATGCTGATGTATACACATATAATGCATTGATTCGAGGTAGCTGTGTTATTGATCAGTTCAATAAAACTTTTTCATTTCATGAGCAAATGTGGTTTAAAGGAATTATATCAAATGTTTACACCTTCGAAATGTTGGTTGACTGTTTATGCAAACAAGGTTTAGTGGTATGATTATGAAAATTTAAGTTAGTTAAGGTGTATCAAATTTAAATAGAAAACAAACACATTAATCACACCTTCCGACAAACAAGCACATTATCAAATAACACACCTCCCGACAAACAAGTAACTATCAATTGCATGAAAATTAGTATTTGTAGGGGTATGATTATGAAAATTTAGGTTAGTTAAGGTGTATCAAATTTAAATAGAAAACAAACACATTAATCACCAAAATACATTATAGACTTTGTCTAAAAAAAACATGACATCATTTTTCGATAGAAAAACGATTTTTTTTTTTATAGAGTTTGAGTACAATATTAACAAAACTTAAAGTAATCTACAACATTGTCCCATTGTTAGTGAATTTAAGACTTGTAGAATGGAGTTGGAACTTAATTTTCGTTATTTACCAATATTCTAAGAAATTAGGCTTATTCAATCACTTGGTCCCTTAACTTAATTGATTGTCTCAATTTGGTCCCCTAACTATAATTTGTATCAATTTGGTCCCCTATGTTTTGCTTCGTTACTAGTTTTAGTCCTTTCTGTTAGTTTTTCTCAAAAAAACGTTAACTTAGGTACCAATTTG
>Ga0315913_1000702_pt1 | contig 32138 bp, 16 predicted proteins | sample MpolsnodulesMG_FD_207736 | JGI IMG/M metagenome (GOLD analysis project Ga0315913, IMG submission 207736) | Medicago polymorpha root nodule microbial communities from Los Angeles, California, United States - small nodules | ecosystem: Host-associated > Plants > Roots > Nodule | place: USA...
TTAGGTTTTCCTTTTGTGATTTCGTCGTCTTAGTACAACGCTGTTTTTTTTGTCGTCTTTGTGCGACGTTGTCTGTCTTTTCCTTTTTGTTCAGGTGTTTGTTCGGTTCAGATTGTCAGATCAGCTTCGATCTAGTGCAGATCCAACCAATGACTTTGACGTCATCAACATTGCAGATCCGGAGGCATGGCTATTCCGGAGATTTTAATATAGTCACATTGCCTATGCACTTTGCCGTTTTATGCTATTAACATAGATGCTGTGAGTTTGTTCGCGGATTCATCCTTTTTGCTTTTAGCGAATTTGTATTCCATCAATGTACTCTATCAATTTGAACGAATGAATGTCGTTTGTTTTGTGTCAAAAAAAAAAGAAACACAAAAAAAATCTAAAAGAAAAGAAGCACTTATAAAAGCCTATTTTTATCGTACTAGTGCAATTTTTTTTCCTTATTGTCTTACTTCAATTACACCTTGTGAGTTGTGATCGGGGTATTGTCATTTTTCTTTCTTTCAGTCAAGTAGTCTATTGGTTAAATAATTACTTCTTAATACGAGTGAGTGATGTGTTTAGGGCTTGAAGTGATCAGACTTCTGCTTTTGCATATATTATGTAATGTTTATACCAACCGGGATAAGTTTACGAAATATTGGCGTTCTAATAAATTCGGCTGATAAAAGAAAAGTATGCCAACTTGGGAAACATGCACAACTCTTAATCATATTTGCTCTCTTAATTCACTTAAATATTCAAGCTGCTATAATAGTTTTTTTAATGACTTTACAGTCTAAAATTAAGAGTATGCTTACTAGGCAAAATTAATATGAAGTTATTTGAATCATTTTTGTGAGAAAGAAATTTTCTCATTTGTCCCAATTTTTCCACACATGAATTAGCTTTTCAAGGTATAATGGGAAGATGCTCTTTTGAAAGTTGGAGGTGTTCTCTATCCTAAAAGTGCCCATTAAAATTGTATTATATGATAATTTTAGTGTAATCTTTAATATCCCAACTGGTTCTGCCTCTTGCTTGGAAAGCATGGGTGAAGAAAGCTACTTAATCATTTTAAAAAAAGCTACTTTACAATTTGATGCTTTTATAATAACGTATTTTAGATAATGTATAGGAGATTCAATGTCTCCAGAAGAGAATGATAAGGATAAGATTTAAAATGTCTCTTAGACTTTTTTTTTGGTGGTGAAAATGTCTCTTAGACTAGTGACATGCAGGTTTCCGGTTTCCCTATAACTTTTTTCATGCGTGAAATTTACACACACATATTTTTAATTTCAGTTTAATATAAAATTTTACTGAGTTCTTATGTAAATAAATTAGTGAAATTTTTAGAGAGATCATAAAATATAAAATCCATCTCGAATCCGTCTTTAAATTTAGTGACGAGAGAATTAGTGATAATTTTCTATTTCACATCTTTAAATTTGGTCTTTAACTTCGTTTTTCTAGTAGTATAATTTTTTATTTTTGAAATAGTAGTACAATATTATAAATTTCATCTTTGTCCCTCCCTTATTATTTATAATATATATAATACTGTAAAGTTATTATCAAATTAGCTAGTGTGAAATATAAGAAATAAATTCATTAAAAATAAGTGTCATATTGTACCCAAAAAAAGTGTCATATATATACACTAGTGACTGAAAATAATAGTTATTTTATTTTTAATTCTTTACGACACTGATTTCTTTCTTTGTTTTGAGGGACGACACTGATTTCTATTTAATCCTTATACTTAATGGTACCACGTATGACTGCATCGAACACTATCATAACAACAACTAACGATGAAAACTAAATTAAACCTAGTTTTAAAATTTTCCCTCTGAATGGTAGTATTATATTGCACATGTTAAGGTACCTAAAAGTAGTATTTTTTCATTGAAAACCAACAATTATTGATTAAAAGTTACATATTTAATATAAAAAACACAAATTCCAACTCAAAGTTACTACTTTAAACTTCTTAACATGTGCAAATTTACACATGATAGAAAAACCCTTATATAAATCTATTTGCACCACTTTCAATTTAAACCTATTTTAATTAGCTTCGTATTTCGCAAGCAGATATTTATAGGTTTGTCTATGTTTTGTTCTAAGCTTTTCAAGATAGATTTTTTTTGAAAGAAGCTTTTCAAGATAGATATCGATTTTTAATTATATAAAATGCTATAAAGCATCTGTCACCAAAGAAAACAAAAGTCAACTAAAATATATCAGTAAGTTTATATTTTGCACTTGGCATAAAGATGCACATAAAATTTATAAAAAAAATGCAAATGAAATGTTACATATATCCACTTGAACATGTTATTTATGTCACAAATATATGTTAGTGGAAAACCTGTATGTGATTTGCATGAAAATGATGGAGCTAGTGTAACACAATTTAAATACAATTATCATATCATATTGAAAAAGATCTTAGGGTGGAAATCGACTGCTCAAATAAAGGATGGTACAAAAGTTACATTTAAAAATTATATTTTTTTGGAAAAACATATGCTACTTTCTTTCTTATATTCGTGTAAAAGACAAGAGATGCTGCAATTTTGCTAGAAACCAAGAAACACATCTTTATAACTGAAAGCAGTTTTTTTTGGAAGTTATCTACCATAGCATAGCAGTAGTAATAAAAGAAAGCAATATGGGTCTAAGATAGTATTAATAAGATTTTGGGGATCAGAAGCAACTTAAAAAAAAATATAAATTTAGTTTTTTTATAAGCGATTCAAAAAAGATAATTTTTTTTACACATATTCGATGAGGTCTTTTTAGTTACATATATGTCACACAATATTCTTCTTTAAAAAAAAAAGTCACAATATTCTTAGATTTACAAAATTAATATAGGTATCTTAAGGTCTCCCATCCCATATTATTACAATTTTGGGATCATGAATACTATTTACATATCAAAATGTTTTATTGGAATGGTTTCGTTTTGATGTTTTGTTTATGAATATGTGCCTTTGTATATAGAATGATACACCAAAGTTGTTTTCAAAGTTGAGGCATGTCCAAGTTTCCAAGAAAAAAAATACATTATGCTAATTCTGCCAATATTAATTATGTCAAAACTAATTAAAGCCGATAAAAAATTATCTTCTGATGGGATCATAAATTAGCTTCCGATGTATATGTCTCAGAGTAAGAAGTATCAAACGTTATGATGTACCTAAAAGCTGTATACACATATGATCCATGTTTTCCAATATTTATATCCATCAAAAGTTATCTTCCTAGGCGATCGGTTCGAAACTTCCAATCGTTTAAAACAAAGGCATTTTGGAGGCCTGTAAACAATTGAGAGGGCCTATAAAGCATTTTTCAAATCATAGTTTCATTTTGGCCCACCTCTAGTTTGGCTAGTTTCCAGGGGATTTAGTGGATTTGAAGGCTGATATATTCTATTTCCACCCTCCTTGCTTCTCCCGCACCCTTAAAAATTTTAAAAATGCCCTTGAATTTTAGTCTTTTATAATAAAAAATGAGGTTTTTTTTCTTCCTATTTTTAAAGTGCAAAAAATTAGACGCCGCCGTTTTAGTCACGGTTCAGCTGTGGCTAATTGTTTTTTTTTCACCAATTCGGATTATAAAATCGGAAACGATAAGCTCTTCGGATTTTATAATCCGAACACCCCCTATATATGCTTCGAACCCCTCTTGTGCAAAAAAGAAACCGTGGGAAAAATGTGTACTTTAATTTTGATAAATGTTTGCCAACACAAGACTAGAATATATACAAAAAAAAAAAAAACTCATGGAAATTCATTTGTTATTCGCCATCAAAAGGTCAATAGAATACTATTTTTAATCTTTCAAAAAGAATACTACTTTTAATTTAATTTAATTTTTGGTCAAGACTTTTAATTTTATTTTAATTCGTCATCAAAAGGTCAATAGAATACTACTTTTTAATTTTATTGTGTATAATCCATATACAAACATCATTTCTAAGCCAAGTGGAGAGCTCCTTTTGGCAATGTTTATCTTAATGGTAACGTTAGTCACAATTCCAAGTCAAATTTTTATTTTATTAGAATATTTATGCATTATCTAGGATGAATGATTAATTTATTTTCCCACGCAGAGATCATGTATGCATAAGATTTTATTTGTAATATAAAAATGTAAAAAAATGACTTGATCTATATATTTAATCTGCAAATATTGTTGTTTTCAGTTTGTTTTAATTATTGCTTCACGCCACAAATTTCTACATAGATTGTTCAAGAAGTAAGCCAGAGATATTGGTGCAACATATATCTTCTTCTGACTCATTTGATGCTTCCCTAATCTGAATTAAAATAATAAAATCATGGAAGTTAGAGATAAATTCAACATTAAACAAAGTGTTAAATGGACTTCGAAGTTAGATCTCAGTTGGACACTCTCAAAAGTTAGCTCAAAAGATGATTAAAAAATTAGCCCGACGCCCATTTTTCAAGCACATATTTACCTTGCACGTTCTCGAAACATTGGCAATGTGAAATACACAAACAACTTTAATATCCACACTCACACGCAACATGGCCTAGGTACATTTCTCACGGCTTGCCTGCCAAATCGATGTTAAATGGGCATGGAGATTCACATTTTTTAAACTTACTATTCGGAGTGAGATCCAAGTCTTTTTAACACGGTAGATTGAAAAATTTCTCTGACTTATCTAAACAATATGAAAGATACTCATAAACAATAATTATTGTACATATCATTTGGTCATCACCCAATTGACTTTGCACATAAAATATAGCAGTACTAATTATAAGTAATGTCATTATTTGACCAACTGATAAACGTTCAAGATTTGTAAGGTAGGTGACAGACTCATTGCTTTTGATTTTCCTCTTCTCTTTTGCTACCAAAGAGATTATGAAGACATTTTATTTTGTTATGCTATGTGTTATCAGCTTCTTTGTCTTGGTCTTTCCAAATGGCTTTTTCTGCCTTGCTGATGATACTAATAGAGAAACAGGTTCCCTATGTGATAAAGCTGATAACAATCCTGTCAATGAAGATACATTTCAAACCAATTTGAAAACCTTATTGGATTCTCTTGCTTCAAACGTCGTTGATAGCCATGGATTTTACCAAACCATTGTAGGAAAAAAGCCGAACAGGCTTTATGGTACAATATTATGTAGAGGAGACATATCTGCCAACAATTGTTCTAATTGTGTCCTTAACTCTACCAGAGTACCCTCAAATGATTGTTCTAAGAGTAGAGATGTTACTATTTGGTTTAGATGGTGTTTCCTACGCTATTCAAACGAGAGCTTCTTTGAAGACATGCAAGGAACAGCAACGGCAATCACAAATGAAACTGATATTGACGACCCTTCATTGGTTTCACAAGGGTTATCCTTCATGAGTGGAGTAGCAGCTGCAGCTTCAGAGAAATCATTCATGTTCCACACAGAAGTACGGAACTTCAATCAAAGTGAGAAGAGGTATGGTATGGCTCAGTGCACAAGAGATATCAGTAGAAAGGACTGCAGAAGGTGTTTGGATGACCAACTGGTCAATTTTGAAACTTTTATAGGAAATAAAAGGAGATGGGAAGTTCATGGATTAAATTGTTTCATGTGGTATGATGACTATCAATTTTATTCTAATGTCTCCACTCTTCTAAGTGGTGAGTCCTTTGACTTTTGTTTAGTTCTTTTTCAATATAAGCTATTTCTCAATTATAATTGTCTATCCTACCAATTTGAGACTCACTAGGACACAATGTTGTCTATCGTCAACTGAAATATGTACTCCTCTCGACTTAATTATAAGCAAATAGTAAATGTATCTGTTCCACACGTTTGGACCAAATACATGTACGTTTTGCATATATTTAAGTTCGGAGTATTATGTGTTTGACTTAGAAGAAAGTCTTCATAGTATAGGTATATTTATAGAAAAGTTAAACGCGGAGGTTTAAAAGTTAAGATGTTAACTTATATGACAAGCTATTGTTCAAAAGACTTGAATATTATTGGAAAAACTTTATAACTTTTCTAATTGTAGATGCTTGTTGAAAATTAGTTTTGAGATTTATTAATCATATGGCTAGACTTAGTTTCCTTATGATATCTTATGAGGAAGACAATCCAATATAAGCTTTTTCTTTGTGGTACAGCTGCTTGGAGGACTTCTTTATGCAGAAGCTTAGTAAGTAGCATAACTGTTGCGGTCTCAGCAGCCTTGTTGATAGTTTTCTAATTCTAGCTTTTACTTTATAATTTCTGATAGAATGCCATGGATATGTTTAATTTGATTATTTTGTTTTCACTTTGTCAATGGGATTTGGTTTTTTGACAGATGTTTGGAGATGTACATGTGCTCTCGTAAATTTTCATGGTCTATTTTATTTTATAATATAATTTATTATTACTTTGTAATTTCTTGATTTGGTAGAGCTTTGTAATTAATATTGGGATATTACATGTATCTTTATAAACAACTTATACATAAACACTTACATGGTAAACAAGTTTATCCAAATCGAATTATAGCTATTGTAGTTAGTGATTTCCGACTTTGCATGAGTGGGTCACTTTTCTTACATTTATTTCCATAAAATTAACAATATAAAGAATTGTGTGTGTTAGGGAAGACATCTCAATGCGACCTAGTTGGGTTAAAAATAAGAAATGTTTACTTACATAAAAAAGATTCACATTGTTTGAGAATGAAGGTCAAGTAACATACTCCTCAATCCAACAAAGCAATTTTTAACAAATGACGAAACCTTGAGGGCTTGTTTTTTTTAAAACAAATGGAGTGCAGATGAATCTGCAATACCTTATGTAGATTGAAAATAACATAGTACAAAGATTGGGGTGACATAAAAGCCTTACCCAGTGGAAACAAAATACAACCATACCAGATGGTTAAAATGAAAAACAAACAACCCAAAAGGGTATAGTATAGTAACCACAAATCACAATTCGGAGTAAAAACCCACGCACCAATGTACAATCCAACGGGCCTATGTACGAGCTCGAAGGCAAATTGCAAAATAAGAAAGGTATGTGAAAGTTTATAACTTGAATCGAGATCTTCACGAAGGTGAGATTCCACCGCCAACACAGATACAAAACCCAATGCCTACAACCCAATGCGCTGCGACGCTAAGCATCCACACAACCATTTCCAGCCAAATCAACACTAAAACAACCCAGAGCCAATCGATATCCAGATCGACGGATGGTCAATCAACATGGCTGAGCACCACAAACACAACAATAGACCCTAACATGTTTTGAAAATAATGAAAGCAACCCAAAACCAATCAAAAGCCAGGTCAAGGGATGATCAATCAACAAATCTGAGTACCACGAGTACACAAACTAGCACCAATCGAAGCCCAAATCGATCAGTGCTAGCACCAAACTAGCATCATCCAAACCGTGAGGGCTTACACAAAAAGCTAAAATGGACAATGCCTCTTGAGAGATCCTTTTGCCAATGTTTATCTTAATGGTTACGTTTGTTATAATTCCAAAGTCAATTTTTCATATCTATTTTTCTATAATATTTCTGGCATTCTTTTTGGTCAAATATTTCTGCCCTGATCCTAAGTTGAATGCTTAATTTTTTTTTTTTATACAAAGCAAAAGATTTAATTTCATATAAAAATGATTTGATCTAAAATACCATCGTTATTTTAAGCTGTTTTGACTATTGATTCGTTCATTGATCATTTAGTACTTTACTAATGCAAAATTTAAGTTGTTTTCCACTCAACAAAATTCTACATAAATTGTTGAACAAGTAAGCCAGAATATTGTTGGAGCATTTTCTCCTGACTCATTTGAGGCTTTCCTAATCTTAATTATAATAACCAAGTCCTAGAAGTTAGAGATAAACTCAACATTAAACAAAGTGTTAAATGGACTTAAACAGTAGATCTTACTTTCAAAAGTTAAATAAAATGATGAGATGGCCAATTGGCCACATTTAAAGCACATATACACATCACACATTCTCAAAACGTTGGCGATGTCAAATACAATTACAACTTAAATATCTACTCTCCAACGCAACCTGGGCCTAGTCTATTTATTTCTCACGCCATGCGCAAAATCAATGTTATATGACCTTAGAGATCCTTATCATTTGAACTACCTTTTCAGAGTGAGATTGAAGTTCATTTAACATGATATATTGAAAAAATTTCTTACTTTTTTTTGGGAGGAAAATTTCTCTTATACTAAACAATCTGAAAGATAGTCATATATATAAATTATTGTACATACTGTATGGTCGTCACCCAAGAGTTGATTTTGCACACTTTCACATAAAATAAAATAGTGCTAATTAAAAAAAAAAGTAATTATTTGACTAACTGATAATAAAAGCTCAAAACTTGTAACGTAGGTGACACATTCATTGCTTTTGATCTTCATCTTCTGCTATACCAAAGAGACTATATGATATCATTTTATTTTGTTATGCTATGTGTTATCAGCTTCTTTGTTCTGGTCTTTCCAAATGGCTTTTTTGGCCTTGCAGATGATACTAATATAGCAATAGGTTCCTCATGTAGGGAAGCTGATAATACTACTGTCAATGAAGACATATTGCAAACTTTATTGAATTCTCTTGCTTCAAACGTGGTTGATCACCATGGATTTTACCAAACCATTGCAGGAGAAAACTCCAGCAGGATTTATGGTTCAATATTATGTAGAGGAGACATATCTGCTAACAATTGTTCTTTTTGTGCCCTAAACTCCACAAGAGTTGCTTCAAATGTTTTTCCTAAGTGTAGAGATGTTACAGTTTTGTTTAGATGGTGTTTCCTACGCTATTCAAACAAGAGCTTCTTCGGAGACATGCAGGGAATAACATATGCATTCAGAAATGACACTGTCGATATTGATGATCCTTCGGTGGTTTCACAAGGGTTACCTTTCATGAGTGGAGTAGCAGCTGCAGCATCAGAGAAATCATTAATGTTCCACACAGAAGTACTGAACTTTAATCACAGTGAGAAGAGATATGGAATGGCTCAGTGCACAAGAGATATCAGTAGAAAGGACTGCAAAAGGTGTCTGGATTCTCAACTGATTAATTACAGAACAATTAGAAATAATAGAAGATGGGAAATTTATGGATCCAATTGTTTCATGTGGTATGATGACTATCAGTTTTATTCTAATGTCTCCACTCTTCTAAGTAGTGAGTCCTTTGACTTTTGGTTAGTTCCTTTTCAATTTAAGCTATTTCTCAATTATAATTGTCCATCCTACCAATTTGAGACTCACTAGGACACAATGTTGTCTATCGTCAACTGAAATATGTACTCCTCTCAACTTAATTATAATCAAATAGTAAATGTATATGATCCACACGTTTGGACCAAATACATGTACGTTTTGCTTATACTTAGGTTTGGAGTATTATGTGTTTGACTTCGAAGAAAGTTTTTATAGCATTATAGGTATTTATAGAAAAGTAAAACGCAGAAGTTTAAAAGTTTAGATGTTAACTTATATGACAAGCTATTGTTTAAAAGACTTGAAACTATTGGAAAATCATTTTAACTTTTTCATAATCTTTAGATGCTTGTTAAAAATTAGCTTTGAGAGTTATTAATCATATGGCTAGACTTAGTTTCCTTGTGATATCTTATAAGGAAGACAATCTAATATAAGCCTTTCTTTGTGGTACAGCTTCTTGGAGGACTTCTTGCAGAAGCTTAATAAGTGGCATCGTTGTTGCGGTCTCTGCAGCCTTGTTGATAGTTTTCTAATTCTAGCTTTTACTTTATAATTTCTGATAGAATGCCGTGAATATGTTTAATTTGATTATTTATTTGTTTACTTTGTCAATGGGATTTGGTTTTTTGACAGATGTTTGGAGATGTACATGTGCTCTTGTAAATTTTCATGGTCTATTTTATAATATAATTTATTATTACTTTGTAATTTCTTGATTTGGCAGAGCTTTGAAATTAATATTGCGATATTACATGTATCTTTATGTTACCTGTATATTTATGAAACAACTGATACATAAACACTTACATGATAAACAAGTTTATTCAAATCGAATTAGCTATTGTAGTTATAGTGATTGCCAACTTTACATGATCCCTTTTCTTACATTATTTCCATAAAATTAACAAAATAAAGAATTTTGTATTAGGGAAGACATCTCAATGCGACCTAGTTGGGTTAAAAATAAAAAATGTTTTTGTACATCAAAAAATATTTCATATTGTTTGAGAATGAATGTCAATGATAGTTTATAAACAACAACAATACTCCTCAATCTAACGAGACACTTTTTTAACAAATGACAAAACCTTGAGGGCTTATTTTTTATTTATTTAAAACAAATGAAGTTCAGATGAATCCGCGACAATAAATTGAAAAGAACATAGTGCAAAGACTGGCGGTGACATAAAAGCCTTACCCAATATAAACAAAATACAACCAGACCATATGCTTAAAATGAAAAACAAACAACTTAACAAACAACCCTAAAGGGTATAGTATAGTAACCACAAATCACAATTCGGAGTAAAAATCCACGCACCAATGTACAATCCAGCGAGCCTTCGTACGAGCTCGAAACCAAATTGCAAAATAAGAAAGGTATGTATGTGAAAGTTTAGAACCTGAATCGAGATCTTCATGAAGGTGAGAGATTCCACCGCTAACACAGATACAAAACCCAACGCCTACAACCCAATGCGCTGCGACGCTAAGCATCCACACAATCATTTCAAGCCAAATCAACACTAAGGCAACCCATTGCCAATCGATATCAAAATCGACGGATGGTCAATCAACAGTGCTGAGCGCCACAAACACAATAACAGACCCTAACGTGTTTCGAAAATAACGAAAGCAACCCAGAACCAATCAAAAGCAAGATCAAGGGATGATCAATCAATAAACATGAGCACACAACCAAACTAGCACCAAACGAAGCCCAAATCAATTGGTGCTAGCACCAAACTAGCATCAACCAAACCGTGAGGGCTTACACAAAAACCTAAAATGGACAATGCCTCTTGATAGATCCTTTTGCCAATGTTTATCTTAATGGTTACGTTTGTTACAATTCCAAGTCAATTTTTTGTATCTATTTTTCTATAATATTTCTGCCAATTTTTTTTGGTCAAATATTTCTTTCTTAAGTTGAATGATTAATTTTTTTTTTTGAGTACAAAGCAAAAGATTTTTTATTTCATATTAAAATGATTTGATCTAAAATACCATCGTTATTTCATATTAAAATGATTCGTTCATCGATCATTTAGTACTTTATTAATGCAAAATTTAAGAAGTTGTCCACTCAACAATATTCTACATAGATTGTTCAACAAGTAAGCCAGAATATTGTTGGAGCATTTTCTCCTGACTCTTTTGAGGCTTCCCTAATCTTAATTATAATGACCAAGTCTTAGAAGTTAGAGATAAACTCAACATTAAACAAAAAACATTAGATCTCACTTTCAAAAGTTAAATAAAATGATGAGATGGGCAAATTTAAAGCACATATACACATCACACATTCTCAAAACGTTGGCGACGTCAAATACAATTACAACTTAAATATTTACTCTCCAACACAACCTTGGCCTAGTCTATTTCTCACGACATGCGCAAAATCAATGTTAAATGGCCGTAGAGATCCTTATCATTTGAACTAACTTTTCGGAGTGAGATTCAATTTCATTTAACACGAAAGATTGAAAAATTTCTTACTTTTTTTGAGGAAATTTTCTCTTACTTATACTAAACAATCTGAAAGATAGTCATATGTATAAATTGTTATACATATTGTATGGTCGTCACCCAAGAGTTGATTTTGCACACTTGCACATAAAATAAAGGGTTTTGCTAGAAGACACCTTTTATGAAGGTGTCTTTTAGCAAGTTATTCTATGAACATTTGTTAAAAGACACCAACTAATTTTTATGAAGGTGTCTTTTAGCAAAGTTATAACTAAAAAGTGGAAATTACACCTTGAGGTGTGGATTGCTAAAAGACACTTTCATGGGTGACTTCTAGCAAAACCCTAAAATAAAATAGTGCTAATTAAAAAAAAGAAGTCATTATTTGACCAAGTGATAATAAAAGTTCAAAATTTGTAACGTAGGTGACACATTCATTGCTTTTTATCTTCATCTTCTCTTCTGCTATACCAAAGAGACTATGAAGACATTTTATTTTGTTATGCTATGTGTTATCAGCTTCTTTGTTCTGGTCTTTCCAAATGGCTTTTTTGGCCTTGCAGATGATACTAATAGAGAAATAGGTTCCACATGTAAGAATGAAGAAAATACTACCGTCAATGAAAACATATTGCAAACCTTATTGAATTCTCTTGCTTCAAACGTGGTTGATCACCATGGATTTTACCAAACCAATGCAGGAGAAAACTCCAGCAGGATTTATGGTTCAATATTATGTAGAGGAGACATATCTGCTAACAATTGTTCTGATTGTGTCCTAAACTCCACAAGAGTTGCTTCAAATGTTTTTCCTAAGTGTAGAGATGTTATAGTTTTGTTTAGATGGTGTTTCCTACGCTATTCAAACGAGAGCTTCTTTGGAGACATGCAGGAAAGAACATTTACATATGACTTTGATGATATTGATGATCCTTCTGTGGTTTCACAAGGGTTACCTTTCATGAGTGGAGTAGCAGCTACAGCTTCAGAGAAATCATTAATGTTCCACACAGAAGTACTAAACTTCAATCAAAGTGAGAAGAGGTATGGAATGGCTCAGTGCACAAGAGATATCAGTAGAAAGGACTGCAAAAGGTGTCTGGATTCTCAGCTGATTGACATCAGAACAATTAGAAATAATAGAAGATGGGAAATTTATGGATCCAATTGTTTCATGTGGTATGATGACTATCAGTTTTATGCTAATGTATCCTTTCTTCCAAGTGGTGAGTCCTTTGACTTTTGGTTAGTTCTTTTTAAATATAAGCTATTCCTCTATTATAATTGTTTATCCTACCAATTTAAGATTCACAAGGACACATGTTGTCTATCCTCAACTGAAATATGCACTACTCTCAACTTAAATATAAGCAAAAAATACATTTATCTGGATCACATATAGACAGGTTAATTACTTGCGGAACAAGATACTTGTACGTTTTGCTTTTATTTAAGTAGAGAGGAGTATCTATTTAACTTATAAGAATATCTTTATTGGATAATGTGTATTTATATAGGAGTTAAATGCAGAAGCTTAAAGTTAAGATGTTAACTTACATGAGAAGCTATTATTAAAAGACTTGAAATTACTGGAAATCATTTTAACTTTTTTTCCTTGTGATGTCTAATAAGGAAGTCAAGCTAATATAAGTTTTGCTCTGTGGTACAGCTGCATGGAGGCCTTCTTCTTGGAGAAGCTTAGGAGCGGTTGCGGTCTCGGCAGCCTTGTTGATAGTTTTCTAATTCTAGTTTCAATTATTTATTTATTTTTACTTTGTCAATGAGATTTGGTTTTAGGAATGGAGATGTATATTTGCAACTGCAAATTGTCATTGTCTATTTTATAACTTATTACTTTGTAATTTCTTGATTTGGTGGCTTTGTAATTAACATGGGAATGTTACATGTATCTTTGAAGTAAAAATGGAGAAAATTCCTCTGTAGCATAAAGAGTAAAATTTGCAGCTGTTTTCAAATTATCATATAAGTAAATAGAATGTTACACATGACTGAAGAAAGAGTAAAAATATGGAAATGCATTACATAAAAAAATTTGAGATAATTGAAAAAAATGTAAGATTCTTTTGTTAATATGTTTGTTAATTCTTTACTGACGTGAAAGGCCATTGGTTCCTGTTTATACGTGTTAGAGGCTTGAAACACAATGTTTCTCAAAATATTTTAAAGGCCAGATATATCCAAAGGTCTTTTAAGTTTTTCGTTTTTACCAAGCTAAAAGTTTGGCAAGTTTTAATTAGTTTCTGAAACGTTGCCACGTTATTAAAGCATGATGATGCGACCACTAACTTGCGAAATAGACCCAAAACTCAGCGTTTCGCCCTACCAGCGTGTATAACTTTGTCTTTCTCTTCGAATCACTCATTTTTCACCTAAATTGAAAACCCTAAACTCCATTGTTCCCCAAATTAAAATCTCAGAACTTCAATTCCAGTTTTCCATGGCCTCATTTCCCCTAATAATGTATGAATTACAACGTAACCAACAAGATAAACATTATTAACCTTAGTGATTGTCAACTTTACATATGAGTGGTAACTTTTCTTACGTTATTTCCATAAATTTAATAATATAAAGAATTATGTATTAGGTAAGACATGTCATTGCGACCAAATTGGGTTAAAAATAAAAATGTGTCCGTAAACCAAAAGGTTATCAGTATTGCTTGAGATTTAAGGTCAATGACAGTTTATAAACAACAATTATACTCTTCAAATTCAACAAGATGTCTTTTAACAAATGACAAAAACGAGAGGGTTTACACACAAACCCATAGTGAACAATACCTCCCGACTCCTTTTGCCATATCTTAATGGTTACGCGCGTTTGTTAAAATTCCAAGTCATTTTTTTTTTGTTTTTATAATATTTCTTCCATTTCTTTTTTGGTCAAATATTTCTGCCTTTCTTAAGTTGAATGACTAGCTTCTTTTCCCACACAAAATATATCATGTAAGCAAAACATTTTATTTCAAATATAATAGCATTGTTATTTTTCAGTTTTTTGACTATTGATTCGTTCATCGATCATTTGGCGCTTTATTAATGCTAAATTTAAGAAGTTATCCACTCCACATAATTTTACATAGATTATTCAAGAAGTAAGCCAGAACTTTGGTCATTTGAGCCTTCCCTAATTTTAGTTATAATAATAATCAATTCCTAGAAGTTAGAGATAAACTCAACATTCAACAAAATCTTAAATAGGTTAAGAGGTTTCATCCCACTTTCAAAAGTTAACTCAAAGGACAAGGATGTCCATTTTACAAGCACATTCAGCAAAATGTTAAATGGACATTGCCATTTATTTTAGGAAATGGAGAAGATTTCAACTCATATACACATTGCACATTCTCTAAAGGTTGGCAATGTGAAATGGTCTTGAAGAACCTTATCATTTGAACTAGCTTTTTGAAGTGAGATCCAAATTTATTTAACACGATAAATTGGAAAATTTCTCTTATTTATACTAAATAATCTGAGAGATAGTCATATATATAAATTATTATGCATATTGTATGGTTGTCACCAAAGAGTTGACTTTTCACATAAAATATAATAGTGCTAATTAAAAAGAAATGTCATTATTTGACCAACTGATAAATATTCGAAATTTGCAACGTAGGTGACACACTCATTGCTTTTGATCTTCCTCTTCTTTTCTGCTATACCAAAAAGACTATGAAGACATTTTATTTAGTTGTACTATGTGTTATCAGCTTCTTTGTTCTGCCCTTTGGTTTTGCTGATGACACTAATAGAGAAATAGGTTCGATATGTAATAAAGCTGATAATACAGTCAATGAACACATATTCCAAACCTTATTGGATTCTCTTGCTTCAAACGTGGTTGATCACCATGGATTTTACCAAACCATTGCAGGAGAAAACTCCAGCAGGGTTTATGGTTCAATACTATGCAGAGGAGACATATCTTCTAACAATTGTTCTGTTTGTGCTCTGAACTCTACAAGAGTGGCTTCAAATGATTGTCCTACGAATAGAGATGTTACAGTTTGGTTTAGTTGGTGTTTCCTACGCTATTCGGACGAGAATTTCTTCGGAGACATGCATGGAATAACAAATGCATTCACAAATGTCACTGATATTGACGACCCTTCGTTGGTTTCACAAGGGTTACCTTTCATGAGTGGAGTAGCAGCTACAGCTTCAGAGAAATCATTAATGTTCCACACAGAAGTACTGAACTTCAATCAAAGTGAGAAGAGGTATGGAATGGCTCAGTGCACAAGAGATATCAGTAGACAGGACTGCAGAAGGTGCCTGGATGATCAACTGTTTAATTTCAGAGCTACAATTGGAAATAAAAGAAGATGGAAAATTTATGGACCCAATTGTTTCATGTGGTATAATGACTATCAATTTTATGCTAATGTATCCACTCTTCAAAGTGGTGAGTCCTTTGACTTTTGATTAGTTCTTTTCAAAATATGCTATTTATCAATTATAATCGCCTATCCTACCGATTTGATATTCATTACGACACAATATTGTCTATCCTCAACTAAAATATGTACTCCTCTCTACTTGAATATAAACCAAAAATACATGTATCTTGTCCACATTTAGACAAGTTACATGGTGAACCAGATACAAGGACTTTTTGCATTTATTTAAGTCGAGAGGAGTATGTATAGAGAACTTAAAGACGGAGGTTTAAGAGATAAAATGTTAACTTGTATGACAAGCTATTGTTTGAAATATTATTGAATGATCATTTTTTTTCCGTCTATCTATAGATTCTTGTTGAAGGGTAGCTAAGATATAGTAATATTGCTAGACTTAGTTTCGTTGTGATATATGTAATAAGGAAGACAGTCTAATATAAGATTTGCTTTGTGTACAGTTGCTTGGAAGCCTTCTTCTTGCAGAAGCTTGGTGACAGTTGCGCTCTCGGTAGCCTTGTTGATAGTTATCTAATAATTATTACTTCTATTTATGGTTTCTGATAGGATGCCTTGAACAATAAGTTAATATTTTTTTTTTTTACTGTCAATGGGATTTGGTTTTTGACAGAAGTTTCAGGAATGGAGATGTATTTGTGTACATGTAAATTTTCATTTTTCATGGTCTATATTATAATTTATTACTTTGTAATTTCTTGATTTGGTAGCCTTGTTTGTAATTAATAGTGTGCCGTTTAACTTGGTATTAAAGTTCAACTTTTGTAATCCAGAAGTCCTAGCTCAACTGGCAAAAATGCCGAAATTTTTAGGCCGGATGCCATGACCGGAATTCGAACCCCGATACCTCCACTTATGTGTGTGAGTTTATAATGGCTTTGCCATTTCGTCTATCTACCAAAGAAAAAAAAAGTTCAACTTTTGTAGAATATACACTCATTGGTTCTAATCTTCCACAAGCTCTACCTAAGAGACTAAGAACTATGCAGACATTATATTTTGTTATGCTATGTGTTATCAACTTCTTTGTTTTGGTCTTTTCAAATGGCTTGTTTTGATACTAAGGAACACATTTATTCCTACTGCGGATTAGTTGATCATGAAAACAAAATCCAGAACAATATAAGAATATTATTGGATTCTCTTGCTTCAAACGTTGTGGATCACCGCGGGTTTTACCAAACCGATGTAGGAGACAAGGCCGACAAGCTTTATGGTACAATATTATGTAGAGGGGGCATATCTGATATGCTAAAAATTGTTTTGATTGTGCTCTTAATTCTACAGAGTTGCCTCAAGTGATTGTTCTATGAAGTACTATGTTTCAATCTGGTTCAAATGGTGTTTCCTACACTATTTAAATGATAGCTTCTTTGGTACATTAGCTAGAGTCAATCACAAATGACAAAACTGGTGACAATGAAGTGCTACTCTTCATGAGTGGAGTAGCAGCAGCAGCTTCAGTGAATTCATTCATGTTCCACACAGAAGTACTGAACATGAATCAAAGTTAGAAGAGGTATGGCATGGTTCAATGCACTAAGAAAACCTCATTTTATGTGAACTCTGATTCCAATAAGTCATACATAGCATATGACGGTCTATCTTTGACCAAAAAATTCAAAAAGTCCAATATGTTTGGTCAAAATTTTGACCAAATAAATTTGACTTTTTATATAATTTTGCTTATTTTATAGTATGGGTTTGTCTAACATGTGCAACATTGCATATGTTAAAATTACTAAAAATAGTAAATTTTTATTGAAAATAAATAATTATTTATTAAAAAGTTATGTATTTAATACAAAATATATAAGTTCCAATGCAAAGTTACTATTTAAAACTTTTTAACATGTGTAAATTTGAACATGATAGAAAAACCCTTATAGTATTAAGGAAAGAGTACTATATTGCTGACACTCATGAACATTGATATATTATTTTATCCAATATATCTTGAAAGAGAGTTAGAGAGAGAAAATTCATTTATAATTTATAAAAGGTTTGTGCTAACAACTTGTTAAGAAGACAAAAGTAGAAATAATTGACGAGTTTAATAAAATAAAAGTCAATTTTAAAGTTTTACGGTGAATGCACAATTTCTAAGATAAGTCTTTCTCATTAAACTTCTGATTACGTGTCCTCATTAGTTTGCAAATTATATATAAGATGAACTCAAATGAACATTATTTTGAAATTTTAAAACATTAAAAACTATATGATTATCATGAACTCATTTCATACATTTTCCCTGATATTATGAATTCTTGATCTGAATCACTTAGTACGGTGATTGACCAGCAATGTTACCAGGGGGATCATAATTGCAAGTAACAAATGTGCCTCCATTATCACATTTCATTTGCCACATCCAAGACGTAGTGATTTTTCCCATATCACCTGGGTATAATGAAGACATTCACCACCAACACATGAGTTATCATAGTGATCATAGTGTGGCTCCTCCTCCACCCAAAGCTTCACTGCTTCCGTGCCACTCATGTAGCCGGTACTCACCGCAATATTCTCCCCATAACGGCCACCATTATTGGAGGGGATCGGTTTACAATCCTTGCGTTGATTAGCATAGTTCTGTGCAAATGCAGCAACTTTGTTGTCCCAAACAATGTTTGGAATTTTAATAGTAATGGCTGATCTTGCTTGGTTGTGGGCGTTCACGTAGTCTGCTGGTAAGTCTTGGTCAAGAGCAACGTGACTATCCATAATGAGTAGTAAACCCAACAAGCACAATATTAGAGAAAATGAACCCATTTGGCTTATTTCTATAAATTTCAGAATGCTAAATGGTTCTTGTAGTTATTTGATGAAAATTGTTGAGGCTCTAGTGTTGTATTTATACAGATTTTAACATTAAATTTTGTGAGAGAGATCCTCTTCCAATTTTTTTTTTTTGGTAAGAGAGATTATTTTTCATTTTAAAAAAGAAATTCTATGATTAGAAAAACTTGGCTCTAAGTATCTTTGGTTCCACTTTTGAATGATATAGAATTGATTCAAGATCTTTGACCAAAAAAAAAAAATTTCTAGATTGTAGAGTTGACTAGAATAAAGTTGCCTTTAGCACTATAATAATTTTTTCATAATTTAAAGATACGTAGAACTAATTTGGAGTTTTTACATCTAGAGGTTTTTCTTTTTTGGTAGGAGTATAAACGTTATTTTTTGCAAGCCAAGAAATTAATTTATAGTAGATAACTTATAAGTTCGTCTGATAAAAAAACTCAGTTTGATAACAGTCTTTTCACAACAAGCTTATCGCTTATTTTACGAGCTTTTAGCTTATTTTCCAGACGCTATTTCAGAAGACTGTGTTTGGTAACATAAATAAGCTATCTTATAAGCTTGTTATGATTTTTTTTCATAAAAATGACAAGTTTGAATATATATTCTTCAGTGCAATGGTAACTCTTAAATTGCTTTATATCCGTTGCTCTTTATATTTTAATAATAATACATAAAAAATACATTAAATTAATAATATTAAATCATTAAATTATAAACACTTAAATATAAATTAATATAAATTTAACTATAAACTAAGAATGTCCTTTTATGTCTTTTCAAAAACAAAATGTTTCTGAAAATATTTTAAAAGCCAAATACATCCAAAGGTTTTTAAGTTTTTTCGTTTTTCCCAAGCTTGGCAAGTTTCAATTAGTTTCTGAAACGTTGCAACATTGTCCTTTCTGTCGGTCGTCTTTGATTAAGCATGATGATGTAACCATTAATTTGCTAAGCGTTTTGCCTTGCCAGCGTGTATAACATTATCTTTCTCTTTGAATCATTCATTTTCCCCCTAAATTGAAAACCCTAAGCTCCATTGTTCCCCAATTTAAAATCTCAGAACTTCAATTCCAGTTTTCCATGGCCTTTTTCTAGATTACCCTTTCTAAATTTGTGGGTAAGTTACCCCCGCTAATGTGGACGAATCAAAATGAACAATTTTGAACTACATTAATTACATTTTCCGTATATAATTACATTTTACATATTTTGAATATATTTTTGTTATTTACATGCCCACCCTATATTCAATTAATGTGTCTTTATGTTTTAAATAAAAAAATCTAATGAAATCTTTTGTTACCTCATTTCAATTGTTTAGGCATATTTTATTCTTTTTTTCTCTACTGTTTTTTTTTTGTTTCATCTCTTTTTTTTCTCACAAAATTCATTATTTTTCTACCCTAGAAAGATCTAAAAAAAAATAGTATAAACTTTATTTTCTTTTACAACAGTTGGACTATACATTGCCTTTTTGTTCAAAAAAAGATTATACATTCCCTTATACCAAAAATAATTGCCCATCTTACCGATTTGATATTCACTACGACACAATATTGTCTATCCTCAACTGAAATATGTACTCCTCTGGATTCGAATACAAGCCAAAATTACACGTATCTTGTCCACAGTTAGACAAGTTACATGGTGAACCAGATACATGTACTTTTTGCGTTTATTTAAATCGAGAGGAGTATGTATAACTTATAAGAAAGTCATTATTGGAGAATAAGTATTTATAGAGAAGTTAAACACGGAGGTTTAAGAGATAAAATGTTAACTTATACGACAAGCTATTGTTTAAAGACTTGAAATATTATTGGATGATAATTTTTTCTATCTATAGTTTCCTTGTGATATATGTAGTAAGGAAGACAGTCTAATATAAGATTTGCTTTGTGGCACAGTTGCTTGGAAGCCTTCTTCTTGCAGAAGCTTAGTAGCAGTTGCGGTCTCGGTAGCCTTGCTGATAGTTATCTAATAATTATAACTTCTATTTTATGGTTTCTGATAGAATGCCATGAACAATAAGTTAATATATATAGTTTTTACTTTGTCAATGGGATTTGATTTTTGACAGTAGTTTCAGAAATGGAGATGTATTTGTGCACTTGTAAATTTTCATTTTTCATGGTCTTGTAATTTCTTGATTCGGTAGCTTTGTAATTAATATTGGGATCTTACATGCATCTTTGTGGTAAATATGGAGGAAATTCCGATCCGTAGCAGAAAGAGTAAAATTTGCAGCTGTTTTTCAATTATCATAAGTAAATAGAAGTTGGCTATTAGGCACATAAGTGGAGAAAGAGTAAAAATATGGAAATGAATTGTCTAGAAAAATGTCTGTGGGCAAGTATTGTTATATATTTTGCTATGCTGTGTGTTATCAACTTCTTTGTTTTGGTCTTTTCAAATGGCTTGTTTTGATACTAAGGAACACATTTGTTCCTACTGTGGATTAGTTGATTATGAAGACAATCCAGAACAATGTGAGAAGATTATTGGATTCGATTGCTTCAAACGTTGTGGATCACCGCGGGTTTTACCAAACCGATGTAGGAGTCAAGGCCGACAAGCTTTATGGTACAATATTTTGTAGAGGGGCGTATCTGCTAAAAATTGTTTTGATTGTGCTCTTAATTCTACCAGAGTTGCCTCAAGTGATTGTTCTATGAAATACTTCTTGAGTTAGCTTTAAAGCCTATATAGGAGTTTATTTCAACGGTAAAACTGTTATTTAAAAGACTCAAATTCACTGCAAGATCATTTTTACTTTTCTCTAACCATAAATTCTTTGTTGAAAATTTTACTCAAGCTAGCTCTGAGATATTGTAAAACTAATATTGCGAATCTATGCAACGAGGAAAAGTTTGTTAAAAAATAATCTACTTCAGTTGTTTATTTTGTTCAGTTATTGAGCAACAACGACGTTTATTTAACATTAAATCACGTTACCACAATCAACACTTTGAAACTTTCCAATGATATCACAAAGAATCAATTTCAACCTATTTACGACTATTTTAAAAAATAACATTGGAAAGTGAAATAAGTTTAAAATCACCTAAAATTTTAGGCTTTTTCTTCTTTGGAATGAGACAAATTTACTTATAATTAAAGTAGCTTGAATTTCCACTACCATTGAGAACAGCGGCGGAGCCAAGATTTTTATGTTTGAGTAAAATTTTGACTGTAAATTCACACGTGACATAACATATAAATAGTCATAAATTGAAATAAAATAGACTCGTCATTTTATCGATAAAACTACAATTTAAAACAAGAGAGATGAAACATAACCTACAAATAGTGTGCTAAATAAAATTAGAAGGTAAATGCCCTTTCTGAGACCTCTTTGTGGTGAATGTTCGATTAATATCAACATCATCAAATGACTTGAATATCTCCTGCTTTGTGTAACATATCATCAAGTAATTGGACTACACATCGTTGATCTTGTTGGTAACAATTATTTCTCACGGGCTTATAAGATTATTTTACTAGTGGACTTCCAACTTTTGTTGATATTGGTAATAACTTTGGTGCACCCACTATTGTTGAAGATCCACAATTTAGAAGTTAAAATCTAATTTATTATGCCCTGTTGTAAAAGTGATTGTAAGTCTTTTAGGTATGAAGAGAGTGTAAGTTGTAACTTGATATTATGTCATTTTATCTAACAAGCTATTATGAATAGTGATTCAAATTTTGTTACCATATATTAAATGAGCAATGGAGTATAGATAGATTTTGATTTCTATGAGTATTGAGTATTTTTGCGAGTATTGAGTATTGCTTTGGGTGAATGGTATAATAGTTCATAGTTAGGGAGAATTATTCTAGTTAAGTCACTTCAATAATTTATTCTAAAAATTGATTATAGTAATCAATTTCAAATTCCAATGATATTGATTACAATATTTTATTATATTGATTAAACTAATTTTAGTGGTAATTTTATGAATGATTCTTTTTTAGAATTTATAGCAGAATAGAAAATATAATAAATAAAATAAAACAATGCTAAGTTTTAGTGACAGCCGAAACCGTAGGTAGAAGTCCATAATGTTTTTAAAATGGTCTCTTTAGAATTACCTACGTTTTGTCTGTAGGTAAAGGTGGAAAACATGCAATGACAACTATTTAGCAATGATAGACAGATTTAGCTACGGAAATTTGCCCTATAGTGACGGATTTTGGCTGTCACTATAAGTCAAATTTCTTGTAGTGATATAAAGAAAGTATATGGATTGAGCCCATGCGTGTGCCCGAGCTAGTTGGGTGGTAAATCCGCCCCTGATTGAGAATCTTCAAAGCAAAAAAGTCATATCCTTATAATTGTTGATAAAATAAAGATGGCATTACGTCTCGACCTTGGATATCACGAAGATTTAAATTCTTACAGCAAAGTAAACCTCATTTTTTGTGAACTTTGCTTCCAATAAGTCACGCATAGAATCTGAGAGTGTATCTTTGACAAAAAAAATCCATAAAGTCAAATGTAATTGGTTAAAATTTTGAATAAATATATTTAACCTTTTTATATCATTTTGCTTATATTATGTTAAGGAAAAAGTATAATGCTAAATTCATGAACATCGGTGCATTATTTTATCCAATTTATTTTGAGAGTCTGAGAGAGAGAAAATTCATTTATAATTTATAAAATGGTTATACTAACAAGTTTCAAGGACATAACAAATGTTTCAAGGGCATTTGTTAAAAAGATAGAAGTAAAAATAATTGATGAGTTTAATGAAACAAAAATCAATTTTAAAGTTTCAATGTAATGAATGTACAAAAATAAAGTTTTCTCATCAGACTTTTTATTAAATGTCATAAGCATTTCCCTTTATAAAATGGACACATCTACGGTGAAGTCAGCAAACTGACTTTTTTTGAAAAAGTTATTTTGTTTAACTAATAGTATAGTTTTAATGCTATGTCACAAGGAGAGTTTGCCTTCTTCATACTTTTCTAGTGTTCTTCATTCCATGGTGTTCTTAAGAAAGTTGAAAAATTGGTTGTTGCTGCTGCTGCCAACTAGTACATGACTCATCTGTTATGAAACCTGTTTCTGGTTTAGCCTCAGTTTACGTATATGAAATTGAAACAGAAGACCAAGTGAAACATAATGATTTAGCTGCATATTTTACATCCCAAGACAGGGAACAGAACTAGTGTCGCTTTCATCAAACGGAACTAGGGCAGAAACAAATTGCAGGAATATACCATATTTCTAAAAATTAAGTGAACTGTGTGTCCTAGCAGTTAAGCTAGTATGAATAAAAAATACTACTATAAGCAACAACATTCTTAATTAAGTGAACAAGATCTGCCTTATTTTCTGCTATAGCATTGATCCCATGTTGTCTGTCATAACCTCCCGCACCCATGAAAGTGTCGTTGAAAGCCTTTCTCAATGGCCATAGGGTTAACTTCACCAGAAAAGTCATGCAACTTCACCATAAAATTTTCCTTATAAAATACCATGACTTATAAGCCTAATCAACGGTACTAGTTTGCAAATTATATATAAGATGAACTCAAATGAACATTATTTTGAAATTTTAAAACAATAAAAACTATATAATTATCAGGAACTCAATTCATACATTTTCGCTGATATTATTAATTCTTGATATGAATCACTTAGTATGGTAATTGGCCAGGAATGTTACCAGGAGGATAATAATTGCAAGTAACAAATGTGCCACCATTATCACATTTCACTTTGCCACATCCAAGACGCAGTGATTTTTTCCAAACCACCTGAGTATAATAGTGGCATTCATGACCATCAATACATGAGTTAGCATAGTGATTAAAGTATGGTTCTTCATCCACCCACAACTTCACTGCTTCCGTGCCACTCTTGTAGCCGGTGCTCACCGCAATATTCTCCCCATAACGGCCACCATTATTGGAGGGGATCGATTTACAATCCTTGCGTTGATTAGCATAGTTCTGTGCAAACGCAGCAATATCGTTGTCCCAAACAATGTTTGGAATTTTAACGGAGGTAATGGCTGATCTTGCTTTGTTGTGAGCCTTCACGTAGTCTGCTGGTGAGTCTTGGGCATGTGCAACGTGACTACTCATAATGAGTGTTAAACCTAACAAGCATAATAGAGAGAATGAACACATTTTGGTTCTTAGTAGTAATTACTTTCAGAATGCTAAATGGTTTTGTTGTTGTTTGATGAAAATTGGTGGGGCTATAGTGATGTATTTATACAAATTCTTAAACATGAAAATGTAGTAATTGAGTAGGTTATTATTATTTTCAAAAAGGAAATTGTGTCTATGATCAGGAAAACTTCTTTTTCATCAATTTTTACTTAATTCCCATGGTGGATTAGAGTAAGTATCTTTGGTTTTAATTTTTGGATGATATACGATTGATTCTAGATCTTTGACCAAAAGATATATTCTAGATTTGTAGAATTGATTTAAAATATCTTTGATTTGAAGATATATTCTACCAAATTGATTCTAACTTGAACACTGATTCTAAGATATCATTTATTCTAAAGAGGGTGTATTAAATTGAGATTTCGAAGGATTTTAAAAGACTTTTTGGTTATAGAAAAATCTTGAGGTATTCAATCAAGATTTTAAAAGATTGGAAATAATTGGTCGTATTTAATTAGGATTTTCATGATTTTTTTAAAGAGACCAACAAAATCCATTTTTCACAACTTAAAAATTGTGTTTTGGTATTCAAACAATGTAAAGATTTCAATGGATTACTCAATAGAAAGGATTTTGTGAGACTTTTTAGTTGAAGATTTTAAAACTAACAATCTCATACAAAGATATGGGATTTCTTGAAACTCTTTTTACTTCCATTATATGTTTTTTCTTTGAGTATCATTATGTCATGTATGATTTTTTTCCCTAGATTTATTTTGTGATTCTCGTCGTTTTTATTTTCTTAATTGACGAAGTGGTTGTCATAGTTGACAATATTACTTCATTTTTTTAACTTGAGATCACGTTACCAAATGTTTATTGTTTTTTTTTTGTTGTCCTGTTCTTATATTTTTATTCTATTATTATCAATACATTTTTTTAAGGAATGAGTTTTGAATTTGTTAAGTAACTATTATTATTATATTAGTGGTCAATTCTAAAATAGTAAAAAAAACAATATACATCTCCTTAATTGTTAAAAAAAAGTTATTTCAAATTTAAATTTTTTAATTATCTTAAAAATATTATCAATATAATGTTCAAACGGAACAACATGTATAAGATAATAATTTATAGTTTAGCTTCAAGTATGTGAAAAAATATTACTTAGGAAGACATGAAACTAGAACTACTTTGTTATCGAAAAATTTAAGAATTGTATCGATTTTATTTTTTATCATGCAAACCTTTATTTTTTTTTATCATCTTTAGTCATCCATGTAATTTTGTATTTTTGCTAAAATTTGATAGAGTTATTTCAAATCTTACCAATTCTCATAAAGTACTTTCAAATCTTAAAAAGTCTTTTAGTTAAAATACCATGAAATCTTAAAAGTCTTTTATAAAAATCTTGAAAGTTAATACATTCCCACACAATCTTTTAAAATCTTCAAGACCTTTTTTTTTTGTTGCCAAAATAGTCTTCTTTATTTTTTACAAATTGCCAAAATAGTCTTTTAAAATCTCAATCCAATACATTAGATCTAGAATTTGGAGTTTATATCTTTAAAATTGATTTTTAGCCTCAAGTGAATTGTTCAATTCATTTTTATGCATAAATTGTTTTACATTTAACTTATTTCTAAATTAAATCATTTTAAAATATTAATTAATTCAAAATCAATTTTTATCAGGGTAAAGCCAAACAAACATAAGTATCGGACCCTGACTTTAACTTTTGGTGTTGATTGATTACGGCATCGTGGTATTATTCTTTTTGTTCATTATGGACTGTTAAACAAAAATGAAACGTCTCTTAAAAATAAAAGTAAATATTGTCCAATTAAAAAAATGGAAATATCGTGTCCATTCCACAAAATTCATTAAATAATTATTTAATTAAACGTCTCTTGAATTTTCTATACTAAAGACTTTCAATTAAAATTATCTTAGACACTTGTTGTTGATTGATTTAGTGAAGTCTGATGTGAAGTTTATTAGGAGACAAACCAATAGTGTTGTCCATAGCTTAGTTAAGGAAACACTATGTCATGCTAGTTTTCAATTATATCTTAATATTGTGCATTGTATAATTACTTTGATTAATAATGAAAAATTATAAGCTTCTTTTTCTAAAAAAAAGGAAGGAAAAAAAACAACAAAGAATTCAGGAGTCTGATTTGATATATTATAATAGATAGATGCATTTTCCAACTATTTCTTTCAGCCCACGTCAAAGTTAATTAAAAATAATAATTTTACGATGATTCAACAAACTCATGCCTAGTCAAGAGGCTTCTTTGCACACTTGGAAGTTTCCCAGTCAACCAAAGCATATATTTCATGTCATGGTCTAAATGGTTGACAAGGTTAACGAGGAACTCGAAATGAATGAGTTCAAATATTACATGACAAATTATGATGAGTGGTAACTTTTTTTAAGTTAAATTTAACAATATAAAGAATTGTGTATTAGGGAAGACATCTCATTGCGACATAATTGGGTTAAAAATAAAAATGTTTTCGTATACCAAAAAGTTTAGTGTTGCATGAGAATTAAGGTCAATAATAGTTTTATAAACAATAATTATACTTTTCAATCTAATGACACGTCTTTTAACAAAGATAAATGATATTTTTCTGTCGGATCTCACTCCTCTTTATCAACCCTCAAATAGAGTCTAGGATTTCATAGAATATCTATAGCTTAAGCCCAACCTTTGTTATCTAACACCTACCCTCAAACTCATGATGCATCATCAAAACTTATGAGTTTGTCAAACAAAATACGAAAAACATACTAAATAATAAAGTTCTAACACTACCCTCAAGCTAAAGCTTGCTAAGCTTTAAGCTTGTTACAAATTAACCTAGAAAATAAACCAAATTAGTTGATAGCATAACTAATGAAGAGTATCAACCAAAGTGAGTTATCAACTTAGTGAGAGTGAGCAACAAGAACCATCAACCAGCAACCAACCAAAGAGAGAAACCATCCATACATAAGAACCAAGTCAAACCAAATCAAAAGAAAGAGGAGCAACCAAATAGAAGAATCAAAAGAGAGAAGAAATCAATCAGAAGAATCAAAAGGGGGAGAAACAATCAATTAGAAGGAATTAAAAAGGGGGAGAAACAATCAATTAGAAGAACCAAAACAGGGAGAAACAATCCAATCAATCAAAAGAATAAAAAAGGGGAGAAACAATCAATCAAAAGAATCAATAGAGAGAGACAATCAAACAGAAGAAACCAAGAGGGAGAGATACAATCAATCAAAAGAATTAATATAGAAGACCAATTAAACAAGGACAATCAATCAGAAAAATCAATGAGAGAGAAGACCAATTAAACAAACAAACAAATCAAAAGAGACAACGAATCAAACAGAAGAATCAAATAGAGGGAAGTGAAGTGCAATCATAAAGGAGAGACGTGCAATCAAACATAAATGAAGAAACCAAAGAGAGAAAGGCAATTAAAGTGAGAAGTCAACATACCAAACAAAAAGAACCAAACCGAATTCGAAGTCCAACCATAAATTGGAAAGACAAACAACCAAATAATCAACCTTAATTAAACCACCATTTACCAAATCTTCCTTGACAACCCCATCAATAATATCAATATCAATTCCTTTTGCATTCAAATTAGATATACAATTTATCACTAAATTATATCACAACCACACCAAACAAACAATTTTTAGTGGATAGCGATATTTTTTCTTATTACCAAACCGCCGCTTAATTAATCCAATAACTTCAAATGTAGCTGTGGTAGCAAATTTCAAATTGTATACTCAATCAAGCTCTTTATTTTTTAAACGACAACTTTCTCAATCTAAATATTGCAAGCGGTGCCTGCTTTAAGAAGAAACCAAAATTGCAAACACTTGATATGCTACTTGCTGCACATGAGGAAACCCAATAATCAAGTTGTAAAGTCACTGAAGATTTTATCAAACTAGCACCCAATAAAAAAACAAAAAGTTCGATCAATCAATAATGAACGGAGAAAACAAATGCTTTTAGTCTTCAAAAAGAATACCGAGCAAACCGAACAAGTACAACACCCACAAATTCAATTTTTTTTCACCAACCACACTTAGAACGAAATCAAATGAGAAAAATAGCTCAGCAAAAAGACCAATAATTATCTTGCAAACCCAAATAAAAAACGGCGACATTCAATAGAGGAACAACTAAAATAACAAATTAAGAGAACCAAATCACTATCAATATAATGAATATTCAAAAGACAAACCAAAAACAATCCCAAGCTTTTGGAATTCGACAGCGGAAATGATTAGTTGTTCAAAGCGGATCGAACCATGCTCTTGATACCATGTTAAAAATACAGATACAAAAAAAAAAGAAAGATAGAATAAGAACAACTTAGGTTAGGGTTTCATAGAATATCAATAGTTAAGTCATGACTTTATTATCTAAATAAAAGTGAAGAGAAGACAGTTTTGAGGAGTTATTTATGCCAACAAAAATTGTTCTTAAACCATTATTTTAAAGACTTATTTCATACATTTTCTTGATATGAACCACTCCTTATTGGTACGGTAATTGGCCAGGAATGTTACCTGGGGGATAATAATTACAAATAACAAATGTTCCACCATTATTACATCTCACTTTGCCACATCCAAGACGTAGTGAACCTGACCAAACAACCTGGGTAAAATGATGACATTCACCATCAAAACATGTGTTACGATAGTTATCAAAGTGTGGTTTTTCATCCGCCCACAACTTCACTGCTTTTCTGCCACTGATGTGGCCGGTGCTCACCGCAATATTCTCGCCGTAACGGCCACCACTATCAGAGGGGATCGGTTTACAATCCTTGCGTTGATTAGCATAGTTCTGTGCATAAGCAGCAACTTTTTTATCCCAAACAATTTTTGGAATTTTAATAAATGAATCAACTGCGGATCTTGCTTTGTTGTGAGCCTTCACATAGTTTGCTGGAGAGTCTTTGGCTTGTGCAACGTGACTACCCACAATGAATATTAATCCTAAAACAAACCATAGAGAAAATGAACACATTTTGGTTCTTTGTACGTAGTAATTACTTTCGGATTGCTAAATGGTTTTGTTGGTTTTTGGTGAAAATTGTTGGGATTCTAGTGTTGTATTTATACAGATTTTTAAACAAGAAAATGTAGTAATTGTGTTTATGATCAGGAAAACTTGGCTCATTTTCATCAATTGTGACGTAATTCTCGTGGTGGATTAGAGCAAGTATCTTTGGTTTAAGAAAAATGCTGAAATTCACGACAATGTTTGTTGTCAAATTTGTACTAATAAGTTTATAATTGCTATTTAGTATTTTATTTTATTTTTTATAATTTTGATTTGACAAAAAATGACAAAGTTTGCCTCTACTGGATATTTCTGATGAGAAATCACAAAAACACCTCATTCGGTGGTGTTTCTCCAAGTCAACTTTCGTATGTGTCTTACCTCACCATTAATTATGGAACGTGGATTATGTGTGCTATTGCCTTGGTAACATTGTTTTTTTATTCGATAAGACGTGAGTCAAGACGTAAACTAGTCGAAGCCAATCAGTTGTTGTTGAAGAGGAGAGAATTTGAATTCAAAAGCAGCGGTTTTCTTAGTGAAAACGTGGGGATAAGCAGTTTTCGATGAAAGAAGTGTTGTTTATGGTAGTTAGTTATTTTTTCCAGTCATCTTACTATGTATAAATCGAAGTTTTTCATGTGGAAAATGAGTCGCAAATCATTTATAGAATTTTAGCACTCCAAGTACCGACGTTTAAAGAAAAGAGTCATACGGAATATATATATATGTAATTTGATTTGTCGAATCACCTTTACATTAATGTAATGCAATTTACCTTTTCTTTAAGTTTATGCGTTTTAAACTTTTAAAGTCTTTTACTTGCATTTTCTTTTACTTTTTCTGTCGAAAGACATCCGGTTTCATACTCAAAATTCATCTTGTTCATAAAGCAACCTATTATTCATCTTGTTCAAATATATATACAGTAATTGACAATGTATCTTATGTATATTGTTATTGTGTTAAGTGCCAACAATTCAATGCACTACAATATACTGCTTTTTGTCCGTGCAACTAGTATGATAAACACTCACACTCTTTCTGAAAAAAGATTGTACAACATGTCCTAGGATCTCTGGGGATCTTTGGTTCAATCCTGCTTGTAATAATCAAAACCAGTCATCTTGTTTACCAAAAACACTGATAAACAACTATCTACAATTTTTGTCACAAAAAAAAACTATCTACAAAAGTATCAATAAACTAGAAAGAAATCCATTAATAAAGTAAATTGGGTACTATTGAACAAGTCTTACGACTTTTGTGTGTTGAATCCCTTGTGCCATAGCAGCACTCTTTGTATAATCCAAAAAGGAAATATTGTGTCTTGGTTTTTCTTAGGGATGTTTCTTGATTCGGTAATGCTATACACAGCGATCTAGAGGGATTCACGAAACTTTGGCACCGTTTATTAGGTTCTTTATAACAATACATGGGTTGATAGGAAATGAAATAGGTGGCCCACATGCTTGCTTTACATTGTCGCGGAGTTTATTTTCAGGAACTTTAGCATTTTCCTTCTTGATTTGTTACTATAAAATTGATTGAGAAATGCGATGGTCAAACTTTCTAACACACTCCAATAAGTTATTGGCAATAACACTCTCCAATCATAAATTGCCATGTCATTCACTATTTTTCTCCCGTAACCTGCTACCGGTTTCAACCTTTTCATCCACTTGCTACCGTTTCAGTCATAATAATCTTTTCATCTTCTCTTCCCATGCACTTCTTCCAACCACCCACACCACCACCGTATGTTCAAGTTCAAGATTCAATAATGGATGTCAAAAAAATTACCTTAAAATGAAAATATTGGCAAGGACAAAGATTCTTTTTACTTTGGATAACATGAAGGTGAGAAAAACCACAAGAAGGGGGGGTTGAATTGTGTTTTTGGAAACTTCTTCTTTTACGTTCTAGATAACTGTCCTCAGGTTCAGAGTC
>Ga0315913_1000703_pt1 | contig 32111 bp, 20 predicted proteins | sample MpolsnodulesMG_FD_207736 | JGI IMG/M metagenome (GOLD analysis project Ga0315913, IMG submission 207736) | Medicago polymorpha root nodule microbial communities from Los Angeles, California, United States - small nodules | ecosystem: Host-associated > Plants > Roots > Nodule | place: USA...
CTACACTAAACACCTCAAACACCATTTACCTAAAAGAGCAATGTTAAATTCCTTCAATCTCCGCACCCCCAAACCACTAACCTTCTTACTCGTGCATATAGTATTCCAATCAACCCAAGAAATTTTCTTGTGATCCCAAACCCCACCCCAATTTTTTTTAATTAAAATAGATTCAATGGAGGAGATTATACTTGAGGGAGCTCTGAAAAAAGAAAGGGCATGGACATGCAGTGAAGACATGACGAATTTAAGGAGAATCAAACGGCCACCGAAAGACAAATTTATGCTCTTCCAATCAGACAATCAAGACTTTATGCGGTCAATAACAAGTTCCTAAGAACTCAAACATCTAGCATCACCACCAATGGACAAACCAAGATATATAAATGGAATTTTCCCAATTTTACAAGATAATACAGAGGCGGCTTCTCTCAACCATGACTCATCGACATTAATACCAACCACCATACTCTTATGGTAGTTTACCTTCAATCCATACATAACCTCGAATAGCGCAAGAATCGCCCTCAAGGCTCTGACATTCACCCAACTCTTAGTGCCTAATAATAATTTATCGTCCGCGAATTGCAAGTGAGAGAGCACAATAGCATTGTGCACCCCAATAGAGTACCCAGTAAACAGATTCAAATTCACCGCCTTAGTCATCATAACATTCAGTCCTTCGACAACTAAAAGAAAAAGAAAAGGGGATACGGGCCACCTTGACTCAACCCCCTCTTCGTATGGAACTCTTCGGTAGGACATCCGTTAACCAAAATTGAAGCAGTTGTCGTACTGACACATTCCTTCACCCACTTGCGCCACAAAGTTGGAAAAGCCATCCTCCCCATAACATCATCCAAGTACCCCCAGTCAACGAAATCACTGGCCTTCTCAAAATCGACTTTAAGCAACAACAAATCTTTTTTCATCTTACAAGCCTCGCCAACCACCTCATTAGCAATAAGGATGCCATCAAGAATTTTCCTATCCTTAACAAAAGCTGATTGAGACTCTGAAATAACGATGCCCGTGACTTTTCTCAAACGGTTGGCCAATACCTTCGCCAATATTTTATATAAGCACCCACCAGAGCAATGGGACGAAAATCATTCATTCGCTGAGGATTAGGAATTAGAGCAATGAAGGTATTATTTATTCCTTTAGAAAGACGACCGTTACGATGAAACCCAAATGAATACTGATCGGTGCAGGACTCTTGAAACTGTCATAGTCCCACACTGCAGCCTTCACCTCGTCCTCACTAAACGGACAAATCAAATGAGAGCCCTCAACGAAAGATAATCTACAAAATTATAAATTATCCACTTGAGGTTTGGTGATATCTGGTGCCTGAAAGTGGTTACGGAAGTGATTGTAAACCGCCTCCCGAACATTAGAAACACCCTCCACAAGATTATCTCCAACTAAAATAGATGAAACAACATTTCTACGTCGTCTTCCTGACATGATAACATGAAAGTATTTAAAGTTAGCATCCCCTTCGCGAAGCCATAATAACCTCGATTGTTGCCACGTGATGCTCATATTTGCTCTGGATAATGAGTGAAGGTTGGTTGACATATTATGCAATTCTGCCACTTCTTCTTCTGTTAAAATATCCACCTCTCCCCTTGACTCCAGCACATCAATTTGAGATTTTAAAGAGTGAATCCTGCCTGGTAAATTCTTAGTGTGTGTCAAATGCCAATCTTTAAGAGTTGATTTAAGAAACTTTCAATTTTTCCTTCACCACGTAGCCCCCCAACCGTCCACCTTGAAAGATTGCCATTTCGAACGAACAAACTCATGGTACCTTGGTATATCCGACCAACATTTCAACATACGAACCGACCTTGGCCCCCAATTATCCTCATCAACTGATAACACCATTGGACAATGATCAAACAATCCACGTAACGATGCCACTTGCAAACAATTTGGCCACCTAGAACACCACTCTTCCGATAACAAAAATCGTTCAATGCGACTCATTGAATTCCCATCTCCTTTGTACCATGTAAAATTACGACCATGAAGTGGAAGATATACTAACACATTATTATCAATAAAAGCATTGAAGGGATCACAATCTAAAGATTGAATTGCAACCCCCTTCGACCGTCTTTCCTCCATATTCCAGACCGCATTGAAATCACCACATAAACAAATATTTTTCTCCACTAACTGTTGGAGATGCTCAGTTAAAGAATTCCATAATAACTGCTTCGCTCCATTATAACAAGGTGCATAAATATTAAACAGGTAAAATTCATCATTAGTATGAAGAAATCGGCCATGAATGATTAAGGCGTGCTCCATGCTAGCCGACGACCAAACCTCCACCGCAGACGAGTCCCACATAATTAACAAACCACCTGACACTCCCACTGCTAGACGAAAAGAGTAAGAATGTAATGAGGTACCCCATACAGCCGCACCAAAATAATCATCTATAACTTGAACTTTCGTCTCTTGAAGGCAAACAATAAACGAACTCTTTTCACAAATTAATTTACGCACTTCCGGCCTTTTAACTACACCACCCAACCCCCTAACATTCCAAGAAATGATCTTCATCTCCACCCCCTCCTCCCCTTCACCCAACCGCCACATTCCTCCACACTCACTTCGCCCCCTACTTCCTCCACCTTTTCCTTCTTTCTTTTCCGGTCTCTCGACAACACCCTGAATTTGTTTGCCTTATCATCATAGAATTTGACCCCTAAAGAATTTCCAAAGCTACACACATCCCTAATTACCACTTCATTACCATGCAAGACCACATAGTACTTCCGATCATTGTTAACAAAAACAAAAGAGGAAGAATTTGATACCTGTGACCCTTTGGTAATAACATCAACTAAGTCATTTGAACGGTTACGTCCTTTTCGTTTAAGAACTTTTTTCGATAAAATTTTGAGCACTTTTTTCGAAAAATACTACTAGTTTGATGAAGTTGATGTACTTAGTCACATAGATGTTTGGAACTCTGATATATTGTGTGACTGTGAAGGATGGTTATTAAGCAGCCCTATGGGAATTAGGACTGAAAGAGATTCATGCCGAGTTCGAAGAAGCCAAAATCTATCAAAGGTTGTACGAGAAGAAGAAAATGTTTCTTTTCATTGCCTGCTTGCTAAAATGTTTATTGAAAGGATATGTTTCTTTTTACAACATTGTTTGGCTGTTTGTTAATGTTACCTGTCCTTCTTTTCCTTAACTTCAATTCAATCCAAGCCCGGTTGGAGACATATGCTTATGTTTAAGACCGAACAAAATGTTAAAATGACAATTAAAATGGAGCAATGATATTTGAACATCTAAATTTTGACAACTTATGTGATAATTTAAAACTTATTGTTAATTTGGTTATGAGAGAGAAAGAATTTTTTTTTTATAAAACTTGGTTGTTTTTTGTGTGATTTTATAAATCATCATATAAATTTTCATAATTTTGATATTGAATTATCATTGCTGATTAAAATGAGATGGTGGAGTAAAACTTAGAAGAGAGAGGTAGAGTCGTAGAGAATACTGAGAGAGGGAGGGATGGATTATAATTTTGACTTTTTAAATTTCAATCGTTTTTCTTTGAATTGAATTGTTAGTAATATGTTGTTGTAGGGGGAAGTTACGTAACTTTAGTTCAACTTCAATCTTTCGATGAATCTCATGGTCTATTGTATTACACGTGTCCACCTCCTAAATAGACACATGGCATGATCTGATGAGAGAGAGTTGCAATCGGACGGATGGGATTAGGCGAAAGTCACATGACTTTCCCGCGTCAGAAGTCAATGAATCCTGATCTCCGGTAATCTCTAAAAAATACATGGCATGACGTGACAACATGCTTGTGGTGGGCTGGTAGGGTTAGTCCGTAATTTGTCGTTTGGTTATAAAATATTTTATGATAGCAACATCCAGAAATTAAAAGCTACTAGGAATTAGGAACAAACAACCTAGACCATTTATTTCCCCTTAAAAAATACTTGCCCATGGAGCAGGCCAACCAGGTAGTTGCCTGAGGCCGCAAATTAGTTACGGCCTATTTCGAAAGAGCAGACGAAGTTACTGTCTCTACTAGTATTTTCCTATAAGATGCACATCGACTATTTGGAAGTAAAACCAGAACAATATTCAGATGGATTCTAGCTCTGATAGCAATGCGGTTTCAAGGTCAGTACTACTAATACCTCAACTCTAATATTCATTTTCTCTTTCAAAAACCAATTCTCAACAAAAAAAAAAAATCCTTTCAAAAACTAACTTCATATATATATATATATATATATATATATATATATATATATATATATTTCTGATCAACCTTGTTTTGGTGATTAATGCATGTGAAACAGGACTAATAATGAAGTGTTCAAAGATTTGGCAGAAATCTTTTATAAAATGTTCACCACTTTAGCAGCCATGCTAGCAGTGAAGTGCACAAATGATGGGGAGAAGCTATTAATACAAAACTATACTATATTTTCAGCAAGTGTCTACATCATCATGGCATACTTCTTAATTTGTGTGCTCCAAACTCTCTTGCAACAACCTATTCCTAGTGATTTTATTAGTATTTTCCTAATTTCACTCTTAATCTTGTTTGGGTATGCTCTTTCCTTTTTGGCCTTGACAATGATTTCACGGAACATTGCTATGATCAATTTGGCCTTATGGCTCCTTATTTTCACATTTGTTGTCATCTTCAATAAATATCAACCCAGCAAAGAACTGTCGGAGAAAATCAAACAAATTTTTGAGAGGTATATCAAAATTCCGCCGCAACTTAGAGATCGATTGCCTGTATAGATTGTAGAATGCTTAATTATATTAAAAAAGAAAGGAAGTACATATCTATTATATATGTGCCACCGGCTTAGAAGAATGTAATTGAGTGAATTTTATTTTCATTTTTATGTATTATATTCTATTTGAATTAATTTTCTCCATTGTTTACGTGTGTATGCAAACTCCAATGATACATACTAGGTTGTTTGGGTGTATACTTGCGACTTTTGAGTGGGGTTAGGCTATAGACTTTAAAACGACTTGTCAGACGATGAGATTGATCCAATTAGATTGGTTTGTATCAATGTTTTAAAACTCGGATCGATGATCGACCCGGTCAAGGCATTGGGTCATTAGTCGGACCGCATGACTATTGACCTGGTCTATATAAAAATGTTTATGACCAAAAATTACATTATGAATGAAATTTTGATAAAAAAAATCCTGTCATTTTTTTTCTATTTAAAGTCCGTACATTAAAAAATTTATATTCACAGTTGCAAGTTTGCAAGTTAATTTCTTAACTGCAGCACAATTCAATTTCAAGCTAATTTCAATCCAAATTCAAATGAACTCATGCATTCAACAATAGTTCTGATTTCATCTTTAAAAGTTAAAACATAGTATGTTACAAACATTCTTGAAAATCAAAATATAACAGACTTACAAACTCAAGTAAGTTCTGAACATAGTCAACAAAAAATAATAGATTTACAAACCTAAGTTTTTTTTTTGTCTTAGATGAAGTGGTAATCCACTTAAATTAAACTCATACACAACAATGAGGTCCCAGGTTCAAACTCAGGTCATGACGTCCGGCCTTGCAATTTCGACATTTGTCAGTTGAACTACGACTTCTAGACAACCTAAGTAAGTTCTAAACATAGTCAACAAAAAAAGAAACACAAGGATTTTTGTCTTTATATATGCCTTGCCTTTTCATTATTTATTTATTTAAAAAAAATAAAAATGAAAACACGGGTCGGGTCTGGTGTGTTAAACTGGTTCAGCAGTCCGACCACTGACCTCGCCGGGTTACACCGGGTTCCAGCGGGCTAATTGTATATTCGGTCCAGTAGTCTGCCCAAACCGCTACACCCTCCGGTTCACGGTCCGACCGCCTGAGTCGGTCCGAGTTTTAAAACACAGGTTTGTATTTGAATTGGGTTTCATATTTAATTTAAAATAAAAAGTCAATTTATATTATATGGATTTGTGTTAAAGTTGTTAATAATTGTTTGGGGAGAGGCCCCTTCAAAAAAATTGTTTAAGGAGAGAAAAAAAAACTGAGAAGACTGCAATTGGTTAAATAAAATCTTGGAAAACCACAATTTCAACTTGATTTTAATGAACAGTTCTTTTTAATTCCTATCAATGTCTCAAGGTCACCCAACAAGTTCTAGAGATAATTTTTGGAGACGTTTTTTTAATTTTACCATGTTGATAAATCCATGAGGGCATTTGTCATCATAAAAAATATTGTTGGAATCTAAAAAGAAATATATGTCCTCATAAAAAATATTGAGGGAATCTAAAAAGAAATATATAATTTCCATTGCAGACCACATTTTAATGTAAATAATGAGGCATACACCAATAACATACCTTTAATTCGCTAATATATGTTTTTGGTCCCTACAAATATGGCGAGTTTGAGTTTTGGTCTCTGGTAAAAAAATTTTTTTGAAATCCATCCCTGCAAAAATTTTTGTTTTTTAAAATAGTCATTGGCCCCACTTTACTGATGATTTGTCACATTCGTGTCTATGTGGTATTCGTTGACTGTGTAACTTTGCACTATTGGCAGCCAAGTGTAAATATATTTTCAAAATTAAAATAAAACATTTAAAAATAAATTTAAAAAATATGGAAATTAATTTTTGAAAATTTTATCAAAAAATAAATTAATTTTGATTACCAAAAATTTCATTTTGAATTTATTTTCTGTAATTTTCGAAAATTAATTTCCATATTTTTAAGGATTTTTTATTTCGAAAAAAAATAAAAATACTTTATTTTTCCTTCTAATTTTCGGAAAATATATTTTATTTTTTCATTTTTTAAATTCTGAAAATAAATAAATTCTTTTTAATTTTGAAAGCAAAATCTAAAGATAAATTTCCTAATTTTGTAAAATTTTTTTAAAAATGATATCTAACTTTTTGTTTTTTTTTTATTCCCGAAAATTAATTTCCAGGAAAAAATAATAAAAAAAAATTTTAGTTCGAAAAAAACTGAAAATATATATATATATATTTTATTTTTAATTTTGAAAATTAAGTTCCATTACCGTATTTTTATTTTTAAAAAAATAAATTGATTTTTTTCGAATTTTTTTTTATTGAAAATTAATTTGCAGATTTTTTTAATTTCAAAATTAATAGTTTGCGTGTTTATTATATTTTTTAGAAAATCAAATTTAATTAAATGTTTTATTTAATTTCAAAAATCTATTTTTTGTTTTTAAAAAAAGCTTTTTAAATAATTAAATTGAAACAATTTCCACGTGGCTGCCAACTGTGCAAAGTTACACAGTCTGCAAATGCCACGTAGGCAGAAATGTGACAAATCAGTAGATAAGTGGGGCCAAAGACTATTTTAAAAAACAAAAAATTTTGCAGGGATGGATTTCAATTTTTTTTACCAGGGATCAAAATCCATACTCGCCATATTTGTAGGGACCAAAAACATTTTTGAAAATATATTTACATTTATGTAAATATATTTTTACATTTATGTAAATATATTTTTGAAATTGAAGTTATGACATGAAAAAAATAGTTGTATGCAATTGAATATTTAACAATATCGACATGAATAGATACAAAGTCACAACAAGAAGTTATATGGCATCGATAGTCTTCTTTCTGCACTAATGTTAACACTCTCACTGTCACCCTTTCGACCTCTTTATCCCTCTTCTTCTTCTTTGTCCCAAGTAGTGGCAGTAGCAGAACAAGACCAACAACAAAAGCCACAACTACGAAGTTCACAACTTGTTGCATTGGAATATGCTGACCTCAATCTCTCTTACAACTTGGTTTGTCTTTTATGTCCTTTTTACTTACAATTTCCACTTTAAAAAGATAATATAATGAATTTGTGTGTTTTTTTGTTAACTAACTACATTATTATTATGTTTTATGTCATATTTCAGAATTTGGGTCATGGCAGAATCAGGCAACATGTTAATCCTTCTTCTTTCTCTGTATGTTTCTTTACTTTACCAATTCAAATGTTTTCTGACTTTCGCATATTTTATCCATATTCATTAGAGATTAGATAATAAATATGTTTTTAGTCCCTATTATTATAATTTATGAGTTTTGCTTGGCTTAATTGTAGGCTGCCCTATTTTGATTTGCTCACGAAATTAGTCCCCTTTTTAAAATGCATTTTTAAAAGGATGTTCATTCGTTCAATTTGGTAGAGTACAATAGATACAAACTCACAACATGATTAGATTCAAATGTTGCTAAGAACGATAAGGATGAATTTATGAACAAACTCACAACATCCAAGTTAATAGTATAAAATGGCAAAATGCCTATAAATAATGTGATTAAATCAAAATGATTGACATTGCAATTGGTAGAGTTGGTAATTGATTGAAGTTGATCTATAAATCGGATTCGGAACCAAGACAGGAAATAAAATGAAAACGGCAGAAAGACTAGAAATCATACTAACACCACACTAATATGACGAAATCATGAAGAAAAATAAACACAAAATAAAAACATGATCTCAATTGAAACCACTTATTTAAATTCACCTTGATGATTCCATACGAACAAGTTTATTCCCACGTCAATAAAAAACTTGACCCATCACATTTTTTGGTTCAGAAATCTGAGTGATGGACCAAAGGACCGGATTTTAAAAAGGGGATCAATTCTACGAGTGAGTGAAAATAAAGAGATCAAAACTGCAATTAAGTCATTTGGTATTTAGTATATGTACCCTTTTCAATCTCTACAATACAAAACTGCATGTTTTTTAGAAACTCTTAATGAAGGCAGTTTTGTAAGTACTAAAAAGTAAGAACACCGGGACTAAAACAACAAAATTATAGGGACTGAAAACATATTTAACTTTCCTTATATTATATAAACATTTTGGATAAAATAGATATTTGGTCTCTCTACATTATATTTGTGTTTGATACTGATATATAGTTTGATAACTACGCCATCTTTTGTCACTCTACACAGATATCTAATCAGATTTTAACATTTTGTCACACCAATTTTATGAATGATATATTGATAAGATGAACCAGATACAGAAACCAGACCTAATAGGCATTTGGTTCATCAAATCCTTTTGTCTTTCATTATGTATGAGGGGTCTTTTGCTTTCCAGTAATAATTTTTTTTTTTCTTGACAGACTCCTGCACAAGTACCAGACTGGAACCAGGTCTTTGCAGACCCTGCATTGCCACTCATGGTAGATATTGGATGTGGTAATATGAATTTCATTGATAAATTTATTTTGTTTTATGCATTTGTTCTTGAGTTGATTGTTGAATTTAGCATACATATTAGTGATTGGCATTGGCTTGGAATACATGTACGTAAAAGTTGATAATTTACATGATCTATTATTGAGTTTTGGTCTCACCCTTTCTGATGTATTGAGCCAAAACATCTTGTAATCAAAGTGTCAAATATTTGCCTGAACTCTTTTACCTTAACATCAGTATGCAGTTAATAAGTATGCGTGTTGCCAAATAGCTGCAATATCCATGCTATAGCGTAGCCGAATTTGAACAAATATCAATTGCTTTGCAATTCCATATTTAATACAAAGTGTTGTTAAATAGTGGTTATTGCGGCGCTATAGCGCTGCAGCGTTGCAAAATTTGAACACTGCTAGTTTCTGGGATTTACAGTTGGACAATCAAATAATCATTCCACTGCCTGATAAACATCACACTTAATTGTTCCACTGTATCTGTTGCTGAAAATAATGTCAGGCAGCGGCAGGTTTCTTATGTGGCTTGCAAAAAGAACACCTAAAGTGAGAAATTACTTGGGATTGGAAATACGGCAAAAGGTAGGGAAACAATTATCTGTTTGTTTAGAATGCCCTTGATGATAACTCCCTTCCCTTTCAGTGAATTTTGATTTCTTATTTTGTTATCGCACGTTCAGCTTAGAATAGAGGGGCATCGTCTCGTATGATTCTTTATACTTTGATTCCATGTGCAGATGGTCAAGCGTGCTGAGTTATGGGTAAAAGATCTGGCTTTGGATAACATGTACTATCAATGCTAAACTTTATTTTGATGGCGAAGTAAATACAGGCATTATTTATAACAATGCTGCTATAATGACCGTTTTTTCGCTTAATTGCAGACATTTCTTGTTTGCAAATGCCCCAATTTCTTTTAAGCAGTTGGTAGAATCATATCCTGGTCCCTTGCAGTTAGTTTCAATTTCGGTGAGTCTTTCTAAAAGCAATAAAAGAGAAATTGGGTGCCACTTAATGAAATTAGAGGCCTAACTCATCCTTACCGGTTCATAAGGTGAGGATTGCCTCCTCTATATAAACTCTTATCAAGAGTCTTATCTATCCGATGTGGGACATGGGTTTTTCCCAATACACCCCCGTCACGCCCAACACTCTTTGGCCTTGGTGCGTGAATCGGTAGGTGGCCCTTGAAATCGACAGGCTCTGATACCATAATGAAATTATAGGCCTAAGTCAAGAATCTTATCTATCCGATGTGGGACATGGGTTTTTCCCAATACCACTGGCCTAATGGCTTATTGGCTGGACTTGGATTGCCTGAAGTCACAATTCCACGCATTCACGTATCCAGCACATCGCTAACCATTGGATTGAGATCGGATGATGCAGAATGCAAGCAGATTTTCATTTTTAATATATTGAGCTTGAAATCTTCGATCCAACAACAACCGCTGTACTGACTGCGTGGAATTATGAGTGTGGGAAATCCAAATCACTTGTTGGCTACATTGTTGTTACTTAAAGGTTTTACATTCTAACTTCTTTTATTTACAGTTAACGATTTCCCTCAACACATGCAGTGTCCAGACCCTCATTTGAAGAAAAAATATCATAAAAGAAGAGTTTTGCAAAAGCCTTTGGTTGGTACTATTGTAGATAATTTATCTCCTGAGGGACAGGTATATTTTCTGCATGCTCTAATATATAGGACAGTGGTTATCATAAAGACTGTACAATAACTTGTTAACTAAAACTACCACTTAGTAAAAGTTATGCTGATATTTAGGATTCTATATTTCTCTCCCTAGTAAATAGATTTTGTATGTTCCTTTTTTTTCCTAACTGTTGGTGTAACTTTATGGAAACTTTACAACAATGTTGAGGCTCTTTTTCTTCATTTTGTTTTTAACTCGTAATCATATTTATGGTTGTTACTTGCCCTTTTAACGATATTTCATGCCTGAGAGAAGAGTTAAGAGAGTTGTTTTCCATTTTATGGCCGTGTTTATGACAGGTGTTTGTACAATCTGATGCGCTCGAAGTGGCACTTGACATGAAAAACCAGTTAGATGAAGTTGATGCACTTAGTCACATAGATGCTTTGAACTCTGATATATTGTGTGACAGTGAAGGATGGTTATTAAGCAACCCTATGGGGATCAGGACTGAGAGAGAGATTCATGCAGAATTCGAAGGAGTGAAAATCTATCGAAGGTTGTACCAAAAGAAGCAGATGTGATTGCTTTGTCAAAGTTCGAGTTAAGCTGACCTGACACTTCAAAATTCAAATCTTAGATTTTGAAATAATTATTTATTTCTTTGTAACTTTAGAAAGAATAAAAACTTAAAAATTTGTATGTGTTATTGTTAAGTTAAGATCGATGGGTTCATGGAAAAGATTATGCATATAACTATTTGAATGTTTTCTTATTTTCAGAAGAGCTTGTTAAAATGGTTAGTGGGGGTAAGGTGTTGAGCTTTGTAATCTGATATTCTGATTATTGACTTGTATGAGGCTCTTTCATACAATCCAATAAAAAAACATCTTAGGAAAAAAAAAAAGTTTCTTAATTATTCTAATTCAAATTATTCTAGTTTGTCATATTTTGATTATATGACCATTTCTGTCCTGATCAGTCATAACTTTAACTATTTTATTGATTAACTTTTTCCATCATATCAATTCAAATTATTCCAATTCATTTCTTCCTCTCACTTTATAGGTTAAATGAGAATAAGTCTCCCAATGCATTAACAGCAAAAGAAAAAGAAAAAAAAATACTAAAAAGATATTTATTTTTTTGCACAAGAATATATACTGAAGTAATAGATGGAAGTATCTGTTCCAATAAGATTGTATATTATAATGATAAAATAGTGAAGAGATCACTTTTTAATTTGTAAATTACAAACAATTGCTGAAAAATTTCATGAAAATGAATATAATTGCATAATAATGTTACTCACGCTCATCCAAAACGGCAAGTTCGAACCCAGAACCTCACAGTTGTGTGTAAGTTTTAGGTGGTGTTTGCCACTTCATCTATGGGAAAAAATAGCTATAAGTAAATATTTTTGATAAGAGCACAAAATAAATGTGTGAAATTTTGTAAGCTATATAACATTATAAGAAAATATTTTCTTAGATTATAGATAGATATTATATTATGTTCTATTATATTTTTTATGATATAACAATTATGCTTGCAAAAAGAATTAATTATATAGACATATATATTCCATATTGCGTAGAAACAACGTGTGCTTTTTCATAATGGAGAAATTATAACTATAAAAATAGGTGAAGCTTTAATTCTAGCAAGGCACCAACAAGCATACACTTTGGTCACCTTTGGGTTTTATTGAAAGCATTTGCCATTTTTCAATTGAGTAAGCATGAAGCATAGTTATTACTTCTTTTTTTGTTGCATGTTGTTGCCAACAAAGTCTAGTGTGTTGAGTTATTTCTTGGTTTGAATTTGACTTGAAATGTTATAATTCATTTTCCATTCTTGGTAAGTTTCAATATAATTTGCATCATGATTGACTTTTTTTTATTAATTAAAGCGACACTAACGACCATTTTACAATCATCTCCGAGTGGATATGAACTATGCACCTTGAGGTTACAAAACTAAACTCTTACCACTGAGCTAACACCTCAAGTGTATCAAATTGTTCCCCTGCTACATATTTTACATGATTGATTCTGATTGTGGAGATGAAATCCCTTTAAGGGGTTTGCTATTTATTGATGTCATAGCAATATATGTTTCCTGCATGAAGAAATAGGAATTTGTATAGCATTTTGTTTGGTTCTGTATTCAATCAGTTTTACTACGATGTATGAGTAGATGGTTCCTTTATGTCTGAAAATCAATCATATAGATTGGTAATATAGAGCCTATTCGATCGACTTATTTGAGCTTATCTACTGACATAAGTACTTGCGAGACTGTCTGGGAAAGCTTATGAAAACATCTTATGACATGTCCATAAAGTGTTTTCAGCTTATTTCCGTAAGCTTATGAAAACAATTTGACTTTATTTTATCTTTTGTTAGCTTATACATAAGCAGTTATATGATAAACACTTATGCTATAAGCGCTTAACTATGTTGTTTATCCAGACAGGGATAATTTTTTCATATGATGTATTTATATTTTTGCAAATTTTAAATTGTCCTAGGCTGAATCAAGATGAACTATGGTAGAAACAAGTATGATCAAGGAGGCTATTATCCACCAGCTGGATCCTATTCCTATCCACCTCAAGGAGGCTATCCACCACAATCTGCATATCCACCTCAAGGAGGTTATTATCCACAACAATATCCACCAAATGCAGTAGGAGGGTATCCACCTTCTGGTTATCCTCATCATCAACCATCTTATCATGCACCACATGGCTATCCTTCAGGTACACTTGATCATCCTAATTTGTTATCAGTAATAAACATATCAGCGACTCGACTACTCCTGGTACTCTTTGTACCTGCTTCGGCTTCTTCCTTTATCTATATATTTGATTTTCCATTTTTTTTAAAAAGTAATAAATATATTAACATGCATATAAACAATCTTTTATGATCTACCTGATGCTGGCTTATATTTTATGATAAACGCACGAATGGTAGTGGTTTGTTCAGAATTTGAACAAACCTCTACTTTTTGCGATCCGCAATCATAACATTGATAAAAATGAAATTATAGCTAAACCACTAGATCAATGTTTTTGTGAATGGTTTCTTTCTCCTAATGTTTGTTGCATAGGTTACATACTCGATCAACTCATACTTTGTATTGCATCTTTGTTTTACAAACTAGACTATTCTCACACTATAGAATGATTCTAATTTGGGAGGGGTATGTTATGTACAATGTACTGATTTATTTTTTTTATAAAGGACATGGTGCTGGCATAGGAGGATTGTTTGCAGGAGGAGTGGCTGCATATGGTTCTCACCATCTGTCACATGGACATGGAGGTTATCATCATGGTCATGGACATGGGAAGTTTAAGCATGGAAAATTTGGCAAGCACGGAAAATTTGGCAAGCATGGAAAATTTGGCAAGGGATGGAAGTGATGCAGAGGCGAATATGCAACTTTGAGCATGATCATCAATGCTGAATTATTAGATGAATAATGTATGCTAATTTTATTTTGATAATAATAATGTATGCTAATTGTTATTAGCAGCATACTAAGTTTCAATTGGATGTTTGCAATGAACATTTTCGTTTGGTATTACTATCTTTTATTTGAATGTGTGTGGATGTTCTATGTATGCATGTGAAAGCCCTCTACATTATTTAGGGCCTGTTTGGATTGCCTTATTTGCAGACATTTCTTGTTTGCAAATGCTACAAGCTCTTTCATGCAGTTGGTAGAATCATATCATGGGCACTTGCACATAGTTTCAATTCTGGTTAGTCTTTTTAAAAGCACTCAAAACTCAAAAGCAAGATTGGGTGCCACTGAGCTAATGGCTTGTTGGCTACATTATTGTTACTTAGAGCTTTTACATTGAAAGGTCTTTTATTTATTGTTAAAAGATTTCGGCCAACACATGTAATGTCCAGATTTGTCTCGCGTGTCAGCTCAGTTGTTGAGCTACGGGATACCAAATGATTTTAAAGGAGATTTAGGGTTCAAACCGTGAAAACTAACGTAACCACTAAGTTACTAAATTTGTCTATCCAAAAACATGCAGTGTCCAGACCCTCATTTCAAGAAAAAACATCATAAAAGAAGAGGTCTGCAGAAGCCTTTGGTTGGTGCTATTGTTGATAATTTATCTCCTGGGGGACAGGTATATATATTTTCTGCATGCTCTAATATAAGTTCACTGCTCCTTTGACTGTTCATTATGTCAATTCAGATTTAATCTTTGATTGTTCATCATGGCAATTCTTAAATGATATTCCATGCCTCGACAAGACTTGAGAGATTCTACTGAATGGAATGAAGTAACAGTGCATGCTTTTGTACCAGAAGAAGCAGATGTGATTGATTTGTTAAGCTTGAGTGCAACCTTGTCCATGGCATGCCAGACATATATGGAATGGAAAACAGTGCAATTCACATGAGAAACGTAGACAGACTCTTAGAATGCTTACCGATATTTTCTCTCTCGTGACCAGATATTTATAATTTCTCTATTTTTTTTCTTCTTATAGTTGGTTCTGTATTTTGAAATGATTATTTATTTTGTAACTTACGAAAGAAAAAACTTATAAATTTGTAAGTGTTATTAAGAAGTTACATATATTTTGTAGTGTAAAGTTCTTATGTTGCACATGCCTTTCCTAGTGGGTAAGGTCTATAGCTTTGTAATCGGATATTGTGATTATTCACTCCTATTAAGCTCTTTCTCAGAATCCAATTAAGAAATTTATCTTAGAAAAATAAGCCATGAGATTTATCTCCTGATCAGTATTTTAATTAGAATATATATACATCTGCCTACACCAAATTGGCTTAGTTGGTAAGAAGTTGGCTCGCCCATAAGGTCGTGGGGATCAACTTCCATTGACAATGCAAAGATCTCTTTGGTGGGTGATCTACAAGTACCTCTGTTCCGTTCCACCTTCAAATATGTCACACCGCGTTCCGAGGTATTGTCCGCTTTAGGTGTAAACTCTTCACGGTTTTAACGAAAGATGCCTCGTTGTATTGTATATAAACTATCCTCTGTCAATGTTCCATTCCACCCTCAAGTACGCCACACCATCTTCTCAGGTATTGTCCACTTCGGGTCGTTGAGTGAGCTTTCACGGTTTTATTTGTTATAAAAAGTGCCTCGTTGGATTCCTTTGGCCTCTATTCCCAAGCAATATGGGACTTTCAAGGAGTACCAAACAACCTCTCTTAGTGTTCACTGAGTCTAAAAGTATGCTGACTTTGGTGAACCTCGAAATCCAACTCACCTAAACTTTTTATTAGGAAAAACGAATATATCTCCATACACATGTTCATAGAAAAAAAGTTTTTTTTTCCAGAAGAATATATGCTTTAAAGATAGATGTATCTCTTTTTCTTTTAAGTGAGATGTTTCTCTATCAATAATATACTGCAATAATGACAAAATAGTGAATAGCACCAAAATCATTTTTTAATAAGTAAATTATGAAAACTTATTGAAAAATTTCATAAAAATGAATGTAAACTGCATAATAGTGTTGCTCACACCCATCCAAAACGGCAGGTGAAATCTACAAAAATTAATAACCAGATTTGGTATTTAACCCAACTAACCCATTCATGTATGCTTTTCTTTATTAAATATCCCCAATAAGAGCACACAATGAAGGAAAATAAATGTGTGAAATATGTCACATATATATTACTATAAGAAAAACTTTCCTTAGAACATATTCTTTTATATTTTTTTAAGATATCTTTTACAAAAAGCAGAATATAGTAGTCTAGGTTTCAAATAGAAGATAAAATTATACCAATTATGCTTGCAAAAAAGAATTAAATATATACATAGATACATATTCCATATTGTTACGTGGGGCTTGTAGTAAGCATCAAACAAAGTGTAGTTGCGTGGAAACAACGTGTCCTTTTTCAAAATTGTGAAACAATAACTATAAGAATAATTAAAATTTCAATTCCTTTAACTTTTCAAGGTACCAACAAGCATTCACTTTGGTCACCTTTGGATGATTTTATAGAAAGCCTTTGCAATTTTCAGTTGAGTAAGCACCAAGAAATAGTTATTACTACTTTTTTTTTCTTTCATTTCTTTGCTAACAAAATCTTGTGTGTTTCAAAGTTTCTTAGTTTGAATTTGGCTTGAAATGTTTTAATTCTTCTTCCTTTCTTGGAAAATTCCAAGATATTTTGCATTTTTTGGATTCCATCAACCATGGCCTTTGTTTTTTTTCTTCTATGATTCTTCCATACTATGATAAGTTGTTTATAATAGGATAAGATGTACTTATATTTTTGCCAATTTCAAACTGTTTTAGGGTGAATCAACATGAACAATGGTAGAAACAAGCATGATCAAGAATCTAGTGAGAGAGGCTTGTTTTCACATATAACAGGCTATCCAGCAGCACCACCATATCCTCCTCCACCTGGTTCTTACTCCTATCCACCTCAAGGAGGTTATTATCCACCGCAACCGGCATATCCACCTCAAGGAGGTTATTATCCTTCACAGTATCCACCACATGCAGCAGGAGGAGGGTATCCACCTTCCGGTTATCCTCATTCCGGATATCATCATCAGCCATCTTATCATGCTCCACAATATGGCTATCCATATCCTTCAGGTACACTTGATCATCCCAATTTTTTATGGAGTATATATTATATGATCATGAATGAATTTTGATTGATACTAGTTTCAAATATTATTAGGCGCGTCTGATTTGCGAAAACATTTTCTGCTTTCTTTTATTGGGTTGTATCAGAAAAAGTATTTCCAAATAGCTGCTATTGCCTAGCAGAATTTTAACAAACCGCTATTGTTATGTAATACATGATTTAGTATAAAGTGTTGTCAAATAGAGGCTACATCAGCGCTATAGCACTGTAGGTTGTAGCGTAGCAGAATTTGAACAAACTATGTGGATTTTCGTAATCTGCAATCAACAATATTGATCACAAAATAGAAATTATAGCTAAATCTCTGGATCAATGTTTTTTGCTAATGGTTTCATTCTCCTAATGTTTCTTGCATGTGTTATATTATGTACTCGAGCCATACTTGATATTACGTCTTTGTTTTACAAACTAAACTCTTCTCGTACTTCAGAATGATTCTAATTTGGGAGGATTATGTTATATGCACATTAATTAATTTATTGTTGTATAAAGGGCGTGGATCTGGTATAGGAGGATTGATTGCAGGGGCGGCGGCTGCATACGGTGCTCACCATCTGTCGCATGGACACGGAGGTTATCATCATGGTTATGGTTATGGTTATGGACATGGGAAGTATAAGCATGGAAAATTTGGCAAGCGTTGGAAGCATGGTAGGTTTGGTTTTGGCAAGTTTAAGCATGGAAAATTTGGCAAGCGATGGAAGTGATACAGGGGCAAATACATTAAGTATGCAACTTCGAGCATGATCATAGATGCTGAATTTTTAGATTAATAATAATGTATGCTAATTTCTATTAGCAACATAGTATTCAATTTTAGTTGGATGTTCGCAATGAACAATTATTGTTCATTTGGCATTACTGTCTTTTGTTGAAATGTGTGTGGATGTTATATGTATATGAAAGCCCTCAACTTTATTTAGGTCCGTTTGGACTGTCTTATTTGAACTTACTCAAAAATATCTTATGACATGTTCATAAACTATTTTCAGCTTATTTTCATAAACTTTCTAGGATAGATTATAAAAACAAGTTAACATATAACTTACAAGAAAACTGTTTGACTTTATTGTATCTTGTTGAATTGTGACTTGAAATCTTCATGTCTTGTCTTCTGTTTACTACGCGATACACAAAGGGTGTTACGCCGCAGCTGTTGAATGTAATTTACATCATGTCCAACTTCTGTCGTCTGCGCGATGTGCAGCGAGGGCTATGCAATGCACGCGTGTTCATTTTCGGTTTCTTATTCGCGTAGTTGAAACAAATAATACAATAATGTTAAATGCAAAGAGAAATAACATGCAAAAATATAGTAACATGTAGACAATACTTATTTTCACTTAGATAACACTCTCACACACATAATAGATACATATTGTAGATACATTTATTTAACTATAATATGTTCTCTGGTTATAACATACATCATGCCTCAGATAATGTGTAGCAATCTTCTGAGATGTTGTTGTCTTAAACTCAGATTGGAATTTTAATTAATATATTTGTTTACTTTCTGAAATATATACTAGGATTTTCTCCATAAACATGAACTAATTTTCTTATTTTGAATGTTATTTAAAACACAAACTCTCGTTTTCCATTGTTAAGCTCAGTTGAAGAGGTAAATGATTGAGCATCCACCTCTACTTTCTTCTTCTTAAGTCGGCACAATTACGAGTGGATCAGGACTCACAATATCAAGGACACAATTTTTTTTGTCAAATAATTAAATAATACTAAATTTAATAAAAAGTTATATTAAAAATAGTTGTAGCAACCAAAATTACATCATTATTACTAATTGTTCTAAGAACATCTCTTTCTATATATGTTAAAAGAGATTAATCAAATGTTTTTGCATGATACCCTTGCATACAGACGGGTGAGCGCGTTGAGCTCTTTTTCTAGAAGCAAGTCACAATTGTGTCGAAATTGAAAAAAATAGTTTTTTTTATTAAAGAAAGAGGAAAAAAAATAGATCTTTGTATTGTACAAAATATTATTTCCGTATTAAATATGAATAAAAATATAGATATGTGTATAAATTTTAAAAAAAAAAATCGATCATCGTATTAATATATAAGTTAAAATATAGACACGTGTATAAATTAAAAAAAAATCACAAGACGAGGATTTGCTAACTCAAACATAAAGAGATATTTTAAAGGACTCAATAAAGAGAGACAAGAAAGCTCTCATCCTCGTTGATCAACCATCACATAAGCATCATAGTACAGATTAATCAAAGTGATATTAATGATATTTTGCAACTGTCTCATATAAGATTTTAACTTTGTTCTTTGAAATCATAAACTTAAACTCTTACCACTAAGATGAATTCTTATCATTTGAAATGGAAAATTAAAGTGTCGGTGAAATAAACCTAATTTGGTTCTAACTTTAATTTGGTTGATTGATTAATTTAGGTCAAAACAATTTGTCTAGTGATTAGAGATTTATAGAGTATCTATGTGTCATAGATTCAAACTTCAATGTTTCACCGTACAATTAAAAAAGTTTTAATTTCGTTCAAAAATATAAAATAATATGTAATCCAATCAAGTATTACAGAATTAACATGATTTGATTTTTATTTTCAAGCTATTTTTATAAATATGCTTCGTAAGTAAATCCTAATTCTCTGAGATTTCACGATAATAAAAAGATATAAAGTCAAAATAAAAATTATTATATATTTAAAAAAAATCCAAATTTTCATTTCAAACATTTTTGAAGGACATAATACTATGTAATAAATACATGGATATCATTTTATTTTATTTTATTGGGTACACATGGATTTCTTATTTTACTCTTAGAATTCCTCATCTTACTTTAGGGAAGAGTCTTCCTCCTCATCACCAGTGGCGTCCTCTTCATTTTGTTCAACAAGAATTTCTTTTCCCTTAGATACGTTACTGTATACAAAAATTCAATATAAAATGTGTATTAAAAGCAAATAGAACATAAAATAAATATATAGTAACAAACACAAGTACATATTTGAATAACCGGCTAAAAAAAATAAATCACAATATACCTTGATTCTCCCTTTTCGTAAGTACATGGAATGCCTTCCATCTTGTCATGTTCAATGATATACATGTCACTCATGTATCCTGTAGTCTAATTAAGGTTGATTGAATTTAAATTAAAATATTGAAAAGAATAATAGATCTTGGAATTTAACTATTCTAAAATAATAATTTACATTAAAGATTCATGTTATAAACTTATAAAGAGAGAAGTGATCCCTTAAAAGAGTCAAACACAAAATATTTTGTGATTAATAATAACAAAAATCTTACCCATATATCCAAGTTTAAGTAGGAATTTGAGTGCTAGAAGGCATGGAAGAAGGTGCATTGTTTGAATTTGCATTATCAATGCAAAATGCTAAACTTCTTCTAGCAATTTATATTTCATTCCAAGAGGTGTTTAATTGGGCACCCAGCTCCACTTGGTGTCCAAGAAAACCTCGATCTGGGTTAATTCGCCAAGCTTCTCCTTCTGTGAGAAGCGAATCAGCAACAGCTTGTCTTTGAATTGGTTTTATTGATCGCATGATTCTCATCAGGCGACTTAACCCTAAAATCTGCATGACACTCTGAAAGTCAGCATACCTGTTGGTCGAAAAATATTGACCAAATTCACAATCAGCGCCATGCCTTCTTCTCATATGTCGACACAAAAGACATATAATAGCCCTTGTATTTCTCTGATCCATTGTTTAAATTTGAATACTAAGTGTCTCTATGCACACAAACATACACCTATTTATAGATGAGTATAAATATGCATAAATCAACATATTTACACATAAGCCGTCCAAATACATTGTACCAAAAAAAATTAATTTATATGAAGGGAAAAATATCAGATTCTCTAAATTTAATGATTTCTTTAAACTAAAAAGTTACCTTCCTAATTGCAAAAAAAAAAAAAAAAACTACCTTCTTTATCCAAAAAGCTTTTGTTAATATATAAAAATTATTATGATGGTCAATGTATTTGAATGAAAAAAGATTCTTTGAAAGATAATATAGATAAATTATGATGGTCAATGTATTTGTATGACTTATAACACAAAAGGATAATTGAAATAAAAAAAGTGTGTATGACATATAAAAAGTTATGAAAAATCAATAAATGAAATGTAATTGTATGTCTATGACGATTGATGAATGATCAATATTGACACATGTCAACTTTTATATCTATAACATTTTTTTGTGCTAATTCTTCGATATTTGGAAAAGGAGTTGATAATTCTCGACGGTGTCATAAGTATATTTTGACTAAGAATTGTTTCATCTAAAAATCAAATTTGATTTCTCCCAAACAATTATCATTTAGTGAAACACATTAACCATTTGAGTATAATTATTTGGTTAGCATTTGATTTTATTTTTATATAATATAACATTAACTAATCCAACGGTTTAATTGAAAATTATAATAAAATACAAACAAAATTTATAAAATTTTAAGAATATATCAAAAGCTAATTAATTTAAACTTTCTTGATACTTTACCTTATATTTTTTTTCCTAAGACAAACTTATAATTTACTTTATCTAATAGTATATTGTTGGTCGTAACAAAACAAATCCACATATTAGGTTTTTATTAAAAAAAAACTCAAAACAAAATAAAATACATTGTTTTCATCTCCATTTTCAAACAACACTTTGATCCTCTCTCCCCCCATTTCTTCTCTCCAAACAATTTAGATCTTGGTTTTATTGCGAAATCCATCTGTTTATTAGGGTGCTTGTTTTAAGTTTTTTTATATTGAAAATAATCACTTTTCTTCTGTTTTTAACTTTTTTAATTTTTAATAAAAAATAATTATAATTTGTTGATTTAGACCTACCACCTCAATGTTAAACGGTTACACGAACACCTTTTGTTGAGTTGTATAAAAATGAGTAACAATGTCAACATTGTATAACTTGGAAGACCAATTTCTAACAATAGAAAACTTGAAGAACTAACTTCTTACAAACATTTAACTTCAATGACTACATAATGTATTTGATCTATTGGATTTCAAGTGTAAGAGGTTAAGTCTCACATCAACTATAAATAGGTATATTGTTGGATATATAAAATATGTGACTCATATACATAATTCCTTAAGGTTACGAGTGGATATGTGGTGTCTCATTCTCTTGTGGTCATAAATCATATGATCGTTGTTTCTCCCGGGCCCATGGGCTCCTCAAAAAGTGGTATCAGTCCTGGTTCAGTTTGGCGTGGGAGAGGAAGTTAGAACCTATTATAAAAGGTGGAAAATCACATTTAAGGGATAAATTTTTGGATTTTAAGTGTGAGTGATTAAGTCCCACATTGTCTATGAATTGACAAAATCTTAAGACATCAGGTATATGTATCACCTCTCTTATGTATTCAACATGTTATCACACACATTCTAATGAGTTTAACGTTGTAACTTCAAAGTTCAAAAGATTGAGTTCAAATTCCAACTTAGCTATAAAATGGTCATTAATTTCATAATTATTAATAATAATTCATCTTCTCCAATTTATATAAAGAAGTGACATAAATGTATATGATCTTAATTGATCAAGCCTAGTATGCGTGTTTGCTCGTGTGAATATGTGTATAGATCTACGTATTCATTTTATAAAATGACAAAGTGGTTGGATGCAAAATAAACAAACCCAAAAGGAAAAATTAAGGTGACTGAGACCACATCAATGTGCAGTTTTATCGTCGTAATAAATTATTGATCCCACAAAGACATGTGAATCTCACGATGATTTGAAAACAATTTTTTATTTTGTTTTGGAAATATGCAATGATGAAAAATGCATCAGAATCATCAGAGTTCATTCATTATAACAAACACTCCAAATCATATTTCTTCATTTTACCTTATATAAATACATGTATAGAGATGATATATTCTCTTCTTTTCTTTTCTTTTTTTCATTTACTCTATCTCTTGTAATAAAGAGTTGTATCACCAACAAAAAAACCTATTCTCATGGCTAACCTTATTGATTAGAACCATTAAATCCGAATAATCATTTTTACAACCTAAGTCTCAGGCTCTTCTAATGTTTCAAACATTTTGGTTAACCTAATATTTCCTACAACCTACCTTCATTTTCACTTTTTGGATGGTTTCCTAAGATTTAAGTGAACTATAGCGTCTAAGATCTTTCAATCTTCTCATTATCAACTTCAACTTTTATTCCTTCGTTGATAACATCGACAAATGATAGTTAGATCTTGTTATTCTTAAACCAATCTAACTTGGCTAGGTAAATTCTAACAACAACACCATAATTCTAATTGAAAAGAAGAAAAAAAAGGTTGAAATTCTGGCACGTAGGTCTAACAGATGTTTGAACACGATGTTATGACAAATCGAATATTGAGAACGATGTAAGAACATCTAGTTAACATAAATGACAACAGCGTATTTAAAGATGCAAGGACATGAAGTAAAACACACAAGTAATTTGTTGACCCAGTTCGGTGCAACTTCACCTACATCTAGGGGCTACCAAGCCAAGAATGAAATCACTATAGTAATATCAATTCGAAGCATACATAAAAGCTTTCACCAGCCTACTAACTTCTCACTTAATCACTACCTATGCAATTTCTACCTAAGACTCTCACTAGTCCTAAATATGAGAGATCCCCCTCCCACTTCCTCTTAGTCACAGATCCAGTGACCGTCCTTAAAGTAACATGAACAATATGGAGACACTCTCCTAGACAAGAATCAACTCATACTTAAAAGCTTTGAGAAATTTAGAGATTTACAACTCAATAACAAAGTCCAACTCTAATATCAAAGTGATATAAGAGTGTATTACAAATAACAACGACGAACTAAAACCCTAAAAGAATCTTTTGTAAATTGCGGCTTTAGTACTCAATTAGGTCTTATGTCTTTGTTTATATAGCATGCTTGCTGAATGGGCTTGATGCACAAATCCGGCTAAAGATCAGTTGAATCACGATATTTCAGCACAAATATTCTGAAGCAGATTAGATGTTTCCTTAAATGTTGCAACAACATTCTTAAGGACTAAGCTAAGTATAAACCGCATTTCTCTGCTTCTAGAACCACGCTTTCTTGGTCAACTCTTCACGTGAAACAAATCTCTAGATAATATATGAAAATCTTCACGTTTAAAACAAATCTCCAAGCAAGCGGAACAAGGCACGCTATGATGTCATACCAACATGTTAAGACATTGTGTCGGACATCTTGATATAACTAAAGGTTTAACAAAAATGCATCCAATACATGCCTAAAAACCTAACAAAGGTTAAATTAGGTGAATGTATTTTCTAAGTATGAAGGTGAGAAAAACACAAGAGAGAGTTGAATTGTGTTCGCTTTTTCAAACTTTTTCTAAGTGTTCATTTATTAGAGTTTGAATGAGATGAAGTTATGTTCAGAGTCAGAGTTTGGCTATTCAGTGGATTAAACACGAACACAAAGATAAAGAGAGAGCGAGAGAGAGAGAGAGAGAGAGAGGGAGAGAGAGAGAGAGAGAAGACACAAAACAATTATATTGGTTCCTCCCACAAATCAGGAGTAATTTAGTCTCCTTGCACTTCCAAGGGATTTTCACTATAATCACTAAAGAATACAAATGCTCAAGTCCACAAGTAAGGGACTTCAAATGCTCAAGCACACAAGCAAGAGACTTCCAAATTCTCAATCACACCAGAAAGAGACTTTTACAATCTAACTTAATCAAATAAAATATTGTTTAGTTTTTACACTTGATATACAATCAGATGTGTAAACAATTACAAAACAGAGTAAGACTCTTAAGACTTAGAATTTCTAAGATATGAACTTCGTAAGAAATTCTTAAGTGTTTATGCACTTTTGAATTTTACATAGTAAGGGCACAAGTTAGAATAGCAGAGTCTTGTTTAGTTCTTCAAGTCTCTAGTCCAGCTCCTTATATAGGCAATGATTTGAGATACGTTGGAGAAGTGCAAGCGCATTAAGAGTCCTTGAGAAGCTATCAAATCAATACGTTGGGATGTTGTCTGATATTGTTAATGTCATTTGAAAAGACATTCGAAATCCACTTTTGCAAATATAATTATCTGTTTCATTCCTTTTGTCCTTGAATTTGACTTAGCAAATGATTCAGAAGAAGATAGACTATACTATCTAAAAGGGACATCTTTAGAAGAAGAAGAAGAATAAGAAGACAAAGTCTGACATGTCCTTCATAGTCTAATGACCTTCAGAATCTGACAACCTTCAGATGTTGATGTTTCTGAGTCTGATCTTCGGCAGCCTCTGAGTGCAACTCTTCTTCTGACCCAAATGTTGACTTCTGGTTAACCTTTATTCAGATCTTCTACTAAGTCTTTTACCTTCTCTTATGCTTCTGATGCTTTTATACATGTTCAAACCTTGATAAATTTTAGTCTGTGGTCCTGCGCACTTAAACATATATGAGCGTTTCCAATTGTTCTTCAATACTTTGTTATCATCAAAATTTCAGAAGCATTGTACAAATTCAATTTTGTTCCAACAAAGTAAAAGAAGGAAAACATGGATTATGGAAAGTTTGTCATAAGACTACTTTCCATGAATCAAAGACTTAGAAAAACTACTCAATCTTCATAAGGATGATCTTAACTAAATAAGGGAAATGTTAACCAGTGTCTCAGGGGCTCAGGTTATGAAAGTAAATATAATATGTATTGCATTGAAAATTGTGTAGTCAATTCTTCAAAAGTCAAAGGCAAGAAATTAACTATATTGAAATAACAATGCAAGCAAAAGGTGTATTTGGTGGTATGTGGTGTCAAACCAAAGAGAACATAAAGTCTATTTATAGGTTAAGCACTACTAAATTTGTACATTACGTCACAAGCATCAGATTTAATTGCAATTACACAAAAATCACTCAACAGTCCAAAAGAAAAACAACTAAAACGCATTCTAGTCTATGGAGCTATTACAATTGTAGCCTTCATTTTGGTTGGCGGTAACAACTTCTGTTTTGAATGCATAATCATATGCCTTCTCACATCATTAGGTGACCATTTTGAAACTAGATGGTGCAATTTTTTAACTGGTACGGGGTTATTTTCAACCTCTTGCTCATTGAAAACGGTCTCTTTTTTTTTTTTTAGAGCATTGAAAATGGTCTTGATTGCATTAGTTTTTGGATTGGTCAACAAAATTTGGTCCTTTGAAAGATTCTACCATTTGCACTATTGTACCATATATCTCTCATATCACCTATTTATTCCAAATAAAGTAAAATTTAATAAAAAGGAAATAAAACTTAAAAATATAACTTTATTAAACAAAATATTATTAGAAAAATACTATAAGATATAGTGTTTTTATTAAAGAATAAGATATGGTGTTATAAGTGACTTGTAATGAGAAATGTAATTAAGATTCAATTAATAAAAAAATATGAAACATATTTATAGTCGTAACTTTTTGTCGGAAAAATAGTTTGTTCTTGTTGATATCTAAATTAATAAATGGGATAAATGTCCTTGAAGAATGTTTAAGTACACAAAGTTCTTGGCGAATAATTCTACAAGGGGGAATGTTATTTGAACAACCATGTTATGGGACAACTTATGAGATAACCAAAACATACAAAGAAATGTTGGTTTTGCACAAAAACTAAAGCAATAGAGAGAAAATGAGAACATAATATGAGTATGAGAAAGAAAGTTGTCATAAAAGTTGTCACAAAATGATTGTTAAAATATTATTTCTCTTCTACAAGATTTTCTTTTAATTCTGGCTTAAAAATAAATCACTCGAGTCTTTCTTTTTAGAAATCAAACTATTGAGAAAGAAACAAGAGACTTTGAAAGACACACAAGACCAACTAAATGAGGTTTAGGTATCATCGTGGAAGCTACAGGTATTATTGTTGATTGATTAATTAGAGAATCATGATATGTAATTGAAATCAAAATTATTAATTATTGATCTGTTTAGTACTTAGACAATGAAGCCTTAAAAACATGTTTGAGGGTGATATTCATTCAATTCACAACAACCTATAGTAAGTGCATCGGTTTAAACTAAAAGTGGACAATACTTATTTTCACTTAGATAACACTCTTATAATGCACGATCATATCATCTAATCATCTAGTAGATACATTTAAAGATAATGTGTTCTCCAGTTATAACATGCGTCATGCTACACATAATGTGTATCAATCCTCTGAGATGTTCTCTTCTTAAAGATAGTGTGTTTGGTTTTTGAAATATACTATGATTTTCTCCAAAGACGTGAATAAGTTTTATTTTGAATTGGTAACGCTGCAGCTTGTGGAGGCATTTTTCGAGATTCTTTAGATGATTTTTTGGGTGCTTATTCTAGCCCTCTACGAGTCTCTTCGGTGTTATACATTGAGCTCATGGGTATTATTATTGCTATTGAGCAGGCGCATATCAAAGGTTGAAGTCGCCTTTGGATTGAGAGTGATTCGCAGATAGCTATTCAGGCTTCAAAATATCATAATTTGGTCCCTTGGGACATTCGCAATCGGTGGAGCAATTGCTCTGCCTCTCCTTTATGCATTCCTTTCTCCCATGTCTTCAGAGAAGGTAACACTTGTGCTGACAAGCTTACTGTCCTGGGACACGATTGTCATGACTTTACTTGGTGGGACACTCTTCCAACGGTCCTCTAGGAAATTTTTCAGAGATCGGTGTAATATTATGAATTACCGCTTTACTTGATTTTATTTTCTTCTTTTCTCTTTTTGGGGTATCGTCCTAGTCCCCCCTTTGTATTTATGTTTTCCTTTTTTTTAATAATATATATGAGTGTTTGACATAGGATTAGAGGTTCAACAAAGAAAAATAAACTCTTAGTAAAAGAGTCTATTATTGCTTGTTAAACAAAATGATTGATTTGGTACCGAGCTAAAGGTTAAGACATATCATTGAATGTTAGACAGTCTCATTAAATAAGGTATCTACTGAAATTAAGTTTATAAGAGCCTACAAGTTTTCTGCCGGAAAAAAAAAAGAGCTTGCAAGTTGTATAGTTGGGGAGTTCGGGGAGTGTCACGAGGAGCAACACCAACGCTCAAAGACTACAAGAGACAAAAACATTGCATCTCTATTCAAATCATAAATATAAGTCTTTTCTTTTATATGTACAACCGTTAGTTAATTTATAGTCGATATGGGACTAATCGTTTACTCTTAATCCAACATTAAATAATTTAATAAGGGGTAAGAAAGTCTATTACAAACTTATTCCCAAATTAGCAAGTAATGGTTGATAGGAGGATTTTGATAAGTGAAAAAGAGGAGGATTTTGAGAAGTGAAAAAGTGGTAATTATTCGGTTAAAAGTGTTGATCCTCAGAAAGTGAAGAATTTATTATGGGTGTATATAGATGATGCCTCTCTACGCATCTTCGGTTCCAAGACAAGGGAGTTGAGTGTAGCTGTCTTTTTTGTTTAATGACAAATATTAGTAATTAGTTTTTTTTTATTTGTTCAGATTTAAACTCATGATTTTCAACTTTTTATCCTTAACTCAAAATAGTTGAACTAATTTATTCCAAAAGAAACAAAATAAAAAAGAAACTATAAATTGTCATCCTTATAATTTCTTCCTCAATTTTCTTCTTTCAATGTCACAATTTCCTCTTAAATTTCATCATTATCTTATCTCTTTCTCAACTTTCTTCTTCGATATCAATATAAAACTCAACTTAATGTAAGACGTCTTTAAGAGATTTTTTTAGGGTATATCTCTTTGCATGGTATACGACAGTGATCTTGAGTACGTTTTGAATAGATCTCGTTCTTCATGATTTCTAAAATAATAAATGGGATCAAATAATGTTTAGGCACACAAAATATTAATGGCCCCTTCAGAAGAAAAATAAACATATAAATGGAGAAAAAAATTCTACAAGATTTTCTCTTTTGGCATAAAAATAAACCGCTCAAGATTCTTATTCATGGGGTTTTAGTAGAATTGGTGGAAGCTATAGATATTTATTGTTGATTGATTAATTGGATAACCGTGGATATGAAATTAAAATCAATATTAATTCATCTATTTAATTAGTAGTAAGTCACGAAACCATAACTTCTTTAAACTAAAAAGTTACCTTTTCACCTACAAAGGTTTTATTGATATTAAGTATGAACATATGAAAATTACAATCGAATGAATTCAGTGTATTGTGTGTGCATGACATATAAAAAGCTACGAAAATCAATAAGTGAAATGCAACTGTATGTCTATCGCGATAGATGAATGAAGCCGGTCTCCTATGGTCACAGGACCATATGTAATGTATAATATAGTGTTTAGACACACATTTAAAGAGATATTTTTTTATAATAAAAAATAAAACTAAGTTAACATTTTGGGGGCAAATGTGTCATTGTTTGTGTGTCTAAACATTATATATTTGGTCTTGTAATCAAGTAAGTACTTCTCAATGAATGATTGATATTGGCACGTGCCAACTTTTATATTATTTAATTTTTTTTTGTAAAAATATTAATAAATTATTTAGTTCAATATAGTTCAATTAAAAGTTCTCATAAAATACATACAAGGTTTATAAAATTTAATTATGCAATTGAACTCAAGTGGTTAAGAGTTCCACCAAAGATGAATGACGAATTATTTAAGAAAACATGAATTCAATATCTAGATGAAACAATTTTTGGTGAGGTTTTAAGCGAATTTAATCCCTTTTTTTTGTGATACATTTTTTTTTTTGGCTGAACGGGTACTTTACTTTATCTAATAATAAATTATTGGTAATATATATTATTCGACCATGTAAGATATATGAAAATAATAAGTTAACCCTTTTTATTTTTCATACAATAAATTGATTCTTTAAATGATACAATAGTTGCATCGTTATCATTTTTTTTCCAACTCTATTAAAAAGAATCACAAGACGATGCACAAAACTTGTAATGCATTCGAGAATAAGTAAAATCAGAAGAAACTACAAACCACTCATTATATGTTTCTTACTGAGTCTAGCATTCCTTATCTTCAAAATATTTGAGACTTGATTATTTCAATACACTTCATTTCCATCTAGCATTATTAGTGCGTTACCTAGTGATTAGAGATTTAGAGGGTATGTATGTGTCATAGATTCAAAGATTCAAACTTCAATGTTTCACTGTACAATTAAAAAAAGTTTTAACTTCGTTCAAAATATATAATATATTTAATCCAGTATTATAAAATTCACATGTTTGATTTTTATTTTCAAGCTACTTAAGAAAATCCTAATTATTTGAGATTTCACGATAATAAAAAGATATAAAGTCAAAATAAAAATTATCATGTTATTAAGAAAATCCAAATTTTCATTACAAATACAAGTTCTCAAACATCATACTTTGTAATAAACACATGGATCACATTTTATTTTTTTTGGGTACACACATAGATTTCATATTCTAGTCTTCAAATTTCCCATCTTACTTTGGGGAAAAGTCTTCATCCTCATCACTAGTGGCCCCTTGTTCACTAAGAATTCCTTTTTCCTTTTCATCGGCCACCATTCCCTTGGATGCATTACCGTGTACACAAATTTAATATAAAATGTGTATTAGGAGTAAATAGAACATAAAATAAATATCTAGTAACAAACACAAGTATATATTTGAATAACTGACTAAAAAATTAAATCACAATATACCTTGATTCTCCTTTTTCATGAGTACATGGAATACCTTGCATGTCTTCTTCTGTGATGTCCATGTCACTCATGTGTTCACTACCCTAATTAAGGTTGATTGAATTTAAATTAAAATTTAAAAAGAATGATAGATCTTAGAATTTAACTATTCTAAAATAATAATTCGCATTAAAAATCCATGTTATAAAGGGAGAAGTGGTCACTTAAAAGAGTCAAACAAAATATTTTGCGATTAATAATAACAAAATATCTTACCCATATATCCAAGTTTAAGTCATGAATTTGAGTGCTAGAAGGCATGGAAGAATGTGCATTGTTTGAATCTGCATTATCAATGCAAAATGCTAAAAGTCTTCTAGTGATTTCTAATTCATCCAAAGAGGTGTTTAGTTAGGCACCCACCTCCAATTGGTGTCCAAGAAAACTCCGATCTGAGTTAATTCGTCAAGCTTCTCCTTCTGTGAGAAGCGAATTGGCAACAACTTGTCTTTGAAGTGGTTCTACTAATCGCATGATTCACACCAAGCGATTTAACCCCAAAACCTGAATGACACTCTGAAAACCAACATTCTTGTTGGCCGAAAAATATTGACCGAATTCGCAATCAGCGTCATGCCTTCTTCGCATATGTCTACACAAAAGACATATAATAGCCCTTCTATTTCTTTCATCCATTGTTTAAGTTTAGATACACAAGTGTCTATGCACACAAACACACATATTTATAGATTAATATAAATATGCATAAATCAACATATTTACACTCAAGCCATCCAGATA
>Ga0315913_1000710_pt1 | contig 32054 bp, 21 predicted proteins | sample MpolsnodulesMG_FD_207736 | JGI IMG/M metagenome (GOLD analysis project Ga0315913, IMG submission 207736) | Medicago polymorpha root nodule microbial communities from Los Angeles, California, United States - small nodules | ecosystem: Host-associated > Plants > Roots > Nodule | place: USA...
GCCCCCCCGGCGGGCGGGGGGGCCGGGCCCCCCCCCCCCGCTAAAGCTAAATCTCTAGTACAAGCTGATGGACGGGGAAAGCTAAACTTGCAGAGCAAACCAACATGACACACAACACGAGGCATAACAACATATGACAAACTTTTATGGTATTAAATAATTTTTTGTCTTATACAATTGTAGCTCTTCCCGTGTTTGCACTCTTACAAAACTCAAATCAAGTCACCATCCACTCCTTTTTGAGTTTTCGAATCATGATATCCAGTTTGCCTCAACCATAGTTGGAATACTACTGTTGTAGGCTGCCCAATGTACATTCTTTCTCAAAAGCTGAAATTGTTGAAAGAAAATTTGAAGAACTGGAACAAGAATACTTTTGGGAACATTCACTCATAAGTCAAAATTGCTAATCAGAAGCTGGATGAGATTCAAGTAGAAATTGACAGATTTGGTTATACTGACCAACTAATGGAACAAGAGAAGCTAGCTCAAATTAATCTTGAAAATGTGTTGAATATGGAAGAATCATATTGGAAAGAAAAATCAAAGGTGAAATGGCAGTGTGATGGTGACAGAAACACTGCCTTTTCCACAGACTTACCAAGATCAGAAATGCCTCAAGCCTTATTACCTCAATGAAAAGTGGTGATATAACTATAAATGATCCAAATGAAGTCTCTGCTGATGTTGTCAATCATTTCACAAAACTTTTCACTTCTACCACAAACGTTCTTCAAAATGATATGGTTCAGGAAGTTATTCCTCATCTTATCACTGATAGAATCAACAATGTTCTTACATTTTTACCTTCTCTTGAGGAAATCAAAAATGTTGTTTTTTCTTTGAATAAAGATAGTGCCCCTGGACCTGATGGTTTTGGAGCACTATTTTTTCAAAAATACTGGGAAATAATTAACCAGGATGTTTATAAAGCTGTTATACAGTTTTTCACAACTGGTTGGTTATTACCAAATTTTAATACTAATATTCTTGTGCTTATTCCTAAGACTAACAATGCAGGTTCAATGGATCAATATAGACCTATTGCTATAGCCAACTTCAAGTTCAAAATCATAACAAAGATTTTAGCTGACATGCTTGCTTCAATTATGCCTGCAATTAAGGTTCTTGAATCTTTTGGTTTCAATGCTATTTTTTGTAAATGGATCAAAGCAATTCTTTCTTCTGTAAAAAATTTCTATTGCTATCAATGGAAAGCTGCATGGTTTCTTTTCTTGTTCTAGAGGTGTCCGGCAAGGTGATCCTCTATCACCTCTCTTATTTTGCCTTGCTGAAGAAGTAATGAGTAGAAGTCGAACAAAGTTGGTTAGAGAAGGTAAGCTGAAGCCTACTCTTGGTTCTAGGGACAACCCTGTCCCATCTCATATTCTCTATGCAGACGACATTATGATTTTTTGCAAAGGAACCAATTCAAACATCCAGAACCTCATTGATCTTTTCATCAAGTATGCTTAGGTTTCAGGTCAATGTGTGAATCCAAATAAGTCTTCTGTGTTTGCAGGTCCTCATTGATCCCTTAGTGGAGGTGTTTCAGATCAATCCAGACACTCATCACTTGCTCACCTCAACTGTCAATCTTTTCATTCATAGTGCAGCTTGGTCTATCCCTAACAGTCCTCTTCAAATATTTCACTTTTAAAAAAATGTACTGGTAATTGAATATTTTTGTACTTGCATGTTGTAAATTTAGCACAATAAAAATTAATAAAAGTACGATTAAGTTATTGAACTAAAGTAGTTAATAAAATTATGTTAAGAATAATAAATTATTGATCGTATTTTATTTGCCTCTCTTGATCGAATTTCAAACACCATTTTCTTTCTAGAAATCGGGAAATTAAGACCAAAAGAAGTATTAGTTGGTTTAAAACTATTGAAATGTCTAATATTGAGAAGTTCCTCTTACCCCTTCCATGTTGTTGAGTTTAGAGTGGTTGCCAAATTGCCAGATCATGACCACCGTTGGGAAATAGTTCTTCAAATATTGCTTAAACCTACCCAATTCTCTTAACTGCACCATTAGTTTATGTAAATTGTTTTGTTAACTAATTAATCTTGTTTCTGAATGTGAAAATGTATATAAATATTTGTTTGTAGGCTATGATGATTACCTTTACATGTCATTTTTGCGATGTATTATTAACGGCACTACCGTAGTCAAAATTGTTGGCTTTTATTATTCAATCTATTTTGACCTCATCACTATATCAGAGTTAAACAAATATGCAAAAATAGAAACGTTGAAAATCAAACTTTGTATCTATTTGTTTTTATATAGTTGATTGTTGAATTATATATTATCGCACTTTATCTTTGACTGTCTCATGCGTTTCCATTTTGACTCAACTTAGAACCTTGTATTGATTATTTGCCGCATTTCTTTGAGTTAATACAGTGGGATTGAATTGATTTTGTTTATACTTCAAATATTGCTGATTTGTGCTTTTTTCATTACTATCCTAAACATATATAGAGTAATACCACACATACACTAAACATCATATTTGACTTGCACTAAATGTCAATTATACTACCCGGCAAGTGGGGATAGAGTGGTATAATAAGGTAGTAGTTTTAAAATAATAGGTAGTTTTGAAATTTTCTTAAAAAATAGGGTAGAAATGAAATTTTGCATCCAAAACAGAATAGAAAGAAGAAAAAAAAATTGCGTGTGAATATGGTAATACTCTCAAAATTTTCAAAATCAGGAGAATTTAATGCTAGCATGTGTTTTGAAGGAAGATGATAACTAGAAGTTTTTATACAACAATAGTTTTCATTTTAATATTAGAATGATATGACACCGTACGAAGATTTAATAGGAGATGATAATGTATGAACTGTGAAATCAATGTGTTGGTGTAGGACTAAAAAGAATATTTTAATAACAGAAGTGGTGTAAGAAACAGCCTAGAATATTAAATATTTCAGGAAAGGATATTAAGGACCTATTTGTGTTTTAGAAAGGCCCATTAACTTTTAAATTAATTTTGCTTACAATATCAATATCTTAACATATATTTTTTTAGGAATCACTAGTATCTACCAAAATTTTACAGTATTGAAAAATTCTCTTAATTTAGTATAGTTATGTTTTGTTAGGAATGGAACTAATTATAAGGGATTAGGGGTGCCCCTTATTTGAAAAAATGAAATTCACCATCCACAATAATAACACCCTCCTACAAGTTGTGAGTTTAAAAGATAAAAAATCACAATTTCTATTTTGTTTTATTCGCCAACACTTGACTCAAAGTAAAAATTATTGTTACCAACTTAGATGTTTCTTTTTGTTACTTCTTTCATTTTTGGGTTAATCGTTGAAATTGATCATGTAATATACAAAAAATCTGAAAAATGATTCTATAAAATAAAAAACACATATTTTAGTTCTGTAATGAGATTTTTCTAATTTTTGACCCTATAATATATGTGAAGTCCAAAAGAGCGACCTAAAGGTTGAATTTTGTCTATGATTTTTTTTCCAGTTATGTTTAGGACTTACAATATGGTTTTACACAAAAAAAAAATAGAATTGTTCGAATAGAGACGAATTAATTATGAATTTTTTAAGCGTCAAAAACTCAAAAAATAAAATAACGGAAATTTTGATATTGAAATTGAATTTTGAGTTGATTATTTGGACATACATTTGTAAAAACACATAAAAAGGATCTGAAATTTTTTATGGCATTTCTAAGACGTTTTTATTTAGTTTTATTTTTCAACCAAAACGTGTAAAATTGCAATTTAGTTCCGAGTAAAACTGCACTCACGGGTCAAATTATGCTCCCTAATTTTGTAGACATAGTTAGAACACCATAAGAACATTCACCGTAAAATTTTGAGTTTTTAAAACGAGAAACAAATTAATTATGAATTGTTTAAGAAAGGGGGATAAAAATTCATAATTAATTTGTCCCTAGTCGAAAAAATTTAATTTTTCGTGTAAAGCCATATTTTAATGTCCTAAAGATGCATGATAAAAATCATGAAAAATTTCAACCTCTAGGTTACCTTTTTTGGACTATGGATATATTATAAGGTCAAAAATGAGAAGAGTATCAAATTACAGAGTTAAAATACATGTTTTTTATTTTACAAAATCATTTTTCAGACATCACGTATATTTCAGGGTAGAATTAAACAATTAAACCTTTATTTTTTTATAAGACCTTGTACTTCTTTTAATTATATTTTGGTTGTTGGTAGGTACCTAATTAAAGGAGGAACTGCGTTTCATTTTGGTTGGACTACCACTAGTGTCTGACTATTATCTGATACTTAAGACAATGCTGAGACTATTTATTGTTTATTTAACTAAGTATGTTCCAAATCATATATTCTTGTCCTTTTCACTAGGTGGTGTTTGGTCAGAACGAAGATTTGGTAACCAGCAACATAGTCCACCTACCCTCTGCATGCTTTCTTCTTGCCCACTAGAGTAGACACCACCAACCACGCAACGAATGGTCAAGCTTGATGGGGGAATTTTCTCTTCTCAAAATTTGTACATGTTTGGTGTGTTTGGTGAGGGAAAATGTATGGATAACATTGAGTATCCGCAACATCTATGATTTTAATGTATTTCATGGATAAATAATTGATCGGAAGAAATTATTTTGTTGAAACAGAATAATTTGTTAAGACTTACGAAAGAGATAGAAAGAAAGTCATTAAACTTGATGTTACTCAAGTGAAATCCGTTTGTAACAAAAAAAATACTTAAGAGATATGTATAATGAGACGGTTTAAATCCCTTTTAGCTTCTTAGATATTTTAATTGTGCAATTTTAGTCTCTATTTGGTGTTCTCCCACCAAATTTTTTCCCAAATTAGGAGAGTACCGGTTGTTTTTCATCCCTAAATCACCATATATTCTTGTGATGTTAGGGGATATTTTGAGATTTTAGAATTTTAATTTAGGAAGAAATAGAGTTTTAAGAAAAAGCTCACGACAAAGTTCATTATTTTTTTTTGAAGAAAGACAAAGTTCATTATTGTTTTGTAACATCACTAGATCTTTTTCTCAAATAAGATATTTTATTTTTTTAATAAGAAGAAGCTCTGAAATGATAATTTTTATGGGATAGAGGAACTTTCTCCCTATTTTTTGACCCCTATTTGATCCAAAAAATAAAATATTGAGCTTTAAATATACGTTGTTTGATCTCGTCCTACTGTGTTACTTGTGCGAATGCAATCACGACTCTAGGGGATCCATCATCTTACCCTCCCTCTCGATCAATTCTCTCATTTTTCTTGCTTAAAGTTGTGCATGGCAAACATCAAACACAGAACAATATATATTCATTATTTTTTTAGGGGAATATATATTCATTATTTATTTATTTCTTATACATCCAATCAAATATCAATTATCAAGATAATTATTTTATTTTATTTTTGTAAAAATAATATAATTAACGGTCTAGAAATTTGTCCTTGCAATTATTGGTTTATTGATGCAATGATCGATTAATTGGGGACCACCACACTCACACTAGATATTTGACAAGTTACAAAGAAAAAGAGCAAGAATATACTTTATTAGTAAAAAAATAATATATATGTATACATGTTGTCAAAATAAAAGTTAGATACAAGACAAGAATCTATTTTCCCCCTAAAAGAAACGCAAGAATCTATTTTAACGTCGATTACATGTATGTATGTAGCATGATGCACCATCGTTTTCTCAATTTAGACTTAAAATTTATACTTCCCCATCCTACTATTTACTATATATTTTTATAATTTTCGTAAACTCTCTATTTTTGATAATGAACTTATCAATCAATGATTAAGTCATCAATATTCAGAGCTACGAGTACTCTACTCTCCTCACTTTGATTTGTCATATTATTTATTAGCATTTTACCATTTTATACTATTAATTTTAATGTTGTAAGTTTGTTCATAAATCATTTTTTACGGTTTTAGCAAAGTATATTTTATGTTTATATATGATGTATTCTATCAATTTAAACGAATGAATGTTATTTTAGTAAAATAAGGATATGATTTACTTTATTAAGTATTATACGAAAAATGATATGCTGAGGAAAAAAATTGAGGAAATGATGTGTATAAATCATGTCTCTCGATTTCATATAATTAGAAATCAATGGTCAAAATCCAAAACAAAGCAAACCATGTCGTTTGATTTTATTTTATTTTATTTTTCTCCTTCATAATTATTTCTGGTTTACCCCTTCTACGATTTTTGTTTGAAAGAAAAAATTGACCATTGATTTCTAATTAGATGAAATGGAGGAACAAGATTTGAATACATTATTTCTTCAAAAAAAAAAATTAATCTCAATTGAGAGAATCTATTCTCGTGTAAAAATTGTTCTTTTTGAATGAATTGTTTGTTTTTATCCTATAATATAATAATCCAACTCTCTAATTTTCTATGCGACAAATATTTAAATGTATTATTGAGAAAACAAAAATAACACCATATTGAACTTTAAAAATGATAAATAAATGGAAATACACTTTTTTCTACAATAGTGAAGTAAAAAAATGATGAAACTAAAAATTAAATACGCCTTCCCTCAAAAAATAAAAAGTTACGCCTATTAAACATTTTCTCATGTTTTGAGTTTTAAATAAGAGGGCTAAATATGAACATTGTTAGGCCTTGTATCTTGAAAATTGCTCTACTCCTTTTGGTTTTTGCTCATTTCCATCCCAAACTTTTAAAAATAGCATAAGCGTGAGTTAACTCGCGTTCGGTACCCAACATGAGTTAACTTGAGATAATACCAACGCGAGTTAACTCACGTTACATTATTATATAGCAGACAACATCTAATTTCTTCCATTTTACAATATTCAATCTCTAAAACTCTCTCCAATCATCCAACACCAAATTTTTTGTCAAATTCAAATCAATCACCACCAGGGCCGTCTTAACAAATTTGTTGGCCCTGTTTTGGTTTTTAAAGATGGAAAAAAAAATATTAAATTTTGGGTCCCAAAAGACTAAATAAGGCACTAAAAAGAAAAGGAAAATGTTAAGAAAACCAAATATAGTATAAGTGTCTTGGAACTTGTATAGTCAGTTTAAAAAGTGTAAAGAATTATGTTTTCAATGCAAATATTTCTTTTTTTGTTTCCTTAACTAGTGCTCGTGCCCCAGGGGCGCCATTGAAGTAAATTGAATTGTTTGATATATTTGTGCGTTAACTAAATATAAATACTAATTAAGTGCCTTACATATAAAAAAAAATGTTTTGGGCCCCCAAAAAATCGAGGCCCAGTGACATAGCCCAGACTCGACGGGCTATGGGCTGGCCCTGGTCACCACTACAATAACAAGTAAGTTTTCATAATACATTGACATTTTATGTTTATATGTTTAATTTTTCCTCTTTAAACATGAAAGTAACAGTTTATGTTAATTTTGATTTATTCGATAGGAAATGATTAAATGTTTACATGTAAATGCTATGAATCCTTGTTAGACTAGATTTGAGTTGATTAAATGTTTAGATGTTTGTATGTTTATGTTTTAGTTTATGCACTCCAAGTGTTTGACGAAATGTTTGAATGAGTTTTTCATTGATTTTTTTTAATTTTTTATGGTGTAGATCCGAAGAAATGAACATTTATCAAGTAGATCCAAACACGATGTTAGCTGCAGTATGCTTCAATGGTGGAAAGCCCAATATGTTCAGGGTTCAGATTAATGTCACGTTAGTAGATCTGAAGGATCAACTGGATCAAATCAATCAACAACTCAACCACAGAGACACAAGGAGGGTGGATGACCTTGAGTATTGACGTCCATCAATCAACTCAAACGAGAGATTACAGTTCATCTAGATGATGCTCACGAACAACGACAGCGTGAGGATCATGTTCATGATATTTGGTCAGCCACATCATGTTCTCGACGATCGAGTTGGATGTTTCGTTGTTGATATCTTCTGAAGATATTCTCATGAGTTTGATTCAGCCAGATGAAGATTAGGTTGTATTATTATGTTGTGTCATTATTTTGTTGGATTTTAGTTTCATTCTTGTTAGTTTGCTGAAGATGTTTGCATTGAAGTGTCTTATACTTAGTGTAAACATTTGCAAATCTATTTGAAAACTCGAAAGAATTGAGAGAACACATGTTGTATTCTACCGAATCAAATATATATGTTCTTACATCGAATTCCTTCGTATAAGATGAGTGTGACAAACTGGAATATATTTCCAAGATGTTTTGAGCTTGATTATGCTCCTCTGTCAATTGAAACTTGTCAGTTGGCATGACAGTAGGATTAAGTTAAAAAGAATATATTGGAATGCATTCCTTTTTGTCCATGCTCATTTTATATGAAAGAATTCGATGTGAGAACCTATATAGTTGATTCGGTAGAATACAAATGTGTTCTCTTCATTCTTGAGTTTTCAAAGAGACTTGTACATTTTTACACTAAGTATAAGACACTTCAATGCCAACATTATCGATAAACTTTCATGAATTTAATTTAAATTCAACATCATGATGATACCACATCTTTAGGGAGAATGTAATGTAAAGCAATGCTTTTTTTTATTGCCCGATTTAAACTGAGATGAAATTAAACTCTAAATGTTAATTTGTCGCATTCTATTCTTTTAGAATTTATTTTGCGTACTTGTGTATATTTAGTTAGGATTTATTTTGGAAATGAATGAATTGATCTTTCTAAGACATGCTTACCATTGAGCAAATGAATGTTTTTAAAAAATGTAGTGAATGATTGGAAATTAAAAAAAGCTGAACATAAGGTATTATGAATGAATGAATGTGGTAAATTAATGTAGTGATAGCCGATGATGGATATTGTAAAAAAATTCAAGTTTGTGGGCTTAAAAAAAACATCATCTCTATCAAGAAATGTTGTCATGTACTTCTGTTAGCTTGCCTAAAACAGGCACATGTTTACTCACGCTGGAAACCAACACATGTTAACCCACGTTGGAGTTCAGTGTGAGTTCAGCGTAAGTTAACTCACACTGAGGTTATTTAAGGAAAATCGGGGTGAGAATGAGCAAAAGCCAAGGGGAGTAAAACAATTTTCCTATATCTTTTATGATGTTTTGAGTTCGAATCTAAGACCATTCACTCTTGTTGAGGGAGTTACAGTAGTGTTTACCACTTTATCTACACAATTTTTTTTATATTTGGTAAATAAGTACTGGATATTGATAAGATAGGTTATAGCGGATAACTGATAAATAAGTTTATAACAAATAGATGATTAACTATCAGTTATATTTATTTTTCAATTAAGATTACACGGATAAAATGAAATGAAGATAAAACATGATAAACTATAATATGCTATTCAAATTAGCTTATAAAAAGTGCTATATTCTCATAAAACTAAGCTATCAAGTTGTGTAAAAATGACAATAGCAATCAGATATTGTGTTTAAAATAGAAGTTTATAAAAAGACTATAAGCTCAATTTTAGGTTTATCCTAATAAACACGGACACTCGTCAGATTAGACGTGTTCCGGTGTTGGATACGTGTCGTGTCCGAGCACCGATACGACACCGACACATATAATTATACTGAATTATGTAATTTTTTCAAATTATTAACGGTATCGACATGTCAGTTTCCGTTTTGTGTCGGATGTCTGTATCTGTGTCGTGCTTCATAGGGTCTATCAAATAACACTTAAAAACTTAAACATGTTTTTAAGGAGTATAAAATATTTTCTTGAATAAGAGCAGAAAAAGAGTTTGAAACTTTTGCTCGATAGAGTAATTATATACCTTTTTAAATAAAAAATAATTTAGATAAATTATTACTGGAAAGTAGCCATGTGAGAGTGGCATTAAATAAGAGTCAAAAACCTTACAACAACAACGAGTATCATGGTTGGAAATGAGGTAGAAATGGGCCCCACAGCAGAACCGCGTGATAGTGCGTACTATGAGTTGTGGTGTCCATGATACGATTTATCTCAACTACTACCGACACCTCCCACCACAATCAACTACAACCGTTAAGATTCATCTTCAGATCCAATCTCAACCGTTCACCTTTCCAGCAGACAACAGAAAAGAACGTGGGTGGATGAAACAAAGAAAATAATTCTTTTCTTGAACAAAAAACAACTAAAATAATACTCTTTTAGAGAAAAAACAAAGAAAATAATTGAAAAACTAAATCTGATTACTAAATATTTGTATGAGATGGTAATAAATCTTTTGCGATGTTTTTTTGAACGTAATCCAGTTGATAAGAACATTACATGTAATATGTAAGAGTTGATGTTTGAACCTCAAATTTCTATTTATTTGTATATAAATGATGAATTTATAGCCACTGAATACTCGATTAAACAAAAATCTTACAATTTAATCAAATATCCTAACTTTGAACCACCATTGAGAAAATCTTTTGAAAGTGAGTTTTGCATGTCATTATGGTAGTACTTGAATGATTAATCTTTGCAATTATGGGCAAAATATTCCCAGACTTTGCATGTATTGTTGCTACTAACCGAGCTAAAGACGATAAAATATCTATTCACACACAAAAAAATGAATCTAAACCAGATCTTGCATCATAGGGGCATTTGAGTCATTAACTACACTTCAACTACCACAACCTCTCTCATTTGAGACTTTTGCCTATAAATTGAGTTCTAAGTCTTCTCTTTGGACTCACAACGCTTGATCAGACTTAACCATAGCAAAGCGGGTTCAATCTGTTCAAGCACAACTTCTCTTTCTTTCACCAACTACCTTTTTCTTTAAGGTAACACTTTCTCTTATGTTGCTTCTTCCCTTTGCTTTGTGTTTTTCTCTATAGATCTATGATGAGGTTATTCTTGATCAAGTTTGGATTTTGATCTTCTGGGTCATTTTGTTTTATGATTTTATCAAATGGGTTCATCTTAGATTTAACTAAATATGCTTAAAGTTTGGAAAAATATGTTGTATTGAGACCTTGATCTGGAGGATTCTCCAATTTTGGTCGTAAGTTAGTTTATCCAATTATGTGGGAATTGTGTTTGGTCTCTTAGATCTGGAGTAATTGTTATTACGTTATTGGTGTTTTTTCATGTTGATAATTGTTATGAAGCACGGATACGGATACGACACTGACACACCACACAGACACCACTAATAATTTGAGAAAATCACATAATTTAGTGTAACTATGTGTGGGTGTCGTGTCGGTATGTTCCGACACTGGGACACGTCTAATCCGAGGAGTGTCCGTGCTTCATAAATGATACTTATTTTCTTTGTACTTGTACTTAATTTCCATTTGTCGGTTATAGTGTTCTAGTTTGTTTGAAATTGTGTTAAGTTGGCTTTTGATCTATGTGTATGTTTGAATTGACGGCGAATTTAACATAATTGAGTTGTGATTTTGTTGAAGCTCGAAAGTGTAACTTTTGTCTGAATTGTGTGATTTGATTAAAGTCGCCGTCAATCTAAACATGTACTAAGATTGCATTGCAAGCATGGCTGGTTGGTGTTTATTTATTAAACTATGCCTCTAATTAACTTGATTTATGATTTACTTAATGCAAGATTTGAATCATGATTGATAAAAAATACATCATGTATATAAGGCATAAGACGGGTTGAACTAAGATTGAATTTTGATTATGGATGCTTAATTTACATTCTTTTGTTGTGTTTTTTAGGTCTTGATTAAAGATGGCAACAGAAACTTTCCTATACACATCTGAATCTGTGAACGAGGGACACCCTGACAAGCTTTGCGACCAGATCTCTGATGCCGTTCTCGATGCTTGCCTTGAGCAAGATCCAGACAGCAAAGTTGCATGTGAAACTTGCACAAAGACCAACATGGTTATGGTCTTTGGTGAGATCACAACAAAAGCAAATGTTGACTATGAAAAGATTGTCCGTAACACATGCAGGAACATAGGTTTTGTTTCAGACGATGTTGGTCTTGATGCTGACAACTGCAAAGTCCTTGTCAACATTGAACAACAGAGTCCTGATATTGCTCAAGGTGTTCATGGCCATCTTACAAAAAGACCTGAGGAAATTGGTGCTGGTGATCAAGGTCACATGTTCGGGTATGCTACTGATGAAACACCCGAGCTTATGCCTTTAACCCATGTTCTTGCAACCAAGTTAGGAGCTAAGCTCACTGAAGTTCGCAAGAACGGAACATGCCCTTGGTTGAGACCTGATGGAAAGACCCAAGTCACTATTGAGTATTTCAATGACAAGGGCGCCATGGTTCCGATCCGTGTCCATACCGTCCTTATCTCAACACAGCACGACGAAACTGTCACCAATGACGAAATTGCAGCTGATTTGAAGGAACATGTGATCAAGCCCGTGATCCCAGAGAAGTACCTTGATGAGAAAACCATCTTCCACTTGAACCCTTCAGGCCGTTTCGTCATCGGTGGTCCTCACGGTGACGCTGGTCTAACTGGCCGCAAGATCATCATCGATACCTACGGTGGTTGGGGTGCACACGGTGGTGGTGCTTTCTCCGGTAAAGATCCAACAAAAGTTGACAGGAGTGGAGCTTACATTGTGAGACAAGCTGCAAAGAGTATCGTTGCTAATGGACTTGCTAGAAGGTGCATTGTGCAAGTTTCCTATGCTATCGGTGTTCCAGAGCCATTGTCCGTGTTTGTTGATTCTTATGGTACCGGAAAGATCCCTGATAAGGAAATCCTTAACATTGTGAAGGAAACCTTTGACTTCAGGCCAGGAATGATCTCTATCAACCTTGATCTTAAGAGGGGTGGAAATAACAGGTTTTTGAAGACTGCTGCTTATGGACATTTTGGTAGAGATGATGCTGATTTCACATGGGAGGTTGTGAAGCCACTCAAGGGTGGAAAGTTAGCCACTGCCTAAGTGAAGTGAAGGAGTTTTGGATGGTGCCTACAAATCTTGGTTGTACCAAAAGCATGTTATAATTTTTCTTTTGTGTCCCCTTACCCCTGTTTTCATTTATTATATGTATTTTTTTTTTTGGTATTTTTTTCTTCTGATTTGTGTACTTTGTATGTGTTCATTTAGAACATATATATATTTTACATGATCAACCGACAAAATGTTGTGTCAAGATTTATCCCATATAATGTAATAATACCAAATTAAAGTGAGCTTACAATTAGTTGGTTACTATTTGTTTTTTGTTAAACGACCAAAATATCTCTGTATTAGCACGGTTGGAGTATATTTAATATATAAGGTCGTCATTATATAAGCACAACGTTGTAAAAAAGCATTTCTATGCTAAATATTTTCTTTAATTGAATTAAAACATATTGGTAGGCAATGCCAATATAGGATTAAAATGACAGAAATTTAAATATCATTAAGAAACATACCGTCAAGGTTCTAATTGAGTGGGACACGAACCAATTTCATCGATTCCTTCCTCTTTGGAAGCGGAACACGAACTAATTTCCGCTATTTTGGGTTGTTAACTTGTTTTTGAGCGTAGTATAAAGTTAGCGAAATTTCTATGGTGTTTTAGTAGTATCGGTCCACAATGGAAGGGTCCGTATCGACACCTCACTACTACTTCTCCGTCTCACAATATTAATCGTTTAAAGTTTGTGCACAATTATTAAGAAAATGATTAATTGTGTTGATTTCAATTGTAAAATTAGTAGCATTTACTAAAACACCCTTATTAATTGTAGTTAGTGGAGTAAGTAAGTTGGATGAAATTCAATAAATAAAGGTATAATAGTGGAAAAAAAAAAAAGAAATGCTGCATTGGTATTGTAAAGTGACAATTATTTTGAGAAAAATAAAAAACGCTAAAAAGACAATAATTGTGAGACAGAGGAAGTACTTTATTAATAATGGCTAAACTATTTCATAAAAAATGATAGTTTAACCAGCATCAAATTTTATTGATGATTAGTTTTTTTCTTGATCTCGTAGATGTAGGGATCAACATAAAGAAGAGAAGTACTTTGCTTATGCTATTTCAAAGCAATTCTAAAAAATGAGAGAAAAACTGAATACGAAAAAACTGTGAATATTTTTGATCAATTGAATCTGTTACATGAAGTTGTTTATTATTAGCTTGTATTTTATCTTGTACATATTCGATAGGTAAAAGAGGGTTCAAAGCTGTAAAATTCTCTAAGTCCATGATTGAAGATGTTGAATTCGACGAAAGTTGGGAAGCTTTCGACAAACTATTTGGTTTTGGAGGAGGAAGTTCTAAATGTCCAGACACGTGGAAAGCATGTAGTTATTGTCGAAGATATTCATTTCTTAGCAGTTTAGTTTTGCACTTATTTTCTCTATGTATATATAGTAGTTTTTCATATGAAAAAGGTGTCATAAATCTCATTTGCAGAATTCAAACACTCAAAGTACCAACGTAGAGAGAAAAGAGTAAGAATGTATGTAAAGATTTGCTGAACCATCTTTAAATTAATGCAATGTAATTTACTTTTCTTTAAGTTTCTCTGTCTTTTACAATGTTAAGTTTTACTTGCATTAAATCACTGATTTATGTCAAAAGACAATTATCTTCATTCAAAAAACAGTTTTATTCATCTTGTTCATAAAACAAACTATGAATATGATGAACATTCAAACATTTTCTGAAAAAAGATTGTACAACATGCCCTAGGATTTCTAGTTTGATCCTGCAAGTAATTATTTAAAACTAGTCTTATTGTTCATCAAGAGCACCAACAAACACTTATTACAAGTTGTAGGTGACAACTAAGCATAACTAACTTGTACCAAACTAAATGTAACTCAAATGCATATGAAATCTAAGCTAAATGTAATAACTTGTGTTCCAAGCTAACTAGTTAGGAGGCGCCTTCTTGCTTGGGAGGAGGAGAGTGTTCCAGAGTGTGCTGCTATTTTGCATAATATTGTTTTGCAGGATAACATACTAGGTAGGTGGCAATGACTTCTTGATCCTATTCATGGCTATACAATCAAAGGTACTTATCATTTCCTCACGTCGGTGTATGCACCTACTGATAGGGGCTTGTATGTCGATGTGTGGCATAAGCGAGCTCCGTTAAAGGTTTCATTGTTTGCGTGACGGCTGTTCTGTAATCAACTTTTGACTAAAGACAACTTGGTGCGACGACATGTTCTAGATATTGATGACAACGTGTGTGTAGGCGGTTGTGGGTCTCAAGAGACCGCCAACCATTTACTCTTCTGTTGTGACACTTTTTTGCAGCATCTGGTTCTTGATTTTTCAGTGGCTAGGCATCTCTTTTGTTGGTCCGTTCACAACTCACGATCATTTTTTTTCCAGTTCGGGCACCTTGCGGGGTTATCGCATTCTTCACATTCGTTTTTCCAAATAATCTGGTTAACTTGTGTCTGGGTCGTTTGGAAAGAGCAGAATAGCGGAGTTTTTCAACAAAAGGTTATGGAGCCGCAGAGCATAGCAGACAAAGTCAAAAAGCACTCTTTCCTTTGGCTGAAATCTAATATGCCAACTTTTGTTATCAGTTACCATGACCGATGGCGACACCCTTTAGCTTGTATGGGTGTTTTGTTGTAACCTTCTTATTATTATTTTACTTTTTTAATTCATCAAGGTGATCATTTATTTACTACCAATGACTTGACATTGTAATTTTTGAATGTTTCTCTTTTACACGCCTTGTGCGAGATAAAACACCTTTAGTATTAGATATATTTCATTTTAGCTTTTTCAAAAAAGATACATCAATAAAAAAAATTGGTAGCCAAAGCTACCCCTTCATACACAAACGTTTTTTTTTTTTTTATATAAAAAAAAAATATGCATAGACGTTTCGCCCCTACATTTTGCCTTTGCTAAGACATCAACGCCATATCAGCCTTTTGACAAATATTATTATTTTTTGTTGCACACGGTATCATGCTAAATTATGTCAAAAAAATAATATCATGCCAAATATATTTGTATTTATATGTATTTATTCTACATGCCTTAAAGCAAAAAATGTATTTATTCTACACAATTATTTTGTCTTTATATGTTGAAGTAGATGGGTGATATTAACACATTCTCTAATATGCTCTTCTTAGTACTCTCTTGGTTATTATATAGTTGAAATTTAAGAATTCTTCTCTTTTCCCAACAAATTTTGCTCTTACCCAACTAAACTGACTAAAATATTCATGCGCTAGTTAACTAACGCAACGTGAGTTAACTCACGTAGATGTTAAACCTAGCATCACGAGTTAACTCACGCTAGTAACATATCATTCATTTTTCCCACTTTCTGCGTATGCTCACATTCTTGAGGAAGTAGTGATTTGTTAAGTTGAGCTGGTGTGGTGGGAGACACCAATATTGGTACACAACAACCACGTGGATTCAAAATTTAATTGTCTTTCCTTATTATCACTTTTAAGCTTACTTTATAAGGATTGTGTTTATGGTAGATTTGCTCCCAACTTGTCACTTGTTATATGAAAATACTTGTCAGTTGTTCATGCAACTCTGGTAATATATAGGTAGCGTTTGACCCGACTTATTTCTGACTTTTTTACACAATAAAAGGAGAAGTTGGGCCAAACACATTTCTTGAAAAGCACTTAATATAAAAAGTTGCTTATTTTTTTAATGTAAAATACACAAATAAAGTAGTTTTGCTAAAGTTGTCGAAACTAACTTCTAAAAGTTCTCGGTAACTTTTTTCTATGTATTCCCCTTCGAATCCTATTGAGCACGTTTTATTTTTCATTTTAATTGATTTTTCAGACGGCATGCATGTGCTCTTCAATTGCTAATTGCTATGTATTATCTTTTGTTTCTTTTTACATTTATTTTTGTTAATTGCTATAATTTGTTTATGTTAAAAAATGTTATCTTCTATTAACCGTATTAATAAATTAATTATAAAAAATACTATTCACAATTTGGTATCCTCGTACTTTTTATTGACAATGGTATACTATTATTATTATTTTCAAAGAAATACTACGTTGTAAATTTAAAGGTCCATTATTTATATATTTAATCAAGATTTTTTTTGTAGGTCCTAAAGAATTATTTATTTAGGACTTTTAATATAATTTACATTATCATAAAAAGATTTATATTTTCTAAAATATTTTACTGAATGTTCAAATATAATAAATTATATGTTTTTAAATTTTAATGTTTTATATTGTTTAGTAATATATATAAGGATTTTTTTATTTCATTTGTAAATATTTTAATAGTTATTAGATCTTAACAAGACATTTTCATCCCAAAAAAAAATCATAATTGAGGTAATCGCTTACGAAATATCTTCAAAAATTACTTAAAATCATAATGTATGAATTTTTATATATCTTATTCACCTCTTATCTATAATATTTTTTAAAAATATTGTTTCATTTTCCCCTAAAAAATTGATTGTTTCTTTTAAATATATTTATTTATTTATCAAAATTTCTTTTGAAATATGAACTTTCTTAAAATAAATTCATTTTAAATAAAAATATTATCAAACACTTGAACATAAAATAGATTTTGAAATAAAAAGCAGCAATTACCAAACAACTTTAACTTCATTTCTAAAGCTCATATTTTTAACTTTAAGTTTAAAGTAGCTTCTATGCCTCAAAAAAGTTGGGTCAAACGCACCCTAAGAGCCCGTTTGTTATAGCTTTTTTTAGGAAAAAAAATCTTTTTTTTTTAAGAAAATAATCACTTTTAATAATATTGCATCCGTTTGTGAAAACCATCTCTACCGGTGAAGCTGCTAAATACTATCTAGGAAAGTTTTACGAAATTGCTAACACAACTGCTCGTGATGATTGGATACCGAATCTGGAATTCCTTATTCAATTGGAGCACAGCCAGCTGGACCCCTTCCAAAAGCTGCTTAATTAATTTTTTTTGGTTGGTTGGGTTAGGCATTGTCCCTACCAACTGAATTAAGCTCACGAAGACACTGCTTAATTAATTTAAACCAACATCAAAGCTACCTCTTTTTATATACTTAGGTAGCCATCCCTGCATGCATGCTGAATGCAAACAATTTTGACATTTTATATGTAATAATAATGTCTCTAATCAATGAAATTTGATTTTTATTGTTAGCTCCATATGAATATTGCTTCCGGGTGCGATGTATACTGCTTCTTTCTATCTATTCTTTTTTTTGCTACAAAGCAAAGCAAAAACAGCAACAAAAAAAACACAAAGAAAAAAGAGAGAAAAAAGCTACGCTTGGGAAATAAGTTCCCATAGCATCGGTCCTTAACAGCTCCATGAGATCAGATGGAGGAGAGGAGTGAATAACAATGTCAATATCAGAAGCAGCCCCTAACTTTGCCATAAAATCCGCACTCTGGTTACCTTCTTTGAGAGTGTGATGAATTGAGAAGTTACTAGTGGTCATAAGGTCTTTTATATATCCTGAACGAGAACAGCATAAACATGGTAATGCGAAGTATCCCCTTGAATGAGATTAATGAAAAGCAGAGAATCCGAGTAGCAAACCAGATACCCATGTTTTTAGCAAGACGAAGCCCGTGATAAATTGCTGTTAATTCGGCCAACAATATGTCATTAGAGTGGGAGATAGAACCTGAAAAAGCCGATAGAAAAAACCCATGCATGTTGCGAAAAGTGCCACCAAAGCCGGTACGGATAGGAGTCCTGTTACAACTTCCATCAACATTCAGAATGGTGCAGGAAAAATCTCCGCAATTCCATTTAACAAGACGTTCAGCAGCGGCTGATTGGTCATGATTGAAGGCCGAAGAAATAGTGCCAGTTGAGTTATGAATGCTTCTTTCTATCTATTCGATAAAGTGTTGCTTTGCTTTCTTTGCTAATTAATTACTTTTTGATTAAATCTGCAAAACAAAAGAGTTATTTAATTTGTAAACTCTTCTACTAATCTAAAAATAATAATTGGTTAAAAAATGATTTAATTGTCTAAAAGCATTATGTCATCAGTTTTCTATATTTTTTTTAACATTCACCGCTATTAGTAATAATAAACTAAACTTTTGATAAATAATATTTTATGATATTTTGTTATTAAATTTTTTTATCTACTAGTAAATATTCTATCCTCAGTTTGGAATCAATTTTAAAAGAAAAATCGATTCTAGTTAAGAACAACCAAACATATCTAAATTAATTCTAGAACTCTAGAACCAATTTTACATTTTCCAAAATAAAACCAAACATACACAAAGTCATAATGTATAGGTCAACATGTGGTTGTTAGGATTCTTCAAAACCAAAAGTTATAACCATAGAATTTTTGCAGCTCAAAAATGTGTTTGAAACCCATAAATTGAAACTTTCAAAAGTATGAGATCTTCTGGGAGAGATTAGAGAGAAGCGAAAAACATGGAGTGGCAGGTGAATAAGATGGTGGTGAATAAGAGCACTCCTATATATAGCGAGTGCTACCTTCTGGAAATTTCACGATGCATACGTGTTTAATGTTTAATAAAAGAGAGCCTTATACATTTCCGGTTTTTATGGAATACATGGGGGGTTATGGATTGACTGACCAGTTATCATCATTCGTGAACTGTTCGCTATAAAAATTCTCGCAGTAATAAGCATTTTCGGGTGAATAATTTGGAGTTTTGACTGAGGCTTGGTGTTTGATGAGATGCAATAGAGATTGTAAATCCCTAATGGTGGACAAGGGTTCCGTCCGTTTATGCTCTTGTGCTACATTTTTCTACATAATAGTTGTTGTCTCAAATGTGTTCTCCCAAAACACTCATTTGTCTTTGATTTTTGGCAGTACTCTAGAAATTTTCTTGTTTCTTCGTGTAGATTACCCAATGAATTTTCTCTCTTTCCTTTTCAATGACTCTGTTTTATGCCAATTTCAAAATACAAATACATATTCTACCTTTGTAAATTTAAATTCTTGTATTTTTGTCCTCCATGTCTTAAACACACACGAGATGTACGATTTCAAACTTTGTCGAAGATGGAGTGTCACATATGTCCCCAGTACACTATGAGCGTGACAAATTGCTCGCCATTGGAGTTTGTCATAATGAAAAACAAGTTATGTTAAATAAATTGTGGAACTCATTATCAGAAATGTGAAATACAATATCGTTTAATTTTTTAAAAATATTTGTAGAGTTTATTTAATAATTGATCATTTAAATAAAAATTGAATGAATTGCCTCAAAGTAATGTATTTCAAGAGATTCACATAAACAATCTTATCTTGAGTTCAACTACTATGACTTATCTAATGTAGGTTAAGAACAAAGCTCCAAATTTACAAAAACGATTTAACTATTCATTTATTCATCAAATGAAAAAAATATAGCATTTGTTCAATATAATGTCACGTGTAAGCCAATCGAGAAATGACCATCGTCTTTGGCTCATCGCCATGCCATGTCACTCGAATATTGCTAATTATTTGCTCGTTTTGACCGCATTATAACGAGACAGTAGCGATGTTTGAGCGACATGGCATTACAATAATGATGATGGTCATTCCTCGCCGTTGACTTTGTAATTTTGTGGCACATTCATGCACTTAAAGGGACTAGATGGAACACACATTCACTGAGTCTCCTCCTTTTCACCTCGTTCTGCATCTGCGGCACAATCCAACGACGGAGAAATGCTTGGTTTCCTCTCTCTGCTGAGGATTCTCGTGAACGACAACACACGACTCATTGGCGACCGAAACGATGATGGTGAATCACAACTCGACTCTCCCACAGCAAAATTCTTGCAATCGGATTCACTCCTTCTCGGAATCTCAACGGTAATGTCAACCAATGAAGATTGCTTCTCATCAGAACAAGAAGAAGAAAATTCCGGTACAGACCGGTTCATTTCATCACCAGAACTCGAACCCAAAACCAATTCCGGTTCACACATATCAATTGTCGCTTGAACCGGCGCAGCCTCAACGGGCGCTCTACAAAGCGGGCATGTAGAATGAGACTGAAACCACATATCAATACAATCAATATGAAAACTATGATTACATTTGGGTAAAACCCGGCCCGTTTCACCATCTACAAACTCCGACAAACAAACCGCGCATTCCACCACCTGATCCGTCTTGGAGGAAAATTTGAAAACTGGGAGCGACGAGATCACGGAGGCATCAAGGCCGCGAGAGACGGCGAGTGTCAGTGAAGCAGGGGCGGATGGATCAACGTAAAAGATGAAAGGTTGACGGCGGTTACGGCGGAGGTGTTGACGGGTTCGATCACGTAGAAGGTAGTATCGAATTAGGAAATGGAGACAGAGCATTATTATGATAACGGCAAAGAGAATGATAATGGCGGTTAGCATTATCTTGCCGCTGAGTGCATAGTGGTTTTCGATTTCTTTTTCGTTCTCCATGTTCAAATTCATCTGATCGGACATGTTTATTGGTTAGAGTATTTGTAATTGGACAAAACAAAAACGAATCGGGGATGGTAAGGTTTCTTCGATTGTTGGTTTGGTTGGAGTGAGTAGGTTTCGGTTTATTTATTTGTGAAGCTGAAGCTACTGTTAATGTACTTAATCAGTTTCTTAATCCTTTTTACAAGGTTTTGGGAACAGAGGTTCATTTTGCTGTTGACGCGGTTTTAATTAATCAAATGTCATTTCTACCCTTTGTTTCCAAGTCGAGTTTTGGTTTGTATAGTTTTCGTGTAAGAAATGTTGTGGAAATTGTGTTGCAGTTAAGTCTGCTGAACAGTGCACCCACAGTTTTTTCCAATTTCCATTTGGGGTGAATGAATTTATGAAACTGTGGAATTTTGCTGTGATATGGTCAATGCATTTACTCTTAATCCGACCGGTTACTATCAGTCTATATACAGATGATATCCCCGTCTACACGTTTGATTGACTCTTTTTTAGCTGGGTCAAATTTTTTATAATTTATTTATTAAATAAATAAATAATTAAAATTACAGATTTTGAATTTAGGTAATATTATATCTCTATCTGTAGTCCTTGAACTTAAATTCTTCTAATGAGGTTTTTCATTTTTTTTTTATGTTATTTTGCTCTTTTTTATCCATTTGTATATAAATTTTAAACTTTAAATCTAAAATTCATATGCAAACATGAGTGAATGATCATAATTTAAAGATTGAAAACTCACGAAGAAATAAAACCATATATTTAAGTTTAAAAATTCATATGCAAATAGCGCAAAAGAACCAAAATGACGTGAAAAAGATTAAATGATTAAATTGTTATATGAAATTAAGTTAAGGGATAACATGAGTAATTTTACCCTTGTTTTATATAGACCATCAATGTAAATATTTTTCACATCATCAATTAATCACTATCGTAATATTATTAAAAATGTTTACATTTAGTCATAACTACTTTCAATATCACACATATGAATAATTATTGTGTCGACATAATAAAATATTTTACACCAACAATGTATTGAAATGAATCTCGTTATCCTCGTGAGTTTAGTTCAAGTGATATAAACATTACACTGCATACGAATATGTCGGGGTTCGACCCCTAGACACCCCACTCATTCCTTAAGATATGAATTTCTAACCACTAAACTACTTGACAAAAAAGCTATCTTGTTAAAAACAGAAAATCTAAAAATTTAAATTGAAATTGATAAAGGACGATCGTTCTATTATTATCTCTTTTTAGCTAACACAAATGATTTTTCTACATATTGTTTTATGCGTACACTTTGAAGAGGAGGGCTAGGGCTAGATGTGAAAATAGGCGTATCCGAGTTAGGTTTTCTAAATTGCAAGGCTTATATTCAATCTATTAAAAAAAATTAAAGCCATAGTTTGGTATGTTTATGTCATAAGTTTTTTTTTTTGTCTGATTTTGGTTGTCTTAAAGTTTGTTATTGCATGTGAGGATACTTAAAAACTTATTTCATATTAATATTTTCAAATAAGTAATTTGATTCATACTTAAATAGATTATTGAGCTAATAAGTTAATGAGATTAAATTATATTTTGAGATTTAACGTGATTTTTTTCTTGGAATAATTTAACGTGATATTTAGATTATGACTTTACATGATAACCTCTTTTAATTACATTTATAATAATACATGTAAATATATCAAAAATTAATGTATATAGTAATAAAAGAGGAAGATAGTTTTATTGCATGATTTGTAATATAAGTTTGAAGTGAACATTATGAAACGTGTAGGTAATGATTTTACTACATTTTTTTGGTCGGATTGTTGGGTGGGGTCAGTGTCGTTGAGGGAGAGATATAGGAGGTTGTAAGATTTGTCCACTAACAAGGACGTTATGGTGGGAGAGATGCATGCTTTAGGGTGGGGAGAGGAAGGGGAGGTGTGGGGGTGGAGGCGTCGGTTGATGGCGTGGGAGGAGGAGTTAGTGGGGGAAGTTAGGCTTTTACTTGCTAGTGTCTTTATAGGATCTTTCTAGTCCGAATGTTTGGATTTGGCGCCCGAATGCAGGAGATGGCCATACAGTTCGTGGTGTGTATCAAATGCTCATGAGACATGAGATTCAAGACCACGGTGTCGTTTCAGAAGCGGTGTGGCATAAAAATGTTCCTTTGAAGGTGTCTATTTGCGCTTGGCAACTTTTTCGCAACAGGTGGACTACAAAGGATAATTTATGGCATCGTGGTGTTATTCCCGTTGATTCTCAATTGTATGTTTCAAGATGTGCCCAAAATGAAACAGCGGAATATCTTATTATTCATTGTTCTACTTTTGGTTCTCTTTGGCAACTCATGAAGACTTGGATAGGTGTGTATTCTGCGGACCCTCAACATGTCTTGGAGCATTTTAATCAATTCAAATATTCTTCAGGAGGGTACACTCCTCGTCGTTCATTCTTACACATGATTTGGCTCTGTTGTATTTAAATTCTTTGGAATGAACGGAATCATAGGTTGTTCTCTAATAATGTTAAATCAGTCATGCAACTTATGGAAAAGGTAAAAACCACTTCTCTAGCGTGGTTGAAAGCTAAAAACGTAAACTTTCCATTTGGTTACCATATGTGGTGGCAGCAACCCCTTGTTTGTTTGGGGATTGACTGACCGTTGTTTTTCTCTATTCTAAACTTTAAGGACTGGATGTTGTAATTTTGTTCTGCTTCTTTACGCACTCCTTGTGCTTGGGAGCAGAATTATTTGTTAATATATCTCATTTTGACTTGTTCAAAAAAATATATTTAGACAAGAATATACGCTTTAATCAAAAGGAAAACATTACAATGAACATAAATCATAACCAATAAATTGACTGCTTGACATCATAAGTCGTCAATTGAAATTATTAGGATTGTGGGTAGCCGTTTCTGACTTGAAAGCCCTTCATTCAATGTTTGTATTCTCTAATTCGGTCATCGCGATAGTTAACCAATTTATCAGGTTGTGTTTAATATGGATCTCTAAAAAATGTTTAACAGTGACCCTTATCATTTTTAGGGGACAATATATAAACAATATACGTTGGCTTCACATGTTGCTTGTTTTGAATGATACGATAAATGTTGGCTTCATATGTTGATTGAATGGTTGTAAGGAATGAGATGAGAAAGACATGGTTGAAGGAGAAAATTGGTAGACGGAGAAGGGATTTTCTTATTTTATTTGAGGTTTACTGTAAAAAAAAAAAGAATTTCAATTTTAAATGGTACAAGGAGAAGTTTGGTTTTAAAAAAAAATTGTAAAATGAATTATGGTTTTTTTTTTGGTATATGCAAAGATGATGAAGATTAAAAAAGAAGAGGAAGAATAATGAGAAAAGGAAAAAACAATTCAATTGTTGGTGGTTCATCGTAAGATACATTAGACTTGTATGATCCAACGACCCTTTTTTGATAAAAATATCAAATGATTAATATTTAATAAATTAACAAAGTTTATGATGGATATAATGTTAATAAATTAATAAAGTCTATGATAAAATGATCTATTTAATAAAAATCTTAATTGATCGGATAATGAAGTAGGCTCGAGTGTGGGCCTTATCGGTCAGTCATGTCTATATCTCTAGTCACGACCATGAATGTTCTCCTATGGGTCCGTCCCTAGAGTAAGGGATCGTTAAAAGATTTATAAAGAAGGTAATTTAATCATTAAAAAGTGAAGTGCATCACTTGTCAATATAATAAAAATTGAAACTTCGGATAAAATATGTATTTTAGACTCTTTTTTTGAAGGATGTATATCTTTAGACTTTTTTCTTATATTGTGAGCGAAGTGATTCAAGAAACCCAACCTTTATGTATCACATCCTCGTGCAACGCAAAATCTAATATGAAATTCGATGCAATTCTATCGCGTCATCATGTGACGCAATGGCTCGAATGTGCTATGACATTCAATTTAGAAAAGTATTGAAGAGTTTTATTACAAATCTGAATATTATTTATAAACCATTTTCACGCGCTTTTGGAGAACCATAGCCTCCCAGGGCTCTCATGTTCAAACATCTAAACAGCAATATTTCCTTCCGTTTCTTGTTGAACATTGTCATTCTTAAGCATAAGGGAGCAATTCTTGCCACAGGAAAACTCTCATTGATCAATTCTCATTGGTTGCTGATAAGCCCACAATTGCACAATTTTATTGTGTAATAAAAGATATTGAGACTAGTGTTAATAACAGATCTCCTTAACTAAGTTAATTAACTAAAAGAATTGAATTTTTAGATTGAGTTTGATTTTGGAAAAAGTTTCTAACAATGTAATAAAAATATGTTAGGGTTGTGGATTTCCATCACAAAATAGAATTTTCTATCCCCAATCTCCTACATTGCTATGCAAATTAATGTTATGAAATATTTGTTTTATCTTATAGATCTACCATCTAGCTCTGTCTTTCAACAAAGATTGATATCTCAAATTATGAATTATAATGTTATAGTTGTTCAATTCCTTTGAAAATGTTTGATTATAACTAAATGATTGTTTAATCTTATAATGCTTGTATAAATTGTCATCTTAATTGGCCAAGCTCAAACATCCATGACCATAATTCATATAAACATATGTTATTTGGTCTTGTTATGCTAATATCAATTGTCACATTGATTAGCCAAACACAAATAATCATATCCAACAATTTTAAAAGCACTAAGATAAAAGCTAAAAAACAAAGCAACAAGGCTTGAGATTTTAGAGAAAATCTATCACCGTGACATCTTCCCACAACCCCAAAATTAAAGAAGTCTACTCACAATAAATAATTGTAGCCATCTTCATTACTACCATACAATTAGAAGTAACTTCTTCAACATTTGGACTTGTTATGACTACTTAAAAAGAGTCCAACCCGCAATAATCCGCAAATTAAAAAAAATTCATTAAGTTATTGTATCTAACTATCTATGTTGTGGAAAATGATAACTTGTGTTTTTAAGACACAAGTTAATGAATCAAATATAGAAATAATATAAATGTCCTAATGCATTTGTTAAGAAATTCAAAATAAAAACTTTATCTTCACATTAAAATATTAAAAAACAATTTTTTCTACACAATTTACAATTTTTCTTTTTAATCCTTATTAATTTCCTTACATAATCCCGTAAGTTTAAAACCTAACTTAAATCAAGTCAATGACAAAAATTAGGTGGTAGGGCTATTTTCACAACTCACTTGACAATGGTGATTGGGTGAATATGACCGACAAAGCAAGCAAGCCAGACATAAGAATGTCCAAATGCCACAAATGCAAAAGCAACACGCTAGGCATATTAATGATGCTTTTTGACTAGGAAATTAGAGTATCCACAATCGAGATATTTTTTTAGTACTTAAATGAGTTTCACGTGTATACATTACTTATTTATAATTTTTTAATAGTAACGGTATTTAGAAAACACTCAATCCCTCCAACCCAACATCTCGCATAAATTTCTTAAATGAGATCTATTAATCAACTATTAATAACTTTACATCTGGAACAATTAAAGCAAAAAGAAAAAGCAAAGGAGTTTAAACTCCCTTTGTTCCGTCATATCTTCTCATGCAAGAAGAATAAGATCATTGATGGTTAAAAACCACAGAGCCAAGCAAAAAGGTATGGAGGCGTGTTAGTTGGAGTAACATGCAACACAAGGAAAAGACATTGTACACACAAGGAACCGAAAAGATCAGAGCAACTTCAATAATTTTCTAAAATTTAAGAACAACTAAGAATACTCTTTGATTTTTCATAACATTTGAGTTGAGTGACATATATAACAACAATTTGTTATTAGAGGTTCACATAATGGGACGATTCTCAGACTAAAAAGTGGTAGAGATGCAACTGAAAAGAAAAAGGAAAAAAAAAATATAGTTGCACTTGTAGAGAAAGCAGACTAATGGGTGAGAAACTAACTACAGGATTCAGACGTATCAATATCTCTACTCTATCTAAAAAGGTAGAGTCAAAAAACCTACATTTTGGCTCTCGAGGGAAAATATTGCGCTCAATTTTATTATCAGATAAGTAAACTAAGTAACTACCACTTAACTTAGAGACCACATACGAGACAATGACCTTTATTGAACTATTTTAAATCAAAATGCGATTTAGGCCGACACATACCTTTAGTTGTTGTCTTTTTTTGCTAAAACTGATTTGAGCAACGACCTACACTCAACTTTTGGTTGACGATCTTTGTTTTTTGGGAAATGTTAACATATGTCCTTAGAACACTTGTTAGCATGACCCTTGTTTGTTTGTTAAATGTCTCTGCTTTTTGTATGACATAGCCGTACATTTTGTTGAAATGTTACTTTTCCTTGAATTAGACTTCGACTCTTCATAATGCTTATTTCAATTCCTCGTCGACATACTAAAAAAATTCTTCAATGACACCATGCTATAGATACAATTACCGTTTAACTGTCATTAATCTCTACAACAAAAAAAAATTGTTGAATGTACAAAATAGATTCTTTTATCCTAACAAAAAAACTCACGTAAAAGTTAGAGACTAAACTGACACTTAATTTAGTCCATAAAGAAAAATAAATCCAAGTTTTGCCTAAAATAAATTAAGTGCGGGTAAATAAATTATACTCAATTTCATGTATTTGAAAAGTGGAATCAAACCTATATGACTCGAGGTATTAGTCTATGCGATTACACGTAAAGAATATCCGATTTACCCAAAAAAAATAAAATATACAGGACTAAATATCAATTCTATTTGAGTAACCGTGGCCTCTTACAATAGGTCAAATTGCCATGACATGGGTGCATTATTTTCTAAGTTGTGCACCCTATTATTAAGCAACAAAGCGACACACACTCTCATAAACATTTTCCACGACTCAATAGATTCACACAGAGAAATGGAATTGGAGGGCATAGAACATCGAACTGTAACCGTCAATGGCATCAATATGCACATAGCTGAAAAGGGTCAAGGGCCATTCATCCTCTTCATCCATGGCTTCCCTGACCTATGGTATTCATGGCGCCACCAGATCACATATCTAGCTTGCCATGGTTACCGTTGTGTGGCCCCGGATCTCCGTGGATACGGAGACACCGATATACCAGCCTCACCGACATCCTACACGAGCCTCCATGTCGTCGGTGATATCATCGGACTTCTGGATGCCATTGTTGGTGATCAAGAGAAGGTGTTTGTTGTGGGCCATGATTGGGGTGCCCTTACTGCTTGGTATCTTTCCCTTTATCGCCCTGAAAGAATCAAGGCTCTTGTTAATTTGAGTGTTGCTTTTACTCCTAGAAACCCCAAAAGAAAGCCTCTTGATACCCTTAGAGCAGTTTATGGTAATGACTACTATGTCTCCAGATTTCAGGTTTGTTCTAATTTTATTAGTATCATTTATATTTTTTGTTCTTTATTCTGGTTTGGTTCAAAGATGGTTCTTCTGTTTGGAATTGGTAGTTTACTTTGAAAATCATGATCGGAATTTTAGAAATGTGGAGTTGATAAAGTTGAAATCCATGTATAATATATAGTTGAGTTTTTGTGGATTTGTGTAGTTATTTATTTTGGTGCTCAAAGATATACTGTTCTATGTGGTTATTTCTGTCAACTGCAATATTACAGGAGCCTGGTGATATAGAAGCAGAGTTTGCTGAGATTGGAACAGAAAGAGTCCTGAAGGAATTTCTGACTTACCGCAACCCTGGTCCACTTTATCTACCTAAGGGTAAAGGTTTTGGACATCCAATTGATTCTCCTATAGTGTTGCCCCCATGGCTATCTGAACAAGAATGTAATTACTATGCCTCCAAATTTGACAAGACTGGATTCACAGGGGCATTGAATTACTACAGAAATATAGATCTGTAAGTTTATCTTCAACTCTAGGCTGTTAATAATTGTACACATTTCAATGCTTATTTGAATTATCACTAAATAAATCAACACATTTTTTACAGTAAAATCTACGGAGGGTAGTCTAATCACTCGAAGCAGAGAAATATACTTATAAACAATATTAGAGAAACTATTAAAAAAGTCTAGAGATTAATGAGTTAGTAAGAAATATGGTATATTATAGAACATTATAGTGTCGATCAATGAGATAAAACTTGATTGTTGCTGTTGTTGTTTTGCACGGTATTTGTGTCTCTATCAATGTTTCATAGGTTTTCTAAGCTAAAGTTAAGTTTATGTACCTTATTGCTTCTCTTGCATTTGTAGAAATTGGGAGCTCAATGCTCCGTGGACTGGTGCTCAAGTCAAAGTTCCAGTGAAATTTATTGTGGGTGATCTTGACCTTACCTATAATGCACCTGGCACAAAAGATTACATTCACAAAGGTGGGATGAAGAGAGATGTGCCACTTCTGGAGGATGTGGTAGTAATTGAAGGGGCGGGGCACTTTATCCATCAAGAAAAGGCTGATAAGATCAACAAATACATCTACGATTTCTTCAAAAAATTCTAATTTGCTCTGGATTTTACATCTGTCTCTTAATCTGTTCCTGCTCAGATGGCATCTTTGTTCTGCATTCTTGCCGAATGTATATTATCAAAATGGAATGTATGTGCATGTTTATGAACTCTGTCTGCTCAGGTTTCGATAAGAGTGATATGAATAATGTCAATGTAAATGTTTATGTGTGTGTTTATTATCAAATTCTAATGCTCAAGGTATATTAAGGGTGATATGAATAATATTAATGTACTGTCAATGTACACGGTACATGCCTCTAAACTCTTCATGGTCCTGTATTATTAAGAATGATATGAATAGTTTCATAAGGTTTCTCAAACATGATTTTAAGTTGGCATACTTTTATGATACATCATTGTTATACAACCCTTTAATTCAAGCAACCAAACATGTTGAATTTCATTAAAATCGCGGTTAACAATGAGAAAAAGAAGAAGAGAAAAAAAAAACTACGTTTAACACTCATTTCCAAACATGCAGTTCAATGTTTACTTGTTAGCCTTCATATGGGGTGAAAAATCAAATATAAAATATTTTACTTCTTTCCAGCGTAAGTGAGACAGCAACATCTTAACCACTCAATACATATGAACAAAGGTTTTCATTATGCTGGTCGGACTTTTTTTTATTCCAGCTGGTTCGTCATCACACAGCAAAAGTACGATTTTTTCTAATGACAGCCAAAATATGTTTAGATACACCCAACTTTATTCAAAATTTTATCGTAATGTAATACCAAAAAAACTTCCTTGTTCGTATAAAAATTTTCATCTCACAAACATACGTTGAAGTTTACCAAGTTTGATGATGTTAAAGATTGAAGGAGGGTGGCTTCCATTAACACACCATTGTATATACAAGTGACATCTTACCATTTTCTGCTAATTTTTATTTTGCTTCTGCGTTTATAATCTGAGTGCTCTTCCAAACTCTCGTCTCATTCGGGTTAGTTTAGTTACTCGTTTTAAATGCAGCACTGTTTTGTATTTACTGAGTTTCATATCGAATCATTCTTTATTTTTATCTTTGGAGACATATGAAGAGGAAATTCAAAGGAAGAGGAAGTGGAGGGAAGACACCAGGGGATGTCATGGGAGAAATAGCAAGAGAAATTAAAAAAGAAAATAGCAATGGTTGAAAATGTGAAATGTAATTAAAGGACATTTTTGTCTATTTAAGGCATAGATGAGCCAAAAGTATTCATGTCTTCCATAGCTTGTTTCTTTTTTCTGTAATGCTGCGTTTGCAAACAGTATAATCGGATTTTTCTTGGTAAAATTGGCAAGTTACGTAGTACTATTATTACAACCATGTATCTATCCTTCATTATCATAAATCAGGTGATGTCTTATTGAGCGCATCGTAATCATTATTTTCTACAGTAACAAATGAAATAGTTATCACCATTTTCATGATGATGCTTAAAATAACACTTCCACTGAGATCCAGAGTACTGATTCTAGTTCTAGTAATAGAAAACATGATGACAAGTAGAGTACATACTCGGACTCCAAATAATGGTGTTTTTATGGTGTACTCCTCTATTTTGTTTCACCTTGGCAAGCGATACCAATATCATTAAGTTCCGGATATTTTCCTTTTTCCAACATTAAACTCCACGTCCACGAGGCCTGTAATACCAGCAGTTATCTTTTGACCTTCTTTCACAGGGCCAACACCTGGGGGAGTGCCTGCACATCATCATAATCAATGTTAACTGGACATCATGTAATGCATGCATTATATTTAACCTATGAAGGAAACTGATTAAGTGCAAAACAGTTTCGCGAGTAATGCTCGTAGTAAGTCAACCTAAGCCTAGATCAAGCTCGGCTAACTTAAGTAAGATATCAAACTTATTTGCTTAGTTCAACTTACCTAAGTCACAAGCTATTTCAGCTTAATGAATCAATAACAAGCCTCATATTAATTGAATATTTTAGGCTCCATTTGTTAAGCTAGAATCTGTAAATTAATAGTAAAAACCTTTTTTTAAATACTTAGTTAAACAGTAACTCAAACATTTGAAAACTCAAGGTTAGCCTATATTAATGAAGACAAAATTCTCAATTCGGTGAACTGATAATGATATGAGCTGCCAAGTGGGCACAGAAGCTAACTTGACTCACTTTCGGCCCCATCCCCAAGCATGATCTCAAAGCAAATAAAGCAATCCAATATCACTACTATTAGACGTGGCAATCTCTTCA
>Ga0315913_1000713_pt1 | contig 32011 bp, 14 predicted proteins | sample MpolsnodulesMG_FD_207736 | JGI IMG/M metagenome (GOLD analysis project Ga0315913, IMG submission 207736) | Medicago polymorpha root nodule microbial communities from Los Angeles, California, United States - small nodules | ecosystem: Host-associated > Plants > Roots > Nodule | place: USA...
TGCCCTTTTTGACTTTAAACAAATAAATGCCTTTATTCCTTGATTGATCTTAGTCAATGTACTTTACTGGGCTTTTATTTAAGTCACATGAACCTTGCATGTTCTTCATTTGGTTCATGAATTTCTAGGCTTGGTTCTTGATGTTCATCATGAACAACCTTCTGAACTCTGTCCAACCTTCTGAACTCTTTTTAACTTTCTGAACTCTGACTGAGTTCTTAAGTCTTTATGTCTTTTGATTCTTTGAATCTTGGTATGAATTGAAACTTGTTCCTGTCTTAATTAACCACTCAAGAGCACAAGTTAAGTACCAACAAATTAATCAAAGTCCATTAATTCATTAATCATCAAGGTTTGTTATCTTTAAAATTAATTAGGGATTTTGCCTCAACAATATATAATACTAATAAAATAATAAAAAAGTATTAAAATCTACTTTTGCGGTTCGGTTCAGTTTGGTTCAGTTTTGAAAAGGTGGTCTGAAATCCGATCCGATGATAGCGGTTTTCAAAATAATTTGATCAAGTAGTCTAAAAATTGCATTTTCAACTAGGACACGGTGATAACAACTAACAACGACATGAAACGTAAGACACTAGAGACGTGGATTATTATGGTAAACTACATATCCCTATCACAAAACAAGTTCAGTCTTTATGTTGGTACATTTCAGATTATATAATATGAACGTATTTTTTTCATGATTTTTTTGGCAAAAGAGGGTGTATAGGGGTTCTGATTTTATAGTTCGATAAAAAACATGCACTTCAAATTTTAAAATCCGAATTGATAAAAAATGTATTTGTCCACCAAAAATATAGGGAAAAATAACATTTCGGATTATATAATCCAAAAACACAAGGACGTTTTTGGTATGTTGGAGGGCGCATGAAAGAGCAGATGGAGTAAAAGAAATTCCCTTAAGACATTCATATCAGAGACATGGTGTAACGGTGACTACAAGTGGGGAATTCGCATGGAACTAACAAAGTTAATTATAAGGGGGGTGTTTGTAGGGATGTCAATGGGGCAAGGCGGGAGTACTTCTCCACTCCTTACCCCGCCACAAAAATTGTTCCCCATCCCCATTTCCTACCTTTGAGAGTTTTTCCTGTCTGTCTGCATCCTCACAGATCCCCAAAATCCTCGTAGAGCTCCATCAACATGAAAAATTAACTAAATTTCTATTATTTTTACTCGGTTAGTTGGTAAAATGATTACAAGTTTACCATAAAACAAGTAATATTATAGTAAACATTATATAGAATAAATATTTACACATGTTGTGTGAAAAGACATATAAGCATAACATATGGAATAGTTTTTTTGTTGAATACATAAGAAATATTTGTATTTGTGAAAAGACATATTTGTTGGAACAAAATGTGTTTAAAATTACCCTCTGAGTTTTGATGATAATAAGGTATTAAAAAATGTCAATTGGATATGCTAATATTTGTTAAAGTGTGCAAGACCATGGACAAAATTTTGAGTGTCTTTAAATAAAGCATAGGTTCTGAAGATCAAATGAGAGCAATTGAATCTACAAAAAGGAAGCTTGAGTTGCAAGAATGCATCTGAAGAAAAGAGGCTCTGAAGACAATAGGTTTTGAAGATCAGAAGCACCCTTATCAGAAGTTGTTCACCATAAGCTAACGTCATCAGAGGTTCTGAAGATCATCAGAAGCTGAGGATCATCAGAAGCTGAAAGACTGGAAGTTTCAAAGTTTGTTAAAAGTTGTTATACTCATGCCTATGTACACAGAAGGAATGGAAACCTGGAGCAACGGCTATTTCATAGGAATTTGAAGGCATTGGATGCTTATCCATTGAAGAACGCATAAAAAGGACAATAGTACAATTGTAAAACCACCACTCCACTACTCCACTCACCATGTCTGCTATTGTACAAGGATACAGCTGCACCTACGCTGTTTTAATCTATACATGGAATGGATTTGAAATTGTTCTTCATAGGACAATAACCAAATCAAGCAACAGATCATTGGTGATTTGATCAAGCTTCAACAACGACTCTTTTGATGTGCTGGCAATCAACAACGTCTCTTTCACACCTTTATATAAAGGAGTGAAGACTTGAAGATTTCTATGAGACTTACAACAATTTACAAGATCCAAACCTCTGCAGAAATTGTTCCACATCAAAGTTCACTTATAATTTCTTCAAATATAAGAGTTCGTTCTCTTATCATTCTCTGCATAAATTGTTCCTCTACAGAAATTGTTCCACATCAAAGTTCACTTATATTAATCATAAGAGTTTGTTCTCTTATCATTCTCTACAAATACAATATCTCAAATAAGGTCAAAAACTTCACCCTCATTCTCTCTCATCCATTCCCTATTTCGCCCAATGTTTTCCCCTCCCCTTCAAATTCCCAAAGAGACCCTTAATTCTTGTTAGGTGCATATAAGTTGATCTATTTGAGAATTATTGTGGTGTATTTTATAATATGTTTGGTCAAATTTATTTGTTTAATTGCAGTTCTCCTAGAGATCACTTGGTTGCAGGAATTTGCTATGTGACCATGTGATCACTTGTTTAATTAAAGGGGAAATTGCTTTGACCTCCCAAAAGTTTCATTGAAATGTGATACACCCTATAGTTTTATGTAGACTCTTACCTCCCTTGCCAGTAACTCTATTTAACCATCATTACATTCAAAATAAAAACACAGAAAATTGCGCCCTGCTTTCAAACGTGACTTTAGAGTTTACTCTAAAGAAGCATAGTCATGAAACAACCATGCCTTAGTTTTATTTATAATTTTAACCTTGCATACTAAAAAGGTGTCTCGTTTTGGTGAATTTTGTATTAAGACATTGTTTGATGAAGAACGTTGAGTCAGGCAAATCATTTATCATCTTGTGCTTGAACTAACACAACATTTTACAATATGCTTATATAATTCAAAATATGCTTATATATAAGCAGTGATCAGAACATCCTACTATTTCAGCAGCTGCAAATTTGGCTTTTAAAACAGAGTAAAAAATTATAAAAGTTGTCATTATAATAAAAAAAATTCTAAAAAGCAAATAAAGGTGATGCAATTTTTTCAAATTTTTTTTAAGAAAATGAAAAATTAAAAAAAATTAAAAAATTTGTCTGAACAATGAAATTTTGGATTTTGAAGAGCGAAGTCACATAAGAAGTATCTTCTATAGGAGTAATGTTCCTTGATTTTTTTTTTATGTTCTCCTAGCCAATTTTCAGAATAATTTGATCAAGTAGTCTAAAAATTGTATTTTCAACTAGGACACAGTGGTAACAACTAACAATGACCTGAAACATAAGACACTAGAGCCGTGGATTATTATGGTAAACTACATATCCCTATCACAAAACAAGTTCAGTCTTTATGTTGATAGATTTCAGATTGTATAATATGAACCTATTTTTTTCATGATTTTTTTGGCAAAAGAGGGTTTATAGGTGTTCTGATTTTATAGTTCGATAAAAAACAAGCACTTCAAATTTTAAAATCCAAATTGGTAAAAAATGTATTTGTCCACCAAAAATATAGGGAAAAATATCATTTCGAATTATATAATCCAAAAACACAAGGAGGTTTTTGGTATGTTGGAGGGCGCGTGAAAGAACAGAGGGGGTAAAAGAAATTCCCTTAAGACATTCATATCAGAGACATGGTGTACCGGTGACTACAAGTGGGGAATTCGCATGGAACTAACAGAGTTAATTATAACGGGGTGTTTGTAGGGATGGCAATGGGGCAAGGCGGGAGTACTTCTCCACTCCTTACCCCGCCACTACAATTGTTCTCCATCCCCATTTCCTACGTTCGAGAGTTTTTCCTGCCCGTCTGCATCCTCGCAGATCCCCACAGTCCCCCTAGAGCTCCATCAACATGAAAAATTAACTAAATTTCTATTATTTTTACTCGGTTAGTTGGTAAAATGATTAAAAGTTTACCATAAAACAAGTAATATTATAGTAAACATTATATATAAAATAAATATTTACACATATCGTGTGAAAAGACATATAGGCATAACATATGGAATATTTTTTTTGGTGAATACATAAGAAATATTTGTATTTGTGAAAAGACATATTTGTATTTACGAATAATTTTTTGCTTGGGGACGGATTCCAACATGGCGGGAGGTAGTGGTGTTGAAATTCAAACCGATCGTAAATAAAACCGTAAAATGTTTTTGGATGCATTGAATATTGTTTTGTAAGAACCGTATAGATCGAATTAAATTTTGGATCGCTTTTTCAAAACCAAATCAAATCGAGCCAAACCGCAAACATAAATTTTAATAATTATTTATTTTATAAAAAAGTATTATATATTGCATTAATCTTGTCTATATTATTACTATTTCATACTTGTCGAACATAATCAATCATTTTCATTTTGTAATCTTAATCTTTTAATATATTTTATGTTAGATTTTGCAACAAATTTATTATTTTACCACCTTTGTGTAATATTGAGATGAAAAATAAAAAATTTACATGTTCTTTTTGGATATTCAAAATCTAATCTAAATTAAACTGCATATATTTGGATCGGATAATTTTTTTTTTTTTGGATCGGATGACTTTTCTTCAAAGTTGATCCAAATCGCACTGCAAACTAACAACAAGCATGTTCTCAGTCCCCTTCCCCGCACTACCCTCATGGAATCATAGGGAACTTTCTTCTCCATCCTCACGAAAAAAATTCTCGTATGCAGAACGGAAATGGGGCGGTCCCTATGGAGATCGACATTTACAAATAATTTTTTAGCAGCAAAGAAAGATTTATATTGATGAGGAACTAAACCACAAAATTTGATGTAGTACAAGAAATCCAGGGAGAGAGTTAGACTCCAATAAAAAAAGTTAACAGATCTATCTAAGAATACAATCTAACGGTAAAGTAAACCATTCACAAAATAGGCATAAAGAACCCAATTTTTATATCCAAAAATCAACTCCAAGATAGGCTTTTAATTGCATCAAGAACCTCTTCCACAAAACTCAATTTTGAGTTGAAAATTCATTCATTTCGTATGTTCCAAATTAATCACACCGCTGTATGTCATATCATCAAAAAAAACATTTTACCCCTTTCTCTTTTCTCTCCAAACTCAAAAAATTGTAGCAAGGTTTGATGATTATCCGTAATCACCACCATCACATCTATCCACTTGAACACTCCATATAAATTTACACTAGAAAGTTCACATTTTATAAAAATGTGTGATTCCGTCTCATTTACTTCATCGTAACAAGCCAGCCCCAAATCCACTCCACCCACGAGCACTCTCTTTTTAGACAAACTCTTCTTAGTTGGAATACTTTTTAGAAGTACTTGCTAAGAAAACACTATAATCTTTGATGGTGCGTAGCTCTCCCACACCAAAGGCAAATAATCAAGATGTTCCACCAAGGCTAAAGGAGGAGGGAAAATAGAATTGGTAAGATAGAAATAAATTGAACTTGTTGGGTTTTTATATTATGTTGGCTGCATTTTGTTAAAACAAGAAGTTTTTGCAAGATGTTCTACCCTAAAAATAATTGGAATTTTCTACCCTACTTTTTAAAAAATTTCAAATATGCCCTACTTTTTCAGATTCCTTGTCATACAACAACCTCCCCTAGTGGGATACCTATTTTTTTTCTGGATTTATTGTATCCCATAACTAACCCTTGAGGGATACTTTTTTTTTGGACTTATTATATCCCACAAAGGGGGTTGTGGGACATAATATTTTTTTAAAAAAAAAGATATCCCACAACGGGAGGTTGTGGGATATAATAAGTCCAAAAAAAAAGGTATCACACAATGGGAGGTTTTGGGATGGCAGAGAATCTAAAAAAGTAGGGTATATTTGGGAATTTTTTTAAAAGTAGAGTAGAAAAATAATTTTCAATTAATTTGAGGGTAGAGAAAAATTGCTATGCCTTGTTTTGTATTCTTGGAAGATTTGGCTTTCGCATGAGATCACTGAATATTTGTTTGAAGATATGACTCACGTGACTTGTGCTCCAAGAGGCGTGTGTTTCTAGAAGATACTTTGTCGGTTTAAGATTTGCCATATTTTGAAAGTTAATGTCCTAAACATTTTAGGAAACCTTTAGTATTGCTTTTAGAAGATTGTAGTTGAAGACTCTATTGGATCAGCTGTATTTATTTAGCCCGATTGAAGATCAAGCCCATCATACTCTGTCTATATAAAGGACGACTGAAACCTATTGAAGGTGATCGAAGTCGTTATATTGAAAGAGAGTCATTTAGGGTTTCATGTGTTTCCTTGTTATTTTTGAGTCTCTCTTTGTATCACCTTGATGCATTGAGTTGGACTAATTAGTTAAGTTGTATTTTGTTAACCACTCTAGTGCATCTTGCCAGAGTAGGTTTTCTTTTATTAGTTTTTATCCTATTTGATTGTAATCATTTTTGAAATCATGGGTTGTGTGATTGAGACAAAGTGAGATGGGATCTCATATCTAGGGGGAGTCTTAGATAGAAATTCTTGGGTAGTGTTTAGGTGTCAAGGTAGTGATCAAGGTTTGATCATATAAGTCTACGAACCAAAACTATTATAGTGGATTTTCTTTCTTGGCATGGATGCCTCCAGACGTAGGTGACGTTGCACCGAACTGGGTTAGCAAATATCTCGTGTTCTTCCTTTCATGCACTTTACTTTATTATTTTTTGAGAAATGCTAGCAACACACATTCTAACACACACTTTTAAACACACTCTCTTTGATTGGTTAAAATTCACATGGGTCCCATATAAATTTGGTGGGTCCCATGTGAATTTCAACCAATCAAAGAGAGTGTGTTGAAAAGTGTGTGTTAGAAGGTGTGTTGCTAGCATTTCTCTTATTTTTTATTATTTATTGTGTTAGGTTGTCATAGCTAAGTGCCTAGAACCCCGCGTACGACATTCCTGGTGTCCCGGACATCTTGTAGGACATTTGTCCACTGTGTGCCCGAATTTTAGAACTAATGGAAAAGCAACCTTGATCATGTGAACTTCATTTCAATCCTTCTTATTCCCTTGTTAGTTGCCCCGTCCGAAACTTATCCAACAATTTTTCAAACACACTGCTTCCCAAACCAAAAGCACACACCTCCATGAAAACTACCAACACCACTTATGCACCACCAATTCCCCTATTTTATAGACCAAACAATTATTTGGCTCGGACACCAAAAACAACCACGGAAATGTGGGTTTTAGTGGGATGTCTCCACACCAAATGTCAAGTCAAAAACGAGTTGCATTTCCACAATCCATGCTTTTCTTCACTACATCCAAAAACAAACCAAGCTCTCAGCCCAGATCACCAGTTAAGTAACAAATATCTTGCCACTAAAAAGAATTTACTTTACTCATTCTAGCACGAGTCATTATTGGATTTAAAGTAGTCTTTAACCCATACTTTACCATTAACACCTTCTTCGATTATGAATCACCCTCACCAAGAGCCTCCACCTCAATTTTGATAAAAGAGCCATATTAAAAAACCTTAAGTGTTCCACTCTTAAAACTCCACACCTCTTTGGCCTACAAATGTCCTCCCATTTTACCCAACCAATTTTTTTACCACCATCCTCCCCTCCCCATAACAACTTAAGTTAAAGTTTCAGAATACTTTTCCAAACACAAGTTGGCATTTTGAGGAAAGACAAATAAACAATTTAGATAGATTTCAATACCAAATAACCAGTACTACTCTTGCTCAAGACTAACAACCCTATTCTTTCAAGAGTTTAACCTTTTTTCAATTGCATCCACCACCAGCACCAATGTTGAAGCCCTGATTAGATTCACACCTACTGATAAGAAGAGATAAATAAAATACATCTTTCTCACCTTGAAATTTAAGACATCTAGCACCACTTGCATGAAATTGGTGTGGAACTAACACCAAACAACCAAGTATTATCAACGTTAACCTTTAATCTAAAGATCAGCTCAAACCATCTAAGTATTGCATTCCTTGACCATATATTTCCTACGCGCGCCTCTCTTTAGAATATGGTCTCATCCACATATTGAAGATGCCACTAATGTCTTTGAATTTTTGATCCGAAAGTCCTTAAATTAACTCAAGTCTAGCGCCATCTCCATTAAATCAGTCAAACCTTCTGCCACTAGCAAAGAAAAAAAATGGGGCCAACATATCACCTTGCTTGAGACCTTGGCTAATTGCCACCTCTTTTGTAGGACTCAAATTTACCAAAACTGAAAAATCCTTAGTATGCAATCCACTGAGCTCCAACTTACCGAATCAAAGGCATTTTCAAAAACAACCTCAAAGATCAAGCACTCTCTCTTTTACCTTTTTTCTAAGCCAACCTTTTCATTTGCCACCACCCCCATCCAGCAAAAGTTTTCCTTTAATGAATGTAGATTCATTTTTAATACAATTTGGTCCATCACTGCCCCAAGTATTTTGGCTAATACTTTAGCCGGTAACTTGTATACTGATATTTCAAGTGAAATTAGATGATTAACTCATGTTATTCCTCTGTATGCATGAATTTGAACGATTATGATATCCATTTAAGCATATCATTTTTCTGACTTGACTTAAGACGGTCAAACAATTGTGATCTTCTATAGTAAGGGTTCTCTAGAGTCCGTGAAGGTTCAATCCTTGTTTGGTCTTCAACTTCTTCTAATTAGAAGCACCAAACACTTTCTTGTCATTAATAGTTCTGGACTTGTTCATCATGAAACTCTAACCTACTTCCTTTGAGTTATAGTGTTGATTCAGTTAGAGTGTTGATTCACATACCCGTGTTCCATTGATTGGAGGCACGAGGTGACTTGCATCTTCTTTTTCGAACTTACCTTGACACTTCAATAAATTGTTAGTAGACAAAATTTTCATTTGCCTCGTTATTTTCTCATCATCAAAACCTCACTAGTTGAAGATGTATATGAATCAACCGATCCCAACAATTGAAAAATAAATACCCGGACACTGCAAGGATGACATGTGTCATGTCTTATGTTCAATTAGACATTTGGATGAAGGGAAATGACCGCAAAAAGGTTCAAATTGAATCACCGATTTTAATATAAATTAGATAACAATGATGTTTGCACTCATTATTTATAACTAGCGAAAAGACATACCTTTAATGTCTGAAACATAAAATAATTAATCACAAATTATTTAATTAAATTAGATTTAATTAATAAAATTTTGATAGACATAAGGATTTGGGCTTATACTATACAAGGTCCATTATTGTCAAACAAAACTATACAAGGCCCATTAGGGCAAAGTGAAGAAGGATGATGTGTACATAAACTAGAAATTAATGTGCCGCTTTATTCTCTCCTAAGACACACTCATTTGTTGTGCTCTTACAAGTTGTTCTAAGGTATGGGATGATCATTCTTTACGTGCAATAGTTGTAGAATTGTGTTGATGGTTAAAAAAAGTTTATTCCCTGTGCCAAAAACTATTATTATGATTGTTGAATGAATGATTGGTGATGCATTGAATATGGAATTTGTATGATACTAATATGTCTTTGATTATGCTATTTGTGTTAATCAATCCAATGTTAAGTTTATTTGATTAAATAAATAAGTCAATCAATTAACTAGAAGCGTTAATCGATTAAGTTATCAGTAGATCATTGATAATTGATGTTTATTATATTTTTTTAAGATTCAATATGCTCGTTAATATATGTTATAATTGATAAATTATGATTAATGATTAGTATAACTTGATTTCTGTTAAGACAATTGATGAATGAAAATTGATTAAGTTGAGTTGTTTTTTTTAAAAGGTGGTTACTGGCGTGGACTACAAGATTTGGCTGGTGATCATTTCTTAAGTTGTAAGAGGTAAACACGAAAAACTATTATGTAATTCTTGTAGTTTTATAGTGATGTAATCAAGGTGATTTTTTGCTTTTTAGATTGATTTTAAGAGAAATTTTTAAGAGTTAAAATTTGGATCCCACAACAAAATCATTATAGAGAAGCATGGATTGTAATTTTTACCAAGTTGTGCAGTGATTCATGGTGTATTTTAGTGTTTATCTCTTATGCAAATTTTTGCTTCAACGCTTAAAACACTTTATACTATCACCATATTCGAAGAAAAGAATGAGCATGAAAAAAATATTATTAAAGTGATATAATTGTGATTTTATTGTCATTTGATTTTTGATTATATGCATTTTCATGATAGAACTTAGTAAAAAATATAAGAGATTACTTATAAGAGATTATGTGGATTTTGATTTTGATTATATGCATTTTGACCATATCTATCTCGTTGACCAATATCTATCTCTTAAAGTTATCCACATTGACTATTGATACCATACAAAATTATGAATTAATGTCGTTCATTTGACTATAATATTTTTTAACAATTATACCAACGTAATTTTTGATGTAATTTTTTTCTAAATGATTTGAATTAATTACTTATAAGGGATAGATATTGGTCAACGAGAATATAATTCATCTCATATACTAAAAGGGAAAAGCTTCATGGTACGGGAAGTACAATGACGAAAAACGACGAATGAATATACACCGTAAGATATATTTTAGATTGTAAAATATTTATGCTTTTTATATATTTTATAAATATGACTCCACCGTCCACATGTACTGTGTGACTCCCATACTATAGTTTTCCGTATTATATAGCGTTCCTCATAGTAAAAAATATATAATTTAAATTATCAAATTTATTTTAAGAGAAACACACACATCAATTATTTATTTGTTATCAAACAAATAGATTTATAAATTAAATAGTATGTTTAATTATTTTTCGATAAAGAAATGAATTTGACTATTTTCAAAAGAAACTAATTCGTTTCAATGAAATAGTTTTATACAATATCACTACACAAAAAAAAAAATAGTTTTATACAATATAAAATTATTAATTTTTTTTACAAGATAAAGTTATTAATTATAAACTGACTTTTTGACCTAAAATTATAAACTTATTTATACTATTATAGTATCATTTAATTTTGGTCAAAAATTGACTTAATTAAATAATTGGATGCATCTTTTTAAAAAATTATTAATTTAATTATTTCAAATATATATTTATTTATTAGTTTTTGTTCACGTGGCCTAGTGGTTAGAAATTTCACTTTTTAAGGTGAATAGGTAGAGCGTCCAGGGTTCAAAAAAATATTTCAAATATATTAAATATGATATAATAACATGTATTTACCTATTTAAATATTTATAATTTATAGTATTAAGTAAGATTAACATTTTTTTCACTACCAAAAAAAAGATTAATATATTTTTATGATATTAAGTAACATTAATATAATATGGTTTATATTAATCACACAATTACGGATCAATCCAAATGATAAAAGATTTAAACCCCTTAAACAAGTGATCATGAGTTCGATCTCTTACTTTTGTGTATCGAGAAAATCTATTTGGGAGAAGAGAATCCATCTTGTGTAGCCTATAGATTCTTTGGCGGAGATAGGTCATAGTTAAACAGCGATAAAAAGTTCGTACCAATAACATTTTAACAACAACAAAAAAACTATACAATTAAGAATGTTAATTAATATTCACATAAAGTAATCCACTTTAGTTGACTTGATGATGTTGGCCTTGGACCTTGTAGTGTGTTCATCTCAAAGCTTCAGATTCGATTATCTCTAATATCAATTTCAGTGGGTTAGTGTAACTTTTTTTTAAAAAAAAAAAATATTCATAGTAAGTTACTCATTTATAGCAAAATTCATTTTCAAAGTCAAGGATATGAGAAATTTAAACTTTTAACGTAACTATTAGCAAAATGTATACTTTATTTTTTGATAAAAAGAAAGTTAATTTCAATAGATATTAGAAAAATATTATATAGTGGTATTCTACAGTGAGTTTGTTTCATTTATCTAACATTCAATTACTATTTATTTACTAGAGATAAACACAAATGTTAGATTAATACAAATTATTTTAGTAGATTTCATTAATCTTTTAGTTGTGTTTATCTTTCTCATCAATGAACGATAAATATAATGTAATAAATCGACCAAACCCAAATCTTTTTAGGTAGGTTGTGAACAACTTTGTCAACTTCTTTTATTATTTTTTTTGTGTCTTGTTAACTTCTCTTTTTATTCATTAGCATAGTCTAGCTTTTTGGTGATATTATCTCAAACCAATTTGCTAACTGACACATGAGTAATCCTTTCTGAGCCGATCATAGTAGTCCATTAGAGAGCATGGAAAATACCGATGCCCTCTCATTCTAATACTAAGTAGCTTAGAAGCTCATAAATTAGCTATGGTTGTAGACATATAAGCATTAGTATCTCAAACATTTTGAGAAGCAAAGAAATTACTTGAATCAATGTTACATTTCAGCTTTCCAAGAGAAAGCTTTTACCAAGAGCTGCAACATTAGAACAACACCAGAACCTTACAAAGTGACCATTTTACTTACCCATGTTGATTCGCTAAAATTTAAAATCCTTTTGTTCCAAAAATTTAAAACCCTCTTTGTGGCTAATTAATTATACTACGTATATATACATTTTGGATAAAATACATTATGATTATGAACATTAAATTTCAGCTCATCCTAGTCTCGACTAAATCTTTTTTACATTACCATTAAATACGTTCTAAATATTTCAAATATTTGATCTACCATATTCATATATAACCACTAATTAGAAAATAAACTTTTTTAGCAAGTAAATTTAGCGAGTTTCATAAGTAAAATTTTGTTACATTATAATTTTTTGTGACACGATATTCAATTCATCATTATTAACAAATTTTGTTGTATATTCTTCATTGTTTAGTGTTTTTTGTTTTAATTTTGTAACAAACTTACTTACCCAAATTAAACCTTGTGACCAAAGAAGAACTTATCCATTATCAATAGGAAACAAAATTATCATGACTACATGTGTGTCAGTGCAGCATGTGTGATGATGAGTGTAAACTCTAATTATTAACAAAAATAAAACCTTAGCAAACAACATCATCTTTGTGGCAAGAAAATCAAGAAACCATGCTTGTTTTTGTCTCATATGAGACCGTTATGAATCCATGCACATGACTTTCCACGTGCCAAAGAACATCAACCTAATAATAGGTAATGTTCGTTTAACAATTAAACTCCACTCGTTGTCATGTTCCGCCAGATTTGGTCATTATTATAATCATTAAATTCTAAACAAGTACACTACACGAAGTTTATTGTGAATGTTCACTTTCACAAACGAGCGACAGATAAAGATTTAACAAAGGTCTTTTTCTTTATCTCTGTGTCACTTTCAATCACACTTTTTAAGGAAAAAGACAAAAAAAGAGTGAAACCAAAGAAGTAATTTAAATAGTGGAGAAGCTCATTGATTATGATTGATCTGAACACCCTTTTGAGTCGCATTTCATACGGAAAATTTGTGTCTTACCAACATTAAGGTTTCTTTGTTTTATGATTCTACGGGGAACAAATTCAAATTCATGAAATATGAATATGAATTCTGTTTTTTATTTTATTTTTTTGTGATTTGTGATTCTGTGTAATTTTCTATAAGGTGAATTAGATCATTGAAAGCATTGTTGATTTTTGCAGGGTGTGAAAAGATGAAGAATTCTCCTTCAGATCAAGGTTTTTACATTGAGAGTGATGAAGATGAAGAGAAGGTGTTGGGAAGAGAAGTGAATGATGGAAATGAATCAGACTTTTCCAATGACTCTGATGAGAATGAAGGAGAGAGGAGGCCCAGTTCTTACAGCATGGCATGGCCTCAAAGTTACAGGTAAGTTCCTTTGTTTATTGTGAATTATTTGCCTCTTGCATGAAACATGATAGGATGATGATTTTCAATGAATAATTACACTGTTATCCAATGAGATACCATCATTTTTCCATGTCATACCATCAATTTCAAAATAAACTTTAGTGAGGTGGCAAAATAGTGAATTTTCATTGGATGTCAGTGTAAAACTGTTTTACATTAACAATTCATATCATTTAAGTCGAATTTTAAATGAAATTGGTTTTATGACATTGATTTGATGAAAATTGTGTTGAAGTAAAATGATTGTAATTTGGATGAGTTTTGTTTTAACTTTAGTGTAAATTTTGTAATCTAGTGCAAACTCTAATTCCTTTTATCAGTTATAGTGTATGTTTGAATTTACGGTAAGTTTGACAAAATTTCATTAGTACTGTGATTTTGTTGAAGATCAGAGTGTAGTTTTTATCAGAAACATAGTAGAAAACGGTGTTTCATCAAACTGTCTACCAATCCGAATATGTACAAAGTAAAATGAAGGTTTTGAGGTAAAATCAAGTATACCTCAAGCCAACCAACCATGAACCATCCCAGATTTTACTTAAGTCATGTTTGACAAATACAAAATCAATTTTGATAGTTTCTTATGTAAAACCAAGCACACAATCAATGGTTTTTCGTAAGGTTTTAAACTGTGGATGCGCTTTCTGAAAAATCATGCCTTACTAATGTTAGTATATGATCAATTTAACATGGAACTGTTGTGATTAGCTTCAGTTTATAGTGAAAACAGGATCTGCCTTATTGTCATATTACCAAAAGTTTAAGAAAATTTATCACCCTTGTATAGTTTCTGTTTTATCATTTGATTGCAAAAGTTTACCACCTTAAGTTAAATGCGTCAAACCTGAAATCTAGTTCTGATGATGTGATTAAAATTTCAGGCAATCCATTGATCTGTATGGTAGCATGCCATCGCCGAATATAGGATTTCTTGGAACGACGTCATTGGCAAGATTAGGCAGTTCTTTTCTCGGTTCAACTTTGACAAGGAGGCCAACTGCTGAAACTTTACAGCCAGAGAAAAAGCCTCTGCTACCACCGTTGGTCGACGAGCAGCATCGCCGTAGCTCTCAGATATTGCTTCCTCCCCTATCATCTAGGAAGTCTTCAATTAGGAAGGATACTCCCAAGATATCTCATGAAGTTCATTTTCCTGGTCAATGCACTTTTGGACAAGCTGTGCTTAATGGTAAGTACATAAGTAGTGGAACCTTTTGTGATATTTAGTTTCATAAAAATATATCAACCCCTCTTTACCTTGGTGAATATTTAAAAAATTTGTCATTAAAAGAAGAGGTAATTAATTGTAAGTTTATATTACATATCTAATAAAAATGAAGCACACTAATTGTTAGATTATACATGAATTGCCTAGTGAAATGGAAATATTTACAGATGTTTATACTTGGAAGAATAGTTATTTAATGGAAGTGCTTGAACTTTTTCCTCTCTTTATGTACAAAACTTATGACTTGAATCATATAGGATTGAAAACATTTTGCTTATCATACTTATCTGAGTTATCATAGCAATTTACCATCTTCACAATAACCAATCAAATATATATGATTGTCAAAAAAAAATCAAATATATATGCTACATTGAATAAACTGTTTTGTGTTGAATTGAACTCCCATTTCCATAAGGACTTCAGTTTGATTATGAGTCAGTGGATATGTCAATGTTGCAAATTGTGAATTTTTCTCAATTTTTCACTGTTAAATTGAACATTTTTCATGCTTTTCTCTCTAACTCCTAAAAGCTTCATCTGTTATGTGAAGGCAAAATGTTGGTTTTTATATTTGCAACACGCCACTCCGCATGATAGTCCTTGAAAGGCTACCTACAAAAAATAACACCTTTTCAGCACACTTTCTTATCGGTTGAAATCTAAATGAGCCGGATAAAAGAGTGTGTTGCTAGTGCTACAGCCTCTGCCTTTTAATCTTAAAACAGAAACAAATAGGCCCTATTATGAATAGAGAAAAATGAATGAAAATAGATTTCTCATTGATGAATTGAGCTAGTACAAGTTGTATATATACACAAGAGTGTCTCTATGTTAGCTTATTATGTGTAACAAACACAAGATTACTAACTCTTAACGAACTCATGATTACTTGTTGCACAAGTCATCATTTTCTAACTACCCGTCTAACCGTCTAATGATTACTTGCTACACAAGTAATCCTTTCTTAACTGATATAATGTAATAGACCCATCATAATGTAACAATGTAGTATTAATGTTTTATTCATGTTTTGGCTTATGCTGCAGGCATAAATGCTCTTTGTGGTGTCGGAATCCTTTCTGTCCCTTATGCTCTCAAAGAAGGTGGATGGGCTGCACTTTCAATCTTACTGATATTTTCAGTATTTTCCTTCTACACTGGCTTGCTGTTGCGTTATTGCTTGGACAGTCAACCTGGACTTGAAACTTATCCTGACATTGGCCAAGCTGCTTTTGGTACTTATGGACGTGTTGTCATTTCAGTAAGTCCTTTTTACATATTCTTATTTTCCATCAACTTAATCTAAAACCATTATTTCTTATGTCTTACCTTCCGTTTTATTTTTCATTTTTCTTTTGTATGATACAGGTGATATTATACATGGAATTATATGTAAGTACATCTGCGTTATTGTTATTTGTCATAGCAACAGAATATAAACATAATTTAAGAGAGTATCTATCTGGATTTAACATTTTCATATTATTGCTAAAGTACCAACTACTAGATTTATCTATGAATTAATTTATCTTGAATTGGAGATTTATGATTATCATGTTAATGTGACAAACGTCTACCATAAATATCTATTATTATGCAGGCTTGTTGCATTGAATACATAATAATGGAAAGTGACAATCTATCTTCATTATTTCCAAATGCACACTTAAGTTTGGGTGGATTTGAATTGAATGCACACATTCTGTTTGCAATCTTGAGCACATTGGCTATTCTTCCCACCGTTTGGCTCCGGGACCTTCGCATTTTAAGTTACATATCAGGTAAAAATGCTTCTTTTTTTTTGCAAGTATATGTAGTTCATCTGATAATTTGGATATAACACTTGTTTGGAAAGATGACTATAGCACTGAATGTACATTTATGTTATGTTGTACTAGCTTGTGGAGTGATTGCAACGATTTTAGTGGTACTGTGCTTGTTGTGGGTTGGAGTGGTAGATGATGTTCCCATGCATACAGAAGGAACAATAACACTGAGGCTTTCAACATTCCCTGTTGCTCTTGGTCTCTATGGTTACTGTTTCGCTGGACATGCTGTGTTCCCAAATCTGTATACTGCTATGGCAAATCGAAATCAATTCCCTAAAGTACTCTTGACTTGGTAAGCAAAACAACTTATTCATATACTAGTATATATATCCACTTTCATCTTGAAATTGTAGGACCATATATGATATATCAACTAAACCTATTTATTAATCATATTAAAAAATTAACTCTAGAAATGTAAAATGTTAATCAAGTTCGCCCCTTTTGTATGAATGTATTATCAAATATATCATTAATGTGTTATCGACTTTACCAATTTAATGTCATTATAGTCCATGTGAATGTGAATAACAATAGAGGGAGGAATTTAACATTTTGTAATTTGAGAGTATATTTTGGAATATTGTTGATCTGTCCGATGAAGATCCAGAAATGAATACGGTTGTGCTTGATGTTCCATTGCAATGGAAGTTGATCGCGAACTTCGCCGTGGTTTTCATGGCGGAGGAGAATTGTATCTCCAAGCATGTCAGCACTCCGACGCCCAAATCAGTGAGAGAAATGAAGTGGCTATGTGCGAAATAAGGTAAAAGTGATTCGTACCATGGGGGTGACACTATATCACCCTTATATATGTGTGTAGGAGAATAATCGTCTCCGTGAAATGCAGTGCCCTTGCAGGAGGCGGTTAGAGATGGCCTCAACGGCTCAGATGGCCGAGGCGTGCTCCAGTGCGATATTCCACACGGAGCTTAACCTGCTCCATCGCTGTCGTGGGCTAGTCTTATTTGGGCTTAGGCTCGTTGGGCCTTAGTAGCCGGTCCGGAACAATTGTTAATGTTACAGTCCTACAATTTTAAGGATGACATTGAGTATTTACTCAAATTAGACAAATATTTTAAATGTAAGAAATAAAATGAAAATGAGAAATTTGTAATTAAAAATTAAACAAATTTGATTTCTTCTAAGTTTCTTTTTCTGAATCTAATATGTGCAAATGTTTTTTCATGTAGTTTTGCTATTTGTACAACTATGTATTTTACCGTAGCTGTTGTTGGATACTCAATGTTTGGAGAAAATACACTGTCTCAGTATACTCTTAACATGCCTCGAGGATTAGTAGCCTCCAAGATTGCTGTGTGGACTACGGTATGCTACTATGCTCATTCTACATTATACTCAACATGTTTTCTTAATAAACTTTGCTACTTGGTTAGAGAAATTTCTAACTTTATTTATCATGTGTTTTGTTTTGCAGGTGGTTAATCCATTTACCAAATATCCTTTATAAGTGCTATATAAAATCATGTTTCCAATTATTGTCTCATACTTCTCCACCTTATCTCTTAGCTCTAATTATATCATTGACTATATTCATTGATTTTGTTGTTATAATGTATAATATTTTGTTAATAGTTCAAATTGGTCTTTGTGAAAAAATAGATACATATTTAGTTCCTGGAAAATGAAAATCATCAATTTCATCTTGAAAACTTATAAATGTCAATTAAAATAGTCTTTGATGAGAATTAAAGTATCTGTAAAAATGATTTAAAATGACTTATTTTAAAATTTTATTTTGTTAGAGACAATAAATCTTTGCATTTTTTCTTAAGATTATTTTGAATCTTTCCTCTTATTTATGTATCCTCTAAGATGAAAAATTAATGTTATTTCTTAATTAGCACCACATATGCTTTGAGTATAACTCCAGTAGCACTGTCGCTAGAGGAATTGATACCACCATATAATCCAAACTTTCAGTTCTACTCCATCTGCATCAGAACAGCACTAGTTGTTTCTACACTGCTTGTTGGCCTTTCAGTTCCCTTTTTCGGTTAGTCTTTCGTTCTTCAAGTTAACCGTCTCTTTAATATTTTGTCTACTGATTCTGAAACTACATATTTAAAACAAACAGATAACAAAGAAATATGATAAGGTTTAAGATTCAATTTTAATTTTAATACTTGAGTAAATGATTTTATTGTTGCACTGTTGGATTATGTTTTTGCAGGTTTGGTAATGTCATTAATTGGATCCTTGCTCACAATGTTTGTTGTAAGTTTCCTTCATTAACTGTTTGATTCAGTTTCTTTCATTAACTAGTCATATATATCATTTAGATGATTAAATTAAATCCAACCTTGGATGCAGTCCCTTATTCTACCATCTGCTTGTTTCCTAAGCATCAAGGGAGGCAGAATCAAGCGCTCTCAGGTATAATGATTGTCTCAAATTGTCCTAGTCATAAATTTACTGTTTTATGTTATTTCATATAACGTGTTTTGACAATCCAAACGACTTGAATCTGAAAAAAACTTGTAACATTACAATATAGCTTTAGTCTGTTTGGAGTGGTTGATACATTGTGATTTATGTCTGAGGTGGACGGATAGTTGAATATGCAAACAATAGGGCGTGTTTGATTAGAGAAAAGTTTTCTGTTTTTATTTTGTATTATTACCGATAATCATAATAGGTCAAAGAAATTGAATATGCGAACAATAGGGGACGTTTGATTAGAGAAGAGTTTTCCATTTATATTTTTTACTTTTACAAATAATCAGAATAGTAGTATAGTACCGCCTTATTTTCGATTTGTTTCTTGATTTCAAGAATTTGTATCGGCAGAGTTAAAAAATGTACACTGTTACTAATACAAATCCATAAATGTAGAAATGTTAGACCATCATATATTTTTGTTACAAGACCAAATATTTTGAACCATTTCTTGTTCTATAGTTATTATGATAATATAACCTCCAATATCTGGCTATCGTTTTTTTCCTTTTCATATATCTACAGGTACTACTATGTGTTACAGTGGTTATAGTAGGTCTTGTATCATGTGGTTTTGGATCGTACTCAGCCATCTCGGAGATGATTGCGGAAATGTTTGCATGAAGTTTTGCGGCTTAAATCCTGGATTATGACATTTGTCTGCTATTTTGTTAGCCAGATTCCAGTTCATATAACTGTTTTAGATAATTTCATTTCCAACCCCAAAGTTTGATCTCAACTTTTCACAATTGGTTTCTTCATTTTGTTACTTTTACTTGTGGTTATCGCGGTTCTATTACCATATCACAAAACATAGTTTTGCTCCGTTTTCAAGTTTGGAGAAGTTAAGCATATACTGTGGCAGAGAACCAAATCTGAGATTGTATGAAGAGATCAAATGTTTTATCAAGGGGAAATTTTGATGCTTAGAATTGTGGATGAGGAATTGATAAATGCATTATTGCATTTGCATGAGATTTTTATTTTAAGAACATAGTTTATACACTGTTGTCCTCTTGAAATGGTATACTATCTTGCCTTGGCTAGCAATACATTGCTACCACACTTGCAAGGTGCAGCTTATACTGTTTCCTTGATTTGTTTCCTACTTTTCTTGTTCATTTTTTTATATATTAGAAAATTTAGATTAGGGGAGGCATACCCTCATGCAAGGTTACATATAACCTACCAATTGCAGAGTTTTGCACCAGAATCCAAGTCGCAACGCGTGTGAACGTAAGGCCTAACCATCTGTGCCATCACAATTTGTTTCCTTGTCTGTTTTTTGTAGTATGCTTAATAAATCAACTCATGTCCATTAGTTAGAATCCCATCAAATGAGTAGTGGTTATAGGCTAATATAGGTTATGAAACTAGTTATTGCACATTTAAGAAAATAGCGTTAAAACTCTTAGGGAGAATTTGCCGTCCATTTAGGTCTCATAAAACTCGATAAATTAATCTCTGCAGTTGCACGGAGGATACCCTATTTTAAAAAAAAGGGGGATTTGTCCTATACTTAAATTCGTTAGCATCTACATATGCATGTAGAATTTTTATTTTATCTAAAAACACTTTGTGATGGATGTAACAATTATAAAACTCATCTTACTTGAGTGAATTAAAAAATCTAATAAATACACGTTAGCAACTCCTATAGATATTTTGTAACAATTCTAACATGTATTCTTGCATTCCATGAATTTAACTCTCCCCTTTTGGAATTCACATAGATCATGGTTGCATTGCATCTATGTTCCTATTTGTATATTATGTTACCAATCTGCAGAGTCTTTTGGGCATTAAATATCTATGGATGTGGCTGAGTGCTACAATGCAAATTCTAGTTATCCGTTCTTCTTTGTTGTTCATTAACACCATTTGTCCTATATATTGAACATAAAAAACTAGAGATTTCAATTGCTCGTACTAAAAGTTTATTTTGTCCACCTCGCAAAAAATCACATGACTTCTTTAATGGAGGAATTTTCTATTTTAAATCACTTTTTTTTTTTAACCAAATGGGGTTGAGAGGGGTCTCCGACACTCGAAGACTATCCTTAATGATGTATATCTCTATTTAAAACTGGTGCCAATGAGCTATCTCCGTTGGAGAAGATATATTTCGAGTACCTAATGGAACATAGGTCTCACTTAAGCACTCTAATTTTAAGTGGAACCCACAGCACTGACGGATCCAGGACCTTGGATTAGGAGGTGTAAATTATTTCGTTGTAAAAATTTTTAAACTTTTTTCCAGATAAAAAATTTGCACATTTTAATTCTATGAAATATCTTCTTTTACACAAATAGTCACTAATGTTTGACCAATTTTACCTTAAATTTTTAAATGTCCAATAACCATTTTTACGATATTAAAAAAATTATATAATCAATATGGGATAGTGAGCGGTTAAAGGACAAAAAAATTATTGAATATATTATACTACATACTCACTTGAAAATTTACTCTCTCTTCTCTCTTTAGATATTATTATTTCAAATTCCAAGTGATAAGTATGTAGTATAATATATTGAATAACTTTTTTGTCCTTTAACCGCTCACTAACCCATATTGAATTACTGAATTAGACGAGGGGTATAATAGGAATACACAAAAATATCACTAATCTCCTTCGCTTTCAACTCAACTTTGGTGAGAAAGGACTTTGTGTGGGGTCCACATGTTTTTAGTCATTCTCCCCTATTTCTCTTCACTACCAAACATGGTAACTTCACTATCTTTCTTCATTATCTCTCTTCCTTCCATCTCTCTTCTCTATTTCTACTCTACCAAACACAGTGTTAATAATATCATTAAAAGAGAGAAAAATCATAGCCCTAGTATCTAAAGTGAAAAAATTGAAGGAAGAAAAAAAGGACAAATACAAAAGAAGGAGAGGAAAAACAAGTTATCAGGTTATATCTTAGCTTTGTAAAAGAAAAGCAGCACCATCTACATGGCCAAGTGGTAGGAGAGCTTGACCAAACCTTCCGACCTTGTGTTTGACCCTTCTTATTTATCCAACGAAACGGACACAGATATCACACTATCTGCATCCATGGATATCCATTAACATCTCTGTCATATGAATGATAATTGGGGTTTAAGTGCAAACTATTTGGGCTTAAGATGCAAACTAAAAAAAACCAGGTTGGTCAAAATGCAAAAATTGTATGGGTATAAGTGCAATTTTCAGGGTGTGCAGGTACACACCCTCGTCATGCATTGAATCAGCCGCAGGGCCACATTCCTTATAATATTAGAATATTGAAATGAATAATATAAAGCTATTGAAAGATGATTAACGGGTTCCGTTTAAAAAAATGAGTGATATATACACGTGAGATTCATTTAAGTACTAAAACATAGATGTCTTCATCGTAAAAGTTCTAAGAGCATCCACATTGGTAGGGTCTTTACCATTTAAGACGCGATACCTAATAGGTACCTCCAATGTGGGAAAAAAAAATTAGGGGTCTCTTAAGACCCATGGTCTAACTTAAGACTCCAAATCTTAAGTGGACTTCACACCACTTTTCAATAAAATAACCATTATTTGAGTTGCTTTTGTTGCTTTTCATTAATACTCCCTCCGTCCCTCAATAGATGACCTATTTGAGAATATACATTATTGACTTGACATATTTTGACCATATTTTTCTCCTCATTCACAAAGATAAATAATATCATGTAAGATGTTGTTGGACTGTAAAAGGGATATGGATTTGGTGCTGTAAAGCACAACACAGTTTTCATTTCAGCCATTGGATGGTTTTACAAAATTACAATAGTGCCATGCCAATAAAGATCCAATGGTCATAAATCAAAACAATGTGAAACTGTGTGGTTTATTACAGCAGCAGATCCTGGTCCCTGTAAAAGGTAGACGGACCACCATATGGTTATTTTATTTCTTTTAGAAAAGAATTTAACGGTCAATGATTGTATTGATAAATTTTATCTTTTTGATCGTTAACAATTGAGCTTGATACTTCATAGTTTACTACACTCACACGCTTTATACACCAATCATCTACACTATTACTAAATTTCAACTACTTTCAATACAAAAATTATACATGACTACAAAATGTATTGGAGAGAGATATTTATCTTTTTTACATTGATAAATAAAAACAATGTATTTTAGTATTTTTGATAATATGTACTAAGACAAAAAAGTTGTAACATAGTTCAGCGAGTGACAAAAATTCATATATTTGTCTAATTCCTTATTACGTTCTTTGTCTAGTCCATGACAACTTTTAAAATCAAATAGAGATCTCGAGATATTTAACAAATCAAACACATTTTTTTTAAACAAACAAATCAAACACATCTAAACTACTAATTAATATATATAATACAAATTTAAAAATATATGGGACCTAAGGCTTAAGTGTTGATGACCTTGTACTATACATGCGGCCATGGTTATACATGGTGTCGAATTTAATCTCCCATCTTATTAGAACAATATTGTATTTTCTTTTATGAATAGATTCATTATTGGGATAATAGTCATTTTGGTCTTTGAATGTGTAACGAACAGGTACAACAGTCATTTAATGTATCAAAATTTTAAAATAGTTCATGATTATACATTTTGTTAATCAAAATAATTTTTCATTGTTGACATTAACTCTTTTCATATCAGGACTAATATGAGAGTAAATAAGTATTTACAAGGACGCAAATAACAACAAGTAAGTATATCGAGAGACTTGTATAACAATATTAACTAATAATTTCAACCTAAGTAATTATTTTAACTAACATATTGCATCATCAAATGATTATTCATTACAAATTCAAAAAGCAAAATGACTATTACACCGTTTTTTAACTTTACTTTTTGTATGGTTTGGTTCATGCCCCATTTCCTTTATTTTAAAAATATTTTTAGATAATTAGTGGTTGCTGACGTGTGAACATGGATGCAATTTTTTATTGTTAAAAAATACACTTTCTTTGGCATCACATTTGTGCTTTTTCATGCCTTTTATTACTAAAAAAACATACATTATTGTCGTTTAAATCTTTATCACATCACGATTAATGATAACCACACACATTTTAATATACATTTTTTAACACACATTTTTTATTGATTACAATTTATATAAGTCTCACTAAAGAGCAATTCTTGTGTGATCACAACCACAAATCAATTTATTATTTTTATTATTGAAAATATTGGTTAATGTGTATAGTTGTGTGTGTCTAAATGATTTGGATTTGTGTTTGTGACTATATTAGAATTTTCCCCCACTAAATCATATAGATCTCGCATAAATAAAGTTGATGTATTTCATATAAATTTTAATCAATAAAAAATATTATGTTAAAAAATACGTTGCTAACTTTTTATAGTGTAGGTTGGGGGTAGCACTTTGGTGACATTGGGATGCATGACATTGACCAACCACAATATCACAAGTGTATAAAAAGACAAAAAACTATAACTTTCTTCTCTTTCACTATCAAACATATTTTATCATTTTACACACTTGTGACATTGTAGTTAGTCAATGTCACGCGACATTCACACCCAAACGTCACCAAAGTGTTAGGTGTATATTGGACTAATTGAACCTATATGAAAATACTAGAGGGATTAAAATAAAGCAAGAAATAAAGTTTGACTATGGTGAGTGAAGTTGACATGAGACGCGCCCCTCTTAAACAGAGAAGGCACCGTGAGTCGGACATTTGGCTTCTCTTCTCTTACAACCAGCAAGCAAGCAAACAATGGCGCAACATGTTGGATTTGGGTCCCACATTCACCTTCATCATTACCCATTCTTGTTCACAAAAAGTACAACTTCAATAACCGAGTCAAGTTCAACTACTCTCTCTCTCCCTCCTTGCTTCCCTTCCTCCTCGATTTCCCACTCGCGTTCGTCGATTCCATTGAAGCATGAAGAAGGAGAAGGACTGTTGCAGGATGATGATTCTGTTGTTTCGTCTCTTCAACCAATCTGCAGCGAAGAACACTTCAATCGCGTCCTTGCCGAGTCTCAACAATCTCTCCTCGTTGTTTGGTAATTACATTCCATTCCTTCTTCTTCAATTCATATACCAACTTTTTGAGCTATTTACAATGTTTTCAATGTAATTCCTATGTGCAATGTTATGATCAAAATACTGGTGGTTTGCGTGTTAGTAATTTGAGCTTTGTAATATTCCTTATGCCTTATGTTTAAGTAGACCAAAATTGTTACACATTGCTGGAGAATCGGGCTGAGAGTAGTTTATAAACACCTATTCTATTCAACCCACTGAGATGCCTTTTAATTAAGTGCAAAACCCTGATGGCTTACACAAGACTCAAAACGGACAATACCTCTGAAAAAGTGGTGTAGCGGACTTGAGGTCGGCACAAACATCTTATTTTAGCTTTTACACTGAATGATAAACTTATATTTCTTTCGTTTTTCTGTTTAACGAGTAACTCTTTTTATGGGATTTGAGGTGAGATTATTTGGTTTGCAGGATGGCTAATTGGTGCAGAAAATGTATATATCTAAAACCCAAATTGGAAAAGTTGGCAGTAGACTATTATCCAAGGTGAGATTCCATTTTGTTTTTTTTGACTATCACACAGAACTGCAATAATTTAACCAAAGCGTCTGTAAGGGTGGTTCATTATCAAGAAAGTTTTTGTGGGATATAAATACTTAGGCATTTTTCGGGTATGGGATTGGAGATATAAAATTATGAGTACTGTTGCCCAGGGGTTTTCAACTTTATCAATTAAAAGTTGTAATAGCAATGGGAAAAGGGCTTGCAACTTTTCAGTTCAAAAGATTTTATTGCAATGTTTGAATTTATTTGTGCCGAGATAAGGCATTAAGTAAAACAGCTAATCAAGGACTCGACTGGTTGACTGATGTTAATTAACATGTGATACTATGCTAGTGATTCTAGACAAGTATTCTACACCACCAAAAAAACAAGACAAGTTCTCTAAATTACTTCTCAAGCTGAAGCATATTAAACTGGTTACAATACAGATAAATAAACATGCAAAAGAACGCTTGGTCTGACCCCAATTCCTATTTTGACAAGTGTTTGTAGATTCTTATTTTATTAGTAGTGTACTTGTCGTGAGTACAGTAGTAGTGAGTAGTGACCCTCGTTGTGAGGTTCATGTTTTAATCGTAATCATTATTAATATAATGGATATGCAGGATATTTTTTTTCAAAAAATAAGAACCTAGGAAAGTCATTAAATAACTAAGAGTGTGTAAGGGTAACCCGATTATCAAGCAAGTTCTTGTGGGATATAGTCATATGAATACTGATGTTAGGCATTGTTTCGGGTATGAGATTGGAGATATAAAGCTGTGAGTACTGTTGCAGAATATGGTTTTCAACTGTATCCTTTAAAATTTGTAAGAGCAATGGGAAAAAGGTTTTCACCTTTATCTTTTGACAAGTTAGAGAGGTAGAGGATTTTATTACATTGTTGTTCATAGGGAATTTGATCCCTTTTCCAATGATGTTGGCATTTTGGTATTAATCATGTTAAATTGTGTTGTTGTGTTTGTGATTCTTTCGCTTGTTACTAGTATTCATCAAACATGTGATATTTCCCAACACAAATAATGCCAAGATTTAAAAACATTTAGCCTCGTCTAGTTCATGAAGCTTAGGAAACTCAGTCCTCTGAATACATATCCCATAGGTATTTGACTTTTTTCTAAGTGAGGCCCCCTAAATCTTCTTGCAGCTTCTCCTAGCTTACATTCCAGGCACACAACACAGTTTTCATTTTTCAACCATTCGCTTTAGTGATCCAATCAACCTCCATGCTTGTCTTTCCAGCTCTGGATCTCATACCACTTAGTAATACTAAAAGCCACCCTTAACTAGTGCACAAAGTACTAATCCCGAACTCTTTTGACAGCTTAATGAGATCACCGGTCCAATAAGCATGTCACCACAACCACCTCAAGTTGCAGTTGACATCATCGGAAAATATTGCATTTGCTTCAACTCCTTTGAAGTCGTGTACAGAAACCTTAAATTACAAACAAGAACAACAAAGCAACATGAACTTCCAAGAAATTTCGTTGAAGACATGAGAACTACACATCCCAAATCATGGACTAAACCATCAAAATCAGCTCAACAATGATGAATGACACCATCTACATTATTAGGTTGGGGAAAAAGCCCTTGCTTGAAAAGCAAGTTTTATAGGCTTCCACAAAATGGGCACAAGAATCCTTAAATGCGGCAGCGATACTCACAAGCAGCAAGCAACTGTGGGATATGCGCTGACGGAGACAATAGACCCTGATCATTGTGGATGTTAATGCTCTAATTATCAAAAACATAGAAAACTAGATGAAATTGTGTGTGTTGTGTACGCACAGTCCATATCTACTTGAGTGCATTAAGGAAATTAGGTCAGTAAATTTTTATTACAGTGCTAATGAACAGCTATTAATCATAGTTGATTTATATTTTGACTTGTGTCAAGTATGGTAATGATTCTGGGCTACAAGCATGCTAATGAATCCAGAATTGTATTCTAATACTTCCAGCTAACTTATATTTGTGAAGATACTTGTATTTTAGAGTATAGTGAAGACACTTTACATGTGTAATTATTTTCTTGCTGTCATGACATTTTAGTTCAGAATTTGTCAACTCAATCAAGGATATGTTGTTAATTTTGTGTAGATTGCAATTCTACAGTGTAGATGTTAATGCAGTTTCACACAAACTTGTTGCTCGTGCTGGTGTGACTGTAAGTTGATCAAGCTTGCACATTACTTTCATTCTTTTCTTTTGCTATCTCGATTTTATGTGCAAAATGTGTTGATATTTGTCTGTTATTAAATTATTGTAATGTATCAATGTCTCTCACAAACAGATGTGCTCAGGTGTGTTCTTCAGCAATAAGTACTCTATTTATGTCGTGGATCACATTTCTTTTTCTTAAAATAAACTAATGATCTAAATTATATGTGTGTGTGTGCGCGCGCGCGTGCGCGATTGCGCAGTTGGCTTGAGAATGGAAAGTGATCTAATTCCAAGAGAAAGAGAACTATTCCATGATAGTAGATTGAATGACAGACATTAAAAGGAGAGAATTCTCCATTTAGTGGTATCTTCAACAAAAGCATTTCCTTTTTATAACTAAGCTACTGCTTGGATCCCTAATTTTGTACTATAGTGGAGGCACCCTAAATCTTCTTGCAGCTTCTCCTAGCTGACATTCCAAGCACATGACACAGTTTTCATTTTTCAACCATTTGCTTTAGTGATCCAGTGAACCTTCATGCTTGTCTTTCCAGCTCTGGATCCCTAATAATAACATTCAGCTAAGCCTTTATTTTAATTCTTAACCACCCAATCAATTATGTCCTGGGCCACTTCGAATAGAGAGTATATAAAGGGACTTACTGAATTTGAAATGAAAGAAATAATATAGAAACTTGTATAGAAACATTAAGGAAAGGTCCCGTATTATATGTGGCATCTATAAATTGTTATGTTTTCACAATCCATGATTGTGAAGGCTGTTCAGAATCTTTTAAAGTTGTTGTGCCTTTTGAAAATTGTCTGGTATCTTTTAAATTGTGTATGATTGGAGAAAACCGTTAGTGGCCGCAGAACTAAATAGAGTTGACCTAGTCGAGCATAACTCAATAAAGAGCCATTCTAAAAAATTGGTGCTTGACCGATCATATTGGTATCATTTGAACAATATATTATATTGTCAATCCTATCTAGTTGAAATTGGTGGTTGGTTTTTTATTTGTTACTGGGTTGTTTTGCTGGAGGGGCAGGGAATCATATTGAAAACATCTGAATGATTTCCTGGTTTTATTAACCACGGATGTTAACTGGCTTGACACACTGCTTGATGTGTCTACTACATATTATGTGGAACAATTTTTCTCAACTGTCCTACCATTCCGATTGTTGTATTTGCTTCAACTAAATGAGCTATTGAGACATTTTTCTTATAATATTTCTTCCCTGTATTGCATGTTGTGGAAATCTCAATCATCATTGCAGAAAATGCCAACTATACAAGTAAGCAACATAGCGTTTTATTTGATAAACTTGTTGTATTCTTCTTATGCCGATGGTTTAAATGTTTCCTTTGCAGCTATGGAAAGACAGCAAGAAACAAGCTGAAGTCATTGGTGGGAATAAAGCATATTTGGTAATAAATGAGGTTCAGGAGATGATTGAGAATGAGTGTACTATGTGAGTTCTTAGCGCAACAGACATTTTATGCGATTTTATACTGCTTTCCGCAGAAAATGCAACAAAAAAGAGCTGTGATTTATGCTGCTTTTCCCACATCGTGATGTTTAAATTGTAAGATGGCAAATGTATATAATTGGATTGGATTGGAAGACAAAAACGAGAAATAAATATATACAAAAGAACAATATAGTTGTTTGATTTAGATATGGAGTAAAATGTCCCCGTGAGCTTAGCTCACCTAGTAAGGGATAATACATTATGTATGCAGGGGCCGGGGTTCGAATCCCGGACACCTCACTATTTCACCTTTAAGGTGAATTTCTCCCTTGACCAAAAAAAAAAAAGATATGGAGTAAAATATTCTCCTGTCTCCTTCGAGAAAAGGCTTCCTTTAACACAAACTAGTTATTTTAGTGACTTCTTCCTATTCAATTTCTCTTATTTATCGTTCCGAATGAATCACTTTTACATGTTTATTCTTATTTTACATTAAATGTAGTTAAAATTACTAGAATTGAGTAAATTCACTATGAATTTAATCTTTTTTGAAGTATAAAAGGAAATAGCCATTTGTGAGATGAGAAATTCTGGTTGATATATTTGGGCAAGAAGATATCTAATCCAATGAGCCGCTCTGTTAACAAATAGGATTGGTGTTGTCGAAAATTGTCTAAAGTATAACCAACTTGAAAATAAGGTTGGAAATGAACCGAATCAACTAAAATATAGTTCAGGACTTGTTCAATAATTAACTTATTAATTAAATTTGGTTCATTTTGTCAATTGCTATGTATATGATCCGAATCTAAATGCTAAGTCAACCACCCTAAAATTTAACAGCCCTATGTCCAACAATCAATGTTAGCATCTCATTCTCCACGAGATTGGGAGTTTGGAAAACTTTGGGTTGACGAGCAATGTAGACAAGTAAATTTTGAAATACTAAGGCACCAATTCTCTAAGAACTTATGTATTAAGACTAAAAGAATCAATGTAATCTAGCATGCATCTATGGTTACCGAGTTTCCTAAAAAATAATCTATGGTTACCGAGTAATGTATACGAGTGAAGTAAACTATGAAATAGTAGGGTTCCATTAATGTAAGACATGAGGGTTAAAGAAAAATGTTAATAAGGGTTTTTGGTATTGTTTAAATAATCAAAAGTAAGATTTTTACATAAAAAAATTATGTAATTATTCTTTTTATATATATTTGACTTGTATTTTCAAGACAATTTTATTATGTATTACTTAAAGAATGCTGAACATTTCTTGTATGAACCGACTTGACTATATACAGTTTGTATTTTATGACTAAGAGCATCCACAATGGAGACCATCAATTTTGAAGTTTTAAACGGATCCCACATGCACACATCACTTTTTTTTTTTTTTTTAATAATAGTACCTAATAAGTACTCAACCACTCTAATGGAAACTTTCTAACAAAAGGTCTAAATGAGTCACACCAATAACTCTTTATCATTTACTCTTTATCATTTACATTTCAACATAAGCAACTCAATAATGATTACTTTAATAAAAAGTGGTGTGGGGTGCATTTAAGAATGAGGGTCTTAAGTGAGACCCTGGATCCTTAAATGTATGCTTATAATTTTGTAACAAAAAAATAGGGTTAATAGGTCTTTACCCTCTGTAATATATGTCACTTTTGGTTTTCCCCCCTGTAAATTTTTTTTGTCAGATTCCGTCCTTCTAATTTTTTTTTTAGAATACCCCATAGGCCAGCTGACTGTGTATTTTCGCTGATGTGGCACATCGAGTCATCTTTTTCTTATGACGTGGCGAGCTGACAGTATAATTATTTTTATTCCGTACGCTTGGCATTTGTGATTTTGTTAAACAAAAATAAAAAATTATTAAGAAATAAAAAAAACGAAAAAAAAGTTCTATAAAATGAAAAAAATTAACAAAAATAATTTTAAAAAAATTTGGTAAAATGAAAAAAAAAATCTGGAAAAGATTAATATGTATCGAAATTTTCGAAAAAATTATAAAAAAAATTGAAATTTTTAATTTTTGCATAAAAAAGTATAAAACAAACTTTTCAATTTCGAAAGAAAAATTTGAACTTTTTTTAAAAAATTTCGAAATATATTTTCTTATTATTTTAAAAAATTTCGAAATAGTTTAAGTTCCTGAAATTTTTATATTAATCTTTTCAGAATTTTTTTAAATTTTTCCAGATTTTTTTATTAATATTTCTAGAATTTTTTCATTGTTTTTCATTTTACCAGATTTTTTAAATTTTAAATTTTTGTTAATCATTTTTTATTAATTTTTCTAGAATTTTTAAATTTTTCCGGTATTTTTTTCATTATTTTTCATTTTTGTTAATTTTTTAAGATTGTTTTTTTATTTTAAAAAAAAATCAGAAATGCCACGTGTA
>Ga0315913_1000717_pt1 | contig 31982 bp, 13 predicted proteins | sample MpolsnodulesMG_FD_207736 | JGI IMG/M metagenome (GOLD analysis project Ga0315913, IMG submission 207736) | Medicago polymorpha root nodule microbial communities from Los Angeles, California, United States - small nodules | ecosystem: Host-associated > Plants > Roots > Nodule | place: USA...
AGTCCCTGGAGGGACTATTTTAAAAATCAAAAAATTTTGCAGGGACCAAAAACAATTTTTTTTTACAGGGACTAAAACCAAAACGAGGCATATTTGCAGGGACTAAAACCATATTTTAGCCTAATAAAAACAATCTTAGTTATATTAAACGAGAATAATAATTTATATTTTTTTAATTGATTGCTTAAAAAATTGATATGATTAATGCAAAGAGAAACTACATGGCACTAAATCAAGTACACACTCTCATTTTGAGAAATCTCTTCAAAACACTTTGAGACCTCACTAACTTGAACGTAAAATATCTTTGCAGATACATCTTCATGCGGTGAAGGACAACCACCATGAACTACCATTGAAACTACTTCACATTTGCTTTGATCAACACTTATGTTCTCCGACGAGTACATAAAAAGTTTTGATTGGACTTTAGACCATCTATCATTTCCATGTCACATGGACACAAAAATTTTCCAAAAATAAATTAACACTAAAAGAGATTCATACGATGTTATTATCTAAAGTCATTTGCATCTAAAATACTTTTAATAATGATTATGACACATTTCTATAATTAATATCAAGATAAAAACCTCACTCATCTACCTCAAAATTTGGCATGAACAAACAAGAACATGAACCATCTTAACAAGTGGGTGTACTAGTCATTACACAATGTAGCATACTTCATCTTTACTCTACATGATCATAACTCCCAGCCTAGAAAATCCAACGACGGTCTCCTAAAGCAACCAAGACACAAAGAATCTCATAAACATTTATGGAACTATAAATAAAATAATAAAAAAATGGAATAAATTTGAAGGCATGCTTACTGTCACTACTATTATTATGTGTGCTGAGTTGTGTAACATTTTACAAAAAAAAAAAAAAAAAACTTTATCTTTTGTTTTTGTTCCCAACAAAACAAAACAATAACATTTGAAAAATGAAAATACTAGAATACAACAAATAATGTACTAGTGTTATATAATTCTGTGGTCCAATTCAATACAACAAAAATTTTCTGAGAGACCCACAAAGTGAAATAATCATCAAAAGCATGGAATGGAACTGTTAAAGTAGAAAACACAGTTCATGAGCTATCATCATCCATTCTCTTTTTGCTTTTTCGGTTCCTGTGCTGTTTTTTTCTTCTCTACTTTACAAATTTAACAAAACAATTCACTCATTGTTTTCAACACTGAAAGGGTTTCAGAACACACTAGTTTTTGGTAAAGTTTCAATCTTTTTGTGTTATAGTAGCTAGTTTCTTATGAAAAGAATCATTTTTCTGAGTGTTTTTGTTCTGTTATCTTCTGTATTTAGTTTTTCTATGCTTCTGATCTGTAGTTAACTAAAGGGTTGTTTCATAACTCTATGCTTTTGAAAATTCTTTACTTTAAATTAAAGGGTTGTTTTTCTTGTGTTTAATTTTCTGCATATTTTTTTTTGTTATTTTGATGTAGATTTGATTCCTTTGTTGACCCTTTTGAGGAAATAATATAAAAATTAACATTGTTCATGTTTTTTTTCATGAAGGAAAAGCAGATTCAGCTTCAGAGATTACAAGTGTTGATTTTTATGAAGGAAAAGCAGTTAATTCAAAGGAAGAATTCAACTTCCGGAAACAGTGGAACAAAATTTGGCTAAATATTCTCTTACCCTTTGACTTGACTATATAGTTAGTTAGTTAGTACAATTAATGTTTGTTACATTGAAACTTGGAACTTGTTTGGTTATGTCTGGTTTTTCAATAGCATCATTTTCTCTCTGATGCAATCTTAGTATCTTGTTCCAAATTAGTTGTGTTTGTAAAAATCATTGCTTTTCATAAACATGGGTGATGTTAGGCTTAATAGGGTAGATCAAGGACCAGCCAAGATTAGGAATGTTCCAATAGCTGTTACCCCTGAAGGGTTTTGGTGTTGTCCTTCACCTGTTGTGTTTCAGAAAAGTCATAAGCCTCAAAATCCTTTGAATAAAACCAAACCTTCTTCATCTCCACCACAACCACAACCGAAAACTGGTGTTCAGAAAAAGCCGGTCGCTGTGCAAATGACTGAGAGAAGAGGTTCTGCACCTGCACCATCTAGATTGGTGATTTCTGATGATCAACAATGTAGTATTGGTGTAGAAAGGTCTTTAGCCGGAACATCTTTAGCTGCTGAGAGAGTATCTTCTAGACCGAAAATTGAAACCATGCCGAGAAAGGTGGCCATTGAGTTTGGTGAACCTGGAACTTGTGATATGAAGGTGGTTTTATTAGGGAAGCAAGGGTTTTCTGTTAAGTTGAGTGTGCATAGGGATGTTCTGATAGAGAAGAGTAGTTTCTTTTCTGAAAAAATTTCGGAGCAATCGGATCTGTCTTGTCTGCAAATCGGCGATTGTGAGGATGTTGAAATATATGTTGAAACTGTTGGTTTGATGTACTGCAAGGAAATGAAACAGCGGCTTATGAAACAGAATGTTTCTCGCATTCTTCGGATTCTCAAGGTATTTTCTATACAAATGTCATTAATTTTAACACTCCTATCTGTTGAGTTATTTCATGCTCCCTTAGATAAATCATTCTGGTACCATTAGCTTAATATGTGGTTTGATCATACATGTACTTTGGCTTGTAGATCACTATTAAACACTGCTTCTAATGATTTGGTTTTCATTGCATTTACACACCAAATGTTGCTAGCAACTGCATATTCATTTGTTATGGAGCATATAAGAACTTTGAGTTTAGGAAATATGAATGATTTTGTATTATTTGTGATACTATTACTGTAATCGAGTATAGGAACATTATGATTATGAATTGGAATCTTCTGCAGTGAAATGAAAACTGGTATAGTTGTTTCAAGAATAATTGCTTTTAAGGCAATTAATGGATGCATATATTTTGGGAGGCCTTGATTGTTTTTGTTACATGATATGTTCTCCATTCTACAAAGATACTTATGTACAGATGATGATAAAACAAACCTCTTGTTGGATACTAAATTGGAATTAGAGCTTTTTTTAAGCTATGGTTAATGAGTAAAATACTTGTGTACTCTTAAAAAATATATGCATAGCTTGCTTGTATGACTTGTATGTCACTGATGATGACACAGAGAGTACAACACTTGAATCGGAGAGTAGAGTGTTCCATGAATTGAAACTGTTGTTACTATTGCGATATAATCATGGCGTCACATGTTTTTTTCCTTCCAAACGTAATCTGTAAATTGCTGAGGTATTCTTATTCCTAAAAGGTCATAGTATTTTTATTGCTCGAGTGACTTGGAACCTACCTCTACAAGTTTTAGTTATACAAGGTGGTGCTGGTGACTAAACTTACAGTTTATATTTTTGTGTCATACAAAGTATAGTGCCACCAATCCTAATTGGTCTCATTATGTGACCATTTTATTCTGATATATTAGAAATAAACTCTTTTATGTCCTCCATTATATCAAATCCAGTGTCCTACTATTTAGATTTTTCCTCTTATGTTGTCTTATTTTATTTCATATTCATAAATTCAACACAGGTTTAGAGCCCATTTGTAGAAAATGTACATGTGTCCCTAAAAATGGAGGTACCATTAGACTAGGAAGAACCTCACATAATTTATTGGTGTTCGCTGTTAAATTCATTTTTCTTAGCAAAACCAAGGAAATACTTTCCAAAGAAAAGTGAGATGTGTGATAATCAATACTATCAAGCGCATAAACATGGGTCTTGGTGAAAATCTAGTTTTGAAAGACGAGCAAGCATTAAGTTCAGTATGAACAAAGATATCAACAAAGTTAAGGCGATCCTGCTGAATCTGCAGGACACTCATCCATCTCATTTTATTCTGTCACTACATAATGGAATACGAGTATTTGCACTGATATACTTTTGACCTAGTTTTTTTAAATTTTCATGAAATGCCAAGTTATTGCATGCACCTTTTTTTATTTTAAGAAAATAGCATGTACATTTTGTTTAGCTGTAGATTACACTTTGATAAATCTGTAGTATATAGTATATTGCATATGATATGTGGCTTTATTCAAGAATTCGTGGAAGATTTGAGGCGACTTTTATGATATGCAGTATTTGCGTTTGTGTTTATTAGAATGACATGATTATTGCTATTTGGAGAAGAAATATTAAAAGATCTTTTGAAAGCCTAAAATATAATATTCCCTCAGGTTGCAGAATTCCTTGGCTTCAGCTCGTGTGTCCAATCATGCTTGGAGTATTTGGAGGCTGTCCCATGGGTTGGAGATGAAGAAGAAGAAAAAGTGGTCTCAACTGTACTACAACTTCAAGTGGAAGGAATTGGAGTCAACCCTGTGTTGAAACGAATTTCTTCTGACGTTTCCAATGTCCCAAAAGACACACTTTCCCACATTATCGAACTTGTTCTCAAAAGCAATGAGGAAAAAGGTCGCCGGGAGATGAAATCCATAGTTCTAAAGCTCCTCAGAGAGAACAACAGTCTTCCAAGTTACGCGCGTTCCACCGACAGCTGTAATGACATGATATATAGATCATGCAGAAGCTGCTTAGATTCGTTACTGTCTCTCTTCAAGCAGGCTGCAGAACCAACCTTTGCAGATAAACCAAGTGATGAAAGAGATTCAGTAGTAAAGCATATAGCTCTTGAAGCCGATAACCTTTCGTGGTTGCTTGATATTTTAGTTGACAAACAAGCTGCTGATGATTTTGCGCTATTATGGGCAAACCAGCAGGAGTTAGCTGTCTTACATGCAAAGCTACCGATTGTGTCCCGTTATCACGTCAGCTGCATTTCCGGAAAACTATATGTCGGCATTGGTAGAGGAGAGTTGTTGCCATTGAAAGACACGCGGCAGTTGTTGTTGCAAACATGGCTGCAGCCTCTAATGAGTGACTACAATTGGTTACAACACGGATGCAGGTCGTTTGATAGGAAACTTGTTGAGGAAGGAATTGGAAGGACGATTCTCACCTTGCCATTGGAAGATCAACAAAGTATTTTGCTTTCTTGGGTTGGAAGTTTCTTGAAAACTGGAGATAGCTGTCCTAATCTTCAAAGAGCTTTTGAGGTCTGGTGGCGCAGAACATTCATTAGGCCATATGTCGAAAACCAAGGTAATGCCATGTCAGATAGTTTGACGATGTCAAAGAAGGACGAATGAATAAAGAATTAGTGGAATTGCATTTTATATAACTGAGTTTAACGGATTGTAGAGATTAAGTAGACAGCAGAACGTGTGTTAACCTTTTCCAGCAGCTGACAAACTTTAGTATTGAAACGTGTTATTTGTAATTGCATGAGTTGATTGTGGATTCTGTGTGGAAACATCACTCAATTGATGAATTTTCTGTTTTTGTTTTTTTGTATAATCTCTTCAAAGGAGTGGATTGGAATTCTTAGTTTTTAACTAATCCTAATGTAAAGATAGTGGCATGTCCTTAAATCCTCTACAAAATAAATCTCTTGAAAAAAGATCATATACTTGTCTTAAACAAGATAGCCTTTGCTAGAAGTATCTACTCACTATAGTCTGCACGAGGCATGTTTTTCTACATGATGCCAATCATATCCTAAAATAAGGATTTGTCTAACATGCATAAATAAATTACTCTTACACTATGCACAAGTCTACTTTCTACTATTGGATCTATAAATCACATCATATTTCATTAAATCTAATAGTGAGACTCATTGATCAAATGGTGGAAACAACCTTATACATAGTGCAAGACTTATCTTCCTTGTGCACCGTAGACTTATCCAATAAGGACAGATTATACAAAATAAAATCTGGAGAGAGAAGACAGATTTTAAACCAAAAAAAAAAGAAACAATGATACCATATAAACACTCTAAATTTCCTTAGGAAGAGAACAAGAAACTGAAGAAAATTTTGAATTTCATTATAGAGAATCTTCAACTCAAGTCATAGAGAAGATGATGAATAATAATACATGGGGTCTTGCTAACCAATGCTCTCAGGACAATGGTTAATGAATCTACAAATAGAAATTTTGTCTTGAAAATACAAGATGTTACTTTTAATCAAGTAATGATTATACAACTTTTTCATAAAAACCTACTTATTTTGTATGCTTAACCAATGCCCTTAGGGCACTAGTTAGCATTCTCCTAATACATAAGCAAAAATGAGAAAAATTGCTCTCAATAAAACTTGAAAATTGCCGTTCACACATTTGATAGGGCTGAAATAACTCCTCGGCACTTGAGTGCTCCAGCATTCTCCTCAGTATTTGTTCTCATCTCTAGTTTTGGAGGAATCAAGGTGCCATATATTGGGCTTATTGTGGGAGAGCTTCGCACCATAAAAATCAATTGTCTTTGCTTGGAAACTTTTGTTAGCTCGGATTCCTACTCGGGTTAACTTCCGAAGAAGAAGGGTACATGTGGGAAATGGTATAAGAGGATGTGTTTGGTGCCCAACACTGGATGAATCGGAGGATAATTTATTTCTATGGTGAAAATTTGTCTGTAGTGTTTGGTTGTGATTCTAAAGTGGCTTGGTGTAATCACCATCCTTCTCGGTGAGGTATTCATGCAACTAGAAGCTTTACTGGGGCTATTCCAGAAGACCAGAACGTAAAGACATTGAAAGGATTATTATTTGTTCATCTTTTCTTTTAAGAAAAATTCAACGGAGGAGGTGGTTGATAGTATAATATGCACCTCATGAAAAAATTTCTTGGCTAAATGTCCAAGAAGTCCTTGTATATTATGAATGGTTTCATAACCTAATAGATAGTATTTTAAGGTAGCATTGACAAGATAGTTGTGGCACCAAGGGTGTCATCTTGGTGTACTTTTTGGTTGAACAAAGTACCCATATAATACTTTATCCTATCTTTAGATGCAGCACTTCTTCTACTTGGTTCCATAATTATTACATGAAATATTTTGCCGTTAAAAAAAATAAAATTGAGTCAAGTTTCCTGATTTTGATTAATTCTTCACTTGCTTTATTTCACTTTCCTTTCAATCTCTCTAATTCTTTATATTTGTATGTATCCTGGGTCATGTTTTTGAGATAAAACTAAGTAAATTTTTTGGTACATAACAATTTTATTTGTAATGTTGGTATTATGCTTTTAAGCAGTCTGTCATTAGACATTTGTGATCTGTCCGGTAAGAATGGATGGTGGCAACGGTAACAGCACGGTGCTTCAGTGCGGTGGCGATGCAATTTTACGAGGGGACGAAAGGTGCATGCAGGCACATTAGCACTCCGATGATCAAGTCAGTAACATGAGAGGAGTGTGGGAAAGTGAATCATACCTTGTGGGTGAAGCAAAATCACCATTATATATATAGGCGCATGAGGAATAACTGTCTCTGGGTGATGCGGCGCTTTATCCGGATCCGTTGAGGGACACGTACGGTGCTTGTTGCACTGAGCATGTTCCAGTGGGGCAGGGCGTACTGAGCACGTGTACGGTGCCTTAAGTTGGTGGACGTTTAGTCCATGGGTCACTACGGGAGGGCCTTATGGCCGGTCCGGAACAATTTGAATGAAATTTATGAGTATTTCTGCTCTAATTTTTCAGTCAAGTTTTTTTAATATGGGATCATTTCCTCTATAGATCTTGTTATCACTTAAAAAAAAATACAAACCGAGAACTTGAAGCAAGTTTACTAGTTTAAAATAATGTTCCAGTAACGGAAATCAAGAAAAAAAAAGTACTTTTTTTCCGATGAACTTAAACAAAAAATTTAAAAACAAAAGTGAAAAAAGTGATGTATTTTAGTCTAATTAAAAAAGTGGCCAACATACATCTACCAATGGAACAAAACAACTAAAAACACATTCAAATCATTTTTAATTAAAAAGGTCTTAAATTATAGACAAGTAATTTTTTTTTTATCTCCCCATCAACATGTTAATCCAGTTCACTTCATATTGTGTTTTACATATACAGAAACAATAGAGAAAGAAAATAAAGAAGGGAGGAAGATAAAGAGAACATGACTCTTGAGAGTGAAAAATGATGCCGGTTTTTATTTAATATATATTATTTTAGTTTCTTAAAAATAAAAAATAAAAGAACTTGAATTTTCTTTTAAAAATAGTTTTTATAGCAATAAAAAAAAAGTTACTTATTTTCAATTTGGTCTCTAAATAATTCCAATCATTTAATTTTAGCCCATGCGTTGTGGCCGTAACAATGGTAGAATATTTAAAAAAAAACGAAAAAAATGTTAAGAGTCCCACATCAGACAGGAGATGACCTGACAGTGTGTTTATAAGTGGGGGCAATCCTCACCACACAAGCCGGTTTTGTGGTGTTGTGTTATGCCCAACCACAATTTCTAAGATAGTATCAAAGCCTCTTCAAGATCCATTGGGTCACATACTATCAGGTTTCCGCTATCGGACCACCCACCATTTATGTCCATGCTTCAGATTTTCAGTCCTGAGCGTGAGGGGGTGTGTTAAGAGTCCCACATCGAACAAGAGATGGCCTGACAATGTGTTTATAAGTGGGGGCAATCCTCACCTCACAAGCCGGTTTTGTGGGGTTGTGTTAGGCCCAACCACCATTTCTAAGATGCTATTAGAGCCTCTCCGAGATCCATTGGGCCACCTGCTATCAGATTTCTGCTATCGGACCACCCACCATTTATGTCCACGAACCAAGCCCAATAGTGCTGGCCGTGAGGGGGTGTGTTAAGAGTCCCACATTGGATAAGACATGACCTGACAATGTGTTTATAAGTGAGGGCAATCCTCACCACACAAGCCGGTTTTGTGGTGTTGTGTTATGCCCAACCACAATTTCTAAGATGGTATCAGAGCCTCTTCAAGATCCATTGGGCCACCTACTATCAGGTTTCAGCTATCGGACCACCCACCATATATGTCCACGCTTCAGATGTCCAATCCTGAGCGTGAGAGGATGTGTTAAGAGTCCCACATCGGACAGGAGATGGTCTGACACTGCGTTTATAAGTGGGGGCAATCCTCACCTCACAAGCTGGTTTTGTGGGGTTGTGTTAGGCCCAACCACTTAGATGGTATCAGAGCCTCTCCAAGATCCATTGGGCCACCTGCTATCAGGTTTCCGCTATCAGACCACCTACCATTTATGTCCACGAACTAAGCCCAATAGTGCTGGTCGTGAGGGGGTGTGTTAAGAGTTTCACATCAGATAAGACACGACCTGACAATGTGTTTATAAGTGGGGACAATCCTCACCTCACAAGCCGGTTTTGTGGGGTTGTATTAGGCCGAACCACGATTTCTAAAAAAAAAATATCTGTATTACAAGCATTTTATTAAGAGTAAAATTGAAACTCTCGATTTTCTGATCACTTCACTCATTAACTCTTGACTTATACCATGAAGCCTTCTAGAAACTTAACGTGCAAACTGAAAAGTTTTGATGTTATTAGATGATAGCACTTTGAAGAAAGATGATAACACAAGATGAAGGGTCTATTTTGATTAATGGCATAAATATGTAATTTTATTAATTTACTCTTTTTGTGCTATAAAAAACAATGAAATTGGCACACCATATATATACTCTCTCTTTTCTTTATCACTTGTCAGCACTCAATAGGTACGTCTAACAACAGTCAAAGGTTCAAAGGGTTCAAGGAATCAAATTTTGCCCTCTAGCTCTCTCACTTGTTCAACACCACATGAAATATTTTAGACCATAAGTTCATATCATAATCCATTCATGTGATAGCAACAGTACAATATGGCATCTACAAGCTCAAGGTACAACTAAAAAAGCAGAAATATTTCTGGCAAAGATGCTCATTTTTTTTTTGCTTTTCCTTGGTTGGGATCTGAATATTGAGGTATAGTATATAGTACATCATTAACATTACATTAAAATTGTCCTATACCCCGATGTAACTGTTACTGTAATTTGTTACATCATTCCAATCACGTAACTTATAGTAACATTTTAAATTAAATTAAATTAAATTAAATTGTTTTTAGTGACACTTGGTTTAATTTCTTGTGCCCTACTAGTAACCGAATCTGTCTCTAACCCAATTTCAAAAGTAAAAACAAAAAAGCAAGGGACATTCCTTAAGTCTCTTTCATTGATTACAAGTCCACATCATACATGTAGCTAACATAGCAGAAATATAAACTGCTTTTTATTACTCTCTGTGTGAAAAATCAAATGTATATAGTACTATACTATCTCATGGGAATTCTAAAAGATACCCTTATACATTAAAAAGTTTTTAGCATGACATTAATTTGGGATAGGAACAAAAATATTTTTAGGGAGAATTTATTTGGTTTTTTCACGCATGCAGAAATTTAAATACATGGGGTCCTCACCCTTAGGCTTAAAGCAAGTCTCTTTCATAAATATTTTGATTTTTTTTATTGAATGTGAAATTTTGTTTTCTAGTTTTACTCTTCTTAGTACAAAAGTGTGCTACAGTTTCAAAAGGAATCTGAGCTTAAAATGGAAAATTGAAAATCAATTTGATACCATGAAATATTGATGACACACGTTCAGAATTGAAATTTCATTGAAAAGGGACACATGATGAAAACATTCAAACTTCCCTATAGAATACTTTTCTCTTGTTAATAATGTTGTCATGCATGAGATGCAAAAATAAGATATTCCCTCATATCCTCACTAGCTAGCTATAGAAATGGATAAGCTGTAAAATTAATCTTTAGAGAAATACATGTGATCAATGGACTAAAATTGTGTCTGAAAAATAATTAATTAATTAAGTTTTTTTTAGAAGATTATTATTTATTTATTTATATTTGAAAACTCGACATCTGGTTCGAGGACCAACTAATTAATTAAGTATTAGTTTGATAAATTATTTTAGAGAGTTTAATTAAGTGCTTACCCATAATTGTGTAGTGGTAAAGAAATCGCCCCTATTTGAATAAAAAGCTTGTTTGTGATTTTTGGTGAGAACTTTGTAGAAAAATTAAATTGTACACTAATTAATATTTTTTTATTACATTAATTAATATATTTTTAGAACTATTGAGTAAAAAAGTTATGAATGAAAAACTTAAATTATACATTAACCGTAATAACTAAATACCTAACTCTTGTCAAAAAAGCTAAAGTACTTAACTGAACCATATAATGTGTAAAAAGCTCAATGCACCAATTATTATTTATCTTTTTGTTGTAAAAAGCACAATTTGATTAGCCAGAGACTTAAATAAATGTTTAGTGGTCCTGGCCTGACTCTAGATGAATGTGCTCTTTGTAGGACCTTTTAACTCCAACCTTATCCCGCCTGGTTTTTCAAAAATTGAATCATGCTTCACTGTCTTGTTCATATATATTTTTTAAACTTTTTTTACTCAAAAATCACACTTTTTTTTAAAGTTAATTCATTTAAACTTTATGTCGTGAACAGTTCTGTCGTATGTAGGTTAAATTGTCTTTATCAACACGAAATTAATTTAAGAGAACTAGGGCTATCTCTCCTTATTCTTCCTAACTTGGGATAGTATAGAAAAAATGTCACATCACTTAAATAAAACAAATACTGTAAACCTTCGCTATCATACAGTAATATTCTTTATTAATTATATTTTTTGGTTGGCATATTGATTTTTTGATACAATTTATTGGTTGGCATATGGCATTGGACCACATGAATATTGAGTTTATTTATTTATTTATAATCGAGTATGAACAATTGGAGGAAGAAAAGAAAGTAAGGAAGGGCTATCATACAAGTAGCGTTTTAACTCAGCTAAATAATTACAAGATTATATTTCAATTTACAGCTACATATTTTTTTTATTATTATAATTTGCATTTCCAAAAAAGATAACAAAAAATATAATTGGTACCACCATGTGGGCTATTCGTGTATAACCCATGTTCCAATTTATTCTTCACCTAAAATTTCAGCAGGCTGGGTCCATCCCAAAAACTGATTAATTATCGATAATGGATGATAACAATAAAACTATAGACTTCCACCTCAATAAAAAAAAAAACTATAGACTTAAATATTGGAAGACACAAGAAAGAAGAGGACTTTGAAACAATTACACAAAATATCATTTAAGAGTTATAGAACATACAAAAGTAGAAGCAAACTCAAAAAAAAAAAAAAGTAGAAGCAAACAAAAAGAAAACAAAATAATTTAGAGAAAGAGGGAGTTTGAATTGTGTTGAGCATTTAAAAACTTTTTATGAATGCTATTTATAAAAGAGAATTTTCTTCATTTTGTAAAACACTTAACTAATTAGAAGAATGAATAAGGGAGAATGCATTTTGGTCGTAATATAATTCATTTTGTCTTGTTAAAAAAAATGAATAAATAACATAAAGAATTGACTAAAAAAAGAAAAGAAGGAAAGAACAAAAAGAAAAAGAGAAAGTACACATGTGTTCTTTATAGTAGTTCATAATAAGTGTTACTACCATCTAATCCTCCCTTTGCGTATAGATTTCGCCTCATTATAGTCGATGAATTAATCACTAAACAAAAGTATTATTTCCTATACCTCTCCAGGCACTTTGAGCATTCATACTTCAACTCTCCATACCTTCTTATACGAGAAATCTAATAGTCTTCCCAACAACTTCTAACACCTACCTTGTTGAGCAACCAAGTGTTTACATGTATCTTCAAATTGGTCTTTATACAAAGGAGGTTGCCATTATTAGGCTTGTTACAAAGGTTGAGTTTGTATTTGATCTAATACAAAGTCAAACAAATTTTACTTTCACATAAAGGATATTACAACAAATCGTATATCAATTTAACTGTATAAATACAACTTGATTGATGTACATCCTGAGCTAATAACTCTCAAACAAAGAGGGTCATCATTCAAGCTTTTCATGTATTCGAGGATTGTTTATGAATATTACATTTTATTTTAGAACACGTCTTTTTTTTTTCCGTCTTCAATGGATATTCAATCAGTACCGTCTCATGGGGACTGAAGTCATATGATATTGAATAAATTTGACTTAACCATCCTGCTCACTTTGGACTTACTTGTACATAGTCGTCAATTTCTTCAATTCAAAGTAATTCCTTGATATATTGAAGAAATTATAGATGTTTGATTAGTATAGTAAATGTTCTAGTTGTACAATTAAACGTTATAATATGGATAAGATAATTTGAGGTTGTATTGTACTATCAAAGAGTAGCTTCTTCTATTCATTGATAATTTGTTTGAACTAAACTTCACCCTTGTACTAGAGAAATTAAATCAACAAAGAATGTTGAGCAACCATATAATCTTAAAGTGCTAAGCATTGTACGAACTTGATTAGAGGATGTGAAATTCTGAGTAAGACCATCAGATTGAAAGATGCTTGATGGTTGATTCTTTTTGACCAGAGACAATGATCATAAAAGTCTTCACTTATAGGGTCTTCAATTCATGTTTCACATTTTATTTGTTGGTCTTAATGAACTTCACTACTCAAAACTATTTCATGCGGAAAAACAACAACCCAAGTAAGAGAGAGCCAACTAACTAGTAGAAAATGCACACCCAACAACAGGATGAAATCCGCAAGAACGTCGCCCCCAAAAGAAGCGTAGAATCTTATCTATCCGATCAAAGTAAGAGTTCCAACGTTTAAAGTGTGAGAGTATCCACAAACCTTTCCCAACAACCATTTCCAAGACGAAACCTAATCATATCCACCAAAAGTTGAACACATGGAACCTCATCGAAAAAGATAACATCATTTTGGGACGTCTAAATCACCCACACCATCGCATGCCAAACTAAGACCAACCTTTATTGGGTATAACTAATAGAACAACGTGAAGTAGTCATGGGTATAACCAACTCAAATCCCACTACTTGAACACACATTATCAGATCTATAGAGAGAGGGAGCAAACAACAAACATACGACAAACATACTCTTGCCATAGGCACAAACCACAAGGATCCCTAACAATAGCAAAAATTGCCCTACGACATAGTAGTATATGATGAGTCAGAACCTTATTCATACAGAGCTGCTAAGAAAAGGCAACAACCTTACTAGGATCCAAGCTTTTCTAGAACTTGGTAAGAGTTAGAAGATTATCCCCTGACAACCCAACTACAATAGGCATTTCAGAAGTTAGGGATAAGTAGGTCGAGCGAGGGTATAACACCATCGCATGCCAAACTAAGACCAACCTTTATTGGGTATAACAAAGAGAACAACATGAAGTAGTCATGGGTATAACCAACTGAAACCCCACTACTTGAACATACATTATCAGATCTATAGAGAGAGGGTGCAAACAACAAACATACGAAAAACATACTTTCGACCATAGTCACAAAACCACAAGGATCCCCAACAATAGTAGAAATTGCCTATGATATAGTAGTATATGATAAGTTAGAATCTTATCCAAACAGAGCTGCTAAGAAAAGGAAACAACCTTACTAGGATCCAAGCTTTTCTTGACCTTAGTAAGAGTTTGAAGATTATCCCCTGATAGCCCAGCTACAATAGGCATTTCAGAAGTTAGGGATAAGTAGGTCAAGCAAACAAAGTACTGGCCTCTAGGATCGTGCACCCAAGATCAAAAGTATGTGTCTAAATAGAGGGATACCCTGAGTAGAAAGGTACGGATCCTTTCGTAACTCCTTGTCCCTGGTGATAAATCTCCATCTCCACTTCCTATGTAAAGCCAAATTAAAAGTCCTTAGATCCTTACCAGACTCACCCTACAAACAACGAACCACCTTACCCCAAGATATTTTCCTCACTCCTTTCAATGTGCCCCACAAAATTGCCTATGAAGTTGGAAAAGAAGACTCCAACGTCCTTAACTTGAATTTTCATGAACGAGAGGCGCCATAATGCTATTGTGAACTTAATTCTGGTGACCCCAACGAATTGTGCCACCATAGTTATGAATGACCCCCAAGATGCTGCTCTTAAAGAAGTTAACATTAAGACTAGAAGCGAGCTCAAAACAACACACAATAACCTTAATGGACCATGCACAAATTCTCCATCGTAGCCTCCTTGGTGAAAAGTGTATCATCCACATATTGCAGATGAGATACAACTATAGCCCTGAAGTATCAACAAGGAAACTAGATGCTAAACCTATTAAGGGGTTTGAGCTTGCCGAATCAACCCACTAAACCCCGTCCACCATGAGGAGGAAGCGAAAATATTTTGTTTAAGACCATTTTGAATATTAATCTCCTCAACAGGAATCTCATTGACCAAGATTGAAAGATTATTAGTTAAAACAAACATCTAGATTCAAACCCTCCATGTATCATATAACCCAAACCTCACCATCAATAATCCAGGAAATCCAAGCTTACATAGTCGATCGTAGACCTTTTCAAAGTCAACTTTAAAGATAAGATATTCTCTCCTAGATTTTTTGACAAGATCAATGATCTCATTCACCGGGACAACCGTATCAACAAGTTGTCGACCTTTGATGAAAGCCGACTGATTTAGGGAAATTCCTAGTATGATAACCCTTTCGTTTGCTTGCAAGGTGGTTAACTAATTAGTTTCTTTGTAATGGGTTGCAATATTGTACTCCCATTAATACATATTGAGTTATAACAAAATATAATGGATAAAGTGCTATGATCAAATTAATTAATTAAGATACAAAACCTTCATTAAGTACAAATATGGGGCAAAAAAGAACCACATAAAACAACCTACTATACAGTTATACAAATCACCAAAAGCTACCTAGCTAGCCAGCTGATGATCATGATGGCACATAAGGCTACGGTTTCTCAAACCGTATTCCCTTCTTCCTTTCCTTCTATAAAATGTATATTATAGAAGGAGGAATATCAAAGCTCTAGAGAAACCAAAAGGTGAAAAATGTTATCTTTTGATAGTATATCATAATCTTGATAAATAAAGCAGCCACCTATAAATAAATATATAGTATTATTATTATGATGATTATTCTGTGAAGTAATAATATAATAATAATATATAGATTAAAATGAAAAATTAAATGCCTCCAAAGTCTGTAAGAGAGAAAGGTGTTTTCTCAGGCAAATTTCCGGCATGACGTAGCCCTAAAGTGAGTGACACGTCACCAGAAGTATTGGTCCCAAATCTGATGAGTGTAGAACCAATGTCAGCAGAGGTACCAGTGGTCCCATATTCCGCTGAAACAAAGCTGCCATGTCGACAAGTGTCATCAATAGCCATTGAATCGGAGATAGGTGGTGCCACCTCAGAGACGGTGGTTTTAACGGTGGAAGATGGTTGTTGCAACAACATTGCTTGGTTTTCCGAGAAGCCTTGTCTATTTATTAATGGTGTAAGTGATGGGTCGTTTTCATTGGCATTGATAGTATTGTTGGATCTCATCAGCTGATTGTTGTTACTTGTAGGTTGTGGTGTTGTTGTAGATGTTGTTGTTGTTGAAGGTTGTGTTGGAGTTTGTGCAATAATATTTGTAGTAGTAGTAGATATGTGACCACTTGTGTTGTTGTTGTTGCTAGTACTGCTTTGAGGATTCTTGTTTTCTCTATCTTCTTGATCTCCTTCTGATGATCCTTCTGCTTCTTTAAGTTCTTGTTGGTACATATCTTCTACCATGGGTTTCCACAAACGAACCCTAGCATTAATGAACCAGTTTGATACCTGAAATTTAAATCACACGTTTAATGTAATATTAATTTTTTATGCACCATTGTACAATATAGTCAACATCTCATTAACTTTACTATTTAGTGTACTAAGGCTAAATGTCGTATGCAACTGATATATCTCGTCTATATTGTAAACTAAAAACAAAAGTATTATTAGAAAGATTAAAAGTAAAAAAAATATAAATTTTGTAAGAACTAAAATTATATTTAATCTAAAAATTAATATGCATGCACTTGTTTCACACTCTTGAGGTGATTTAAAAGAAGATGATTTTTGGTACTCATGAAAAAAGATAGAAATAATTAAGTGTATCTAATATAGACCTCTGAAAAACGGTTAATGAACCTTTACTATTCTTAATAAAAAAAACTGAGAATGAAATAATATTTACTAAAACTTACTATAAATAGGAAGGTCCACTCGTGAACCGAGTCCATATTAGACAATTCTAGACACAAGTATTTAGCTCTATGTTTGGAGGTGGTTTTTGAGTAAGTTTTTTTTGGGAGCTCTTATATTTTTAATGAGTGGATATTTTAATCCTACATCTATCTTTCTGCTAAGATAATGTTGGATGATTCATTGTTTTTTGAGCTGGGTTTTGTGTTTGGTTGTATCCTCTTTCTACATTTACTAGTTGTTCCACTTTGTTACTTCTCTTTTTGTTTCCACTACATCTTTGTAATGACCTTAAGTACAACTCCCTTGTACTTAGTTTTTTCTATATATTTGTTTCACTTCCCATTAAAACAAAAACAAAAATTTAAATTCACTTCAAAATAATTATATCTAAAAAATAAGGCAACATCAAATGATTATATACTGTACCCTATACTTATAGAAACTTTAGACTATGATATGACAGTTGTCACCTCTAAAATAATGGCACAATTTTGGCATGCAAACCTTGAGCTAAGCAATTGATATTGACCTCCAGTTTTAATTTTCAACAAACGTAAAAAGTACATTCAATAATTCAATTTTGTTTTCTACTTTAAGAAAAAAGGAAACATAAAAGACTGCTTTCTTTCAATTCTGTTTGTCTCACTATTGTATATATGGTATTCATAAAAATACTCAATTTCTTGTACATATTGTATAATTATATTGATCTAAAATCTTCACATTATCAATATTCTAAAATGTTTTATAAATTTTCAAAATGTTAATTAGGTTTTCTTTACTTCAAAACATCACAAATATATCCTTAATGATTACCATGATTAGGCTCCAAAATATATGTTGTGTATGGGGTGACATACATGACAAAAAAAATGACAATATGAACTATTTATGAGCAGTTTTTTTTCTTAGAATTAGGTTAGGGACAAAGTTTTGTATGACTATGAGCCTATAGATTCTACATTGTATTGTCCTTTCCCCGTATCACTGACTATTATAGGTGTAGGCATATACATAAGGGGTAAGAAGTTAGCATGTAGCTGCTTATATAAAACACCAATTAGGAAGATAAAGAAGAAAAGTACCACTACTGTTTATTGAGAATAAAATAATCAACTACCATATACTATCATCTCTGACAGTTTCTTTGTAGTACAAAAGAAGACTTTATTAATAATTAAGTTAGAAAAGATTACTGCTATGATTTTTTTTTTAATGCAGAAAGATTACTGCTATGTGAAAGTGAACTTTTAAAAGGAAATAAGATACTTCTATTAAGGGAAGTTGCATGAACACGTAAGATTTTGCATTAATTAGGTGACTAGAGAGGGCATAAACATGAAAGGAATTTACCACGGTGAGACAATAATATCTAGAAAAGATCATTTATTTTCCTTATTTATGGTCCCTATTGTGTAGTTGGGGGGAAGTGAAGCCAATTGATATGAGAGAGAAAGTGTTTACTAGAGGGAGAAAAAGTAACTAAACAGCTAAAATTTTAGGTAAATACCTAAGTATTTTTGAGTTTAGTCGAGTATCGGACGATAAAATTTGTTTAACATTTTTATAATTTTAAAACAAAATAATAGTATAAAATATGATATGACGTTGAATGATTGGATAACAAGTATATATCTTATCAAAACTTCATGTATCAGTTGTATAATTAATGTATGTTTTGATAGGTAATGAGTTTTGTAAAACTACGGAGTTTGTCATGTTAACAAAATTACAGTTTTACCATAGTTTAGTTAATCTCATCGTCAATTCAAATGTGTGAACTATGTTATATGAAAGAATAGATAAATCCAAAATAAACAAAAAGTTAAAAATGGAAGATAAGAAAAGGAAGAAACATAATAATAAATAAAGGGGATGTTGGTTTTTGTGTTTTGTATGAAAGGAAGAGAATTAAAGAAAGAAAGAAAAAAACCAAGAGAAAACAAAACCCAAAAAAAAACAATGAAAGTTGCAAATGGTCCCTTCTTTTGCATTTCATAATTTCATACACGGAATCATATCTTTCTTACTTTTATATATTTGATCTTATTATGCATGTGGTCCGTGCATGTAATTAATTAGTTAAATAATTACAAAGAAGTATATGAAAAATAATTGTCTTATATATATATATATATATATATGTGGATTGTGGAAAGCTAAGAGTGGAGGGGACGAACCTGATTTCTGGAAAGGCCAGTCTGTCTTGCTAAGAGATGCTTATCTGCATCACTCGGGTACCTGAGGAAAGAGACCAGAAAATGACATCACACTCATTTCCCTTAACCGTATAAACACACATTCACCTTTCTCTAATATTACTATACATTCAATTTATATCATATCATAACATTTCTTTCTGTCTGTCTCCCTGGCGTGACAATCTATGATATGATTCAATGAAATTAACTACTATACTTTATTTATCATGTTAAATTAATTGCAGTTAAAACAGGTGAATATTGAAGAAGACTTATTCATTCATGCATCTTTACAGCTTTTATAGTGGTGAGTTATTAACATCCCAGGGTGTCTGAAATTTAATGAGAGTAAATACTAGTATATTGCTTAAATAATGGCTTTTAGATTCTCTCTTTGGGGTGGGGCTTTATCCACTCTCTGCAACTCCTTTTTCTTCTTAATTTAGTTAATTAACGGAAACTGTGTTACTTTACTCTTTTTGTACAAGTATTGATCTCATCAAGGTATCTTTCTATCGTACTGTGTCTTATGCTTTATTGCAAACTTTAAAGTTAATTAATAAAGGAGTATTATATTATGTCACGGTATGTAGATATAGTACCTCACATTCACAATCTTTGCAATCATTAATAACGGCTTTTTCTCTTATCTCAAATCTAATAAACCACAATTATTATAATATGAGATGTTGATCAATCCATGCAAGTTATCTTACCCTAGCATTCATTGTTTGGATCATCTAAGCTTGTCTCACCTATGATGCTATAGTTGTCGGGACCGTTAGGTTTACAAAGCTAAATCCTTAAATTTGTTTTTCTCTCTAAATCTAACGGTCTCTACAATTGCGGCATCATATGTAGTTGTAGAGTATTCAAGTCCTCAAAACTTCTACAATAGTTATAACCATTAACTAGATTTAAGTGTAGGAAATGCATTTTCTAAGGCAGCTGTATGGTGCAATAGAGGTACCTGATCCAAATTTCTAAGTGTAAAGGGTCGGGTTGGACTTTAACTTCAAATTTAATAGAATCTGAAATCTCTGTTGTAGTTGCTGCAGAGTCGTTGGATATGAGTGAAAATAAATTTAGGACCCAAATCTCTAAGTAATATTGGTAAACAAACCAAATTTCTAAATGTAAGGGGTGTGGTTAGACTTTAACTTCAAATTTAACAGACTCTGAAATCTCTATTATAGTTCCTGCAGAGCTGTTGGATATGAGTGAAAATAAATTTACGACTCAAATCTCTAAGTAATGGAATCTCTAAATGTAAAGGGTGTGGTCAGACTTTAACTTCAAATTTAACAAACTCTGAAATCTCTATTATAGTTCATGCAGAGTTGTTGGATATGAGTGAAAATAAATTTAAGACTCAAATCTCTAAGTAATGGAATCTCTAAATGTAAAGGGTGTGGTCAGACTTTAACTTCAAATTTAACAAACTCTGAAATCTCTATTATAGTTCATGCAGAGTTGTTGGATATGAGTGAAAATAAATTTAGGACTCAAATCTCTAAGTAATGGAATCTCTAAATGTAATGGATGTGGTTAGACTTTAACTTCAAATTTAACAGACTCTAAAATCTCTATTATAGTTTCTGCAGAGCTATTGGATATGAGTGGAAATAAATTTATGACTCAAATCTAATACCTTTAAATGTAAAGGCATTACATCAAAATATTTGTTGTAAATGATCAAAGTCAAACCATCACCTCAACAATTGCTACGTACGTTGCGATGTAGCCTACAAAGAATTTAGACCCCTTATTCTAGGGTTTTAAATTGTGATCAAAGCACGAGATGCATCGATTACTAAACTTAATATTACCATTAGATGTAATAATTACATATAACTACAATCTACATGTACAACTGATGCAGTCGTAATTACGATTGCTCTGCTAAGATCTCACGAAGATATAAAAAATGTTCATATCGCAATCACATACCTCTTTTTGAACCCATTGTTTTATCCTTTCTGATATTTATTGTTAAATATTTATGGAGCAATTTTGATTAAATATATGACTTTTTATGCAATGTATAAGAATCAATCAATAATTATGAGAGTGAGAGAAAGAACGTACGGATGAAGAAAATGTTCAAAAAGCCAGGCTCTCAAAATGTTGACAGATCGTTCAGGCAAACCTCTCTGTGGTCTCCAAGCTTCTTGTTCCATCATCCCCATCTGATGAAACGCTCTCTGCTGTCTTAAGCTTTGTTCAAGAAGTTTAAGTCTTGGTGTCTCTCCTTTGGTCAAACCTGAGGTCCCCACACCATCTTTCTCTCCTAATAACTCACAACTATGTTTCAACTGTGCTGTTATTGCATCCTTTAAACAACGAAAATGGCGTGACATTGCTTTCTGAGCTAGTGCCGTGTATGGAACTGCTGCACCAAATCCCATTACTAGGTCAAATGAGTTCACCACCATTTGCATTTGTTCACAGTAATGACTGTATCTTCTATCCACCTGTATAAAAAAATATCCAATCATAATTATAACATATGGTTATGTGTATTAATTATTAGTATATGATATGATGCATTGTCGAAAAAGGCTATTTGTAACGAGTGGAAGATAGATTCATTCGGCGCATGCACGTTCTCATTTACTACTCATTTCCCATCGTGTGGTTTGTAATAAAGCTTGATCAACCATCGACCTACTTAATTAATTATTTTATATGCTTACCAACTAATCCATGCATATTGTGAAACTAACATGTATCACAAAAAATTACATAAATATAAAGAGTAAAAAAGTGAATGTGTTTATGTAAATTAAATTGAACAAAATTTAAGTAAAGAAAAGACATTTCTCCCGATACCTCCTAAGTTAGTGAAATGAGATATTAAGAATGATCACAATCATATTATTGCAATATTACTATAATGAGTACTATATATGGATTTGAGATGACAATGCAATTCTAACAACTTTGCTACGTAGTATATATGATTGGGGAGTGAGTGCTTTCTTTTCTGTTTGGTTTGGTCAGTCTTAATAATAATCAGAGGAAACGTCGCTTCTTGATTGACGTATTCTCTTATATATAGATTAGATTAGATGGTATAGTGTCTCATTTTAACCCTTTCACCAAACTACTTTTATTTTTCAACTTTTTTATTTAAAAAAAAAAACTGAAATTGCTACTATACTATAAAATGAAATCTTCTCACCAATAGAATCTTAGGATTAAAAAAAAAAAAAGTTTTGATTAAAATAAGGATCTCAAATCCTTACCAACTGTTCCTAAGTTGTGGAACCCTACTATATAGAAGCCGGCTTTTGCCTTTCTGAAATTCAAGATACTCACTAGAGTACTATATGTTTTATAAATAAATTAAATAATTAAGATAAAAAAAAAAATTAAAAATATGTGTAGACCTTGACTCTTGATGAATGAGAGAAGGTAGGAGAGAGAAAGAAGGAGAGAGAGGGAGAGAGATTACATGCCTCGTCAAGCATGGTTAGAAGTTTGACCTTCCTTCTTTGATGCTCAATCCTATCAGCTGGTGACAAAGGTGAAACATCTTTTGATGAAGATGAAGAAGCACCACCACCACCAACACTACCACCACCACCACCTTGATTTGAATTAGGGTTTGATAATTGTCTACTAAATTTATTCTTCTTGAATTGACCCCTTCCAACACTACAAAACTCTTCCAACAATTCTTGAGCAGCTTTAACATATTTTGAATTTCTCAACACATTAACAACACCTAAAGAAGAAGAAGATGATGAACCAAATCCAACATGTCCTTGATGAATATGATTAATTTGTCCTAATCCACCTCCTTGTAAATGATGATGATGAACACTACCAAGATTCTTGTAAGAAGTTCCTGGTCCTCCTTGATTGTAATATAGAAAACCACCAGCAGCAGCATCTCCCATTCTTAAATCCTCTGAATGATGATGTTGTAAGGAAGTCGATAACGACAACGAAAGACCTTGTCCTTCAACAACACTTGCCATTTCTGGTTGGTTGTTGTTGAGTTGGTGATGACTTGATGTTGCTCCTCCTCCTCCTTCTTGAGACCATGTGAATTGACCAAAAGACCCTCCAGCTCCGGAATTATAACCTTGGAGATTAGTAGTTGAAGGATTGGGAAGTAACATGTGGAGAGTGGAAGAATTAGTAGATGAAGGATGAGGTTGAGGTTGAGGTGGAGGTGATGGGGATCTGGTGGTTTGCGGGTTCATGAGAAAAAGCTGCATGGCAGCTGCTGACTCAGCATTAATGTTTGACATCTGATGATGATTTTGATGATGAAATATGCTGCTGCTGCTACTACTGTCACGATTATTATGATGATTTTTTGAATCTGTTAACATCGTTTGTCTGTTTCCGTACCAGTCACTGGAATTGCCTATTCCATGTGTTGCTTGTGGTGTTCTTGTTGATGTCATTTGTTGTTGTTGCTGCTGCTGCTGCTGTTCTAATAATTCGGCTGCCGAGGCGCCGTGAGGGAAATTGAACATCTCAGACAACATTCCGGTTGTTTCGTAAACCGGTAGAGCTTCTTGTTCTTCTTCTATGTTGCCTATTAGTGGTGGCGGCGGTGGTTGTGGTGGTTGTTGTGAATCGAAGTCTTGAATTCTCACTTTGTCTCTTTGAATTTGTTGTTGTTGTTGGTGTGGATTGTTGTTTTCTGGAGTGTTCGATCTCTCGAATCCGTTCGAGAAGGTGAAGATTCCTTGTTGGTGGTGGTGATGATAATCTTGGGACATAGAATTGGTTAAGTTTTGAGACTTTTCTAAGATTGAATTAAAAGAACTATGATAATTTTGTGTGCTTGATGAATTTGAGAAAGTTGAAGGAAGTGATGATGGTGTTGTTGCTATTCCCATCTTAACTTCTTGCTCATCATCATCTTCACCATTATCAATATTCCTTGCTGGCTTTCAAATTGAATTGATCAATAACAAGGATCGATCTGAAAAATTAAACATAAAACATCATATCATATGTAAATGATGCAAGAAAATAAAAATATATGAAATTTTGCTTTCATCATTTTCAGCTTTGAGTTATCATGTCATGTAATATATATATATATACACACACATGTAATATTGTACCTGATAGATGTGAAGAGTATGAAAGGATGAAGAGTTTTCAAACATCGTTTTCACTTCTGAGCTATTGAAGGTTTCTTGAATTCCTTCTCTCTCACACACAGGCACACTCACATATGCACTCTCAATGGTCTCTTTCTTTCTCTGTCCCTCCTTTTTCTTTCTCTTTGTTGCTCTTTGCAGTTAGTACTATTGTCTATGCAAACAACTTATGGAAAAAGAAAGCATACAATTATAAAAATTAAAAATGGTGGATTTGGAGGGGACTCATATATCTCTCTCAAATAAACACAGTGAGAGAGAGAGAAAGAGAAGCGGTCGTTGTTCTTCTCCCTCTTCTTTGATCTTCACCACCTCCTTTAGTATTTTTCTCCCACCAATAATGCCTTTTTATATTTTCATTTCTTCCTATTCTTCACTATCACACTAAATTAACATATGTGGTAGGAATAGATTGCAAGCCAATAACAAAATATTCATATTCTACAATTACCATAATAACCTTGCACATATATATATAGGTATCCAAAAAAATTTAGGAAGTGTGGAAGAAAATAAGAGAATATTCATATATATAGTTTTTTTTTCTTCTAATAATATTAATTCATATATATGCTTGACAGCCAAGATAATATTAATGGAATATTCTAATTCATATTAAGAAATATTTTCTAAAGATTTTATTAGGGTTGGATTTGGTGTTTGGTGGTGTAAAATATATCCATGATGATGCTATTGGAAGTGTTGGATTTTATTGTCATTTGAATACGTCCTTTGGAAACCAACATAAAATTATGCGGAATAAAATAAAGATAAGGCCAGTACAAAGTCATCTCAATGATCCAAACTATCCCATCTTTTTAATTATGTCGGAAAGACTATAATAACCTAGGTAATCATTGCATGTATAGACATTTAGTTTGATAAGGGGCAAGGTCAATCTGGTCATTGAAATTGTTACAAAATTAATTCATCAATTAATTAATAGGTGAAGTGAGATAGGAGAAGAAGAGGGGTAATGAGAAATTGATAAATGAGGAAGGGTAAAGGAAGTGGATGGATGGCACGTGCCATTGGATGGGCAAAATAGACAAGTTAGGTTTAATTGTGTGGGAGACATAGTTTCTGAAAAGCACCCATAACCGCTTTAAGGTTTGGCGCTGTCACTTGATGGTCATGTTCATTTTCCATTTTGGTGAAGCCTTTGATTTTTACAGGTGTTTTTTGTGTTTCGCCTTCTTTAACATGTATTAATAATCTTCTTGGAATGGTGTTAACTGTTAATTTTAACTTCTAATCATTCATATCACTTTGGATAATGTTTGCATTTTACATTTTGGGTCACCTTAACGGAAAGTTAGTAGCTATATAACAAAGTTGCACCCGCAGTTTGTGACATTAAAATGCACTTGGGTCATTTTAAATACATCAAAAAAGTTGTAAATAAATTATAACATAACACCTTTGTAGAATTATTATTTTTATTTTTAATTTTTTTAACAACAAAAGGAAATATATATGGGGGGCTGCTAACTTACACCCACTTAAAAACACTAAGGTGCAAGTTAGCAAGTTACACTCACCTAAAATTATTAAGGTGCAGGTTAGCAACCTACATCCATTTGATTATTTACACTCATTTTTATAAGTATTATTAAGGTGCAAGTTAGCAACCTTCACTAATTTACACCCACTTTTATCATTCCAAATATTGTTTCATTAAAAGTTTGTCTTTATTACATGTTTTGTACCTTAAGCATGTCATTGTTTTTTTTTTTTCTTTTTTTAAGGATTTTTTTAAGTTAGTTACAAAATTGCACTTCTATTTAACATTAATTAGAATATAAACAAAATAGTATTTTGGTAAATTATAAGTGGGTGCAGCTTGCTAACTTGCATCTTAGTGTTTTTAGGTGAGTGTAAGTTAGCAGCCCCAAATATGTATGTATGTATATTATATCACAATCACGAGTGCTAAACTTGTTTACAGGGATGAAGTACAAGGGTAGTCAACCCACCCACTCAAAAAATATCTTACTTGCAGTTTTGTCTATAGATACCTCATAAAACAGAAATGATATTTGTACAATCAACTAATTTTGTAAATGCACCCCAAACATGCACCAACTAGTTTTGTAACCTTCTAATAATAATAACCTAAAATAAACTGAGAAAATAATAATATCGTTTGAATTTTTTTAGTAAATTACACTCCTCTTTCCTAAGAGAAGCTTGAATTACACTTTTCTCCCTTTCAATGTTCAAATATACACACCCCTCACTTGAAAAGTAAAACTTATAGTCCCCTCCTCAATGAGATACTTGAAGTACAACTTTATCCCTTAATAATTATATATGCACTACACTTTAATATATTTTAATATATATAATTATTTTTACTATATCTACCAACTTTGAACCATTGTTTAAGAAAAATAAATTCATTTCTTTGTAACTTCGATGTAAATGATAATTAAGTTTGAACATTCAATTTAAATAACCATCTTTTATGCACTTTAGTAATTTTTCACATATTTTAATTGTATTTTCTGTTTTTTCATATTTTATAACAGAATTTAAAATTAGATGTTAATGAAATTATGAATCAAAAATAGAGAAATATATGCGTTCGAGTTTTGATTATAATAAAATGGACACACAATATTGTTTTTCTTCGGAGTGTGTTAGATCTTTTTTCTGCTAGATTATTAGAAATAAAAAAAAATATTAAGGGAGGAATGTGTAGATTTTAACATAAGTGAGAAGATAAATGTAATTCAAGCTTCTTTTAGGGGTAGGGAGTGAAAACTTTTCTACTATGTTTAACATAAGAGTGTAATTCAAGCATCTTTCAAGGAAAGAGAGTGTGATTTACTGGGAAAAAAATTATGATTATTTAAAGCCAATTATTGGAAAATAATTGGTTTGTAACTTATATAATTTTATGAGGATTTAATCTCATATGTTGCTATTGAAACTTGATGGACGTTTCTGATTAAATGAAGTCATCTATAAATTGGTCTTCTCCATACCAACAAAAACAATGCTCAATTATGCTCATGTTTACAAAATATTTATCATTCTTACATGTGTTTTAGAAAATGGGAGAATGGGAGAGAAACCAATTTTGGATCGGTTTGCGACTACTGCTTTCTCATCAAATATGGATATGTTTAAATCATAAACTTTCGATATCTTTATGTTGTTGAATATTTCTGTTGATAGTTTACTTTAATCTTTTAAGTTGTATATTTCCTAACTATTCCCTCCATCGAAAGTGGTTCGATTTGAATCACGTCTAGACACTAAATATTGACATAACTTTAAATTGTGAATGAAGGTGTGGGTGCATAACTAGGGTATATCCCAGTTTTGGAGGGTGACCTTGTTTAACCAGCGGTTGTGTTTTTTGGCTCCGCTTCTTGCTTCTTTGTTGGTGGTGAACTGGTTTTTTCAACGTTCCACCTAGGGGTGAGAATAGGTAAGGTCGAGTTAGGCTTTGTAAGGCTTGAGTCTGGTTTGCCAATTTTTTTTAAGGCCTAAGTCTGACCTGCGGCCTGTCATATGCTTACTTTTTAGGCGTGAGTCTGGCCTTCTGAAAGCCTGATACAACCTGCTAGCCTGTTTAAAAGTCTATTTCATATGAACATCTTTAAATAAGCAATGTGATCTAAGTTTAAATAGATTAGCGAACTAATATATCAATTAGATTAAACTCTCTTTTGATAACCAAGATGAGTTTTTCAGGGAACTTGAATAATATATTGTATTATATTTCAATTCTAGTTTATAATAATACATTTAAATATGCAAAAGATTAATATATACTAATAAACTTAAATTACTGAAAAAGTTAAGAAATTTTTATTTTAATTCAAAGTACAAAATATAATATAATAATAAATAATATTATTCATATTTACTTAAATATGCCGTCTTAATAGGCTTATGAGGCTTTTTGAATGGCATGTGGTCTGGCCTTTTAAGCAAAATTGACTTCTAAAAAAACTCAGGCCTTCTCTGTTTAAGAAAAAAGTTTGGCCTGGCCTAACCTGTCGTAGGCTAGGCCGTAGGCCCCTATAGACTGGTCTGACCTATTCTCATCCCTAGTTTCCACCCATATACAACGTCGTGTATCTTTTCTTAGTTATTTCACTGGTCTTTGTGTCTTACAAGGGCTCTATTGTAATAATATTTTGCTAATTCAAAAAAAAGAAAAAATTGTGAATTAAGGCATTGTGTGTTTGAGAAAGAGAGAGAGGGGTTTGGGACTTCTCTAGTTTGGAAAGAAGAGAGATTTAGAGGAGAAAGGAATATGTGGTGGGTCCCACACCTTTATTCTTTCTCTTCTAAAGTGAGAACAATAAGAGAGTAGTTAAAAGTCTCAGATGTCATTGGAATTTTTAAATACGAGTTGCTTATTTTTTGTCTTTTAACTCAATGATTTTTTTTGTCTTTTAAAGAATAATAACATCTATTGAATTTAATTAACAGTCTTGATTTGTTAAAAAAAACATCTATACAAAAGTACATCAAATCTCGCCTACATCTCTTCCCCATTTGTGAGTTTGTCTCACCATCTTATAATTCAAAACCCCTCACTAAACCACATTCACCGCCTTTGAAATCTCTTTTCAAGTCTCAATTTGGTTTGAGAGAAATATAGGAGAGAGATGAGAAGTTGAAGATTTCTCTTGTCTGGGAAAAAGAAATTAAGAAGAAAAAATAATATTGTGTGTTTGGTACGAGAGAAATATCTAAGAGAGAAATATGATAGAGAAAATCAGGATAGAAGTTGGGTATTTCTACTCTTTAGAGCAGAAGAGAAATAGGGGCGAGAGAACAAAAGAGCATGGACCCCACCACCTTTTTTCTTCTTTGCCGGTTTGCGAAGAAAGTGGCAAGAGAAATAATTTTATGATGTTATTCCCACCATGCCCTTCATCCCAAGTTTCTTATCTCAAGCAATATCGATGTCTTGGAGGGTCTGTCTCCATGGAGAAAACAATCATTACAACAATAATTTATAACGAAAACGACCCTCATAGCATTTCTTTACAGGACGAAAACGAGGATCTACAGTCAAAAAATGGCATAAGTTGGATTTTATAATTAGGTATATGGAATGGAGGAAGGGATATATTTGACTAGGATTAAAGTGGTATTCATCGTGTGAGTAAATTGATTAATTATTTTTTACAGAAAATAATAATTATTTTTTGGACAGAAAGTAAGTTAATTAGAATATGAACATCTAAAATTAAATCAAATCAAAATGATAATATTAAATAAATTTGGATTTAATAATTATTTAAAGTAATATAATTAATTTAAAATAAAACTGCAATTTAATAAATTAATTAAATTAACACGCATAAAAAATTAAATTGGATATGACATTTTTTTTTGAATCAGGAGTGTTTTAGTACTTTTAAAAATAATCAACTCATCTTTCTTCTCTATCTCTTTCATCTTTCTCTTATACCAACCAAACAATACATCAAATCTACTCGATTTTTCACCTTTTTCTCTCTTTCCATACACTCTCTTCCTATAATTTTCTCTTTATAACTTATCTTCCGAACAAAACACACCATGGATCTCATCCAAAAGTGAGGAAAAAGAGGGAGCAATTAGTAAAAAAGGTCTCTTATGTCATTTGAATTTTGAAATGTGAGTTGCTTAATTTGTAGTAAAAAAGTATTTTATGCTTATTTTTGTCTTCTACTCAAGGACTTTTTAAAAAATAATAACATATTTTTCTCTCCTATTTCTTTCTTATTTCTCTTATACCAAATAATACATCAAACTTATTCTTTTTCTCACTTGTTCCTCTCTTCCAACACACTCTCTCGCCTACTTCTCTCTTCCTAACTTCTCTTCCAAACCAAAAATATCTCAACACTAAACATGTGTTCACCATGTTGTGGGAAACTATTCACTTTGAATCCAACACAAATTGGTGACTTCCACAAAATTAGATCACAAGTGGTCACCTTACTTATAATTAACATGGATATAAAGGGTTTGTCTAACATGTGCAATATTATAATATACTGCTAAAAATATTGTTTTTCTTTTGGTGTTTGTTTTTTAGGCGCAACCGTTTTTTTACACTTGTTGTAGTGTTCTTTTGGGTGTGGTGCCACTTTTCTCGGCACCTTGTATTTGGTCCGATGGGTTTACCACACACCTTGTGCGAGAAGCTCTTATAATATATTGTTGTTTCAAAGATAAGTAACTTTTTATCAAAAAACTACAATTATTTATTAAAAAGCTACATATTTAATATAAAATACACGACTTCTAAGATAAAATTACTATTTTAAAATTTTTAACATGTGCAAATGTACACATGATAAAAAAAACCCATATATAAATACAAGAATAATTCAGTTGTGGAGCCTTTGTTCTTAACTATGGTTAATTAACAAATCAATCCCACATTTATAGTTAGAAAACATATTTGAATTCCTAAAATGGTTCTATGGGAAGGTTGAATTTTAAATTTAAAAACATACCACTATTGTAGATGACATTTGTTTCTTGGTTCCTTGGATTGCAAGTAGGATTATTAAACACACAAATAGAAAAAAGTAGGAATTGTCTTCTTTCAAATGCAGTGCAAGTAGCTATAGCCTTATTATAACACTCCAATTCACTGGCTACTCATTACTTAAACACTCAATTTGCATTTCTTTTGAAAAATGCAAACCTAATAAACAATTTGACAACCCAACCTTCTTTCCCTCTCCATGTATTGCGCTGCTTCCTCTTTCTTTCTGGTGTCACGTGTATCTCACCCTCTTCCCTCTCACACGTACACAATGGGTCCCACTTTATCATTGCCTAAACCTAATTATCCCTGCAGTATCATATACTCACGTGCGAAAGTCGGCTTCACACGTGTTTCTAGTTTATATTGCATGATGATATTCACTTTGAACATTTATTTTGTCCTTCCTCCTTTTTATTTTAAATACATTTGTGAAAAATCAAAAGTATGTTACTTTTATATAGTTATCCTACATTTAATAGTATAATAGGATAGAGAAAACAAATTCAGTTGAGACAGTTTTATAAAGAAGTAATCTATATTTGTAAAAGTTTAAAGATAGCCCATCCACAATGCATATTTTTATTTTGGTGTTTAAGTGGACTTCATATATACATATCATTTATTTTGAATATTTTTATATCAATTCTTAATAAATATTCAATTTCTTCAACTGAACACCTAAAAAATTATTAAATTAGTCTTGTCAATAAACATGTCTTCTCTGGTTGTAAATCCATTTATTATTAAATCCACAATGGAGACATCCATTTTTGGGTTCTTAAATGGATCTCAGGTATACACATAACTCATTTATAATTTTTTAATAGTAGTACCTAATAAGCATTCAATCACTCCAACCCAGATCTCATACAAAGTTCTTAAATGGGATCCACTAATCAACTATCAATAACTTTATATCATTATATTTCAATTTTTTAATATTAAAAGGGTGCGGGTCCCGCTTAAAAGTGGGGTCTTAGGTAAGACCATGGGTCTTATAAGACCCTGAAAAAGATTCTTCCCATTGGGGGTACCTAATAGGTACCGGATCTTAAATAGTTAAGACCCTCCCAATGGAGATGGTCTAAGAAAATATATTTTTTAAAATTTATTAAATAACTGATAAA